>Ga0268246_10000028_pt1 | contig 175485 bp, 130 predicted proteins | sample AgamicOrSfe_FD_200242 | JGI IMG/M metagenome (GOLD analysis project Ga0268246, IMG submission 200242) | Agave microbial communities from Guanajuato, Mexico - Or.Sf.e (v2) (version 2) | ecosystem: Host-associated > Plants > Phyllosphere > Phylloplane/Leaf | place: Guanajuato, Mexico... | reverse complement strand
AGAGTTGCTGGGTGGGAGAGGTGGTGGGGCCGGCGCGTGGCTTGTGTCGCGGGCTGGTGGGGGCGGTGGGACCGGACCGCGAGATGGTGGTGGTGGCGGTACTGAGCCTGAGGGTATTCTACTCCCTGAGAATGCTGGTGGTACGCCGAATCTGTTGCCGCTCTCTTCTGGTTCTGGTGATCGGATTGGCGCACGTGGTGGTGGTGGTGGAGCGGCGTTTGACTGTGCTCGGTTTCTGGCTGGCGTTGGTGGTGCTTTGGCTTCGTGCACCGACTTGCCTGCATCTGCGAATGGAGGTGGTACTCTGAACCGACGTTCTGGCGCTGCAGGAGATGATGGCTCACGTTCTGGCGATGGGGACGGAGACGGTGGCCGATGAGCGGCCGCGCCGCCCTTTCTTGGTGGTGGAGGCGCAGGTGGAGGACCTCTCTTGCTTCCGCTACCACCAGTAGTCTGAGGAGAAAGGTCGTGCGCCCTTACCGGCAGCGTTGAAGCAGGCGGCGGAGGCGGCGGTGCTCTTGACCTGCGCTCCGCGTCGGCAGCTTCAGATGCCTTTGTCTGCGCAAGGTACGTCTTGATGAAGTCGGAGTGCTCTTCAATCTGGTCCTCTGTAATACCCATAGCAAGAAGATCGTTCAAAACATGTTGAACCGCTGGATCTTTCAGGTCCACCACAGATTGTGAACGTCCACGTGTGTGCGGTTGTGCGCCTGGCGAAGTGATGGTGACACCGGCAGGTGGAATGATGGATTGAGGAGGTGCAGATGGTGCAGAAGAGTGCCTGTGTCCTGGTAGGAGATTGCTGAAACCGAAACGTGATTTTCCACCACCACTAGCACCACTACCACCACTCACTGCTCCAGCATTTGGATCATATCCTGATGCTGCTGCTGCGCTTCCAAACGGCTTGTTCTTGGTATTCTTGTGCGCATTCTTCTCCCGCTCGTCCATCTTCTTCTTGAATTGCTTGGCCTCTTTCTCGTCCACAAACGACAGACCAGCCATGCATTGCTCCAGCTCGAAACTGTGAAAGAAGGTCCGGTCCTGGTTGTAGGAGAAGGTGTCGTAGATCTCTTGATCCCAGAGGACTCCTCGGTTCGATGGCTTTCGTTGTCAGCCAATGATGCCAATGATATGCATGAGATCCTGCGCTTGAACTCACCGATACATCTACCAGTTTGAGCCAGAATGTGTTTCCGACAAGGTCATTCGCCAGTACAACCGCGCCTTGTAGGCCTGTATATGTCCATCGTTGTCGATTGGGGTAGGCGACGTAGAGCTTGGCTACGGCGACGGCATGGATTTTGTTCGAGGCCTTGGGTACCGTCCTCTTGACAGTCTGCTTCTCGTCGTCTGAGAGAACAGTCATATTGAAAGTAGCGCTCCGCGCGGTCTCGTGTTGGTAGTCCTACGATCCGATGGCGTGGCTCCTCATGCGCTCTTGATGGCTGAAGTTGCGTCCGAGGCCGTACTAATCCAGAGTGAAGGCGAATTGATGAGTTAGAGATGTGAGAATTGGTCGAGTCGATCTTCAATTGGGTCTGCGACCATTGGTGGCCGCCTAGTCGTAGTAAGAGATATCGGTTAAAGAGGCCCAGCGCCGGACCGGAGAGGTGACGCAGCGTTCGTTGCGGCTCTTCGTCTTTCGCTTGGGACTTGTCCGCATCGGAATCTTGGCATAAATTAGCACACCGCGCGGATTTATTCAGATGTGAAGGTACATGTAGTAATAATGCAAACACAACAGCACGGGAACGCGTGGCACGTATAATAGGCATGTTAATAGATCTATAGACCGGGAAAGTCATCGTCCAACTCCTGGCCTGACGTCGATCGTGCAACTTCGAGCACAAGGCACCGAGATGCGATGCAAAAAGGCGTGAAAAGGCTTCGGTGATCGGACCAAATTGTAGACTCGCGTGAAATGCAGGACTCCGTATGTTCGGCCTTCCGCGCGTACTCTTGCATGGTGTGTGGTACATGCTGCGTAAAGCAGAGGTCCTCTTCTCTCCTCCATCCATTTCCGTAGATGTGCAACAACCCGTTCAAATGTCGTCAATGTCGACGTCCTCTCCGCTGCTGTCGTCCTCGTCCTCACCGAAATCGAAACCGATACCCTCCTCCTCGCCGCCGTACGTGTCGGTCTCGTTGATCTTGGCGGTCTCTGGAAGTTCACCGTATGCCTTCAAACTTCTGGCTTCGTCGGCGTTGTATTTGAGGATAACGTCACCCTTTTCGTCCTGGTAGTCTCGAAGCGAAAGCAAAATGATGTCTCCCTGGTTGATCCAGACCTTTTTCCGCAGCTTTCCTCGAATGTGTGCAAGTCGCTTTGTTCCGTCGAAGCAGAGGGCTTCTAGTCGACCGTTTCCGAGCATCTTAACGACCTGTGCGTACTCTGAGGATTCGTTAGTGGGGTGATTCAAGACGAACTGCGCAGACGATGGCATATTTCTCAAAGGTGCTCCGAGGAACGCCTGCCGCCACAGCCTTGTTTGAACGTACCTTGACCCTCCTCCTTGAATGTGAGTTCACGCTTCTCGTTGTCGTTCTCGTTCTTTCCCCTTCTCCTGTTTTTACCTCCCTACACATGGCAAGTCAGCCGTATTCTCTGGCGGTGTAACAGCGGTCCAAGACGTGAAAAGGAAGTTTGCAAGCGGATCGCGCAAAAGAGAGACTACGCACTTTTCCCTTGTTCTTAGGCATTTCGTTCTAGTCGCCGGTGATTCGTGTCTGTATAAGTGCGGCTTCGTTGCCTGAGGATTATCGGTGAATAGTGGTGTGAAAGATGTAGGCGGTGTAGAAGTGTAAGACGACGCTTGCGTTGAAACTTGGATGTCATTGTATGACATGCCACGCGGGGCGTTTGCAGACGGCGGGACAACTTCGGCGGAGCATCTTTACGACTTTCGACATGTGACCAAGAATTTATTGTAAAAAGACAACAATATGAACGCAGGTTGAAGCGAGGAGGGAGCAAGAGGAAAGCCTTATGACAAGTACGGCATGGCCAGCGATATGGGCAAGATTAATGGCCGATGTCCCATCGTCGAAGTCGTTGATTATGAAATCAGGCCTCGGCCGCATATCTTTCGAAAGTCGACCACATATAATTAACGTCGCGACCAATGGCCTGAGTAAGGAGTTTGCGCAGGATGAGCGACATCCTCTGAGTATTCCTTCGGCGGCCAAATTGATGGACTTTGACCACAATAAGTTGCACTGGAGAATCAAGACCGTCGCGAAACCACTTGCCCGGGCCACAGTCCGGAGTCACGCGATCAGGAAGGCTAGACTCGGCATCATCCAGGAACTGAAGCGACGTGGCTACGACCAAGATGGCAGGGTCATCTCTTCTGAAAACGCACAAACCTCCCGGAAAGTCAAGCCAGATCTGAAGGGTGCAATGGTCCTGAATCTCGAGCAAGATGTATTGTTGATGTCTTTGAAGGCAACGGAAGACTCTTGTAAACATATCGTCAACTGGCTGATCTCCAAACAAAACGAACGCCCGGCACCATCCCGTCGAGACCACGATGATCGGTATAACCGTCCATTCAAGATGAAATCCTACATCATGGCGAGGCAATACCTGGAGGATCTGCAGAAGTGAAACAGCTCCAGGGTTCCGGTTTGCGACAGTCACGATAGAGCCTCGTCCAGTTCGATAATCGAACCCTCTCGACCACTAGGGACGTAGACATGGGGAGACCGGGCTTGCCTCAGCTCGATTGCGGCTCATAGCCCTTGCCTCGGATCCAATGCTTCGCGCGTGCTAGGCTGGGCCAACCACGATAAACACATCTGTACATATGAACGTGCGAGTAGTGAAATGTGTCGAGGGCACGAGCTAAGAACATCGAACCGCACTCTTGCTCGGATTCCAACACAAGATGAACGTCATGGATGGAATGACTGAAAAGGCGCGACAGGAGAAGTGGAACAAGGAGATGTAATAACATTGAGGCTATAGAGCCTCCTAATTGTCCGTCAACACAATTCATCACTACTCTATAAAAACAAGCATTCGTCTGCCATCGTTAGACCTGAAAGTCTACCCAGACCGGTCTACGGGAATCATAATGAACAAGCCAGATAATTGGAACTAGAAAACAGAGCGCCGTGCAGATCGTATAAAGTACGTGATTGGTATCTCGTTGACAAGGATGGTGTCTGTCCAAGCTAGAGCAGGAGCTCGTGAGCTCCGCGAATATGTATGTGTAGAGGTGGTCGTAAATAAAGGCGAAGATGTCGGGTGGTCTACTTATAGAGACATGGTCAGCCATTCCCATTCTTGGGCACCGACCGGCACAGTCGTTGAGCTACCGTTCTGGTTCTGCTGGCTCGACCCTTGTTGTTGCTGAGACTGTTGAGCAACGAACGTAGTTCCGCTCGACTTGCCGTTCGTATCGTCAGCATCAGCCATGTCAATCTCTTGTGATGTGCCTGCTGCTCTGCTCTGGCGTCTTGCGCGCCTTGGAGCAACCAACCGAGTCGGTGGAATACTTGGCGCAATCGTTGGTGGTTTAGGTGGGCCAGGAGCAATGGCTACCACGTTACTCTTCGGCGGCGCCGGAGGACCAGACGAGGTCGGTGTGTTTCCTGCCGTCGAGTTGCTTCCAGCAATCATCGACTTGGGCGACTCGGAATCAACAATGCGAGCCGTCAAAGGAGCTAGGTTGCTTGGTGCTTGTGCGAGTGAGTTCTTCCGGCTAGCACCCTTCTTTGTGCGGGCCGTCGTGGCAGGGCTTGGTTGAGGTCCAGTTCCACGGTTCCTCTTCTTGATCACGTCCGTCTTCAAACTCAGCGGTCTTACAACACCATGGAGCTTCAAGAATAAGCCGCATGCATTGCAGAGAGGCTGACCCTCAGGATTCCTCCTCCACAGCGGTGTGGTCTGCGTAAAGCAGTTGGTGCAAGTAGTCGGGGCACCATTATTATCATCTGGACGGTTGCCACTTGGGCTGTCGGGGCGAGATGGTGCGGCAGATGTGAAGCCTGATGCGGTAGTCGGGGGCGAGTTTGGAGAAGTCTGTGGCCTGACGGAGAATATACTGTGCTGGCCGAGAGCAGCAGCGTTTGGCGTAGAGATTGTACGAGCGATCTTCTTACTCCGTGGATCTGTCGCGCGGTTCCGCATATCGCTCACGGAAATCGCAGAAGCATGACTGTGTGCAAGGTTTCCACCATCCCACTCTTGCGGAGATGGAATCATCTCAGTGTGACCAATAGTGACTCCTTTCTGGGGCTGGTTGTTGACCTGGTTGGAGTACCTTGCGGGCAGAGAGCTGAATTGCGCAGCCAGATTATTCTCCCAGTTGAATGGGCTCGTAAAGTCAAGCATCCCATCATCCATTGGCGAATAAATCTTGTTCGAGTCATCCTCTTCATTATCGGAATCACCACCGAATGTAAACATGCCTTCTGATCGCATAGTGCCAAACTGAGGTGTCTGCTCGTCGTTGGTAAGGACTTGTGAAGGGTCAACGTGACCAGACATGCTGACGGAAGAGGAGTGAGCGAAAGGTGCTGGAGGACCGGTGAAGGAGACCGGGTTGAACATTTGCTCCTGGTTGGGATCAAACACGAATCGCTGCGGAAGAGATTGCGGCATGGTCTGGTGCTGATAGCTTCCCATTTGTGTCTGGTGTCGTAAATCGAGGCTGCTGCCAAAGTATGACTCCGGATCGTTGGTAGGATGAGGTGTCGAGACGGTGGACTGGTAGGCGGAAGCGGAGGGAGAATAGAAATCATCGGGTTGCGCCGGTGGTGCCATGGACGTCGCTTGGTTGAACATTTGCATGTACGAGGCGTTGCCCATCATTGGTGACCCGACGGGAGAAAATGTGAAGCTGTTGGTAGAGAAGGGTCCAGCAGAGGAGATGAGGGGGTCGTTATCGAGATTAAATGTGTCGAGGTCAAAGGTGACATGAGGTTGTGATTGGTTGTTCATTGGTTGGGAGTCAAGTGTGTAGTTGTGGAGAGCAGCATCATTGACCAGATCCTGGCCCATGATGTTGGTGGTAGGAGGTACTTGAGGAGAGGCTTCTGCTCGTCTCTTTGGAGGCTGAATTGTGTCAGTTCGAGTCTTGTCGGTGCAAGCTGCTTGTATGGATGAACGTACTCGTCTCTCATCGATACTCGTCTTACGCACATGACGCTGGACGTAGTTGAATTCGTTCTCTGTGGCGCGTGCGACTGGAGGTACTGATGGCGCGGAAGCCCTGGCGAGGGAAGTATCTCCTTGTAGCTGCTGGCGCTTCTTGATTGGAATGGCTGAAGCAGTGGCCAGGTTCGTGTATGAAGCATCTTGGCTCAGCGGTGAAGAGATTGCGCCGACTGGGGACTCGTGAGTGGAGGAGGATATGAACTCGTCCAGGTTCATCGAGTCTTCTCGGTGAGAATGTGGTGAGGAGGCATTGCGCAACTGAGCAATACCACTTGGTGGGTTCGACCTCATGGGCGGTCTCGAGTCTGCAGGTGTTGGAGGAGTGGTGGTGCGTTGAGAGCGGAGTTTACTATTATCACAGAACAAGTCAGTGAAATGCCACAGCGTAGAAAGACCACCTCATGTCACGGCGAGAGGCAGGAAGCGAGAAGAGGGAAGGTACGAACCTGAGACGCTCCATCTCCTTCTTCTTCAGATTCATGCTCATCATCCTCCACGTCAGGTTCTCCATTCTTTCCGCATTTGGCAGTTGCGCCCTGTTCTTGCTGTACAGGCGCCATATCTGCGTTCCCAACGGATCCTCCTTTTGCATCTTCTTGATGTCTCGATCTTCTGCCGAGTCTCCATTCCCACTGAAGAAGGATTCAGGTTCTTGAAGCAGGCCCTTGGCCGCTTCTCCCGTCGGTGAATCCAGCTTGCTGCTGTCCAGCGTCGACGCCGAGGTCAACGATTGAGGTCCCGAAGAGCTGTCGCTGAGTTCGTGGTGGTGGTAGTGGTATTTTGGGATCTGCACGTTGACCGGAGACGATACGTCCAATCCTTCTAGGCTTTGCATGCTGCAATGACCATCAAGAGTGTTGGTAAAGTCGTGGTTGAGTTGGTATGTCGCGCGACCAGACTCGAGCGACTCCAGACTACCCCCACGTTTTGCTGACTGCGAGGTGTGGTGCGAATTTGGAAACCGAGCGCAATCCCTCAGCGCAGATGCACGGTGACGAACAGGCTGCTGTCAGTGCTCGTTCACGGCAGTGCACACATCAATGAGCACGCAAATACACAGAACAATAACAAATTGACGACACAAAAGGCCAGAATTGGTAGAAAGAGGTAGTAGAGGTTGGTGGCACGACTGGAGTCAACGGATGATGAACGACGACGAACGACGACGAGGTGGGCCAAAAGTTAATTCGCGGTACAGGTCTGGGAATATTACAACAGGCGTACGCCGGTCGAACGAGTCGAGTCGAGTCGCGGTACGACAGGCAAGCAATGGAATTGATCGGCTCGTGAGACTAAAGAGGGTCCTGGGTCTACCTTCATCGGTCTCGAGCCTAATCCAAAAAGGCGGGCCCTTCATCGCACTGCTGCACCGTCGCACATGCAAATCCATACTACTTTGCTTCACAGGCCTTTATTCGGCCTTGGTCACGGCGACAGTTGCGCTTGGGGCTTGGAGACATGCGCACCATCCATGCACCCATGCATCTGTGCTTTAACAGTAGTACAGTAGGAGGAGCAAGGGTCAGGAAAAGAGAAGGGAAGTGCTCTGGAGACTCGAGAGGTTCCAGCGGTTCAGCCACATGCCCCACTCTGTTGTCGCATGCTGGTCCGTTGTCCAACCGGCTGCGCGCGCCCTCTGGAATTGCCGGGCAATCGCTCGTGCTACAGTCTTTACGGCCATTATTGTATGAACCAAGGACAGAGGTGATGCTCTGCGACGGCCTGGCGACAACCCTTACGCTGAACATACGAAGGATCCATGGCGCGCGCCGTCTAACGCTTATTCGCGGCGCCGGACGCTGCAGCCTGCTCTGTGGAATGGTGGGGGCCATGTGTCTCGTGCCGTCCGTCTCACAAAATACACCCTATACGGCACCGCTCACTTTACCTTCCAAGACATGAGTGGACGATAACGTTGATCGCACGCATGGGCATGACCGCTACCAGTCACTGGGAGTGCGGGCAGCGCAATAGCTGTACCATTATACGCGTCGGTTCTCTCGACCATACTTTTGTTGCGTCTGGTGTTCGTACAGTGTACTTGGATCTGCACGTTAGCGGGTTAAAACTTAACCGTGTACGCTAAGGTAGAAGCCCTTTCTCAAATGCTCGTCCGGCAAGTTGCAACATCAAAATTCATCGATTCGTGGCCCCGTCATCTTGTCGAAAAGAGCATCAGCGATCGAGCATCGAACTTTGTTACACGCGATCTGTCGGATAAACCCAGCACGGAGGTAACTCACAATACTACCGTGCTCGCAGTCTTTTCTGGACCTCCGAGCGAATAGCAAGACAGCATCAAGCTTGTACAACAAAGAAGTCTTACCGCAGACGAATTGTCCATCTGACACTTCTGCAAGGTTGCGTCAGACCAGGTTTATCCAACGTCCACCTCGGTTGGATGCTGCAGAGAATCTTGCGGTTCCTCCATGCAAGAGCTTCAGCGGATCTTCAAAGTACGGCAACCCGGTCAGCTGCTTGTATAGTGACTTGCTATGCTTGTGCCCTCTAGTGCGGGCGCACACTGATGCAATAACTATAACGAAAAAAATTCGTCAGGAATGGTACGGAAGTACCTGCCCTCTGCCAGGTGATCAGGTTTACCAATCCAATGTTCGGCGCTCACAGTTCTGTTGCTGTACCATTCCAACGAAGCTTTTGTCTCTGCCGCCGTGGAGCCTGTGGCATCTGGCGGCGCTGCACAGTATCTAGGCGCCATGTCAGCAAATCCTGAGAAACACAACCGATCATCCTAGCGAGTCAGCGTACATGGAGAGGCGCAATACAAGAAAGGGCTCCTAATTAGATACTTTGCAACATATTTCGGACGATGTCATAAGCCTTTCGAGAAGCAGCGTTGTTGCACTCTTGGAAGCGATTTCGTCCCCACTGTTACTTGCTCCTCTCGAGTATCTCGACGACGAGGACACTTCGCTGGACATCGTATGAACCGCTGAGCAGTTATCGAAATGAGCTTGATATGGCTCCTTTCTGGCTAATGCACAGGACCGTGAAGTTGCCTGTTCCACTGCATCCACAATCGACCTCACCATCTCCGGAATAAATCGGGGGCCTGGATCAACGCCTTTTTATCCTGTGGCGGCTCTGCTCAGCTACTTTTCACCAGGCCCGCAATTGAGTTTGGACCCTGAAGTCGGTCAATCGAGTCCCTAGCACGCCTAGCTGTCGTTCTGTCGCTCCGGCATATCAAGCGAAGCCTCGGGACATGTTCAGAGTCAATCCTGCTCACCGCGAAACACTTCACGATACTCAAAAGACGGTAGAGAGATGACTTTACTTCGCCATGAAATTCCGACTCTTCGGTAAAGTCTCTTCTTTTTCTGAACATGATAACAAAGGTCGTCTGCTTGTACAAGGGGATATACATGTTTGCTGGAGAAAGCCCCGCTACAAAACATTTCCCCACCGGTATGAACCGTGGAGTGGGGTTTTCGTTCCTCAACACCAGCACTGACAGTGTTGAATTCTCACCGTCTCAAATTCGCTTCGTTGCCCGGGTCCGGTCACATCAACCCGGGCCGAGTCGACCCCGCCAGGAGTATGGGCAATAGATGATGGAGAAATGGTCGCGGTCCAATGGTTGTCAGAGTAAAAGTAAAACAGCGGGCCTGACGGCTCGCGTGCTGCATTGCCCTTTTGGAAGATCTTTCTTGGGAGATCCCTAGCACCGCCGACGCGATCAACAGCGTTTCCTGTTGGAACAAGATCGCCTTGTCATCTTTGCTGCTAGACTCGTCTCCGGGCATACTGAACGTTGTAGGTGACAGCAGCTCTGATATACCCTCCGACACGCCAAAGGACGCGACTCCAGACTTGAGACCAGTCATTGCGCGAGAAGCTCAGATCGAGTCTGCTCCGCTCACGATGATCCCCACGCGGAGTACGGTCCTAATCTGGCAGTTCTGTTATGACTCCAAAATGCTTGTCCTGCTGGTGTTCGGAGTGCGCGATGGATCGTCGGCAGCTTCTCCATCGTGATGACAGGCTGACGCTCTTCTGCAGCAGACTGTGTTCATCATCTTTTCGGTGGGCTTGCAGAGGAAGGGCTTTGTTCTGGATAAATCCAACGCACTGGCGTTCATCCATACGGCGAGGCACTTGGAGCACGGCCGATCCTCGGACTGTCACATGCCACTTGAACCCTGGTTCGCTTCGACATGAATCAGCGGAAGTCCCTGGACCAGAAGCTCGAAAGATGCCCCTCCTTGACCGGGGTTTCAAAATTCCTCTTGCATGACTTTGATTGCTCTGGACCATTATTCAAGCTATTTTTTCCTTCCGAGAGGGAAGACGCTGCTCGCTCGATCCTGGCCAGACTGGCCGTCGAAACAAGGCCGCTTACGCGGCACCGTGGTTGGCGACAGTGGATTTGGATGCTTTTCCTTTTTGTCGAGTTGTGTAAAAAAGCAAATCCTGGTGAGTTGTTCCGGATGATGTTGACCGATCGCGCAGTCAAGGTGCTCTCCGCCACGTCGACAGACAACAAGCAGGACCCAACATGCGATCAGCAAGATATACTAGGCGTCAAAAATGATCATCAGATCTGCTGTCACACGAAACGCTTTTTGTAGGCAGATCTGTCTATCTTTCTATTCCCCGTCTCCATTATCGTCAGTGGCAAGCATCTGGGGTGTCCCCATGTATCTCCGCGATAAGGCTATCTGGTCTTGCGACCATATCTCGAAGATAGGCAGCTGTCCCCTCTCCGCGAACCATTGCGTGATCCCAGACCTTCCTATCTCATACCACGCTGTCCTATCTCAGGTGTCGCTCCCCAGGAACACATCTCCGCGATCAAATATGGTTCACGCCAAACCAGCGTTATTTCTCGCCGGATGCAGAGACGATATCAGGGCTCACCACGCGCACGCCATGTGGCTACACAGATAGGCGATTGCGCGATTTGAAGGACAGATAAGTACATGGCCCTATCTAGATAGACACGGGCCATAGATAGGGCGAGGGCAGATACGTCTATCTATAAAGGTAGGTGGGCGGACTTTCAAGCTACATTTCTGTGTTCCCTCTCCATGTCTTGACCCTGCACCACCAACATTGGCTACCTTTCTAGGATGCACAAGAGAGACTAGCGGGAGGATACGACTTGGACGAAGATGCTCGTACTGGCCTATGGATCTTGAACACGTGGTGATGGACAAGCATGGTGCAAAAGAGACGTGACGTGGGAGGGTTGGTGAACACATCGGACCTTTTTTCATTCGGACAGGATTCCTCGCGAGCAAAGGACTCCTCGATATCCAAAATCGCCTTCCATCGACCAGACTGTAGTTTCGCCGTAGCATTACCGGAGCTTGCAGTCCGAAAGGACACTCAGTGCTCGGAGCCGCAGCCAACATGCGATGACAGTCCTGGCAACAAGAGAGGCATGAGCGGAAACAGATGGCTTGAGGTATTGTCAGACTCCCTCACTGCGATTACTGTCGCACCCCTACGTTGTCTGCTGGTTGGATTGGGCAGATACACCAAACAAACAGTCATAAAGAGTAGCAAGGGAAGTCCTGACAAGATGGACAAGTCGCAGTAGTCGCTGCGGAGTATCGAACATCATCTGATTGAGATGCATCAACGGCACCCAAAGACATTCGATGTCGAGCATGATGCGGCCACATTGATGGCATTGCTTACTGCGCGAGACGAAATACGTCACTGCTTTTAGAGCGATGACACGGTACTGGAGCAGGGTGTGCACACCTTCTCTGGTCAGCTTGAGTCAGACGTCTGGTATCGAAGAGGAAGTGCTCCATTGGAGCTGTCGTTTTGTAGTCTGGGAAAGTGGCGAGCGTCAACATCGACCATCATCATCATATTTCGGGAGACTGGGCCATTCACCGAGATGTACAATGAAAGGTCTTTGAGGATGCCTCTGAGCAAGAGGTATATGGCGCAGGAGCCGTGTGTGAGGAAGGAGGCCTGCACTCATGCCGTTGCACGTTACTCGACCTCGTTGCACAGCTTCGAACATTGTTTCACTCGCTTGCACCACTGTATAGCATGCTCCGCGTTCTGTGCTATATCGGTATTACATGCCATGCCAACTATACCTGCTCGTGTACTGTATATTTTACTATTCTGATGGCGAGTCTTCGGCTTCGTGCATGGTTTTTTGGCATGTAGTCTTCTACCTCGTGGACTCGGCCCATACCTGCTTCAAAGTATGGCTATCATTGTCTGAGCATTTAGCACTTATTCAGGAGAGCCTCATAATGCAATCGAATCGTTCGTATAACCACATGACCAGGGAGAAGTCTCGAGCATAATGTGCTCACAAGCCTCAATATTGCCAGCAGCGCTGACCGCCAAGACATTTACTTGTGAGTACGATTTGGACATGAAATCAACCATAATTTGGAACACTTCACACCCACGACTTCTGAGCAGAAACAGATGAGAAACACGCCGGCCCGCAAATACCAGATGGGCGCCCGACATCGCGCGATATACATGCAGAGGCGTTGTTGATATTCTCAGTATCACAGGCAACAGGTGATGATTTTGCGATGCTGACCAAGCACTATAGAATTATGCACGACACGGACATCGGAAGCCGGAAAGAAGAAGGCACCGTTTTCCTATTTCCGAGTGCAGCAGGCACGACTGCGGTCGACTGCTTGGGCGTGCGCCCCTGCGCCGCTCTTCCCGGCTGACTCTCCCTGTTAAGAGCAGCGCGTCAAACGCGGACACGCAATTAAGGAAACCGCGACCGCGAATGGAAAGACATAGCAGAATGTTCTCAGATGTGAAAGTCGCGAGAACAATAATGAGCAGGAGATCTGTCTCGTTCAGCATTTTGCGGACAATTGTGACACTTTTGGATCTCAGATCTGAAGCAAAACCGCTAGACCAGACCAAACCGATTGTATCCGTGTGTATCATGGATCCTTCAGCTGTTGTTCAAGGAGGAGATTATCGCCTGTAAATGCCGAGCTCCCAAAATAAATTATGCTAATTATGTACGGCAGATTGTGTAAGCAGCGGCCTCGGATCACGAATACGGTCCATTCGCCGACCAACAAATTGCCTTCATTTTTATGTAGAAGCTGTGTAAGAGTTGCCTTTGCCAAGAGAAGGCCTCATGCCTGATTGATTCGAGGGGCTGATCAGGATTGACGTGAACCTGAACGAATCTCACCTGTGCTGTGAACCTAGTCCTACGTTGCGCCTCGGAGTTTGTTGCGTGTATCTTTTCCGTACCTCGTCCGTCCATCTTATCCCTCGCTGTACCTGTATTCTGTTCATATCCTTTTTGACGACTTCACGTTTTGAAGGCCCCTTGACAACGTTCGTCCAGTTCACCACTCTTAAATCCGGCAGAGACGGGTGCTGCTCGTTCATCTAGCGGCTGACTTTTGGTGGACACGCCGGCGAGCACGGTACCGTAACTTTGTCTTTCTTCACTCCGATCCGTCATCACCTCACCTCCCTCGACAATTAACTTAACAATACACCACCATATCGCGCTCTGGACCTGCGATTGCCAATCTTTTTCTTGTGCGCTTCTGCATAGATTCGCAAAAAAAGGCGCGCGCATACCCCTCGTTACGGTCCTGCGTTCCTGAAACAATAATCAATCACCCCTCGGTGGCTGAATAATGATTGACGCGCCTTCACGACCGATGCCGCATCAATAAACTCGAATACTCGACACCAACCAACAACACGATCCACCCCCTCATACTCGAATCATGGCGATTCAACTCTACCAGGAAGACGACCAAACCGCGGAGCCTCAAGATATCTTGAAGAAGACGGTGACGAAGACGGCTAAGAGGACAAGATGGGCTACACAAAAGGCGGCCGGCCCAAAAGGTCTGCTAAAACGTCAATCTATATTGAGGAGGTTATCACATCGCAACAATGAGAAAAAGAGACGGTCGGATCCGGAAGCACAAGGCGATCGAGACTTGGATCCAATTGAGGAGGTCAATACCGGTGGCGGACCAGGAAGAAAGATCTACTTCAACATACCCCTACCAGCCGATGCGCGCGACGAAGAAGGACATCCTCTCACAGCCTTCCCTCGAAACAAGATCAGGACCGCAAAGTACACGCCTCTCAGTTTCATACCCAAGAATTTGTGGTTTCAATTTCAAAACATCGCAAACATTTATTTCTTGCTCATTATCATTCTAGGAGTATGTTAATCCGTTCCTCCTCGCAGTCGTTGCGCCGCTGACATTCACAGTTCTTCCAAATCTTTGGTGTTGACAACCCAGGTTTATCCGCAGTTCCGCTGATTGTCATTGTCATCATCACTGCCATCAAAGATGCCATCGAAGACACAAGGAGAACCATGACCGACAACGAACTCAACAACGCCCCCATCCACCGGTTGTCCGAGTGGTCAAATGTGAACTCTTCAGAACAGTCTGTAGGACCGTGGCGCCGAATCAAGAAAGCGACATCTCACTCTCTTGGGGCTTTCTGGCACCTATACAAGTCGCGCAAGACCAAGAAGCAAGAGAAAGGCAAGGACTACACAGAGAGAGCCCTTGATGTGGAACGTCCCTCCAATGACACAAGGCGGGAATCGGCCATGTTCTCGCAAAGGAACTCTCTGGCGCTCCCCCGCGAGGAGAACAACGCTGTAGAAATGACACCAGTACATTCACCGACGCCAGGAGAGTCGGAACTCGGCGACAAGGACTTGTCCGACATCAACCGCAGGCTGAAGCCTCTCGCAAACCCGGCCCGAAGGTCCTACGAAGGTCAGCAGACTTTGGAGGTTCCAAAACAGCAGGAGCACGACTCGCAACCTGAGATTATTAGGAAAAACTATGGTAGTCTCGTCAACCCTCTCAAGGAGAGTCCGGAAAAGGCGAGGTTCAAGCGCGATGCCTGGAAGGATGTCCAAGTCGGAGATTTCGTGCGCCTGTACAACGACGAGCAGATCCCGGCTGATGTGGTCATTCTTTCGACTTCGGACCACGAAGGTGTATGCTATGTTGAGACGAAGAACCTGGACGGAGAGACCAATCTGAAGGTCCGTAATGCGCTTCATGCTGGTCAATCCGTCAAGAGAGCGCGCGACTGCGAAAAGGCCGAGTTCGTCCTTGAAAGCGAGCCTCCCCACGCGAACTTGTACGCCTACAGCGGTGTCATTCGCTGGCTGCAATCAGATTCAAAGAACCCCGATGCCCCTGCAACAGAGATGGCCGAGCCGATAGGCATCAACAACGTTCTTCTCCGTGGATGCTCTGTCCGCAACACAGAATGGGTCCTTGGTGTCGTCGTCTTCACCGGTCAAGAAACGAAGATTATGCTCAACTCTGGTATCACGCCTAGTAAGCGTGCTCACATCGCAAAGACACTCAATTACTACGTCCTTTACAATTTCGTCATCCTCTTCTGCATGTGTCTGGTCTCGGCTGTCGTTGAAGGTCACACATGGGGAGAAGGCAACCAGTCGCTCAATTTCTTCGAGTTTGGCTCTTACGGTGGAACGCCCGGTATCAATGGTCTGATCACCTTTTTCGCTGCCGTCATTCTCTACCAGAACTTGGTCCCCATCTCCTTGTATATTTCTCTGGAGATCATCCGCACGATACAGGCATTTTTCATCTACAGCGACACGTATATGTACTACGAAAAGATCGACTATCCTTGCACGCCAAAGTCCTGGAACATTTCAGATGACCTTGGTCAGATTGAATACATCTTTTCCGACAAGACTGGAACCTTGACACAAAACGTCATGGAGTTTAAAAAGGCGACTGTCAATGGGGTACCGTACGGTGAAGCTTACACAGAAGCGCTTGCTGGAATGCAAAAAAGACAGGGTATCGATACCGATGCCGAAGGCGCCAAAGCCAGGAAGCAGATTGCCATTGATCGCGTCAGGATGCTTGAGCTCATCCGCAAGACTCACGACAACCCATATCTGAGAGACGAGAATCTCACGTTCGTTGCGCCTGACTACATCGCAGATCTTAATGGCGATTCTGGAGAAGAGCAGCAACACGCTGTCGAGCAATTTATGCTTGCCCTCGCTCTTTGCCACACTGTCCTCGCTGAGAGGCTGCCTGGAGATCCCCCGAGGATTGACTTCAAAGCACAGTCACCTGACGAGGCGGCCTTGGTCGCTACCGCTCGTGACTGCGGATTTACTGTCTTGCCTAGCACCAGCGATGACAAGTTGCTCAACATCATGGGTCAAGAAAAGAGCTTCTCCGTGCTCAACATTCTCGAGTTCAACAGTGCAAGGAAGCGTATGAGTATCATCATTCGTATGCCAGACAACCGCATTGTTCTCTACTGCAAGGGAGCTGACAGTATCATCTACTCGAGACTGAAGAAGGGAGAACAGCCGGAGCTCAGGAAGGCAACCGCTGAACAGTTGGAAATGTTCGCCCGCGAAGGTCTCCGTACTCTCTGTATCGCACAGAGGTACCTCTCCGAGGCAGAGTACAAAGAATGGAACAAGGAACACGAGCTGGCAGCTGCTTCTATCCAGAAGCGTGAGGAGCGTCTGGAAGAAGTCTCTGACAAGATCGAACAGGATCTTACACTTCTCGGTGGTACCGCTATCGAGGATAGACTGCAGGACGGTGTACCGGACTCGATCGCTCTTCTCGGTCAAGCCGGTATCAAGCTCTGGGTTCTGACTGGTGACAAGGTCGAGACCGCCATCAACATTGGATTCTCCTGCAACCTTCTTTCCAACGAGATGGAACTCATCCTCCTTCGTTTTGACGAGGGAGAGTATGACAGGGCTGAAGCAGAAATCGACAAGCACCTGGCTTCGTTCGGAAAGACTGGATCAGATGCCGAGCTCAAGGCTGCTCAAAGTAACCACGAACCACCTGCCCCAACTCACGCTCTTATCATTGATGGAGACTCGCTCCGTTTGGTACTGGACGAGCGTTTGAGACAAAAGTTCTTGTTGCTCTGCAAAGAGTGCAAGTCTGTCCTCTGTTGTCGTGTCTCTCCTGCACAGAAGGCTGCGGTCGTCGCAATGGTCAAGAACGGTCTTCGTGTGTTGACCTTGTCGATCGGTGATGGTGCCAACGATGTTGCTATGATTCAAGAGGCTCACGTTGGTGTGGGTATCGCTGGTGAAGAAGGTCGACAGGCCGTCATGTCTTCCGACTACGCCATCGGTCAATTCCGCTTCCTCACTCGACTGCTTCTTGTTCACGGTCGTTGGTCCTACAGAAGGCTGGCAGAGACGATTGCCAACTTCTTCTACAAGAACATTGTCTGGACTTTTGCACTCTTCTGGTACAACATTTACGCCAACTTTGATTGTGTCTACGCCTTTGACTACACTTACATTTTGCTTTACAACCTTGCTTTCACCTCGCTGCCTATCATTTTCATGGGTATTCTGGATCAGGATGTTGATGACAAGATCTCGCTTGCCGTTCCACAACTGTATCGCAGAGGTATCGCGCGTTTGGAGTGGACCCAGACTAAGTTTTGGTGCGTACTTTCAGCCTTGAGTCCTTATATACGATGCTAATTGTGCTAGGTTCTACATGATCGATGGTCTCTACCAGTCTCTCATGTGCTTCTTCATGCCATATCTTCTCTTTCGAGTAGCCAACACAAACACCGAATCTGGCCGGACGGTTAACGACTACAAGGAGATCGGTGTCTACATTGCAAACGCCACAGTCATTGTCGTCAACGTATACATCATGTTGAACGTTTACCGCTGGGACTGGTTCCTCTCACTCATTGCCGCCATCTCTATCCTGCTCATCTTCTTCTGGACCGGTGTATATACCTCATTCACCGCCGCTTTCACCTTTTACGGATCAGCAGATCACTGTTATGGCTCGCTCAGTTTCTGGGCCCTCACCCTCTTTGTGGTCATCATCTGCTTACTACCTCGCTTCGCCATCAAATCTTTCCAAAAGATGTTCATGCCTTATGACATTGACATTGTTCGAGAACAAGTCCGTCAAGGCCACTTTGACTACCTCAAGAACGTCGATCCACTCGGTGCAGCAATCGTAGAGGCAGACAAGGGTGCGGAATCGACGTCAAGCTCGGAAATCAGCAAGCCCAACGACCTGCGCAAAATCTCCACAAACCATATGGGACAGGACGATGACAGGCGACCAATGTACCCTCCGTCGGTCACCAACACAGCAACGACCTACCATCCCTACTCTCCACAAGGTAGTGACGGTACCGCCGAGCTCGTCAGTCACCGTACGTCACTCGACCGCGCCTTTGGACCATCAGCAGACACTAATCGCCAATCAATAGAACAACGCCCGATTCCAACGTTCAGTCCGGTGGTGAACGCCGACTCACCTCGCGCCAGCATGGATCGTCCCCGACCCAGCTACGACCGCGTACGGAACAGCATGGACTTTGCTCGGAGCCGGCCGTCGTTTGAGCAATCGAATGATTTCACCAGCGCAGCCTACCTCACGAGGATCGAGAGCAGTCGTTCCGATCATGCTAATTCGGCTTCGCGGACGCAGTCGAGAGTGCGGGACGACATCACGGATGAGCTAAGGCGGTGATGCCGATGCCGATAATGGGGTGGTTACTGTCAATTTTCTGCCATGTAGATACAGAATAGCGAGGGCGTTGGGCGTGTGATAGTCGTGTTTTTCTAGGATATGCAGACTTGTTACACTTTTGATTATACCTATTGACTACCTACTACTGTATTGGTTACTTTCTGCGCTTTTGGGCTCTGGCGTTAACCAGGGCGGGCTTGTGATTTGTGTCTTGTCTTTACGATATCTCGCTTCGGTTTTTCTGTTTGAGGACTACACCGTTTCTGAATGCAAACCTCAACCGTATTCTATTTCTCTAATCTGCCATCGTTATGTGATTATTACCAGAGTATATCGGAGAACTTGAGCACGTGAAGTCGTGTGCGATGTCAGACCGCTGCAGGGACTGTTATCGATAAAGAATTAAACACATCGTCATCGTCTAAACAACTTGCACCACCTCGAGCGCGCAACTAAATCACGCGCTTACAACGTACAGGTACCTAATCTACTCGGTCTCGGTCACGCCTTCCATCTTTGCAAGTGCTCAAGTTGGTCGAAGTTTCCAAACATGCGCGGTATCTGAGAACGTCCATCAAAACAACTCACTCTTGCCTCGACTTCTCCCCATTCGACTTTCACACCATTTACAATCGCCCACAACCATGGCGAACACAACAACCCCTCTCGCCGAGACTCTCGGCTACCTAGCCTACCACTTCAACGAGCTCTACCCCTTCATTCCAATGTCAACACATCTGATCCTCTCGGCTCTCTTCCCAATCTACACAGGCGCACACTCGTCCCTCTCACGCCCATCATCAGCACTCAAACCACCAAAGAAGAAAAAGGCCAAACACACCACCGAGTCCGCGGAATCGTCCTCAGAAGACGAAGACGACGATGACTCTCTCCTTGGAAAAATGGAAGGCCTCTCGCCCTCGGACGCGCTCGTCTTCCCACTGCTCGCGGGCTGTACGTTAGCGGGTCTTTACTTCTTGATCAAATACATTGGCCCGGAGATGATTAACAAGGTCCTTGGATGGTACTTCTCGGCTATGGCGGTGTTCAGCGTGGGAAAACTGGTCGACGATGGACTGGCTGTGATGGGCAGTTTTGTGCTGCCGGACTATTATGTTTCGGGCGGGAGCTTGTGGGTCGTCAAACAGGGCGAGAGAAGAGCCAGGAAGGTCGATGGAGACAGGGAGCAGAGAAAGAGTCCGTTGCCTGGGTTCTGGGGTGCGATTGCGCTGCCAAAGTCTTTGGAGGGCACGCTGTGGAGTCTGAGAGGCGCGATGAGCCAGAAATATCAGATCAAGGGTCATCTGAGAAAGCTGATCGCGGTCAAGATCAAGGTCACGCTGCGGACTATGGTCTCGGCTGCGTTTGCGCTGGGAGCGTTGTCATACGCCAACTTCGTATCGACGCCGTGGTATCTTACCAATCTGCAAGGATTCGCATTCTCGTACACCGCGCTCCAGCTCATGTCGCCGACGACCTTCGCTACGGGATCGTTGATCTTGATCGCGCTGTTCTTCTACGATATTTACTTTGTCTTCTACACGCCGATGATGATCACAGTTGCGGGTAATCTGGATGTTCCGATCAAGCTGCTCTTTCCTCGGCCGGAAGACGAATCCGGCAAGCGTAGTCTGGCTATGCTTGGACTGGGCGACATTGTCCTTCCCGGAATCATGATTGGACTAGCGCTGAGGTTCGATCTCTACATGCAATATTTACGGAAACAGACCAAGAAAGCCGACATCAACAAATCGTTCGAGGAGTCGACGACCAAAGACGCAGACACGGTGAAGCAGCCCTATAAATCAGTCACAGGGCACTGGGGCGACCGTTTCTGGTCCACCAGCGTACCCGGCCTCGGACGCATCGACACCTCACCGTACCTGCCCTCATTCACGAAGCCATATTTCACGGCCGCTGTCTGCGGCTACATCCTCGGCATGATCTTCACATTAGTAATAATGCTAGTCTTCAAGCACGGGCAGCCAGCGCTGCTGTACCTCGTGCCAGGCGTGCTAGGCTCGCTGTGGCTGACGGGTCTGATCAGGGGTGAGATCAAGGAGATGTGGGAATTCAGCGAGGCGATTGATGCCAGTGCTGAAGACGAGGAGGATGAGAAGAAGGCGGAGAAGGAGAAAGAGAAGGAGAAGGGAAAGGGAAAGAAGGAGCAGAACGAGACGAGTACATGGAAGGAGTGGTTCGGCAAGAGTTTCTTCTCCATGGAGTCGAGCGAGAAGAATGCCAAGAGGCTCGAGAAGAGTCTCGCGAAGAATCTGGGACAGGACGGCGATAAATCCACTGATGGATCGAAGGAGTCAACAGCGAGCAACGACAACGACAACGACACGAAAGCGAAAGCGAAAGCGAAGAAGGATACCAAGGAAGAGAAATCCCTCTTCTCCTTCTCGATCCACAAAGTCCACACCAAAGCCACAAGGGAGAATAGCTCTCGTAAATCATCATCATCGGGTACGGCAGACGCACACGCGGCGACCAGCACAGCGACAGACGACGCGATACCGAAATGGCGAGGCCACGACCGCGCGGACGTTGATGAGGACATGGTCGGGAGAGCCGGGAAGAGAGTGCGTATGTCCTAGACGATGAAACCCCATTCGACGGGCAAAGCGACAGCAGGGATGAGGAGCAAGAACGACTCGCCGTATGGGTGGATGGGAGGATTAGCGTTAGGAGTGCAAGAGACAGGAGCGCATGATACCACCATTATGGAGCATAGCGTAGGCGTCAAGAATTGAGTCCAACCAAGAAAGCCTCTTGCGAAACCTGTGCGTGGCCAACAAGTCCCCGGTGATTGTGTTCCACTTTCCAAACATCTGCTTTGCTGCATTCGAGACACGACGACGGCTCATTGCCCCGCAGCATCGCAAAATCGAAGACTCATCAAAAACACAAAGCACCAACAACAACCATAGCCCAATAATATCACAAGTAAGGGTTTTTACATATATCAGTATCCAGACCTGTTCTACAACCATCTCTGTATGTCGCCGTCCATCTATTTCTTCTCCTTGGGCGCAATCATCAACTCAGGACGGACGTGCTTGTCGAACTCCTCGGAGCTCAAAGCTTGCAGTTCCATAGCGCTCTCCTTGAGCGTCAGGCCCTTCTTGTGCGCGTTCTTGGCCACCTTGGACGCCATATCGTAGCCGATGACCGGGTTGAGGCAGGTCACTAGCATCAGACTAGAGGGTTGATTAGTTTCGTACTTCTCAATGGAGATAGACGGGATGGGGGGAGGGGGGTTATCGTACCTCTCGTGCAACAGACTCTCGATCCTCTTCTCGTCCGCCTCGAGGCCGTGGACGAGGTTCTTCTCGAACGAGCGCATGCCGTCCGTCAGCAGACGCGACGAGTGCAGCAGGTTGCGGATCATGACCGGCTTGAAGACGTTGAGTTCGAAGTTGCCCTGCGAGCCCGCGAATGTGACTGCGGCTTGGTTTCCGAAGACTTGGCAGCACAGCATCGTCATCGATTCGCACTGCGTTGGGTTTACTTTGCCCGGCATGATGGATGAGCCTGGCTCGTTCTCGGGTAGCTTGAGCTCGCCGAGTCCGCAGCGGGGGCCGGAACCCAGGAAGCGGATGTCCTGCGCGATCTTGAAAAGCGAGGTCGCGAGCACGTTCAGCTGGCCGTGGGCTTCGACGATGGCATCGTGGGCGGCTAGGGCCTCGAATTTGTTCGGTGCCGTGATGAAGTCGTGGCCGGTCATCTTGGACACTTCGGACGCGATGTCCTCGGCGAAGCCCTTGAAGGTGTTCAAACCGGTGCCGACGGCTGTGCCGCCTTGGGCCAGCATGCGCAGGCGCGGCAGCGAGGTCTGGATGCGCTCGATGCCGTACTCGAGCTGTGTTACGTAACCGGAGAATTCTTGGCCGAGCGTCAGTGGTGTGGCGTCTTGCAAGTGTGTGCGGCCGATCTTGATGATCTTCTCGAACTGGTCCTGCTTCTTCTTCATGGCGTCCTTGAGACTCTTGAGGGCGGGCAGCAGCTCCTCTTCGAACTCGAGGACGGCGGCAATGTGCATGACGGTTGGGAAGGTGTCATTGGATGAGGCGGACATGTTGACGTGGTCGTTGGGGTGGACTGGCTTCTTGGATCCCATGGTGCCGCCGAGGATCTCAATGGCGCGGTTGGAGATGACTTCGTTGGCGTTCATGTTCGATTGGGTACCGGAACCGGTCTGCCAGACGACGAGAGGGAAGTGGTCGACGAGCTTCAGAGAGGCGACCTCAGCAGCAGCCTCCTGAATGGCCTTGCCCAGCTTTGGGTCTGCAAACACCGTCAGTCGAGTATGTCCATGTCTAGCTCTTGCATTTGATGTCCCTACCGAGGCCAAACTTCATGTTGACAGTCGCGGCAGCTCCCTTGAGGATACCAAAAGCCTTGACAACCGGCGGCGGCATCCTGTCCTGAGGCTGGTTGATCTTGAAGTTCTCCAGCGATCTCTCGGTCTGAGCACCCCAGTATTTGTCGGATGGGACCTGGATCTCGCCAAAGGCATCGCTCTCTGTTCTGTGCGAGGCAGCCATGATGGAGGTCTGGGCAAAGGTACGGCGGGAATATTGCGAGAAGAGGTTGGCTGGACGAGTAGAAGCAATAGGTCTCTGAGTCGAAAGAGCAATGGCCGACGATCGCGAGTGTTTGGATTGAGACACAAAGCTACGGGAAGCGGGGATTGACAGAGTTGATGTTGGAGTTGGAGCTTTGCTCAGCACATGTGAGGAGCGCAGATCCGAGGCAGCTCGGCTGCCAGCTGTGCGCACGCGATACATGGTTGGATGTGTGATGAGGATATCGTAGGTCGAGGAGAGAAAGCCAATTGATGGAATTGGGGATATAATAATAAATTGACAGTAGTCAAGCTCCACTCCGCTTCTTCGGCTTCTCGAATCGTCACTGGTACTTTCTGTTTTGGGGCAGCAACGGAAAGGAAGAGGACCGATTCGGGTCCAGAAACCCATCGGGATTTTCAGGCGTCGCCGAGTTCGGTGCGGGGAATACCGGATTCTGTTTGCAACTTGAAGTTACCTTATGCAGTGAAAGGTGAAGTCGACTTCACTTGGTGATGTCTTAATTGATTTGAGGGTAGTAGTATTGATCACTGCTGCCTGACACCGTATGCCTTTGTGCTATTATACATCTCCATGCCCCTCGTCCTCGTACACACTCTTGGCTCTGCTGCTAGTCTGTCATCTCCACATCGTCGTCCTTGTCCTTGACGGTCTGCATGCTTTGCTCGTCTTCAACAAGACACCACTCGTCGGGTTGCTGCTGATTGACCGCAAGACTGCCCCATGTAGAATCGTGCGCTGCAATCATCGCGCGGATCTGTCGGTTGCGCTCTTCCCACTCCTCTGGATCGAAGGGAGATTCGTCGATATCCCCATCTTCGACCTCTTCCTCTTCCTCATCCTCATCCTTGACAGTCCGATTGTCTTCATATTCGACATGCTGCGAAGGGTCGTGCGTTGCCGAATCTGCAGGTTCGTATGGGAAATTCGATGAGAAAGAATCAACCGCCGGCGCTCCATCCGGAAGCCAGGTCGCAACGATGACATCTTCAGCCCTGAGGCCAAGCTATACAACGTGAGCTCAAACCCTGTCCATTCATCTCCGATGACATACAGTCCGAGGAGTCTCATGACCATAGAGCTGATAGTCGCCTATGGTATAGCAAAAGTTCGTCGGCAGCATGTTGTACTGCTGTGCGTGTACCGTGAATACCGTGACCATGTCGACCGTCTCATGGGCCAGGAAGATCCAGTCGTATTCTTCGTCGTCAATGTTGATGAGGATTTTCTGGACGTCGTGTGGCTGATCGCGTTAAAACTGAACATGACGATAGTTTGTCAGCGCGTACCAGTGCTTCTCCAAGCTCTGTGAGATCAATCCTCGTAGTCATTGTTGGTGCGCGAATTTGCGGGGCTGTGAGGAGTGATTTGAACCGCTTGAGGTGATGACGATGAAGGTGGAGGTGGAGATTGATGTATAACTACATCTTGAAATGATGGAACCCATGTGCAGAGAGCGTGAGGTGAATCTCCAGATGTGAGACTTGTGTCGGATGGCTTGCACAACCACCTGCAATTCGAACAGCAGTTTCAGGCACCGAAATGATCATGCGACCATGATCTGGAACATGTTCGAAATTCTTCTTCTCTCGTTCTTCTCCAATACCAAAGTACTGCACTTGTAGCGCACCAAACGCTGTATTGTGCAGCTCGGAATTGTCTTGTGGTTGCCAGAAGTAGGTATAATAACCTGGTGTCTCACGTCTTTAGGAGCCATCTTACAGTCTTTCGAACCCATTTTATTGGAGTCTTTAGAAACCATCGCAGGTTGTATAGAAGTCCTCAATACAATTTGCGAAGGTATTCTCGATACCATTTGCGAAGGTATTTTCGATACCATTCGCGAAGGTATTGAAACCATAGACTTCGATACCATCTGCGAATCTTCCGAATCCATTTTGTTGTCTTCAGATGTTGCAAAAATGTGACGTCTCGCCCAGGGGGGCGCTCTAACGTTTTTCCCGAAACAGGTTGTTTTTCGTTATGTTTCCAATATAACTCTTGTCTCCTCATCCTTATCAACTTGACCTCCTGTTTCTCTTTCTTCGTCAATGACATGGACTTCCTGATTTCCTTCCAAGTCACATTATCGATGTCTTGCACAATCTCACGTAGACCGTGTAACCAGTCGGATCTACCAGTAGTCGGATTCACGTTCATCCCATGTCTCCTCATTCTGGTCAACCTTAACTCGATTTGCTGTTCCTTCGTCAGTGACGTGAACTTTTTCGAAGTCCTGATGTCTCTCCAAGTCTTGTTACTAATGTCTTCCATGGTCTCGTGTAGCTTTCGTAACCAGTCATCAGTCGTTCCAGTTTCTCTCAACATGACCTCGGTTTTCGGTTCCTTCGTCAATGATTTGATCTTGTCCGAAGTCTTAATTTCTTTCCGAGTCGCGGTGAGGATGTCTTGCATGGTCTCATGTAGACTTCGTAACCAGCCGGATATACCACTAGTCGTTTCAATGTCTGAGGCCGACCGATCACCGGATTTTACGACGCCTCTCTTTTCTGGCAAGATCACCTTCTCGATTGTTCGGCGTGGCCATTCGCTCCGCGGCGTCATTGCGAGCATCAGCATGACCCGAAGACAATAAACGGCATCATTGCCAGCATTGTGAAACTTGGTTCCTCCTGTACCGTTGAGTCCTTTGTAAAGTTTCCTTAGTGTGCCATTCGCATTACTGTGCGCGGTAAGGTCGTTTGTGTCCAGTAAACCAAAGACACCAGGAAACTTGGTAATGTTGAATCCAATGTTGAACTGGAGACGGTCAAGGTCTACAGAGAGACTTTGGCCCACGATGACAACCCGGCGACCGGCCTTGTGCCATCTGTCAATCATTCTGCGAGTATGCCGGCTCACGTCGTCAACTGTTATAGCTTCGCCGGAGCCGAAGTTGAATGGTTTCCTGTAACGTACGACATCTTTATTGCGGACTGCGAAATGGGAGGCTTCGATCAGATTGAACCAGCCTTTGCCCTTGGGGCCTGGCATCTTGTCCACGAGATCGGCAGTATCAATGGCAGCGTATCCCACCTCCAGCAGAACCTTGCCATTAAATTCCGTGTCGATGGCAACAAACACGTAGTGAGAGTCTGCGATGTAGGATGGAGGATCAAGCTGGTCCGGATAGATTGCATCAGCTACTCTCGAGTTGTGAGCCGCGAGGATGGACCTTAACAACGGCAGTTTTTCCAAACGATATTTTTCAGGTCGTCGCATATCCCGTAATAGCTCCATCGCTTTCTGGTCTCGTTCAGTGGCGGTGTCACCTCTTCGTCACGTTAGTTGGTCTCCTTGTGTATGCTGGGTAATCATACTCTTCATAGGCCACTTCGCGGAGCATGTTGAGCATGCGCGCACGCCAGTCATCGGAGCGTACGTTACCATAAATTGTCATGATCCCTTTTTCAAGTGGACCGATATATGGCCTGTAGAATGGCAGTCCAGGCACGGGTAGTGCATCTCGTATGGTAGCAATCGGTTCGATCAGACCTCTTGTTGTGATCGCTGACTTGTGCGCTTCGGGCGCTGATGAATATGTAAGACCTCCATCTCCGACCTGACTAGGGAAGAAGACTGGAAGTCCGCTCACGGGTAGTGCAACTCGTGTGACAGCATCCGGCTCGATCAGACCTCTTGTCGTGATCGCTGATTTGTGCGCTGATAAATAGTTGAGCGGACTCGGGAAAGGTGGCACCGTGTGATCGTTGTGTTTTACTTTTTCAACATCGGGGTATGGCGTGAGAGCGCCAGCAGTGAAGACTGACGGATCGATTTCGGGAAGTGTATCACGTATGGCATTATTCGGCTCGATCAGACCTCTTGTCGTAATCGCTGACTTGTGCGCTTCAGGCGTGGATGAGTAGTTAAGGCCTCCATCCCGGACCAGACTCGCGAAGGGTGGCGCGGTATAATTGTTGTGTTTGACCGCGAGAGAAGTATACTTCCTTCTCAGAGCATTTGCAGACAGGCATGACTCAAGACTTTGAGCATAACGCCAATGTCTGAAAACATTCATAGGTCAATTCATGGCAAGTAGGAGATTCGATAGGATGGACGAATTGTTGAAAGTTGTTCCTGTCGTTGACGTCGGAAGTGCCAAGACCAGGGTGAGCATCATGCATTATTATATCAACCGAAACTTGTTCACAATGACAACCTCTGCATCTAAGGAGTATTTGATAAGAGTAGATTGGATAGAAAGGCCTTCAATTTACTTTTGTTTCTACAATCAAATACCAATCATTCTTCTCACTCCCTTGACCCTTCTGCCAAGAGTCTCTCCATAACCCATCTCAACAACGCCCTTGCCCATCTCCCAAGCAGATTTCCTCATAGGATAGTCCAGACCAGCAGGAATCGCCGTACTGATGAGTCCAGGCCAGCGGTCTTGACACACTGCCTTGAGGTTGCAGAGACCTCTCAGGCCCTCAGCGGCAGCGAATCGGCCATATCCGCTACCTTTGACACCACCGAACGGAAGCTGAACGGCATAGTATGCTGCAAAATCGTTGACAGCGACCATACCTGACACGACTTCTCTTGTGACACGTTTCAGATTCTCACGAGCGGCTGCGCTCGAGGTCGGGCCAAACACACTACTACCCAGAGCGTATGGTGTCGAGTTGGCTAGAGCGATGGCGTGTTCGACAGAAGTCGCTTCCATAAAGACGCAGATGGGCGCAAAACACTCTTCTTGTGCAATGGCCATCTCTGGTTTGACATTGATCAAAAGCGTCGGAGTGAAGTAGTGGCCTTTTGGGTATCTAGGATGGATGAATCGCCTGCCGCCATGCAAAAGTTTCGCTCCTTGGTTGACTGCTTCTTCAATCAGTCTCTCAAGGCGATCAAAGCTGGCCGCCGAGACCATGGCGCCAACATCGATATCATCCTCGGTGAGATCGTTGCCCTGGCGTAGAGCTCGGATACGTGGTATCAGACTGCCGAGAAGACGACTGCTAGCGTTGGGCATGGCAATAACGCGCTCTGTACCAACGCAGTTTTGACCTGCCGATTGAAAGACACCACGCATGATGATGGACGCAACGCGGTTCCTCTCGCTTTTACTGATGCCCTTGCCGCTGGGGTCGTCGAGGACGATTGAAGCATCTTTTCCACCAAGCTCGACCACGACAGGTATCAATGCTTTCGCAGCCGATGCACAGACAGCATGTGCCACAGGTCTTGATCCGATGAAGGTGAGGTGAGAGACACCCGGGTGGGATGTCAAGTGATTTGCGGTATTCGGCCAACAAGTGACAGAGTTGACAATGTTCGGCGAGTGACCACACGCGGTGAGCGCTCCCCGCACAATGTTGGTGAAGAAGACCGAAGACCATGCTGTGTTTTCCGAGTTTTTGACAACAATAGCGTTACCGGTGAAAATACTCGAAATCATTGGTCCAACGAGGTTGTGGAAGGGGTAGTTCCAGCTGACACAGGCAGCGACGACACCGAGAGGCTCATAACGGACCTCATTCGACTTGTAGAACATGAGAAAGTTGGTTGGTCTTGACTCTGGTAGGAGCGCCTTTTCTCCGTGGTTGATGGTCCATTTGATCTTCTCAGCCGTAACCAGGATCTCGCCGAAAAGGGCGTCGACCTTTGTTTTGCCAGAGTCAAGACAAGCCGCCCTAGCGATGTCATCCTGGTGTTCGAGGATGTATCTGATGCATGATTAGTATGCATCCTTTGTATCTGCACGTGATATCTACTTGAGCAGTGTTTTCAGCACCCGTCTGCGCTCAGCAAAGGACGACTTTGCCCATTCGTTCTGGGCTATCTGAGCTTTCGTGACCACACGGTCGATACCGTCAGGAGTGATTGGATTGAGAAGTCCGAGTGATTGACCAGTAGCAGGACAATAGCATTGTATGGCTGTGGAACCAGATACCTATGACTGTTAGATGTGCTCTTTTGCCAAATTTTGGTAACCGAAAACAATGCCCTTTGCACCAGGGTGGAATGAGTGATGCGGCTATGAGCGATGATTGAAACACATACCTTTATCGAGGGCTCCTCAAGCTCCTCACCTATCCAGCCAGGCTTGCACTGTTCAGGGATGGAAATTTCATAGTCAACAGCGCGCTCGGGATCCGAGACCAGCAAATAGCATAGAGACAAAACAAAAATCGCGGAGCCGATGGAGAATGCAACTATTCGTAATGCATCGCCATTGACAATGGCATGCGGTACTTGTGTGAGATCCATCGTACGAGGACGCTGACTGCAGAAGCAAACGCGTATCTGACTGGCTGCCTGAGACGCGGCGATTCGGCAAAAGAAATCGACGTTTCGTACGGAACGCGAAGTAATGATCAAAAGCACCCACTTTCTCTGGTACACACAGTATTCTTGTTTCAGGATTGACAGTATTTCCATTAGTAGGTATATGCAGGTTCTATCGTCTAATCATAAATTCGTATACAACATGAACAAGCGGAACCACTGATGTCCTCACTTGCCGCCCATGAACAAGCTCAGGTATATACCCCAGAAGATACCAACGATACCACCAAAAGCAGTCCGGTACTCGAGTGGTACAAGCGTGAAACTGATGATGGAGACCGCTGGCCACAATTTCTGTCCAGCGAAGATCAAGGTCAACGTGTCGCGCTTGACAGCTTCCGTCACAAGAGCGAATGACTGACCCTTTAGAAGACCCATACCCGCGATGAACAAGACCGTGTTGAAGACTGCGCCAATGGTTTGATCGAGAGCGAACTTGATGGCGGTGTTGCGGACGTTGAGTCTCTTGCTGGACGTGGTGTCTGTCTTTGATACGTTGCCAGGCCCCGGATTGCTCGTTATAGCTTGTCCATCCTTCTTCATACCAGGCAAGTTCATGTTTGAGGCAGCCTTCTGAGCCATCTCATCGATCTCGTTGACAGTGGTTTTGGCAGCATTCAATCCTGACGTTGCTCGTCTCTTCAATTCCTTGACAGTCTCATTGTCGTTGATCGCAGAGCTAGTAGCCTCTATTTTCTCCTCCAAAGGCTTGGTGAACTCGGCCGTCTTTTCAGAGATTTCCTGGTTCGTCTTTTCGTCGAGCGTGCCGGGCGAGTTTGGAGCGGTGTAGCCAGGAAAAGTGTTTTCGAGGAACGTTTGCCAGATAACGTTTGGTGGACACGCGATGATAGCAAATGTCAGAAAACGCGTGAGCTGAGCGAGATCTACGTTATAAGGTATCTGCATGGATTTAGTACCAACCAGTTTTGTCAAAACAAGCAGCACGTACCTTGGCCTGATAGCAAGCCAACAGCTGAGCGATAGTATTGGAGATGGCATTGAGAATGACTGATTGAAAGGTGGATTTAAGGACGAGTGAGACTTGGTCGCTGTTCATGACGGTGATGATTGCTAAGGTATGCTGTTGATGGTCTAGGTACTACAGATACAAGGTGTGCTTGGATAACTTCTGCTGAAGAACGATATCAGAGATTGCACGCAGCAGTTGAACTTGATCGCGTCGTCAACTTTGAAGTCAAGTGGTGTAGAAACAATAAATGGCAGGCAGTCGCGACGGGATGTTGACTAACTTCCTGTTCCGGGTGTTTCGTGAACGATCCGGGGTCTGATATGACCTCATCCCGCCATTCATTCAGCCGCGTCGGTTCAACGACGATTCACGTGATTCACATCGCCCAGGTCAAACTTCATTATTGTTCATCTTACTCTCCATTGTTCGTCCATCAAATCGTTTCTGGCATTGCCCTATATCGGCTGACATTCCGACCGATGCCAGTAACCGAAACTGGTCCTGCAACTGTCTATCGTATTCAGAAGAAAAGCAGGGGCGAATGTGCCGCCCCGTTAAATGAATGCAAGCCGCGTCTCTATTGGGCCGCGTTCCTTATCAGTGTTCATCAACTAGCGCCTTCTCTCATCCTTCTCTTGCATGTATCTATTCTATCTCAGGCACAGCTCTGACTTCAGCTCATCTCGTTCGCTCAACGGCCCCGCCACAAGTCCATTTCCCCATCCAATCTGCCAGTCGGCAAGATGCTTTCAAGGTTGTTTCTTGCTTCCAACAGGTAGGCAGGACCGGGATCCGCGGCGTCGAGACGGCGGCCCCGGTAAGGTCCAGTCAACACGAGACATATCAGTAATCATAGAGCCCAGCTGTCCTAAGTTGTTTCTTTTACGTATCGCTTTCCTTTGGTTCTCTCTAGTCTGGCTTTACTTCAATCACATTCTTATACATGGCTGACCAAGAAACTACTACCTTTGACTCGTCATTCGCCCATGAGCTCTCTGTACAGTCATGGAGCATGTACGGAGTTGGTATGGCAATTGTTGCCCTAAGAATGTTGGTCTCTGTCTGGCTAATCTTCCGCCCATACTGTACTGACGAGGCTCTAGTTTCGCACGGTTTAGGTACGCTGGATGGCGGAAGTTTTATGCAGACGACTACATCATCGTTCTATCTGCTGGCCTCTATACCGGTCTGGTGGTCTGTCTGAACGTCATCTCGGACGGTGGTGGAAGTAACCTATATCCGCCCGGCGCAGACGAGAACTTTACGCCAGAAGATATCAAGGAACGAATCTACGGATCCAAGATCGTTCTCGTGTCTGAACAGGTAAGTCAGCTGTCCATGATGCGCACAGGAACAACGTATCTTCCACTCCCAATCCGTCATACCATGACTCAGACCCTCGGAGACATTGAATGCAATTTCTGACGACCTCAGTGTATGCTCAATGTCATCTACACGCTCAAAGCATGCGTTCTTATATTTTACTACCGTCTGACCAGCGGCCTCGCCCATCAACGGATGGTCCAGATCATAGCAGTCGTGGTAGCCTGCGGTTGGCTCGCTACCGAGATTGCCTTTTTCACAGCATGTCGCCCTTTCACAGGCTACTGGGCCGTGCCTCCTCCGAACCCACAATGCACAACCCTTCAAAACTACGCCATTATTCAAGCCAGCTTCAATATACCAACTGACCTAGCCATGCTCGCCGTATCTCTACCGTTGGTCTACAAGCTTCACGTACCTTGGAAACAAAAGCTCATGGTACTCATCATCTTCTCCATGGGTATCTTTGTTGTAAGTCTTTCTCCAAGCCTTCTTGTGACAATTTCCTAACTGGTGATCAGGTCGCTGCCGCCGTTTTGACAAAAGTTTTCAACCTCTCCGACGTCTACAGCACATCTTACATGCTCTGGTATATCCGCGAGGCTAGCGTCGCAACATACGTCACGAATCTGCCAATGGTCTGGCCACTCCTACGCGAGGTTCTCCCCTTCCTCAAATCTCCAGAATCCAGCATCAAAAAATACAGTACTCCCACGTACCAGACTGGTGCACTTGGCAGCAAGCTTACCAAGCGACGAACAAATGGTCAAGACGATTTGGGCGACGTGACTAAGAGCGCAAAGAGCCTTACTGGACGGGAGACCATCGATGAGGTCAATGAGTTTGAACTTCAGGATATCAGTGAAAGAGAAAAGGCCCACGGAGATAATCTGCATATGAAGGAAATCAAAGAGAGAGAGAAGGCTCACACGGGTGATATCCAGGTGGTGACGACTTTTACTGTCGAGCGATGATGCATATCCACCTCTCCCGCCGCCGTGAAGAGCATATGAGATGATAGACAATGAATACTATGAAGCATATTTGCCGTTTTCCAGGCGTGATAGTCCCATTGCAATCGCGACGATTGCGTCCTCCGACAATATGCCTATGGGCACAGTCATGTTCTGTGATTGTGCACAATTGGCCGCGTTTTTATCACGAGCTCATACAATGCATCTGGGTATCTTTCAACACATTACTCAATCACGCCATGTTCTTCTGTATGTGTATGCTATGGTGCGACATCGGGCTCCTCAAGCTTCGCAAAGCGCGCACGCGGAGACCTCGCGACATCATCTTCTCACTCTATTTGACCTGCAACAATTCATCTCGAATATCAAACCAACATCATGAACAATCTGATCCTTGTTGCGCCTCATCTGACTTCAGCTCTGCGGACCATGACCGATAATCCCTGGACTGCTGACGGCTTTCATTCGAATGAAGCTGGAACGCGACTCGACTTCTTGACAGACCCATCTACACTGCCTCAGGTATAGGGTAATAAGTGTATATCTATCGAATGCTCATCTCGAAGACCGCAGTGTAAGGTATTTAGTTTTCATATTATATCCATTTCTATTCCCAATTGTTTGTCGCACAATCATTACTGGTAATGCACCCCTTGCGGCGGCCGCTCAGATCCCGCCATCTACCTTGAACAATGGCAACATTCTTTGCTTCGCCATTTGTACAGCCATCCGCAAGGGCTTCTCTCGCGGAACCACTATACGCGCCAATGTCGCGACAACCCAGATGCGGTCCCCTGCCGGGGTCTGCATCTCTGTATCCTTGTCCTCCTGCATATTCCGCGAAAATAAACAAGTCAGATCTACTTCAACCCTGCATCACGCTTGAGCAGTCGGCTCGTTCGAGCAGCTCGCGGTCAACATGTACGCCATCTTAACAGTAGCATGTCTTATACGCCTGGTCCGCGGTCTACCATCAGTCGCGTTTCCTTTTAACTCACAGGTCCCTGCTGTCGCAAGAGTGTCTCAGCCATACACCTTTCAATTTGCCGAGGCGACCTTTGACCCGGATGGAGGAAACTTGACCTATTCGTTGCTCAACGCGCCGAGCTGGTTGAGTCTCGACGTTGCTAGCCGGACCTTGTCAGGAACACCCGGTCCGCAGAACAATGGAGCCAATACCTTTGCGATACAGGCGACATCGACTTCGGGCACAATAGGCATGAGCTGTACATTGGTAGTCACTGATGGGCCAAGTCCGAGGTTATCAAGAGATGTCTCGAGTCAACTAGCTGCATCAGGCACTCTTGCTGGACCAAGCACGTTGTCTCTCCATCCCGGGAACTCGTTCACGATTGCCTTTGCAAACGACACCTTCCAGGGGCCTCCGCCGATCTTGAGATACTATGCGACCATGTCAGATCATACTCCATTGGCTTCCTGGATCGGTTTTGATCCTCAAAGTTCGTCGTTCTTCGGCATCGCACCAACACTGTCTGTCGAATCTCAGGCCTTTTCTGTGGACCTGATTGCATCGGACGTTCTGGGCTTCTCTGGTGCGATAGCCCCTTTTACGCTGCTTGTATCGAAGAATCAGTTCGCCTTTAGCCCACAGCAAGAGGCCCTCAACGTAACTGCAGGCGTAGATGTTCGCCTGGCTGACTTGCAGAGCCAATTGTCGCTCAACGGTTCTCCTCCTTCACCGGATCAGATCACCTCGGCCACGATAGGCGGACCAAACTGGCTTTCCTTGGACCCAATGACGTTGACAGTGACTGGAACACCGCCAATTGGGTTTACAGCGCAAGAGGTGAACATAAGTGTGGTTGATAGGTTTGGTGACATGGCTGTCAAATCATTGCTGTTCCGCGCAGCTGGCTTCAACTTGTTCAATACCAACATTGGTCAACTTACGGCAGTGGCGGGACAGCCGTTCAGATATGCCCTTACACCCTCATTGTTCAGCCAGACAGGCCTTTCTATCAGCGTCAGCATTCCCTCTATGGCGACATGGCTTTCTTACGACAGTTCGACCATGGAGATTTCAGGCACACCTCCACAATCCAGCATCAACTCTAATGTCGCAGCCACGCTGTCTGCAACCTCTCAGAGTCTGTCCGCTTGCGAGTCCCAGCCATTCAACATACGAGTAGTTGCGTCACTGAGCTCGACTACCGCTTCGTCACCTCCATTTGCGCGAGCAACGGGTTCTCAAACCTCCGTGTCGATTTCGACCACGACGTCAATACCAACGACACCGGCGATGGTAATCGGTGACGCTCCGAACCACAAGCTAAGCCGAGGAGGGATTGCCGGAATTGTGATAGGCTCGTTACTTGCGCTATTCCTACTCGTCCTGCTGGCAGTTGCTCTGTGCCGCTGCTTCAGAGACGAAGATTCGCAAGAAACACCGCGAAGGTCACCAAACAAGCGTGACATCTCAGGACCGTTTCCATATCCTCCGCAAACAAGGTCGGACGCAGACAGGGGAAGAGGCGATACAAGCGAGAAGATGACACCAATGCTACCTGCACCACCGCCGCAAGTGCACCTGCAGTTCAATCACAGTCCCATTCGTGGTTCGAAGATAGCAGCTGGGACTCCGGTACCGAGCTCGATCGGAGATGGTGAGGCAGTAATTAGGGCTGACGACAATATACCAGTATACGGCACCACGTCAGGCGTGCCACGCGACAGACACGACAGCTACTCGGCAGCAACAGAGCTGACACGCATCTCCACAATGGGCAAAAGCGCACGCTCCAAAAGATCATCGTGGAAACCATTCCACAATCGGCACTCACGAGCCGACTACGGTCTTGGAATTGACATGAACAGCCAACAAGGCCAAATCTCCAACCGGCCCCCAAGCACAATTAACACATGGGACGGGGCCCGCACAACGATAACACGCACCGATTCCGACGCCGTAATCCGCCTCCCCTCGCCCAGCAAACGGGCCTCGCGCTCGATCCTACGGATCTCAATCCACAACCCCCACCGGCGCTCAGTGCGTCTCGTCGAGACCTCGGACCCCTCACTGCGGGACCCACGCTCCTTCCTCGAGAAGCGCCAATCCTACATCCGCAACCGCGCCAGCAGCGGCGTGCCATCACCGCTCTTCACGACCGCCTCCCGCGCCGACGAAACAGTCGTCATGCGCGCCCACAGCAAGTCCAGCAGCCTGAACCCACCGACCCGCAACCCGGCCCGCGTCGGCAGCGCCTTCGCGGCCTCCTTCCCGCGCACCCTCGCCGTGCACGAGGGGCCCCGCAACGACGAGTCCCCCGTCATGGGCCGCCCGCGGTCCGCGAGCGAGGAAAGCGACAACGACTGGACGACGGCGTCGACGCGATCGCACTCGCCGTCGCGCTCGGTGCGCTCGGTTCAACCCGACTGGGTCGCGGAGGCGGCTTTGCCGCGACACCAGCGGAACTGGGTGGCGCCCGGTGAAGCGTCGCCGACGCCGCCGCCGAGCAGTGTGTTGCGCCACGGAGGGGGTTTCCGGGCGACGAGTGCGGAGAGCGCGAACCAGCGGTGGAAGAGGCGGCTGAACCGCGATAGTGCGGGCCAGTTGGCGGAGCGGAGCAGTTCGCCGCTCAGTCGGGTGGTTGTTTACGGGGACGAGGAACGGGGAGGCGCCGGGCTTGCGAGTGGAAGTAGTGGACTCGGTGGACATAGGAATAGTTTGCGCGAGCCGTTGAAGTTGATCAGTAATGATAGCCTGAGCAGGAATAGAGATCGGCTTGGCATGGGGGCGATGCACCTGGGACGGAAGAGTAGTGGGCTCGGAAGCGTGGATGAGGGAGAGAGGCCCGGTGGGTCGAGGAATTTTAGTGGTGTTGCTTTTATCTGAGTGTTTAGACAGTACAATCTGATGTCTTTGATAACAGTTTCTTGTAGTTCTCTCGAATACCTTCGAGGTTCATCAGGCTCCGGAACGCTTGCAATGCTTTCCAGAAGGCAGATCAGACCCGCATACACAAGAAGAAGTGGTAGAGAAGTGTGGAAGATTAGACAATAGTCATCTTTTGACATCTATAGAAAAATCAAGTAATAGCTTTGGTATCCGACGCCCGTGCTAATGCAAACAAGGAAAACCCATCTTGGCCCCTTGATTTGTTGCCCCCATATATAAATGGTGAAAGAAAGAATAGACAACTATATGATATCTTTGTATCTCTATATTGACAGTAATAGATTTGAATGAGTGATGACGAAGAAAAAAGAAAAGAGAGGACAGTCGACGATAGACTAGAAAGAGAATGTCATCAGCGCCGGGTTGAGCGCAATAGGCAACAACAGATGACTGAGACAGACGACGACCATTGGCCACCAAGCGATGAAGTCGGTGATCCTCCAGTCCCAAGGGATGAAGTCCGCAGTGGCGAAGATGATGACGGTGAGGAGACCACCGATGGCGAACATGAGCGAGTACTTGAATCCCTTAAGGACCTTCGGTACCTCGACGAAGAAGTTGGAGAACTCGGCTTCCTTACCCGTCGCACCCCATGTCATGTCGATTTCGAGCATGTGGGCGATCAGGGCTTGGGAAACGTGGAGAGACAGACCACCAAGGAAGACGACGAACATGGGAACCCATTTGGCGTTCTCCCATCCGGCGTGGAGGAGAGTCTTCTCGCCGATACGGTAACGCATGACAGCCAAGGAGATGTTACCGAGACCGACGAAGACGATGACGAGAATGAACCAGACCTTCCACGAGTCGAGGTAGTACTTGTCGAGGTATCCGTTGAACCAACCGATGGCGAAGTAGTTGACAACAGTGAGCAGCCAGGCGGCACCGATGGCGTAGTAGGTACCGATGTAGGAAACAATGGTAATCTTGGAGGTGAAACGAATGTTGGAGACCAAGAACTCGCGGAAGAGGTCGGTGAAAGGACCACGGGTGAACCAGAGACGGAGAGGGTTGAAGAGGAGCTCGTTGCAACCGTACGCGTACTTTTCCCAACGAGCAAGCTCATCGTAGACGGAGAGAGACACACCCTCCTTGAAACCCTCACCAGCCCAGGCACCCATACGAATGATGTAACCGTTACATTGGAGACGAAGAGACATGTCGAAATCTTCCGAGACGTGGGATTCGGACCAGAACTTGTCGTAGCCGTCTTCATCCTGGTACGAGACCTGTTGGATAGCCTGCCAGCGAAGAATAGCGTTGTGACCGACGAAAGGAGCGACGTCACCGTTGGCGACAGTGAAACGAATGGCCGAGTAAATCAGGTTGGTGAAGTAGGTGATACCGTTTTCGAAGAAAGTCCAGACGACTTGCATGACACCGGAAGAGAACTGCATGATACCGACCTCGGGAGACTGCTCCATCTCGGAGACGGCATCCAAGAGACAATCCTCTGGAACACGGGTGTCGGAGTCGATGAGAATGATGTAGTCGCCGATACGGATATTACCATCAGCCCAGGCACGACCATGCTCGTCGAGGACTTCTTGGAGACAGCGACCATAGGCTTCGGCTTCATCGTTCTGGTCCCATTCGGCGTGGCGGTCGATAACCTTGAGCTTCTCCTCGACGTTGCAAGAAACCATCATACCAAAGTTCATGTTGGAGGCCTTCTTGAACTTTCCCTTACGGACGAAGCCCTCGGAACCGTGCTTGGGTCTGGCAGTCCAACCGATACCGTTGTCAGTGTAAAAGTCGATTCTTTCGTTGCGCTCTTCCTCGTCAATCAGCTGAAGACCGTCGTCGTTGAAGAACATGTTGCAAGATCCTCCTTGGAGTTCGTACGTGGAGATGGCGGCCTTGAGCGACTTGACTGTTGGCATGATGACACCCTGGAGACCCTCCTTGTAGACGGGACATTGGATGGTGACGTGTGGAAGTGGGCGACTGGTGATACGGCGTGGAAGAAGAGCAGAGTAGAAACGAGAGTTGGAGGTGACTTGCTTGATAGGACCGATCATCTGAGCGGTACAACCAATAATGACCTGGGCAAAGAACTGCGAGAATCAGCAGATGTATCACAGCGACGTGGTGGATGACTTACCAAAGTGAAGAAGATCTGTACCGGAGCGAGGAGCAAGAAGAGGACACGGATCCAGTTATGGTCGGTAGCAGATTCGATAGCGACTTGACGGAAACCAGAACCAAGCAGACCACCAATGATGAGAATGGTGAAGAAGACGAGGACGGTGTTCTCGAGGTTGGTAGGGCGCACTTCTGGGAGGGGCTCTCCATTTGCGTCGTACTTGACCTCGACCATACCAGGTCCGAGTGCCTTTGGTGGGCCGTCTTCTGCCTCTTCGTCTTCACCAGCAGACCACACCAGCTCCATCAGTTCATCTTCGATAAACTTGGCACGCTTGATGAGGTTGTGAACATCATCATCCCAAACGACAAGAAGAGCCTCGTCAGCGATGAAAGCAGCAGACTGGAGCTTTCTGGCGGTAGGCAAATCTTGCATGCTTGGAAGAACCTGGACACGAAGACCGTTGGTCAATGGAACATCGATGGCGTCAGGAGACCAGGCGAGGAAGGTTTTGATGACACGAGAGTTGACAGTCATGGCGCACTGGAAATGGTCAGTGAGGGTTCAAAGTGGTAAGGGCTGCCAAAACATACAACAACGTTGAGCTCGACACAAGAGTCGGCAAAGCTAGAGTCTGCAAGTGCTGGAGGACAAGCGAGGTAGTTTCCTCTCGACTTCTTCAACATGACACCTTCAACCTCTCCAGTGCCGTCAGCAATCCAAAGACGAGCACACTGCTGTTGGAAAAGGTAGTTGACCATGATTTCGTGTTTCAGCTCGTCGAGAACGGTTTGCTCGTCGACCTCCTCGATCTCTTCCATCTTTTCATCCGAATCGGAATCTTCGGCAGCCTCTGCGATCTCGGTCATCTCGCCCTTTTCGGCGAACATGGTAGTCCTCCTTCGTGCCATACCAGTCATGGATTTTCTGAAGGAAGCACGAGCTGCTTCAATGTCCTCTGGTGTGCTATCTTGGGTGATGTCGGTTGCGAAAGAGAAACGAGACAGGCGACGGTCGGCGGCGACAGAGCCGGGTCGCTGCAAGGCCTTTTCGCCTAGTGACTCCCATTGATCGAAATCTGGCTGGCCTGGTGATGATTCGTCGATTGTGGATGGAATACCGGAGAGTCTGACGGACATTTGCCTTGTCCTTCTCTTCTCCTCCTTGATCTGGTCCGGCGTCTTGCCTCCCTTGAAATAGTTCTTGACGTTGAACATGGTTGCGACGGTTGAGACCTGTGGTCTTCGTCGAACCTGAGTGAGTGTGGGTGTATTATTTACCAGGAATACTGCTACTGGTTGTTGATGGTGTCGATTAGCTGCAGATGTTGTTGTCGATGTTGTTGTTGTTGTCGATGTTGTTGTTGTTGTCGACTACGATGGTGGACAGAAACGAAAGACTGTGGGTGAGAGACCTGCACCACCGCGAACAAACACACTGACGAAAGAAGGAATGGAAAAGAATGTGAGATGGAGTAGGTTGAGTAGAAAAGAAAGCAATGAAGCAATAGCCCTACAGGTATGGCTAGCAAAATGAAAGACTGGCCATAGACGTTGGAAGAACGTAGTACAAGTACATGGTCGATAAGCTCATGGCGACAACGGTAACTGATTGACTACAGAGGCCAGCCAATCGAAAAGCCAGCGGTCGCCATTCGTCTGGTTCATTATGGTGGTGTCGGTCACCGGCGGTATGATTTAGCAAGGCGTTATTGGAAAACAGAGACGGCAGAATGAACGGCCATAGCGATGGGGGACTGGTAGGGCAGGTCTGGGTCCATCGAGATGTTCATCCGGTTTCAAGATTATCGACTGCAAGACAATACCGTTGGAGGAATCAAGAGGGAAGTATGTAGTGTTGCCCATAGCAGACAGATGTGTCGGTGCTATTTGACGGGACGTTGTGACGGTTTGGAGATGGAAGTGAGGAAGTGAGGACGGCAGAAACAGAAGACGGAACTGTCATCTATAGTAGGGCACGTGCGCTTTATGCACCCCAGATGCGGCACTTTATGCTTGCCAAGAGTACATTTATGCATGTATCGATGACTTCTATTGACTATTAGATATATGCGGCTGGGTGCATCCCTTTATTCTGCTATCGACACTGCAGTATATTGCAGTATGATAGTGAGTATGCTCGATCGTTCGCCTGAGCCGATGATAGGCCTGGAAATCTGGATGCTGATCACGTCGTCTACTTCGTCAGAGTCATGATCTGCTTTATGATGCTCTTCCAGCGGTGATCAATGGTCTGGTGTATGCTGTAGTGGTCATTGGTGATGCAAATGATATGTGGCCAGATCCTGTCGCGATCACTCCAAATGCTGTGGTTCCGAGAGATGAATTGAGATCTTGGTGATCAGATACACGCATTCATCGCTTGAAGGTAATGACAATAGACTTAAGCATGAATATCGAAGGACATCAGCTATGCTCAATATTCATATCAACTCTGAGCCTTACAAAACCCAATCTCAAAGACTACTCAGTACGTCTTCATTCAAGCATTACTAAGGTAGGCAAACCCGGAGCAGCCCTTCCTGCGGCCTGAAGATCCAGGCCCAGATCTCTTCAATGCTAGGCAAGTCAATGCAGATCCTGAGATTATCATCTGAACGCATATGAGCCAGGAATGTGCCGTGTCGGGGAGGGCGACAAAGATGAGCAATGCTACGGACCGTTGCAAGCGAACGGTTGGGGTGGATATAGCTTAAAATTGAGCCAGACCGTGTAGCAACAATCGAATCGTGGACAAGGTCTTAGAAACTTGGCGAGGCGGTTCACGTGTGGTATTCCGTGTCCGGGTGGTCTGAGTAAACATGGAATGGTATACAGCGAGCGACGATGCAGTATGACAAGCTTGATCCAAGCCGGTCCAGCTATTGTAGATGCAATCCTCAGATCAGGTACCGAGGACCCTGACTCGCACTCTGATACCTCTTGTGATACGAATATGACTGCAGCAAGTTGCTCGGACTTACCACCATCGACATCGTGGCAAACAAAGCATATCTTCGCAGAGCATTCAAATCCAAATTCTCGGCTCTGCGACAACGTCCAGATAATGACGGCCTGGCTTCTGGATTTAGGAATCTGAACAGTATGAATCGTGACGTTTAATTCAACGGTCGTAACGGTAGGAGGTTTCCCTGGTGCTGGGCAACCAGATGGGCTCAGAACCGAGTCGAGTTGGGCCGACACGAGAGCTTTGGGATGTAGTTCTGCTCTATCAGATTGTCTCGGACGAGCGCCGATTGCTTCGATCGGTGGTGGAGTAGGATCAGCATGTTTCTCGCCGGGTTTCGGATGAGGAGGGGTTGATGGAGGCGTGTTCATATCATCTCATCTTGTACGATGAAGTTGTGCATTCATTGAAACGTGGACAGAATGTAGGAGGCGAGAAGTGAAGTGATAGATGTGTTCAAAAATTAGATTGGTATATATGAAATCGTGGGTTGTCTAACACGTGAAACCCCGGAACACGACTGGCTAATTGAACAGCGTGATAGACTACAATGTCCATTCACTAGCAATGCCCACGCCTAGTTGTATCCTCGCACCCTCCTGTGCATGACTTTCTCCCGGATATATTGAGCTGCTTCAGTAAATAAAATGAAATTTATAAAAACGCCTTCCATGCTTCTGTCCACGAGTATGAAAGATGAAAAAAGCTGTTTAGCAGCCGTTGTAGCCCTGCTGTTGCCACATCTTGACGCTCTTGACCTGCATCTCACCACCCTGCTCCCAGGTTGGATACCACTGGTTGCGGGCGTTCCAGAACTCAAGAGGAGCGTTGGCAGCAGTGTCAACCCATGGCTTGCCGTCGATGTTGTCCTGGAACCATCCGTTGGTGCCACCGACAGCGACGTTGAGGATAAGGTAGAAGTTCTGGTCGAAAGGAGTAGAGTCGGAACCGCCAGCCCATGGGTTCTGGAGGGAAGTACCGTTGCTGGTGGAAGATGGGAAGTTGCCCTTGGTCCAGAATGGCTCGTTGAAGTTGACGTACATGACCTGGAGAAGACGGGTGTTGATGTAGGAGAAAATGTACTTCTCGGACCACTCAATTCCGAAAGTGTTAAAGCCAGCAGCGTAGGTGGTGTGAAGGGCAGCACGCTTTACGTTGTTGCGGTACCAGCCATCCTCAGACTCCACTGGGCCCCAGTGGAGAGTAGAGGAGACAATGTTGTTACCACCTTGTGGGTAGGTGTAGTTGTTACCACGAGACTCCATGATGTCAATCTCACCGGAGCGAGGCCATGGACCGTAGACGGAGTCGGTTGGCAACATCCAGATGGCGGGCCAGAGCCAGTCACCAGCTGGGAGCTTCGCCTCGACCTCGACACGTCCATACTTGATGTTTCCACCGAGCTTGGTGTTGATGCGACCAGACTTGACTGGGTTGACAATGGTACCGTTGGTGGTGTTGGTTGTGATGACACAGTCGGAGTAGAGGGTCGAGGAGCAAGAGCCATCGGCCAAAAGGTTGATGTTGGAACCCTCGGTCTCGACGAACTGTGCGTCTTGAAGAGTTGGCTTGATAACGAGCATGCCGTTCTGAACGTAGACGTTCTCGTCAGTGTTGGTGGTGACCTCAAATTGTCCGTTTCTGAGAATATGTCAGTTCGTGCGTCGGGTGGTATGGCAGTATTGGTTTCAACTCACCCGTAACCTCCGAGCTCTACCTCCTTTGTCCAGACCTTGCTGTTAAGACCCTCGGAAAAGGTGTCGGTCAAGACTGGGCAGTAGTTGTGGTGAGAAACGGACGCAAGACCGTCATAGATGAGGAAACCTGAGACGGCCAGACCGATCAGGATACCAACAATTGGGATGATGGTGACCCATTTCTCCTTTGGGTCCTTCTTCTCCAACCATGGCTTCTCGACCTCTCCCTTTCTGACTCTCCTGGAGTGGAAGTAGCGGCCTGAAGGAGGAGCAACGCCAGTGGCCGAGCCTGTCGCCGAGGCAGATACTGAGGCGGGCATTGATCCAATTGGTGATGTGAATGGGTTGGTTCCAACAGGAGTGGTGAAGTCTGCACCAAGGTGATCTTGGGGGGCAGCCATGTCGTTATGTGGTGGCCGTGAGCCGTTAGAGACGATAGAAGGTAGTGCGCTCGACAACAAAGTCAAGTCGAGCAATCAACGGCGCGGAGCCTGGACAATCGGCAGAACGAAGCAAGCGTAGGTTGCAACGTCGAAACGGTGGGTAGTGAAGAGCGATGGAAGATGAAAAGGAACAGGCGTGTGAATCGATGCGCGAGAGAGGCACGAATGGAATATATGAGGCGAGACAAGACTCGGGGGCGGAAAGGTGGATTAATGAATAGTAATGAGAAACGGGTGATATCTAGTGGCATACACGGAAGAGCGTCCTGTAGTATCTGCACTCGGTGATGGCGAGTCAAAGCGCATTATTAGCAAGGTTTGGCTGGCTGTCTGGCCGCGCTATCACAAGCCAAGGGAGTGTAAGACGGACAGAGTTGAAAGGCTACGGGTGGTTGAGAGCGACAGGGGGCTTGCCAAACACGGCGGAACCATGCGGGTTTCTGCAGGGCCAGAAGTATTCATGAGCACTGATTGGGAGCAGCCGTGTCTGCGATGGGCTAGCGAGAAGGTGCTTGTCTTGCCTCAGATGCTCGCTTCGATTCTGCAGTGCGAAGACAGTAGTGTGGAGGGTAGATCAGGGTGTGGATACAGCTAGTCGCAGTAGGCACCGAAGCATGGCAAAAAAGTGAGAACGAGAACCTGGTGAGCTGCCATCAGGGAAGCCTAGAAAAGGGTATTTTGGCTGAGGTTTAAGAAATTGATGGGTGAGCGAGCTGGTCGCAGCTTCCTGATCTGCCGCCAAGCAGGCACTAGTCAAATCCAAATGCCCAGTTTAGGTGTACCGTCCTGAATCAGAAGCGAATTGGCGTGGCTCACGAGAATCCGACAGCGCACACCACGGGCCGAGCGACAAATAGACTGACCTTTAATCCGGATCCATCATCCATCTCGAATAATAACATGACGTTCATTGACGACTCCAGACAGCCATCAGCTGGGAATTACCGTAATCACTTGGAGACATATCGGCTCATCATGCAAGGCTGAGATGGCCATACTTCGCTCCATCATCTGACTCGTGTGACGATCGGATTGAGCGTGCCATACTATATACCATTAGCTATGACATTAAAGCTACCAGCTCTTCGCCAACAGAAGAGGTCATCTATCAACGGTTTGAACCAACATCCATAATCTCTCTGCTCCCAGAAAGGCCACGCCTTGTAGAACGTGTTCCTTACTCTCTTATTGCCGTGTTCTTGACAATCTTGGCATGACATGGATGTTAAGGGATAAACACGCACTAGGAAGCGGCAGTCTTTGACAGCGCCACTGGAGCCACAAATCTACTCAGGTACTATTCCGGTGATCTTGAATCCACGCGGAAGTGTATGCTAATTTAAAACCATGCCGCATATTGGCTCAACCGAACAATACCTGTAACCAAAACCACCAGTCGCAGGGGAGCTGTCGACCAACACGTTGAGTCACCCCCCCAAGGTTCCATGTAATCCTTCCACTGCAACAAGCAGGTTTTGTCAATATTATGCGCGTTGATCGTGCAGGACACGAGGTTTACCGCCAATATACGGGGTCTGTGGCAGACCACCATGTGTTTGTATTGCGCGGGAACCAGATCGGTCACTGCAAAGAAACATGCTCCTTCATGTCGAAGCGATTTTTTTCGGCTACACAAAAGTGGAATGCACACCTAAGCAGATTTGCTCTGCATTAACGGCATGCATTTTCCAAGACCGGAAACATACATGTATGGCAAATCGATGGAATTATCGCGGAGAATTGACGACTAAAAACAGCTTTTCTAGACTGAACTCTGATCCACCTATTGCATTGTACATGTATGCAGTCACTATGCACCAACTGTTTTCGGCTCGCATTCCGCTCGTGCGGGCGGCATAGAAGACATGGCTTTATCGTTTCATCATGTACGAGGATGATAAGAGTGGCGCCTCGCACACGAGAACGACACAAGTCATGGTTGACTCTTCTCATGTATGTGCAATATTGCAATAGCAAGAGATGTCCACGCGATTCATCGCATCGCGTCCGTGACCGTGCTTGCGTCTGGGCATTCACTGACAATGCCAGCTGCATTCACAAAATCTTGATACCATCGTAGTGCCCAGAAACTTAGGCCCAGTACTCAGCGTGCGATCTAGGCATTCACACTTATCAAGGTTCTAATCACTTGAGGTAGACACCTTCTTGCTTAGCACTACAGCATAGCTTGATGGGCAGACTTAGCATTACACAGATGTTCAAAATTCCGAATACGGCTGGTACATACAAGCACCACTATCTTCAGTCTCTCGTTCTCTCAAGACACAGCACAACTTATCAGTTGAAGCGTCAAAGGTACCTTACATAGTTCTCGTAGTTGATATTCACACAAACGTGAGCAGGAGCAGTTGCCCATACTGTATTCACGTGATCCAGTGATACCGAAAAACACGAAGCCGAATGGAGCAGGCACCCGGGGCCCGGTCGCAGCTTCTCCAAACCTCGGCTGTCCCCCGCAAAGCCGCTCCGCTGGAAAGCAATTCCATCAGCGGAGCTCCAGCATCATTGACCACCGACACCGGTCACTAGACATCTCTCCTAAATCTCCCATCATTGCCAATTGACAATTCTCCTGCTCGGTAATCGTTCATTCAGATTGCTGTCAGGCATAGACATACTCTCTTCGCCCGCAACATGTCGATTGTTGCAAGAAACCTCCTGAGAACCACTTCCCGAAATTCGTGGCAGAGAGCCCCGCTCAGCACTGCTTGCAGGGCCACTTCGACTCGATTTGCTGCTCTTCAATCCTCCAGACCTTCATCATTGAGACACACCGCTGCTTTTACCACCTCAGCTACAGCAATGGTTGATCCTAAACCAGCTCCAGGCAGAGCCGAGCCTAGAGCCGGCCCGGCCGAATATGACCACGAAATTGTTGACATGGCCAACTACATCCACAACTACCAGGTCAAGTCAGATCTTGCTGTAAGACTCCATTCCTTTTCCATTGGTCGCTACCTCTAATACACGGTCCAGATTGACACTGCTCGCTTGGTCTTCCTCGACACACTCGGTTGCGGTCTTAAAGCCCTCGAGTTCCCTCACTGCACCAAACTCCTCGGTCCAGATGTTCCAGGTACCGTCGTTCCAAATGGTGCCAAGATCCCAGGCACTCCATACCAACTGGACCCAAAATCAGCTGCATTCAACATTGGTGCCATGATTAGATGGTTGGACTTCAACGACTGCTGGTTGGCCGCAGAGTGGGGACATCCATCTGACAACCTCGGAGCTATTCTCGCAGTTGCAGACTGGATCACCAGAACAAACAAAGCTGGTGGAAACCTTGCTGGTGGAAAGATCTTCACAATCAAGGACATTCTCGAGAATATGATCAAGGCGCATGAGATTCAGGGTTGCATGGCTCTTGAGAACTCCTTCAACAAGGTCGGTCTCGACCACGTTCTCTTGGTCAAGCTCGCCTCCACCGCTGTTGTCAGTCAGATGCTTGGTATGAACGAGGCTCAGACTCGTGATGCCATTTCGCAAGCTTTCGTCGATGGTTCCAGCATGCGTACCTACAGACATTCTCCAAACACCATGAGCAGAAAGAGTTGGGCTGCCGGTGACGCATGTGAAAAGGCCGTCAACATCTGTCTCAAGGTCATGAAGGGTGAGGGAGGAATGGCCACTGTCCTCAGTGCACCAACTTGGGGTTTCTACGACGTCAACTTCCACGGCAAGAAGTTTGACTTCCAGAGACCATATGGCGAGTACGTCATGGAGAATGTTCTCTTCAAGGTCTCGTACCCAGGTATGTCAAATATACACGTACAATCCATCAGCCAGTACTAATGGTCCACAGCCGAGTTCCACTCCCAGACCGCCGTCGAAGCCGCGCAGCGCTTGAACAAGAAGCTCAAGTCCATGGGCAAGTCCGCCGAAGACATCAAGGACGTTACCAACCGCACCCACGAAGCTTGCATCCGCATCATCGACAAACAGCTCAAGCCAATGGACAACTTTGCCGACCGTGACCACTGCGTGCAATACATGGTCGCGACCATGTTCGTCTTCAACCGCCTCGAAGCCTCAGACTACACCGACGGCTCTGAAGCCGCGACCTCACCTCTCGTCGAGTCCCTGCGCAAGCGCATCAAGTGTGTCGAGGACCCACAATTCACCACCGATTACCACGACCCACAGAAGCGCACCATCTCGAACGCGCTGACCGTGACTTTGAACGACGGCACCACGCTCGAGGAGGAGGTCATTGAGGCCCCGCTCGGTCACAGACTCAGACGCGACGAGGCCAAGCCCGAGATCCTGGCCAAGTACCTCCGTCACCTCGAGCCTCACTTCCCGGCCGAGCGCGTCAAGGAGCTGGTCAACTTGGGCAACGACGCGAACAAGCTTTATGCCATGGAGGTCGACAAGTACGTGGACTTGTACGCCAAGGACAAGATTTTGTAAAACTGATAGTGCTTGCCATATAACATAGAAGAATCAACAGAGATCTGTTCAGAAAGCGCTGTGATCTGATCTTGAGCTGAGACCAGACGGTGCTTTTCGCGTAGGGAATGGATTGTTTATGAATGTGTCTGTCTAATCAGACCTCAGCCACCACGACGACGACTCCTAGCCCTCTCGCTCAGATCAGGCGTGATCTCGCTCGTCTCACTAACCGTTCCACTCGCAGCCCTCCGCCGTCTCCTCTTCTTCTGCCCACCAACACTCTGCGTCCTGCCTCTGGGGCCCTTCTCCGCGAACCCAGCATCCTTCCCCACGACCGGCGTCGCGCGACTGTTAGGCGCATCGGCACTATCCGGCAAGGACTGGCCGAGCAGACTGAAATCCGCGCGACCCAGCACCACGTGCTCCTTCTGCAACGGATACAGTCGTCGCTGCCACCACTGCACGACGAAGGGCGTGGCGACGACAAAGAGGCAACTGACGACGAACAGCGGGATCGCGATGTACACGTACAGCAGCACTGACCAGTTGATAGATGTTATGCCGAAGACACTCGCCAGGTAGCTGACGGGTAGGTACAGGGCGCCAATCACCGACAGGAAGCGCGAGTTGTCGCTCTGCGTCGCGTTGCTGATGTTGAATTCTAGCTCGATCAGGTTGTTGAAGCGCTCCTTTAGGCTGTTCAGGTAGTAGTCGTATTGCTCCAGGTCGTCGATGATGTCGTCGGTTTGGTCCCAGATCGGATCTTCTTGCTCGTTTTGTGGCACGCTGGTTTTCAGTTTGGAGAGTTTCTTGAACGACCGCGAGTGGAATCGTAGGTATTCTGTTAACTCGTACAGGCGGTCGATTTCTTTGTGCATGCTCCGGGTGCGCAGCTTCACCGGGATGTTGCGCCCACGCGAGTTCAGTTCCTTGGGATGTTAGTCTGGTGTATACGTGATTGGTGAGGTGATGGATGGGAGACTCACTGCTTCGTCGAGTCTGCGCTCTAGCTCGCGGATGATGTTTTGCCAGTCGGTGAGGAGATTGTACAGATGCAGAAACAGCCATGCTAGTCCTTCTTCATCCATCTTCGGAGGATCCCAGTCGAGATCGTGGCAGAGGTGGCTGAACAGCATCTCCGTGACGAGCAGCTCCGATACTTCAGTAGGCTGGGTGAAGATGATGACGACAGGTACACGATCGTCACCGCGGTATGCGCCTCTACCGCATAGCCATGCTCCCATTCGAAAGCGGTAGTTGTCTACATCCTGAAGTCGTCTGTCGTTCGGTGGTGTAATGCCGAAGGTCCAGTAGTAGACTTCCGGTACGTTCATCTGGTCGACGATGAAAGTCCATGGTACCCATTTGGTGCGCTTGTCGCTCTTTTGTGGAAATTGAACTGTGTCTGAGTACTGAACTTCGCGATTCGTCATGCCTGGGTCCGAGTAGTGGTCGTCTATGCAGGCGGAGAAGATCTCTTCGAGCCATGGTCGATAGCCGTTTACTGCTCTGTATATTGTCAGTCCGCGAAGTTGATTGAATTGCGGCTTGCTTACATGACCAGAGGGTCTCTGGGATTCTGGCTGACAGTATTGTCGATGAGACGCTTGAATAAGGTTGCTTCTCTAGGGCTGGACACTCTGATACCATGATAGAAGTTCTGCGCCTTTCTATTGCCGATGCGAATATCTATTGATCCGGACTCGTGTGGTAGAAGTCGATCAATCTGTGGAGGTCTGCTTGGGCGGCGGTGCTTTCGTCTCCTCCGTCTGAACTCATCTGTGATCGAAGACATTATTGCAATATGTCGTAAGCACCTTAGGAATAGAGTCGGAGCAACGTTGTCTGGTATCGTACGTGTTCCCGCCCCTCTGTCGTTAGTCCGTTAAGCAATGCTGATGGTGCGAATGCGAGGTGGCTCCTAACAACTGGCGGGGTTACCGAGCAATAAAGATACCTACAATACTGTCACAGTATGGATAAATTGTGATTGATGCTTTCGCTATAACACCACGAACTCAACCCGTGAACAGTATGCAAAGGAGAGGCAACCTCAGGACGAGCAATCGCCCGAAGGCAACCGAGTTGCGCCAGCCACGTGCCTGCCTCATGGTTGTGTATCCAGGTACAGCTGTACCTACCGCAAGCGAGTGCACCGTGGTGTTTCCTGCATCCTAAAAATACTACAATGAACAAAGCAGCGAGAAATCTCAAGGTGTGTACACATGAGGGAGGAAAGTGGAATGGTTATCGAATGTTGCAGTCGATCACTCGCGAAACAAGCTTTTGCCTAGAAACTCACACGACACATCCTGTTCACACCGATTTTATGACATGTAAGATTGATGAATATTAAGACTTCGACAGGGCGCATGATGATCTAGTGTTGAATATACATTGAAAAATTTATCTGCATCAACAAGGTGTTTGGGTATCTCAGAGACATGTCGTACTAGACAACCTACGCAGGCCCATCTCCTTCGCCGTTCTGTCTGCTCGATATATGACCATTTTTCGTCGTAATAGACTTCTCAGACCATGATCTGCACCATGATAGCGACTCCTGATAGCATGGCTGGCACGAACAATATCCACATTGAGTCAAGGCTGCTCACTGCAGAAGCGCTGCCCGACTGCACACCTTGAGAAGCCACTTGGTTCGTTCCAGAAGTCGATCCTGCCACTTGTGAAGTCCTAGAAACCACGCTCTGAGACTTTTCGGTACTCTGAGCACCAGCTGTAGTCAGACGTGTCGACATTGCCGCGTCAGAGGATTCAGTAGAACCTGCGACTTGTGAAGTCCTAGAACCCACGCGCTGAGACTGTGCGGTACTCTGAGCACCAGCTACGGTTTGACGTGTGGACACTGCCGCGTCAGAAGATTCGGTCGAGTCTCGGGATGCAGAAGTGCCCTCCGATGCTAACGCGGATCTTGATGCGGACCCGCCTGCAGCAAGATCAGAATCTACTGGCTGTGTCTGCTGACTGGGCCCTGTTGTGCCAGAGGATCCGGCATTATCAGCCAGTGCAGTGACAGTCGCAGCCGATTGGGTTGCACCGGCCGCCTGGGAAGGCGATGTGCTCGTACGTTGTGCATAATAGGACGGTGCAGTCGGCACCACGATGTTGGCCACCGGAGTCAGAGCCAGCGGCGGATCATATACTCCATACAAGGCCAGATCGCAGTCTCCCCAAGCGGCGTCCAGACTCCTAATTTGCGGTGGCATCGAGAGCGTTGGGTGATACTCGGGTAGAATTGTGCTACAGTGCCCTCCACAAATTGGCTGCTCTTCGTACACACTGATCGGCACTTGACTTGTCGCTAGATTGTTGTAGTCGATTTGACGATAGGAGAAGCTCTTGGCCAACAGATTACCGTAGATGGTAGAAACATCTTGCGGAGCCAGGCCTATGATCGAACCAGTGTGATTGCTTCCAACGACCGTGCAAAGGTTCTCGGCGAAGACAGTCTGAAATGAAATATAGACCGTGGGTGAAGTCAAGGTCGTACCGAGAGTAGTAATGACACTTGGGCCAGCAGTAACGGATCCGGTGCCGTTTCGTGTATTTGGTGGCCAGTACAGCAGACGCACCGTTCCGCCATTAATCGAGCACTGGAGACAGTCCTCTGTAATAACCTGCGTGACCTGACAGCAAGGAGGTGACGCACTGTATGTGGGGGGAGCAGTAATAGTTTGATAGGTGCTTGTCGTGGTCGTGATCGTCTGTGCAGATCCGAAAACGTAGACTGGTGTCACTGCCAATTGGCCCGGTGAGGAGTAGACACTGTCAGCTGTACTCGTGGATGACCAGTCAGTCGAAGTCTGGGTGTACGTCAACGACAAAGTCTGATCCACCCATTGGTCAGTGTTGGTGATTTGCCTCGCGAATGACAATGACGCAGAATTATAGGCCTTCCATTGTGGTGAGCATGTCGCTGCAGCTGCAGAGCCAGAGCTGAGGCACGTCGTATCATCTGGCAGGCAGAAGACCTGACAAGGCGGGTTCGGACAGAGATATCGACCTGTGGTCAATGGTCCTGGTGTACTGAATAAGGCACAACCCGTTGTTGTCCAGGTGTTGTTTCCATTCATGGTGGGAGTTGCCACTGATACATCCTTTACACCCAGTCCGAGATTGATGTAGTCCGCGACACCGTGACCCGTATCAACATCTTGCGCAGAAGCTGCTCCACATTAGCCATTGCGTATATGACCGAGCAGTCTCTGCCATACCACTTTGCGGACACGACGCCGCTGCAAGCAGGACAAGTATGCGCCCAAGCGAATTCACACTCCTTTGACCACTCCGGCAGAAGAGCATATCACGACACGATGCAGGAGAAAAGCGCTCGCATGAGCCTCGACGACATCTTGAAACGATGCGAAAGTCGTTGAACAGATGGAACGGAGTGGCCAAGACCTACGAACTCAAAATACGAGCGAACCAAAGAGCGGCATGAAAGCGAATATCGTCATACTTCTTACCTTTGGTTCGTGTGAATGATTTCCAGAGACTCTAGCACAGGCCAGAGACATGTTGAGTATCGACTGGGGTACTGATACGGACAACGAAAGGGCAGCGGACGAAGAAAGCCAGACGATGTGCGGTGGAGGAATCGCTTCTCATGCACCGTTGTAGTACTGAAAGTGCTGAATTTTGGTATCTATAAGTACTAACAAACACTTTTGATATCTTCTGGTGAGATGGCCGAGCGGTCTAAGGCGCCAGCTTAAGGTGGTTCTTCAAGAACGTCTGTTCGCTGGTCCGAAAGGGCGTGGGTTCAAATCCCACTCTCATCAACATTTCTTTTGCTTTTCGTCCGCTCTATCAGGTAGGAACGATTGCTCTTTTGCCTGCTCATCAATTGCAAAATGACTGATTGAAGTTTGCGCCACTTCGCAATCGCTTTCCCTCAACCAATTGGAGCTGATATCCAAGCATTGATCATTTTGCGCCGACCTGTTCAACATCACATACAGCCTGATGCTGCACACACTCGTCACGCCAAGCAGACACAAGCTCTCCAGAACATAGAATAAAGCGACACCTACATCACTCCCCTTGGCAAACACATCAAACGATTGCGACAGGAGCAGTCACCTGCCTTCGGGACCTGATACCTCGCTTCGACACATGATATTCCAGACCCTGCCTGAGGCTGTGTTCCCTGAAAATGCCCCGCATGACGTCGCACTATACAGATCCCAAGCACGACCAGCCATCCAACTCGTAACGGAAACCATGATCTTCACGCAAGCGACAAAGGAGGATCATAGAAACAGGTTTGTTATATGACAGGCGTTTGCCAAGTAGGAGAACGTAGGTCATTCATCGAAGTCGTCATTTGAGATTCATTTCCATCTACTCGCTGCCTCGATATATAAAGTCATTACAACTCTCTTTAGATGCTATACCACATCCAACCCACATAATTCACAAACAACAACTCTCACAAGAACCAAAAGCCACCAAAACCACATCACCACAAACCCAACCGAAAATGCACACGGCAACCACCACCCGCGGCGACACCGTCAGCACCGCGGCCAAGCCCTCCCTAATGCAGCGCCTGCGCGGCAACAAAACAACACGCACCTCACACACCAAGCACTCGCACAACCCGATCACGGGCTCGCACACCGTGACCACGACTGAGACCACGCATCCTCACCATACGACTGGCCACACTGGTCACGCTGGTCACTCGAGTGGGTTGTCGAGCGGCCACCACACTACGGGCCACCACGCGACTGGCCACTCGCACACGGGGCCAACGACCGGCACGACAGGTCGCCATGGGGGTCGCGCGCATGGAACGCATACCGCTGGTCCTACAACGACGGCGCCGCGTCGTGGTGGACTTTTCGGATTCATGAAGCGCTAGCCGTTCATGAGTCCGAGGTGCGGCGGACAGAGAGACTGTATGATTGGGAAAGGGAGTGCTTAATGATACCAATACGCTGTACGATAGATTTATGATGGACGATTTCGAACCGAATTTCTTCTATGATATTATTCTCCTCGCGAAATCTGCGATGGAATTCCTACCTCGTGGTTGTTGTTTTTGTGGTATACCGAAACCCGTGGTTCAGCCAGAGACGCTATGCAGTGCCCAATTCCATTATGCAATCATTTGCCTCTCAATCACAGACTCCTTCACCTCGTATATACGCAGGTCCACTGCCTTAAGCATACATTCCCTCCTCCCGGGGCACGACAATAGCATCACGGCACCTAACCACAACGCGCTTGAATAGCCGTCTCCACTCGACAGGATCGCCCTTACTCTTGACAAACCTAACATCCAACAACCCCGCCTGATTCACAGCCTCAACAACCACGTTCCCCACCAGCGCCTGCTTGCGACTATCGTTGACCTTCACAAACAAGTAGACCCCCGTCTCCGTATACCGCGGCGTTGGCGTCGTGACATTGATCTCGTGCAGCGCGGCGCCGAGGAGTTGCAAGAGTTGCTGCCCGGCCATGGCTGAGTAGAACCGCGTCAGAGCGTGCGCGGGCGCAATGTCTCTAAATTGCTTCGCGACTTGGGTCAGCGACAGCGGTACTTGGTGGGATTGCGTGAACTGCGACATGGCGGGGTCGGCGCCGAGTTGCTGTGCGAAATCGTGCAGGGCGTGGGTCGTGTCGCGGTCGGCGGCGGTGGTGGGTTGCGAGGCTGAGATGCCGTAGCCAGCAGCCATGCGTGGTGGTGCTTCCCATTCGAACGGCGTGTCGTCCATGGGTGTGTCTGGCTGAGTGGCGGCGAAGGCGGCGTGCCAGTCTGGCGCGGCTGCGTTTTGGCTGTCGACCTCCATGTCTGTCGGCTGGGAGCGAACGGTGGCGGTGAAGTCGATGTGCATGCCCTCCATCATGCGTGTGGCCAGTCCGACTTGATCGGTGCTCTTGCCATCCGCGCCCATCCATTTGTTCGGCCGCGTATACCATGGATGTTTCCGGATCGCGTCCAGTGTGAACCGCTCCCGGTCGTCGACTTTCAGCATGCCTCGAAGCAGACTCAATGCATCGAGCGGTATCTTTGCCCAGAGCTCGTCAACGCTCCTGCCGTTCGACTCGACGTACTCGGCATACTCGGGGCTCTGCTCTGCGATGGGGCAGTCCCAGGGTGTGTTTCCAGCGAGCAGCACGAAAAGGACAATCGCAGAGCTCCAAAGATCGGTCGGACCAGCGTGGTATCCAATCCTCGGTTTCCCATCTTTCCTTTTCCTCCTCTTTTCGTTCTCTCGACCGCAAAAGACGATTTCTGGAGCAATATAAGGCGGGCTTCCACAGACAGTAGCGCACATCTTCTCTTGACCGGTCCTGTCGTCCATATACTGAGTCGCAAGGCCAAAGTCGGCGAGCTTGAGGTCACCGGAACCCGTGAGAAGCATATTCTCAGGCTTGATATCTCGATGCGCGACTCCCTTGCTGTGACACCAAGATACCGCGCCGATCAGTTGCTTGAAATAGAAATGTGCGACATCTTCCGGTACACCCTCGTCTGCCTCAATCTTGTCGAACAGGTCGCCTCCATCTGCCAACTCCATCGCTATCCAGCACCAAATTGGATCGTCGCCATGGCTGAGATATTGTATGATGTTCTGATGTCCAGAGACGCGCTCGTGTAATGCTATCTCCAGCTGAACTTGAGTTGGTTTTAGTCTACCGACGCGATGTGCATGGTCCTTGTTGATAAATTTGATGGCGATGATGGGAAAGGATCGATTCGGAGGCGTTGCTTTACGTATTCTGTGTGGTCGTGTCAGTCATCTATCACACCGCTTATGCTCGTATGAATTGACCAACGATGCATATGCTCCACATCCAATTGTCTTTGATATGATACGGAAGGGTAAGTCCTTGGGTAGAGGAGCGACTTGTGACTAAAGCAAGACTTCTGTCAGTCTGGTCAAGCAGAACTGTTACAGTATGCATTGCTTACCCCAGGCGGAGCGGCTCCCATAGTGCGTGGTATAGAGGGCTCTGGTCCCTGGTGTTTCGGATTGCAGGTGATCTGGCGGCCGACGACGGCTTGCTTGACGCGTTACGTATTCCGTTCCAAGCCAAGTCACGTCTGACCGCGGTAATGGTGCATAAATCTGCTTCGTCTCCACGGGAAATGCTGCTCCGGATAACCAAACTATTGTTTCGAAAGTGCTCACGCGTGAAGTCGATCAGAAGCTCCACCAAAAGTTTGGAGAAGCTACTGTAGGAGTAAACACAAAATCCATTCAGGCTGCAATTGCCGAGGCCTCACCGCCTTCCCGGGACGAATTGACTCGACGAAGCGTGGCTAGAAGTCTCCACTGCGGAATAGTTACCGCTGCGGGACAAACCCTGATCGAAAAGTGAAGATCATGTCTCATCACGGCATGGTTCGCACGATGCTATCGCAGCACGAGCATCGGAATTGATAATAACCATCACATGCTGACGCCCTCGTGCACGCCACGGAAAGATCAGCAGTTACAGAAGAGTCAAACGACCCCTTTATTCAATCCATGCCGTAGCACCAAAAGGCTAACGAGCAACGGTGTATTACTATTTTGATAGCGTCCATGTCGATTGTTCAATATCGAAAACAACCCTTCGCCAGCTTTCAATAACCAAGACAACGGATCGCTGTCCAAGTCTGTCCGTTCGCATGCTTGCTCTGCGCAAAAAGAACTCGCCCCCCGAGGTATCCTAGAACCATTTGATTGTGAACGCCGGAAAATGTAGAACAAGAGTGACGATGCAAAAATACAGGTCGTGCCGAAAAGATCAGCAAACCCAAAACCGAAATCGAGCGACGATCTTCCATCCCCTGGCCGGGAATAAAAAACGGGTCGCAAATGCGCCAGGTGAACGCAGGTGAATTGGCGAATAGATGTGCCTAGGAGATATGTCGCGTATCTCTCGCCCGCCATGTGTTCCCAGCCCCGAGATGATCAAAGTGACTGATGCGTGCTGATCCTAGATGGGAGTGGTCTAGTTGTGGAGGTACATCGAAGCCGGAATTGATTGTGTAGCTTAGGTTTATCCAGACAATGGTGCATAATGCAGCAGAGCTCCACCGAGAAAATTCGTGCAAACTGACTGCTAGCTTGCATACCAATTGATGGCCTAGTCAGATGATCGACGGGATCGAATGGGCATTTACGCTGGAGCGGCGAGAAGGATGTGCTCGAGGTTGCGGTCCCGAAGGACAGTGGCGTACTTTGGATCCCTGGCGAACTTCGGTACAGAGTCCTAATGAGAGGTCAGTGGACGTGAATTTGATAGAGATGTTGAGGAGACGTACGCTTGCCATAAGCTTGAACACACTCGTCTGTGCCTGATCGAAAAGAACGGCAACCTCATCCAGACTGGATTGCATCTCGGTGTCTTCGCCAACAGCCTTTGTCATACGACCCGCGAGGGCATTGCGCAAGTTGTGGTCAATGTTCAACTCGCACGGTGATCCTGGAGCGAGGAAAGCGTTGTACAAGCCTGGAAAATGATTAGGTTGAACACCGTCACTTGACATAGGTAGTGACTTACTGTATGCGGAAGCAAGTGTTTCCCGAATGAGATCAAGTCTTGGTGGCTGCGATCGTTTCGCAACACCGTACTCGAGCAAGAAGTTCTTCACCTCGAGATAAAATGTCAAGTTCTCTTCACAGTGTGTCTCTTGAAGAAACTCGCGGAACAACAGACGAAGAGCAGGGTCGCGGATGATGATGGTCATACGGTTGGTGTTGGAGTCGCGGGCGACACCTGGAGGAAGCTTCACTTGAATCATAGCAGCCTCTCCACTGATGGACTGGGTTGGGCTTCTCACCCAGCCAGCGAGCCTCATACCCTTTGCAGTGACAAAATAATGTGCGGTTTTGACAGGTTGAAATCTGGACTGGTGGGGGTGGTGCCTTTCTTCAGGTACTCTTTCATTCATGACCGGTGCAATGAGCTCGTGGGCGACGAACAGGTTGGCAAGCTCGAGGCACTCGCGTCGGTCGATGACCATGCAGCAGTCCAATAGCCAATCAATGGCAGACTTGCCGTTGAAGACATATGGATTTTCCCTGTCCTGAGGCTGTCTCGACTTGATCATACGGACACCGACAAGACCAGTGGCGTACTCGTTGAGCGACCCTTCATCCGAGGCGGATGAGGAGACCTTGACGTTGGGACCACTCTCACCAACGAATCTGCGAAAGACTACCTCGACGATAGCACGATCGTGGTTGAGCTTGTCAGTTTCGGGCTCTCTTTCTAGAATGACCAATTGCATCATATTGCGGGGTGAGTCGAGAAGCTCGTTGACGTGTCTTTGGTGAATACCGTTCCTTGAGCAGAAGCGGCTCAGTACGCGCATGCCCTTTGGTGTGAGTTGCCATACCGAGCCTCTGGAAAGGAAGTCGGTCTTGCCTTCACAGGACTCAATGAAACGAGCCTCGAGAAATCTTTGGCAAATAGATCGAGCCATCTCTCTAGCCATGGAGAAGGTAGTCGTTGTGGTTGTGGTTACTATCCTTTGGGGATCTTTTGGATCTGGCATACGGTTTGATTGCGAGAACTTGAGAGAACCAAGATTTGTCGTGGCCTCCTCGCTGGTGAAGGAATGCTCGATTCTGGAGAATCTTACTCTGTGAGGAGTCAAAGGCAGACTGACTATGAGGGTGGAAAAGAGATCTTTGAAGTCCTGGATGGTTGTTAGTACTGCTGTAGATCGTAGCACAACGCGTGGGCTTTACTCACTCTTGTGAACGGCCTTTCATCGTCGGCCATGCGCAACAGCCTTGAGGATGTTTGGTGCATTGTGAATTCGATGTACCCAGTCTAGTAGTCGTAGACGAAGGGTGTTGACTGCTTGACCCAGGAAGCTTTTCTATCGCTACTGTGTCCTAGCTCTTGAATCGAAGCTTTGGTGACGGTCGATCGATTTTAAAACGGAAGGTCGAAGTAAATGGAGGAAATGTCGGAGAGACGAGATTGATGTGTTTCGGTAGCAATATCGGCAGTCTCTGAAATTGCGAAACTCGTTTCTGTCTTGTCTAATAGGGTATCTTGGTCGGTGACTGGTGATTGAGTGCGAGTGTCAATGTCTGATGTGCTGCTCTGTCTCATATAGCGGGAAGCTGATGTCGAAGTGAATTCACTGGATGGCGACAGTGACAGTGACAGTTCAGAACAGGAGAAAAGTCGGGTGGTAGAAAAAGCAGTGTCGGTGGAGTGAAGGAGAGAGTATTCAGAGTTTCTGCGTAGACGAATGAGGCTCAGGGATGCGAGGCGTGAGTGAATGAAACGGGCTCGGAGCCTGTTCGGGTATTTCGATGGAATGACGCCGGGTGAAGCGTGGATGCAGCGGCGGACGGACGAGGGCGTGCTAAGGTACTGCTGCTGCTGCTGCTGCTGATGGAGACCTGATGCAGATGCAGCGAGCGGACTGGCGACGCACTGATCTTTGACGATTCAGTTATCAGTCGCTTCCTGGGTGACGGGTGCAACGTCAGAAACACGTGGCAACGGCTGCAGCACAGGAGTCTCGTACCGACAATCAGTACAAGAGTGTCAGAGCGTGGGCGTGGGCGAAAACGGGTGAGGAATGTTTTTGTGGAATGCGCTGACCGCCAACTATTACTGGTACTGGATCTGCCCTCAATGTAATCGATACCAGGAGGTCAAAGGCTGTCGCATCGTTGTACCGCGGAAGGAATCCATGACTATTAACGATAAGTTCGGCCTTGCGGTTTCAAAGATAGCGTGAACGGATCAGCGGCCACTGGACACTGGTATCGTAGGGGCTGATGTATAGATCCGTGCGCGCCACCCTAAACCTAGTCTTACCTAGGTAGTAACAGGGCACAATAATTGGAACCGCGTGCTCGCACGAGGATTTAGGAATTGAAACGTGTGGTGAGTGGGCGGTTGTAAGGACCAACACGAGGGGAACTGTCAGCCACGAGGGAAACAACATGATCGGGCAATCAGCACATGCAAGGAGCGCTGTCGCTGCTCTTCTGGCATTACAATGGTGTACACAAGGTTCATTAAGGTAGAAGCTGCTTGTCATCTCCACACTCATCCTATTCCCGTGCACACCATGACTGATTCGAATGGGTCAAATACAGCCGACGATCTACATGTATCGTCTCCTGAGCATGGGTGCGTCCGCAACTCTGTCTGCTCCGTGTCATTACCTTGCCAAGCCGTAGCCGGGTGTACAATACAGTATCACCTTCGCGTTAGAGTGAGATGGTGTTCGCTGCAGGATTATTCGGTAACTTCGGGCTTGCACGTGTGAGTAATGGCCCTAGTTGGCGTAGTGCGAGGCCAGGGCCCGTCTCACGCATGGCGACAACATGGCGGAACATGTGGGCGTCGACACGCGTGGAGGCTGCAGCTCGGTGCAGGATTGTGCGCGAGTGGCGGCCGATGGCCGTGGTGGTGGTGATAGCGATGGCCATCGCGATGGCGGAATGGATGCATCAAGCAGGGGGGTTCACAGCTGTATTGTCCCGTTCAGTCGACCCGCTACATGCTGTTGTACACCGAAAGATCGCGGTTCCATGCATCGTGTCTTGCTTCTTGTATTTGTGACTGTACGCATCTCCAAGGAGGGCTTGGTCCGATAGATCTTCATGCACGAGTCAGCATATTGCTCGCGTGGCAATCTACCGGACTTTGCAGCGGACAGTGCGACAATCTCCATGTTCCATCGTATCGATGAGCCAAAAAAGAAGCCTCGGTACGGAAACTGCACCGTCTTTTCTGGTCGCTCGGTCTTCTCGTATGGCCGGCCCTGTCTAATACACCATCCATCTCACACATCAAGGCGTTCATCACTGCGGTTCGTACTCATCCGCAATGTATGCCTGTTCTGGCTGAGGCTGTTTCCTGAAACGCTGATGTGCAGACTGCAGAGCCGTGGGGTGTCCACATACGTTCATTCTGACGGCTGGAGGAATGAGTGAAATTTTAGACGACCCGTGGTACTCCGCGATTCTGGTCACGATTATGGTTCTTCTTTTCCGATTGAATTCTTCCTCGGCTTCCAGTGCTTCCATCACATTACTCGTAAAACTATCAAGCTTTTAGCTGAAGCGTTTCTTTACCTAGCTGGCCAACTGCTGTTATTATTTTTTCACATCAGTCGACAACTCGAATCTCATGTTGAGGTCCGCTGTGCCGAGGACCGTTTCTCCCATCTGTCCTAATATTGCCTATTCACTCCTTTCATCGTCGCCCGTCTCAAACGGTCACTCTTCTCGGGGTTCGTCGGTCGTCGGTCGGTCATGGTCGGTCATGGTACTTGGCAAATGCTTACTGTAGCAGATAGTTGCTACCCTAACGTTGTCATAAAGAATAGACATCGATGAGAGACAACGTGCCGAGGCTGGCTACAGACTTGCCAATCATTGATCGGAGATGATAGTGGCATGTCCTGGCTCGCTTCGTTTGACTGTCTTCATGACATTATTGTCTGCAAAGAAAGGACAGCCGAATCTAGAGTCCCACGTGGATGAGCTTGAAACTGCGAGAGCAAGGATCGGAAGCAATGAGCGGACTCATCACGAACAACGTTCTTGTGAGGCTTGTAGAATATGAAATGACTCGTGATCAGCTGGGTGAGAAAGCTAAAGTGGAGCTCCGAAACGCAAGGAGTTTCCGCATTCAATTAAGCCGCGTGCACCTCGTGGATTGCATGCAGTGACACGTGGCGGCCAACGTGGGTCACCAACTTCTGACGCTTACTAGGCCTGCACGTCCTTGGTCTGAACGTGAGATGGTGTCGCCTCATACCACACCATGATCTCAGTTCTGACAGCGCAAGCATGTCGTGATTGCACACATCGAATGACCCTTGCATGGAGACGTGTCAGTACACCGTGTTCTCCTCCTTGCATCACTACACAGCAAGGCTTCACATCTACAATGCACCGATGACCAAAACTTTACTGCAAAGCATTGAGTAACACATCGATTCTCTATCGAAAGCATCCCAATACGCACCCAACGATCTCGTGCGTAACGTGACATGAAAATGTCATCCATCCGGTCGCCGGCCCCGCGGTACACATATCTCGGATGCACCGTTACACTACAGACCAGCCACAAGAACTCTCCATGGCCTGGCCAACCAGCCGTTGACACTACCAGCTGCATTCGAATCATTCCATGGCTTGTGGCGGCTTCCATCGCATCTTCCGGAACGTCCATTGATGCTTGATGTCGCGTGGCCCGAAGAAGTTAATTCCTGTTGGTTCTCGGAATGTACTGTCCATGGCAGAAAACGTACACCTGTTGGTCCGTTGGGTCGGCCACCATGACTCTTCGTCCTGGAGAACTGTGTCAAATCGACGTACATGGCTTGCGTTGAACAGCCCTCGGCGTCGAGAGAGTAACGGCCACCTCTTGCAAATTTGCATCTTGTGTAGAGCTCCGCGGAGCATGAACTTCCATGCGTTTTCAGCCCTACGAACTGCATGACATACTGTTGGCCTTGAGCCTCCGTCCGGATCTGCCGAGATGCAGACTAGGAAAGAGCCCCGAAAGAGCCCTGAGTATCGTGCTACTGTATGTTGAACGTTGAACCACAATCATGCAACGAGTCGGTCTCATTCCATGCTCCGAGCAGGCGGGTTCGAGACAGAAATGACGTGCGCATTGGTATCTAAACTATCTTCACTGTACATTTACATTACCGGAACCCTATCCAAGTACAACAGCAAGAATGACAACAGTCAGGATGACCGCGAGGATAAGGAGCAGACAACATGCCTTGTTGCGAGCGCTCTTCTGGTGCCTGCTGGCTGTGCGCAGCTGCTCATCCGCGCCGCGTGTGTCGTCTCTCACGTTTGTGACGTTGTCCGAGATGATGTCCAGTGACTGACCTTGTTCGTGGACCATGTGTGCGACGTCGCGGAACAGCTCGTTCAGCTCTCCGACCGACTGCTCAATGTTGCGAATCTCTGACTCTCTTTCGATGATGAGCGATTCTTGAAAGTCGACCTCGGATTGATCTGCAAGACGCAGTTGCTCTTGCTCTTGTTCTTGCTGTTGTTGCTGTTGACCACCACGACTCTGTCCTTCGGGTGTCGAGTCGTCATCCAGAGCTGCTCTAGCTGCAGTCGCTGATTTCCTCTGCTTCTCCAGCGCTTGTCTCTGAACCACCTGGAATTCCGTCAAGGACGCTTTGAACTCCTGGTTGAGCTTGTTTTGCGTGTACTTCTGTGATGGCTGCACATGCTGTCAGTCTATTAGTCGCACCACTACGCCGACTGATCACTTACGCCAAGATCGTGCCACGCTTGTACTTTCTTCAGGCCCTCTCCCACATCCTTGAATGCTGATGACGTCTCTTCCAGCAAATCCTGCACTCTTTCCCGTACTCTGTCGGTCTCGCGCTTCGTGCCCAGGATAGCCACTTGATTCGTTAACCTCGAGATGTTCGACGTCAATGAGAACAGCTTGTCCGAGAGATCCGTGGTAAAGCGCTCGTACTCTGGATCGTCCTTATACTGTGGGTCGTCGTCGCGGCGCCATGTAGTTGGCTGGGCTATGCTTCGTCAGTACTTCTTCACACAAAAAGGTCGCTTGCCAGAGAACATACACTCGAGCGCATCCGAGTCCTGGAATGACATTGTGGCTGGGACTCTTGCGTGTCTGTATCGGGTTCAAAAGGTCGGGGACTGCGCGGGAAAATTCGGAGTGTTACAGGAAGGTGTAACAAGTCGCAGTTCATCCAGATTATACGACTGAGAGAAGACAATGGCTTGAATGTAGTCGTCGATTGATCTGCTGCCTAAAACCACGATGCGATGATGTTAAGCTCGGCTATGTCCGATCATGGCACGTGACAATCGCGACGCAAGCGCGGAATGTTCCGCAGCGCGTCAATGTTCAATGTTTCGAGGACAACAATTCTCCGAATCACAATTCACGTCTGCTTCATTGTTGACTTCACTATGATTTGCTTCAGCTCGCGGTAACTTTGGTGTAGACGAAGGCAGCGTCGTCAGCCTACACACGGTACAACATGTCGACTCCTGGAGCTACGATGCAGGCTCAGGCCGGACAGCGTAGAATGGCTGTTAGGCCTTACAAGGACTTTTTGACACCAGCTCTCCACAGACGCTTTACCAATGCGGCAATGTTTGGGTTGGTAGCCTGTTGGATGGAAGCAATCACTATGTCAACACCAAGCTGTAAGTCCAATCGGGTTTGATCGTCCCACAGTTCTGACACTTCACGCAGTATTCTGGTCATGGTTTCCATTCGGTATGACAGGCATTCGAACAATGTTACTGTTCATCTCATGCCTCACGATCTTCATCCTCCGAGTCGCACAATCACACGTAGGGCACAGAACAACAGCTTCGCCATTCGACACATTTCTGCGCTATACGTTCAATCGATCGACAATACAGACCTTTACGTGGTACACCGTTTCGGCGTTTCTGTACTGCGAGGTGTACATTTTTGCGACGTCAAAGAGAGCGAACTTGGCATGGGTCGATCCAGGAAGATCCTATGAACGGCCCAGGTTGAACGAGAGACCGGCAATATTCCGTAGCTTGTTTGTGCTGGTAGCATTGTCTCAGGCAGCACTTCACATATACCGAGACCAGGACAGACTGCTACTCCCGGAAAAGACTATGGATAATGGTACAACAGACGAGCAAACGAAGGCAGCAACACTGCCAGCGACTATCCTGCAGCGTGCCCAGAAAGCCGCTGGGCCAATCCTACAGCGCGCCTTGACCTTGACGATCGTGGTGACCTTTCTCGGTCCATTCGTCTATTTTCTGTTCATGAGACGATCTGCGTGGGCAATAGCGCATTCGATTGGCAAGATGTTCTTCACCCTACACAAATCTTCCAAGCCATCCGGACTGACTGGCGTGGTACCGCTCGCTGGACGTTTCTTCATATCGTCGACCCTTCTGGTGATGCTTTGGGAGGCTTCGAACCAAGCTTTTACAACATTCGCTAGCGAGGAACCTCTGAAGAAGGGGCAGCCTTTGACGATAGACTCGAAAGACCCGAACGGTAGCTTGATTGCAGGACTCAAGGCGAAAAAGGAGTTACCACGTGCCATGGCATTCTGGGAGCTGTCACTTATTACTGAACGTTTTGAGGAGAGGAGAAAGACTATCTATCAGGATACTGATCGGCCGAATGGCTCAACATGGTTTCAGATTTCTGGACAATGTCTGGCAGAAATAAACAATATTAATGACTCCATTCGAAGGACCCTACAACCTCCGGCACCACAAGCAGCGCAACCGGAACAACAACCGCAACCAAAGCAGAGGATCGTTCAGCCGCTTAGAGAAGAGAACGTTTTCAATGCTCCACCCAGGCCCTCCTCTACTCGGGATGCGATTGCCAGCGGCGTCGGATCAGTAGCCAAATCAATTGGCTCTTCCCCTGGTCAGAGTCCCATGAGTCGAAATGCCCAGAAAATGATCGATTATGGTGCCAACAAGATGCTCACGCCAGAGCAACAGCAGAATCTGAACAAAACTGGTCTGGCACAACGATTCAACGAGTACGTGATGCAGTTCTTGCGGACTCCTGTTGGCATACCATTTCGACAGCGTTTCAGTCGGCGCGTCTATGCTGTCGTCTTTGGTGCGCCATACAGTCAGGCCAGTAACCTTCACCACGCCATTCGATCACTGAGCAAGCTAGTCGTATCGAGTCTACGAGAGGACAATATAGGAGAAGTCCAGAAGGATGTTCGTCAAGTCATCCAGGTTTTCACGACCACGATCCAGAATATACAGACGCTGGTGCAAGCGCTACCACCGCATTGGACAGACGTCGACTTTGACAAACGCGACGTTCCAGAAGTCGACGAGCTCGTTGCGGAATTGAGGAATGGCCTCGAACAGATCATCATCTCATTCGGCGAGTATGCCGATGCACTGGGTCTAAGTAGAACTGAGCTCCGTGCTGCTAAAGAAGCAGTTAATAGGAAGCCCGAGATGGAGGTAGCAAAAAAATAGATACGCTACGTATGATATAGGGCGGATCCATAAGCCTTACAAACAACCACTTTTTGCAATAGTGTTATACGATTGACGTAACCCTCCCGTGGAGCAGCCCGGGTCGCTGCGGCGGTCAACGTGCACGAAGACTGAACCTCTCGAATGTGTCTATCATGGCCGAACCGCTTCGTCGTAGCATTATTCTACGTGATTGTAGCGAATTCGAAGCTGCCGCCGCTGCCGCTTCGACCCCGCGCTAGAACAACATCGAAGGTGATTTTTCACTCTGCATTTCCCACAGCGTTACAACGATCGTGAAAGTGACGAGGTAGGACAGATTGAGATACATGTAGGCTTTCGTTAGTGCTACAGAAAGGCATTGCTGGGTTGATGTAAGGTAGTCTCTTGGTATCCGATCGCATCGGGCCTTCCCAATCTGGTGCCCCTCACAGGCGTCACTGTCAACATGACATCACCCAACATGTGAGAGTGGAAGGCATCACCTCAGCTTTTTTGGAGCATGACGATGGTGAAGGAAGGAACCATTTTACAAGCACTACTTTACTCAGCTTCCCTGCACTCATACACTGCTTCATCAACCTCTTCCTTCACTACTCTACCCACGTAACAACACATCATGTCTTCAGACAAGGGACAATTCGAGACTGGTAAGCTGCACATGATAAATACAGCGGGTGCCTCTACTGACAAGCAATACAGGCTACCAGCCAAAGGTTCAGCACCAGCCATGGCCAGGCAAAGAGGATGACATGGGCCCTCACCCCGTCGACAACTATCTCCCAACTGCGGACGGCGGAAAGGAGCTCTACAAGGCTGCAGGCAAGCTCAAGGGCAAGAACGCTATCATCACTGGTGGTGACAGTGGTATTGGCCGTGCCACCACAATCTTGTTCTCCATGGAGGGAGCTGCCAACATCCTGATTGTCTACCTTCCTCAAGAAGAGGAGGACGCCCAGAACTGCAAGAAGAAGGCCGAGGAGTACGGAGCCAAGGTCCACACCCTTGCTATTGACGTTTCCAAGAGAGAGAACTGCAAGAAGATCGCCGAGACAGCCGAGAAAACCTTTGGTCATGTTCACATCCTGGTCAACAACGCTGCGGTTCAGATGGAGAGAGCAAACATCGAGGAGCTCCCAGAAGACCAGTGGGACCTCACCTTCCAGACCAACATCCACCCATACTACTACCTGTCCAAGTACATCGTTCCCAAGATGAAGTACGGCGACGCCATCATCAACTGCGCCTCTGTCAACGCCTACGTCGGCCGCCCAGATCTGCTCGACTACACTAGCACCAAGGGTGCCATCGTCGCCTTCACTCGTGGCTTGTCCAACCAATACTGTAACAAGGGCATTCGCTGCAACGCAGTCGCTCCAGGTCCAGTCTGGACTCCTCTGGCTCCATCGACCATGAGCGACCAGTCCCTTGAGCAGTTCACATCTCCAATTGGTCGACCAAGTCAGCCTTCCGAGATTGCTACTTGCTTCGTCTTCCTTGCATGCAGCGACAGCTCCAGCATTACCGGTCAAACTCTCCACCCCAACGGTGGTGTCATTGTCAATGGTTAAGCAATTGCTGGTTGTTTGATGATTCACGAAGTACCTGTAATATAGTATCAAGGCATCCAGATAGCTTTCCATGAATGAAGGCTAGAGATCCTCAATACCTTCCGCACGCGACTAGTACCGATACCGTGATATTTGATCCATTGACGTGAAGACATGAACACAGTGGCTCAGTGGCTGGTACACAAATAAATGTCAGCATGGTACCTTACCCGTCATCCAGCCGATCGCGGAGTTCGATCGCCCCGCCGATCCTTGGAATTTCTCGACCCCATACTAATAAATTCATCATGTCGAACGCTGTGACTCGAACGAATAATCGCGACTAGTACATAGTCCAGTCCATTCCCACGGTCCTTTACAACTCTATCTGCAACCTTCCCTTCGCAAATCTAGAACAACTACAATGTCGACATTCGGGCAGTACTTCAGGGTCTCGACGTATGTTCCCTGGGCATCACTACCAGAGTCGCGCTCACAAATCATAGCTATGGCGAGTCACATTGCCGCAGTGTCGGTTGCATTGTCGATGGATGTCCTCCGGGAATGCAATTGGATGAGTCTGATATTCAACCACAAATGACAAGGAGGAGACCGGGTCAGAGCGCCATCACAACCCCAAGAGATGAAAAGGACAGGGTAGAAATTCAATCAGGAACGGAATTCGGTGTCACATTGGGCACGCCGATCGGAATGAGGGTCATGAATGAGAACCAGAGACCAAAGGACTACGGCAACAGCACAATGGATCTCTACCCGCGACCAAGTCACGCAGACTGGACTTACCTGGAGAAGTACGGTGTCAAGGCCAGCAGCGGAGGTGGAAGGAGCAGCGCAAGAGAGACGATCGGACGTGTCGCCGCTGGAGCCATCGCAGAAAAGTACCTGAGACTGTCCCACGGTATCGAGATCGTCGCCTTTACCTCTTCCATCGGACACGAGCACCTCTTCCCTCCAAGCAAGGAGCACCCGACTCCATCCACCAACCCAGAGTTCCTCAAGCTGATCGACGGCATCACCCGTACCCAAGTCGACGAATTCCTCCCAGTAAGAGTGCCAAACAAAGACTGCCAACAGCGCATGGAGCAGCTCGTAGCCGACTTCCGCGACAAGCACGACAGCATCGGCGGCACCGTGACCTGCGTAATCCGCAACTGCCCCTCCGGACTCGGCGAGCCAGCCTTCGACAAACTGGAAGCGACCCTCGCGCACGCCATGCTGAGCATCCCAGCGACCAAGGGCTTCGAAATCGGCTCCGGCTTCGGCGGCACCATGGTACCTGGCTCCATCCACAACGACGCCTTTGTCAAAGCCACGCCAGTGTCAGCGTCCAACACCGGCGCTGCAGCAGCCGGCTACGCGAGGCCGCGATTGACGACCAAGACGAACAACAGCGGCGGTATTCAGGGTGGTATCTCGAACGGTGCGCACATTTACTTCACGGTTGGATTCAAGCCACCGGCGACGATCGGTCAGTCGCAGGCTACTGTTACCTACGACGAGACCGAGGGAACGCTAGAAGCCAAGGGTCGCCACGACCCGTGTGTCGTGCCTCGCGCGATTCCGATCGTCGAGGCTATGGCTGCGCTGGTCATCATGGATGCTGTGTTGGCGCAGAGTGCGAGAATGGCCGCTAGGAGTATGCTGCCTCCGTTGCCTAATGTTATCTCTGTCAAGGATGCCCTCAGGGCTGATGCGGATGCGAAGAAGGAGCAGCAGACCATCACTACGGAGGAATCGGACAATGGGGACATGATTGATGGGGAGAAATTTATGGCGACGTGATTGATACCAATTGACTATTGTTTCTGAGGTTACTCCAATGTCTGTGTGATATGTGCCGTGACGGGTTGACCGTTTATTATATATCCTAAAAGTAAACTTCGTGTATATCGCTCACAGCTATAGCATCTTCCACGAAGTACAGCGTCAAACGGAAACATGAACTTGAACGATCCTCATGCAACGAAACATAGGCCACCCTAGCATAGTACAAAGCAGGATAACAGAGATGCAAAAGAAGAATGGTCAATACGAGGGTCGAACTCGCGACCTTGGCGTCACAAGGTAATCTATTAGCACCACGCTCTAACCAACTGAGCTAATCGACCAGGTTCTTGATACTGGCATAAATTTAGAAACATCATTATACGATTAAGATCACAAGCTAATGCGTGGTATATCTTGCCTCGCCGTGCTTTTTGCGTACCGCCAGCGGTAAAGGCTGCAACAACCTCGTGTTTGCTGTAGCACAATCTTTGATCGGATGAAAGCACTCTGACGTTAGTGAGCTACACTCACATGTTCCTCAGATGAATAATAATCGTGATGGTAGTTCGCACGAGCCGCGGGTTGGCGTACAAAGAGTTCTGAACAAGACTTTATCCGGAACGCAGAGTCGAGCTTCGAAGCTCGCATGCAGCATCGCTACCTTAGCCTGACACGTACTGCCATAGACTGTACGTAATCTCTGTCACATCGATCACCGAGTTTATCGTATCCTGTGGATTTCGACGGACTGCAATCGATGCTGTGTCGCATACCTTGCTGAATGTGAAGACTCGTCTCAGGGCGTTGCGTAGGAGTAGCATGCAAAACTGATGTGACGATGGCTAGTATACGTATTACACAATAAATAACACAATAAATGAGGGATAGTTACGGTACAACAGTATAGTACAGCAATAGTACAGTGGTGGCTGAACTCTGACGACAATGAGTGACTCAGGTGGGAACTTGTAAACTAGACCCGGAAGTGAACAGGACTTTTCAACAGCCATGCAGACACCACCTCTCCTTCACTCTCTCTCCACTACTCCATTACTTCCTGCTACAACTCCTCCATCCTACACCTCTTCCTTCCGCCCATATCCCCAAAGCGCTGACAAACACCTCCGTAGGCTGACCGGCGAGGAGGAGGAGAATTCTCCTGTCCTACCCCCAGCTTATCCTGGCCCAGTTCTTAGATAGCGAGCGGCTGAGCCAGAGTATAAGTAACACTCTGACCCGTCAAGTTCGCCCACAGAACCAACGGGTCACTACCAAGCTGCTCCCTGACAGCACCATTGCTAGTAGCGACCTGACCAGGGAAAGTGATCGGCAGCGGAGCCGAGCAGATATTGTTAGTCGCATTCAACGTGACACTAGTAATAGCATTGCCAGCCTGGTTGTAGTTGTACGTGAGCATGGGGTTGCAGCCATCTCTGATCTGGCGGTAGGTGAATTGGGTCGAGAGATCGTCGTGCTTCAAGCTGATCAGGGGCCAGTTGGTCAGACGCATCATTTCCTGCGTAATGGTCTCCATCCAGGTCATGACGAGCGAGAATTTGCCGGTCTGGTCGCCGATGGTCATGACTTGGGCGTCGAGTTGCTGCAGATCAGCTTGGTGGAACATGTATGGGTCGTGGTGGAGGGCGAAGAGGTGGCGGGTATTGGTGTCGCGGGCGTTGGCGAGGAGGGCGGTGAAATTGCCTGCGCCGGCGGATGTGTTGATCCACTCGTTGAGGGTGCAGTTGGGGGTGGCGCAGTTGTAGTAGATGGTCGTTGCCCAGCGAGGGAGGATTTGCAAACCAGCGTAGCCGTTTGAAGCGACAGTCGAGTTCAGGGCATAGTACTCGTTCACCTGGTTCAGAAGAGCTGGGCGGGTGTTGTCACCTACAACGGCTTTGACCCCGTTCTCCATCCACGCTCTCAGCGCGTCACCATTGTGCATACCGGTGATGGCTGGCGGCACAAGTCCGTCTTTGGAGAAGCGGAGTGCATCCATGATGCCGACTTCTTTCAGCCAAGCGTTGTTGAATTGAATCTCCTTCACCGTGTCAGAGTAGGTAGCGTTGTCGAGGTCGAGATGTGTGAAGGTGTGAGAGATGTGTGCAAAAGCGTCTCGATTCGCGGGTACCTGGAACCACTGCAGGAGAGGATCGAGAGAAGTACAGTTATAACTCCACGACATGTTGGACGGGGTAGTTGGCCATTTGTCCGTACCGGTACCAAGTGGCTTCTGGAACTCGAGAACAGTCGATGCTGGTGGGTTGTACTGAATCCATGTATATGGGTTGCAGACATTCGCACCCGTAGCATTGAGGGTAACATTCTGTATGTTGCCATTTCCATTGTGACACATCTCCATAAAGTAGTTGGATCCAGCTGGTAGACGTTTGTTGAGGTTGTTCATCCATGCCACGGTTGCGTCAAGATCGCCACGACGAAGTCTAAACACCTCAGTATTGGGCTGATATAGTGCAGTGGTCAGGTGTACATCATCAATCTGAGTGCTGAGATAGACGCGACGACGACCAGTGAACAAGCCTCGAGTGACCCAATTGATCCAGACATGCTGCATATAGTTGGATGTAGCTGACCAGTCGGTAGCGAAGCTGGTGAAGAAGACCATTTGCTCGCGCGTGCCAAATCGATTGACGACGGCCACGGAAGAATTGGTGCTGAAGGTGCCATCAGAAGAAGGACCAAGACCCATGACTTCCCAAGTGGTGGATGAGTTGGTGATTTGGGCGGGATAATGCCAAAGACCTTGTGAGCTGACGCTCTGGCCGACCTTGTAGTTTGCGGTCTCAATATCAGTCCCATTAGTAAAAGTCATGAGTTGCTCGATGCCAGTTCCGCAACATCCGCCGAGAGGTGCAGTGTCATAATCGCTGCCAGGATAAACATTCATTCTAACCATGCGGACGCCAAATGAAACTTGATAGTTGTAGATTTGGGTAAATTGGTCGGGTGTCAAAGCACTTGCCCAGCCGGCCGCGTATTGGTACGAGACCTCGCCGCTCAGTATGATAGCACCATAGTTACCAAAGGTGGCTGAAGAGTTGAGTTGAGGCAAAGCAGTGCCATTCTGAGGCACAGTCAAGACTTGGAAGGGTATTCCGTGCGCATTCAAACCAGATGTCGCAGAGTACTGATCGACAGAGTTTCTGACAAGAACCAGAACCGTACTTGCGACTTGCCGATTGCCAACTGGTGCGGTAGCGTTTGCTGTAGAGTTGCTGCCTGTATTTTGAGAGAAAACCACCGAGGCCGAAGCCAAGGCTGCTGCGAAAAAGCGCAATACCATCGCAAATATAGAATCGCTGAGAGGAACGAAAAACAGCAAGGAGGCTTACCTCGACAATGGAGACATTGCGATATACTTGTGAGATGTGCGAGTCCATGCTCGTCGCCGAATACGGTGAGAAGATTGAGCAGCAATCATGGCTCAACGCGAACACAGGACGCGCCGATACGTGTGAAAGACGCGATGATGCGAGTAAGACGTATACTAGAGTGCGATAAAGGCGGGCATTGATCGCATTGACAACTATCATCGACGCGCTGCTGCAGTCGACAACGAGGTGTCTGAAAGGATGTCTGAGAGAACAGGGGAAGTATGCAGTTTGGTGTCAGAAATCAGGCACATACTTCACATTCGCTTTGTCAGCGGCCCGCAATATTCCAGATTGGGTATAAACATCCGAGGCAGTATGCACTTTATCCTACTCCGAAACTCGATCACGATATTCAAGGTTACCTTCAACAATCGGGCTCGGTCAGGAGGACATCCATCGCTCCACACACACCTGCACGTATGCTAAAAGAGCTCAAGAAGAACCCAATCGTGCAAGCTTCGAGGTCATGGACGAGAATTCCTTTGCTTGACATTCTGTGTGGACCTGCTCCGCCGACCAGATCCAATTGATCTTGAGAGCAGAGATTATGAAGTCAATGGCTCTTCAACGAACCTTGTGAGTGGTAGTCCGGTAAGTACTGTTCTCGAATCATTCATCATTCAGTCTTGGGAGTTGGACCCAAGACTCCGTCACAGTCCAAGTTCCATACCCGAGCCCCGTCCATGGGTACGGAAAACAACAATTCTACAAAGCATCATGTCTGTTGGCCGCTTAGGCAGTTAAGGTAGAGTCTGTTTCTTTTTTATATACAATGACTTGTCATGCCCGAGAAGTCTACAGTCTTAGTCATTGGAGACACAGCGAAAGATCGGACAGCGCAAACGAGCGATAATCATCAACAGCATAGTCATGTTGTGTTCCATCGCATTGGCAGTGGGCTTGGGAGTCGGGCTCACCTACGCACAAGCACCACTCGCACAGGGCCTGACCAGTAGTTCGAGTTCGTCGTCTTCATCCTCGAACTATGTGACCACAGCCAAGGGAACCGTGGTATGGCAACCACCTGTCGGAAGCACATATCAGATCGTGCTGTCCAGCGCCGTCAAGATCTCGGATTCGGCAACATCGACCAACCCAAATGTCGACATTTTCGAAATCGACATGTTCGGCAACACCCCGACCACGATAACGAAGTTGCACAATCTGGGCAAGAAGGTCATCTGTTACTTCAGCGCAGGATCTTACGAGCCATATCGACCTGACGCGAACCAGTTCCAGCCATCGGATCTTGGTAACGGCATGGTGGGATGGCCGGATGAGAAGTGGATTGACATCAGCAGTACCAGTGTCAGATCGATCATGGCCGCCAGAATCCAGATGGCCGCCAGCAAGGGATGCGATGCTGTTGACCCTGACAACATGGATGGCTATGTAAGTCACTCGGACGTGATGGATTGGACCACACTGCTAATAGACATAGGACACAACTACCGGTTTCAATTTGACCCAGCAAGAGGCCATCAACTACATGGATTTCCTATCCTGCCAAGCAGCAAGTTACAACATGTCTATTGGGCTGAAGAACGCTGGAGAAATCATCCAAGGTGTCATGAATGTGGTACAGTTCTCCATTGCAGAGTCTTGTGTCCAGTACTCCGAATGCACCACCTACGACCCATTCATTCAGGCCGGCAAGCCTGTCTTCTCCATACAGTACCCTCCTGGGGCGCCGAGCATCCTGGCCGCCACACTATCTAACACTTGTGCTACGACTGGACCAGGGACGGGCAGCGCCAACTTCTCTACGGTATTGAAGAAGCAGAATCTGGATGGTTGGGTAGAGTACTGTGATGGATCTATAGGAAACACTCCGCTTGGAGTCGGAACCGGGAAGATTGATCTGTAGTATGGTTATTGAGGTCGAGAGCATACGCATGGATAGGTGATGGCGACTTGTAGAACCATCAATGAAGCAAATTATCTCATGATCGATTACCTCAATGTTTTGTCTGAACTGTGCTGTTGCCTTGCCGCTGTGACGCTGATCGTTCTGTTTCCCACTTCTGATTGAGCGACATATCGTACATGCATCTCCCATCTAACACAAGCCCTGAAGTCAAACTCAATCGGTCACTTGTCAAAGCAGCCTGAAATGGTACCTATAGCCCTGACAGAGTCACTGTTTCAAGCTTAGAAACCAGTCCACAGTACAGCCCTGCTTCGTGCAGATTTGCGATATCGGACGAGCAAGTTAGGGCTCAAACAATACTCTTGAAAGTGGTCCAGGTTCGATTTGAGTCACAGGCAATCGTCGATATTCCCAAAGGCCCACTCAGAAACTGTGTATGAGATTGCTTCTTTGTAGGATACAGTACGCCCCTCGTAGGCGGATATTGAGTTTGAGACACTAGGGAGCTGTGACCGAAGCTGTCGATGCACGCAATCCACACAACTACCTTCTGGAATGCATACACTTTGCAGCCTATTATCTCGATCGCAGCGGCCATGTTCACTGTTTCCGAGTGGCGCAGTCTTGAATAATGACAATTGTATTGGTACAAGGTAGCTACAATGTGATTGTTCTTGGATCTGCACTAACTCAAACAGCAATTGTCTGCCCGTGAACTTTGATCGCCTCACCAGGACCCATTCCATTATCGTCCTCCTCTTTGATAGCGGGACCAAACGCTCTCCGTTGGTTATCCGCCCAGCTCATACTGAAACGGGGAGCCCTGACTGTATCCGGACTGACTGGACTAGTGCCCGTCAGATACCTTTCCTCGTCGCTGACGTTGGACGAGAACGAGTATGCATGACCTCTCGACATCTTGCGCGCGTTGGACATAGACATCGACAATTTCCGGATGAATGTGCTTGTTGTCTTGTTGTTCATGAAGGAGTCAAAGTCCACGCCGTCCTCGAAGAGACCGGATGCGATGCTTGCTTTGCGGAGAGCGTTCGGGTCAGAGACGGACATGTTTGACATGCGGCGAAGTTTCTCGTAACCACCAGGATTGGACGATGCCCAGTTGAAGACGTCGCGGCACATGTCCTGAATGTCAAACTCGGCTCTCCAGTCTAGCTCTGTGGCGGCTTTGTCGGCGGAGGCAGTGACTGTTCCGAGGTCGCCGGGTCTTGGATCGCTGATCGTGAATGGAATGTCGGACCCGGCAGCGGTCGAGAACGCCTTGATGATTTCGAGTACGGAGTATCCTCTGCCTGTTCCTAGATTATAGACATTGTAGTTGGATGCTGGGTCGAGGCTGGAAGTGGTCATGTCCGTCTTCTCGGAAGGCTGAGATGTTGCTTTTCGCAGTGCAGCGAGATGGCCCTTGGCGAGATCCGAAACATGGATGTAGTCTCTGACACCGGTGCCGTCTGCGGTATCATAGCTCGATCCGAAAACATGGACTCGGCTCCGACGTCGCTCGTAAGCTTGCATGATGACTGGGACAATGTTGTTTGGTGTGCCTTTTGGATCTTCTCCGATCAATCCACTAGGGTGAGATCCGGTGGGGTTAAAGTATCGTAGTGAGGTAGCGTGGAACTCGGGATTGGCAAGGCAGTAGTCGTTGATGATCTCTTCCGACATCCACTTGGATCGTCCATAAGGATTGGTTAGAAGACCGCCACCATTTCCTTGTCCTGCGACCTGTACAGTCTCTTCCGTGATACCGGCCTCATGACCCTTGCCGTAGACGACTGCACTGGAGGAGAAGACGAAGATGCCGACACCACCAGACTGCACGGCTTTGAGGAGATTGAGCAGACCCGTGATGTTAGTCTCATAGTAGTCCAGAGGCTTGCTCAGCGATTCTCCTACCGCCTTGAGAGCAGCAAAGTGAATGACTGACGAAATTCTGCCGTGACTTGCAGGTTGTAGCGCCAGAGGTGTGATCTGGGATCGTTTTGCTGGATCAATGCTATAATCCAGCATCGGGTAGGTCCGCTTGGCGGTCATCTGGGCAACATCGATAGGCATCCAGTTTGGCTCAAGTGTCGCTTGTTCATCCTGCCAGAAAGAGAAGACTTGGTTGAGTCTGTTTGCGTCCCTGATATCAACTTTGTGAAAGAATATTGGGGGCACCGGTCGAGCTCCGAGTTCTACTTTCTCGAATTCAGTTTTGGCTATCGCGTAAACTCGGCACAGAGACTCCAGATGACTGTTGCAGAGATTGTCGACCACAACGACGGCAAAACCGGCGGTGAGAAGCTCCAAGACCGTGTGGGAGCCGATGTAACCAGCACCTCCTGTTACTAGACACACCGGAAAGGATGCGATCGCGGCTCTAACTTGGTCTGCTTGTGGTCGGCTCTGCGTTTGCGACAGCGCTGAGGTACCATTCGTACCGATTGCGATAGGAACCATGATGTTGGCACGGGCAGATTGTATCGGACGTAAGAAATCTAACTGATGTGATGCCGGACAGCAGAGCGAGGGTTGAAGACTGGAAATGGAGAGAGATAATACTGACCGTGAACGTGCTACGCAGTACGCTTTCTGCAGAGCTCTCGGTACCTACCATATCGAGTCATCTAGCGTGCCGATGTATCCCATTCCGGCTAACGTCAAGTTAAGTCTGGAAGGCAGTTCTGCGCATATGGATCAGACGTCTGAACAACAGCCATCGGATCGAAGACAAAAACAAAGGACGTAGAAAGTGTATGCGGTTTGAATTGAAATCGGGCTAGAGTGTGGGGGCTGGCCAAGACGCAGCCGGCCGCTTCTCGCTTGGCACCGCTGTTGCGTCGAAGTCGCGCTCTCATCATCGCTGTCAGGCTGATATCTCCAAAAGACCTCACACTTTGCTATCCCATCCGTGCGTACGTGTCGCGATTTGTCCTCTCACCGTATGCAACACACTGTGCTTTTTGTAACGTCCTACCGATCTCCACAGTACAGAGCTTCCTGTCATGCTCACAGAATGGATGCATTGGCAACAGGCTCCTTGTCTCGCGTCTCGAGCCGGCACCGCGGCGATATGGTAACCAATACCACTTGACACTCGGCCCCTGCAGGCGGTGTTTGGGCCATGGAGCTGATGCTGTCTGATGCCGCAGGAACAGGTATGTTCATGTGCGAACACAACGACCGTCTTCGTTTCAAATCATACCAAGGTAACTATTCGATTTTGCGTCTATGGCAGTCGGAGCTTGATTTTTGTTGCATAACTTGAGTATTGATTCAGTCTTCTCGTCATGGCATCTTTCTTCCAGCCGGATGGACCGATATCATACGAGAATAATAGCACACGATTTGAGATCTATTACAATGCTCCTCTTGCACGGCATGACCTTAGAAGATACTGGTACCAGGACTTGGTGATATCCGTCGGCTGTGCCGCATTCGTTCTCGGGTGTGTACTCCTGGCCGTACCGAACTGCCAATCATACCGAAAATCAGGTCGGCGACCTTTCTACGCTCGCTTCATACATCGCAGCAAACACACATCACAGCCGACCACGGACCATCCACAAATCGACAAAGTACAAGCAAGATCGCGGGTAGCCACAAGACTTGAGACTGTCAAGACAATTGAAGTGTGTGAGCAGATCTCGTCTGCCAGCCCTCCGCGATGGCGATGCGACCTTCTCATAGTTCCACTGGCTCGACCTGTATCGCTCTTGATCGAAGCCCAAGAGCGGAGCGAAATCGGGTCGTCGGTCGGCATCAAGACACGTACCAACTCCTGGTCGCCGTCGACCATTGTCGCGCCCTTGGAGGAGCCCACGTCCCCAACAACTCCGAAGGAGCTCTTTACTGGTATACTTGATGCCAAACCTCCTGATTTCCCGGCAGCAGAACTCAGACAGGGGAGTGTGACACTTGAGTCAGCTGTCAAATCCGACCTCCGCTATGGGTCATTTAGTCTTGAGGCAGATGCTCCCAAATCTACCACAACATTGGATGCCAAAGTCGAGGCGAAGCTTGCGTATCTCCGAGACTTGAGCGTCCGTCAAAACATGGACGGATTGGTGCTGGAGTTGAAGTCTACCAATGACGCCGTTACCCTTCGCTTGGTATTGAAGAGGCTTCAGTACGATGGCATACCAGTCTTACTCCTCGCGGATCCAGATCTACCCGTGCTAGATGATATCGATTTGGGCTTGACAAATGGGATCATCCTTAAGAATGCGGGCGTCTTGTCAACCGGCGAGCGCAGAGACTTCTTCCGAGCAGATCGTGTACGGGATCTGGCGGCACGCAGCAAGAGGCAGCGACAATCCCGGTCCGACTTTCTGTTCGCTTTCTTGGAAATGTATGACACCCCGCCATCAGCGGCAACACTCAGGCGGGCATACAAGCTCGCGGACTTTTTTGGTGCTATCATCACGCCCAGGCCCCGTTGCGTTGATGCTGAATCGCCCCCTGTAACCCAGATGTGTTTGAGCGGGTTCGACTGGCTGAAGAAAACCGACATTGTCTGGTTGCAGAAGCAATGGAAAGAGGCTTCTCTCGGATCGAATCACACTGTCAGCAATGCTCATGGTACAGTCAGTTTGGCTTTTGACAAGTTAGATACTATCCTCCCAGGCTCGAGCCATCTTCTAGCTTCACACCCCTTACCGCTTGAATTACAAGCTATGAGACGAGAACCTTACACACAATCGAAGACGCCAGATTGCAGACTTCCACAGAACAGTTCAGGCAGCATTTGGAACTCTACAATATCTGGAGATCAGGTTTGTCCTGTCGGATGTTTCGCGCTAAGGGACACCATCTTCTATCAAGAGTACTATGAAATTGTTAAGAATCAACGACATCTGAAAGAGCTTGGTATGCTGCATTCCTGCAGTGCTGGAGAACTTCTCAACATCTCATCATCGATCAAAAAGCTCTCCGGGCGCACCGCATACGAGTCATTTGTCACTGAATTGTGCACCGGTCTTCAAGAGGGCAGAGTTCAGGTACACCGAGGGTTAGACAGCGGCTTTACGCTGCCCGATGACAGAGGCCATGCTTGGGGCGTTTGCGATGTGGTGGATTCAGCTGAAAGGTCCATCATCAACATTTACCTGTCGCAGAAGAACGTCAAGCACTCTGCGACTATCTGGCATCTGTTTCTGTCGACACAAGGCGTTCCTCGTGAGAAGAGATTTGAAGAGGAGCTTCTGTTCATGTCATCTGACGAGGCCTTTACGTTACCTTTAAGTCTTAGGAAAGAACTCGAATCGGACACCGAAACAGAATTACTCTGTCTTCTTCGACGGTTATCCACGCAATCTTCCAAGTCTGCTCTGGAACACGGGCTGTGTGCACTTGCTCGACAGATTCTGCTTTCAGAGACAACCAAGACTGCCTGGTCACAATTGACTTCGCGTGCTTGCATTGATGATTCAATTCCGGTAGAGGGTTTACTCAGTATGCGGCTTGAATTCTTCACTCGACAAGGCGCTGAGCAGCTGCCGCTGTTGACAAACTTGATTGATTTTTATGATCGAGCAGAACATGCCATCGAACAAGCTCTTTTTTGGTCGGACAGGAAACGTCTCGACAAGATCTCTACTGTTCTGATCGAAGCGTATGCTGCATCAACCCCAGAACGACCTGTCGATTACACAGTCGATCTTTGTGCATTGATATTCTTCTGTATCATCAAGCGAGCCGCTTTCGAGGACATCTATCTCGAAACCACCGATCGATGTCCGCTGTTCCTCTCTCAACACGATCAAGCTGGTGTTTTCTCGGAACTGTGGGTGCTCGGATCACAGTGCGAAATCTACTTTGGCATTCTTCCTCGAGCTCTTGGCGAGGTCATCTACAATCGATATCGCAAGTTCCTCGAAGCACATCCTCCGCCTCTGAGCTCGTGGGATGGTAAGAATGTTTTTAGTGCATACTCGACTTCTGAACCCAAGATACGCATAGAGGGACATACGAATATGACAGGATCAGGCTCACCGGCGGAACTTCCAGGAGCAGACCCTGGGTACCGCCTCAACGACCCCAAGTCGAGAATGAGCCTCAAAGAGGCTTCTCATAAATATGGCGCACTCTCTATATTCTGTTTTCCTGCAATCATCGACGTAGTGTTGCTTACCTTTCTCGGTCGAGGACTCTATTTGACGGCTTTCATGGACCCTGAAGTCCGAACCATGGCCAACTATGCGATTCTGGCTGCATTGATCATGACCGGAGGTGTCACTGGATGGGTCGGGAGCACTGGCGGATTCTACCTGTTCAGCTATGCTTTTGACAACCTCACACATTTCATGGTTCAAAGATTTAGCGCTGCCTTTGTACTGACCAGTGTAGTTGCCTTTTGCGGTGGCTTTGCCTTCAGTCAACAGTACTCTTGGTACGCTGGCTTCATCTTTGTCATGTATCTCTTCGCACTGACAACGTTCCTCAACCTACTCGGAGTATTTGCGACAATGCATCGAGCCGGTTCGCCCCTGACATCTGGACGTGTTGCGATGTGGCGCTGCATCCCGATCTTACTCATTTCGCCCATCGTATCGACCTTTTTCGTCGGCTCGGATACGCTTATCTATCTGTTGGTCATCTACGCATTCGTGCTTGCACTTTTGGTGACATTCAGAAACTTGTGTCACGAGTGGACAACTTGGTACGACAAGGTTCCTGCTATCAAAGAAAAGGATTTGTTCGTTTGGTATAAGCAGAGACTGGTACAGAGCGGCTCGGAAAAGACTGAGGAGTCAGCTAGCACGACGGCTTTGGCGAGAGAAGCGCTCCAATTAGAGGTCTCCAGATTCGTCGAACCAAGATGGTGGAGATTCTGGGACCGGAAACCACAAGATCGTTTCGTTGCCAAGATGGCTATCGGTCACAAATTTGCTTTGTGGCTTCTCGACAAGGAAGCCCCTGGTGCTGCTTTACCAGAAACATATACGACCACCTGGTTCGTACAGTTAGAATTGGCGCTCGCAAATCAAAAGCAGCTAGTCCGTGGCTTAAAAGATCACAGCCAATTTATTCTCTTCCGATATTCCAAATACGACATCGGGCAGAATGTTGGTCTTTTCTTGGCCGCTTTGATGGATCGATGGGTCGATATTGTCATGAGCGCGAAATTGCCTGGCAACGACCGGTACACGAACCCTCGAGCAAGGTATAGTGTCTGTTTCGGGTTGCTGTACTTTCTCATGGGAGCCGTAGCCGTCGACTCGGTACTACAGAGACACTGGGCCGCCGCTTCCAGCATGTCTGCCACTAGAATGGCAAGTCTCAACAATTACAAGCAGGTCCTCAGCCATCAGAATCGGCAAAGAAAGCGAGAGATGCGACATGCAATGGGCGAGTTCTTCACTCTACTGCTTCTTATCTTCGGCTTTTGTACGATCCTCGAGTGGTTTCTGGTTGATGATCCCACCAATGTCATCTTGTATTTTTGCTACGTTCTCGGGTACACTGGAGTCCTCCTGTTTCAGTTCAACCGGCCTTTTACGAAGAACATACGATGGCACGTTTTAACAATTTTCATCTCCAGCATCGTCGCTTTTGTTGTTGGCTGCATTCTCCGAGCGGTCCCAGCTACAGTGGGATTCCGCGATGACTTTGTCATAGCCCTCGACATCGCTGCCGTGCCATCTGCTATAGGTACTTTCCTGCTCACTGGATATTTCGAGTTTCCAAGCAAGACACTGGTGTGGCCAAAGTTTTCCAGATCGGAACGCTCAATGAGTGAAGCGGAGAGGGCAATGAGTGAAGCCGAGAGGGCACTCATTAGTGCGGCGCCCTCAGGAGTTGTGACTCCGCGTCCCCCACGATTCGATGATCTGGATACAGATAACTCGAATTTGACCTCTGCGTCCATGGGTCTGCTCAAAGACCTCTGTTTGGGTGTGAACGTGAATCAGAGGTGGACCGACCTACCAGAAGACGTTCGGCAGTGGATATATAACCGCGTTCTGGGACAGGATGCGAAAGTCTCTCCATCTGCTTTGATTTGGCTGGTGAACGAGGGCATAAATCTCCGTCACAACTCTGAGCGCTTGGAGAGGAGGACTCTGATCATCCAAGACATGCTTCGCGAATCTAGAACCAGAGATGAAGCTTCTCATACTAGGAGAAACAGTTCAAAAGCAGACACAGCAGACCTTAGCCTGGTGATACCACAACCGAAAGCCAGGAAGAATCTGCTGACCAGGTTGCTGATCTGGATTGTTCGGACGACGTATTCGATTGTGAAGTGGATAGCTTTACTCTCCGGTGGTGCACCGGACTGCGGCAGAGAGCTTTGGTTTGCTTTGAGGCTCCAACCGCTCCATACCTTTGCTTTGCGAGTTCTACTTGTGATCTGGAAGCTGTGCTGGTGGATCCAGCATTTCTGGGCATATGTCTTCCTTGTCGTTGGATCGAAGCGTATCGAGCCTTTGGTAAATCAGATACAATTTGGAGGCACCCGGAAGCTTTCACAGGTGACAATCATTTGTGAAATGCCAGCAGCCACGATCTCCGGCATATTCGGTCGCGATGGTGAGAACAATCTATCGATCACAAGCTATGCGGGACACCATACGGAGACGCCGCAGGACAAGAAGTATCTCGCCAAGGCTTACTACGATAAAAAGTATCGTCTGCGGCGTCGTGTTGTAATAGCAGAAGGAGGCAGGCTTGTCACTGCAGAGTACCACTATGCTGATGAAACTTCGAGATGGCCAGCGTCAAAGACTGTGTTTGATGAGAACAGGGAGTCCATCTGTCACTATGACAAATACGGACGGATTCTTAAAGGCAAAGTAAACCGTGCCGGCAAACAGTACAACTTCCAGTATCGGTACAGGAAACGCCCCAAGGGCAATTCTGATGTTTTGCAAGCTTCTTACCAAGATGTCGCGGACTCGTCCAGCTTCTCTTTAGACATTTTCTACTGCATCAAGCCTCGCGACAAGCTCAACAATGTCCAGTTCTGGGTCCCTTCGGAAAAGCTACAACGGATTATTTGCACAATTGACAAGCGAGTGTACGAGATGACGTGGACATATAAACATGCTCGTCATCCGGACATCGAGACGGTTGTTCTGGGACCGGATGGAGAGAAGACGCCTACAGTAGCGCCGTCGCCGCTTATGGAAGCCGCGAACCTCTCACTCAAAAGACCTAGCAACAATGCATTCGACGAAGAGGATTTGCTCATCTATCATCGAGTGAGTTGGCTGAAGAAGGTAGGACATGCAAGCACAAGGGGTCGTTCGGAGGTTGTGGAAAAGATGGATCGTTGGTCTCTGTCACAATCTTTCATGCTTAGCAGGAATAAGACTGTTTACCGAAAGCTGACAACTTCGGTCCTCAGAACTTCTTTGTGGAAAGCATGGGAGCAAGGTCCATTCTTGAGCGCAGTGTCTGCTTGTCTATTGGATGAGATGATCCTTCGCAGAGAGAATTTGCTTCAACGATATTGGCGACTCAGAGATGCTGGCAGGCTGAAAGAAGCTGCAGATGAGCTTGACGAAAATTTGGAACAGATTGTATCTGCCATCGAGCCATCTGTCGAGGCTTCGCAAAAGTGTCCACTGTTGATCAAAGCATCTGATCTCTTTTCGATGGGTCTGGGTAAAGATGCAACTCAACTTACTGCACGACTGGAAGATGCGTACAATGACTCAGCCAAACAGACTTCGGTCATTTTCTCCGACAACGGGTGTTGGCCAGACAATCCAGGTGGAGTTTCTAATTGTCGGAGGGATCTTATCAACGGACACACCACGATTCGAGGTCATTGCCTCGCAGAATCGGCTAATGACTTTGGTATCCCCAGATATCAGATCGAGCAGAATGTGAATTCCCTGAAGATTCTGCCTCTCTGGGGTCTTGATGGAAAAACGCCCTACCATGGACTGCTCGATAATTTGCTGCAGACGCAGATCGACGAACATATTGAGCAGACAAGGGTTAAGGAAGACATCCAAGAGATCTTTGTGCCCTTGCTGAGAGTATTCGTCAAGGGTGCGAGGTCGCGCAGATACACCAGAGACGATATCGCCATGTACAGTAACGTCATTCTCCGCATGAACGGCTTCTTTGAGCGGTGCGATTTCAACAAGACCTGGGCGAACGAGCTGGTATGGGAAGCATGGATGGAAGCGTGGCTTGTTGAGTATGACGACCCAAACGTTTCCAGTCCTGCAAATCTTCTCGAGATCGAACGACCGTCGATGAACGACTTTCGGGACGCTTTGAACTTGTACATCTGCTACTTCTTCATCTATTCAGTCGAGGTACCCGGAAAGTGTCCGACGGTGTACCAGACGACTCATCACGGTATCAGCAGTCTCTATGGTGTACTTCTGAAATACCGGAGACAGACGACTTGGGGCATCTGGGACCATGCAATTTTGTGGAGGGAGACTTGCCTCAACATCAGTCCGGCGCAGTGTCTGCTGCCAATCCCGGTGCAAGCGATGCTGTTGGCAGGAGTGAAGCTCGCCTGTCACGTTGCTTATACTCACACCGACATTGTTCTGCCATGCACGTCGGTCTTCAACCCGGACTGGGAGCAGGATCTCGGAACAGACCAGGGCCTGCGCGGAAGCAAGAAGCTATTCGCTCGCAAGATCGACCCTATTGTCAACGGTATTGGTAACATGGACGCTTTTCAGCCGGTGAAAGAAGTCCGCAGTAAGTTACCGACGACGGTCATGCTTTCAAACGTGCAATTCATCAAAGATGTCAAGACAGCGGTGCTAGCAGCAGACGTCATCATCAACAAATTCGGTTTCACCGATTACCGTCTACTCGTATACGGAGCACAAGACCGTCAGCCAAGCTACGCCCTCGAGACAACAACCCTGATCAACGCGCGGAACATGGCCGGCAAAGTCGTCCTCGCCGGTTTCGGCTCGCCAAAAGAAGTCCTCAAAGACGCCTGGCTGTTCATGAACTCGTCCCTCTCGGAAGGTCTACCCCTTGCGATCGGCGAAGCAGCGCTCTCCGGCATTCCAATCGTCGCAACCGAAGTCGGTGCAACGGCCCTCGTGCTCACCGACCCCGACGATCCCTCGAAACGCTACGGCGAGGTCGTGCCCCCCAACGACCCCGAAGCGCTCGCCCGCGCCCAGCTCAGCATCCTCGCCATGCTCGGCCCGTGGGCACAATACACCCGCGACGACCCCCCTCCGCCTGCACTGCCCGACACGTTCTCCGCGCTCGACGTGGAGTGGATCACGAAGCGCATGTACGACAAGACCGCCGACCGTCAAGCACTAGGTCTCAAGCTGCGCGATGTCGTCCTGCGCAGCTTTCACGGTAGTCGCTACCTGCGCGAGCACGAGCAGATGTACTGGATACAGCGCAAGTGGGCGGAGTCGCGGCGCGCTTTCGAGGGACCTGTGCCCAGAAGCGTTAATTCTTATTTCGGGGACAAGACGGTTTTCACGTATGATCGCGAGACGGATGTCAAGCATGGGACCAGGCCTAGGTGGCAGACTTTTGATCCTGAGGAGGTGCGGCTCGAGAGGAAAGTTGATGGTCAGGAGAAGGCGGGGGCCGTGGTGTGAAAGTTTCAAGACTGTGAAGGGATGAATTATCTGGAGTTTCAGGCGCGGGTGGGGTTTGCTGTAGTTAAGAGAATGAAGGTTCAAGTGAAATAACTTTTTGTCCTCTCTGAGCTTCTACACTGCAAGTTGTATCAACCCTAACCATCTTATGTCTGGATGACACAAAGCTTGCCGGATAGTACTGATCAATTCTTGTGGACCTCCTCTGAAGCAATTTTGGTACCAGCAGTGAAGGAAAATGCTCTATAATCAAAGTCGCTACCTATGAAACTCCAGCGCTATGCCTTATTGCCTACCATGCCCTCCTTGTACCAGGATGAATGAAACAATGCGACTCATGCTATCCAAATGAGAATAATCACAATACCTCCTGCGGTACCGCTGACCTGACATATACAAACAACATCCTCTTGGTCTGACGAGGAAGCGCTTCAATAGGGAGGATATCCCCGGACTTGGCAACGATATAACAATATCAGCAAACCGGTTGGACGTTCAACGTGATCAGAAACCCTAGCCCTGACTAGTCATGCGCCTCCGCCTCGCACTCGCCAACGAGCTCCCTGGAGGAGTACCAGCAGTGTTAGTTTGTCCGCTTGCGTTAGAGTGACCATTGACTCTGGTTCGATGAGTCAGGTTCTCCGTCCTCAAAGGAGCCAAGCTCAACCTTTTACCCTCGCTGTCGGTTCTTTCGTAACCCTTCTCCCTCACTGCGGAGGCAGTGGCGCCGGTTCGTGTTCTAGGCAGGCGACTCTTGCTCGGTCCACCTGTGCCTAGAGCAGGAGAATTGGCGTGAACGCTGCTCGCGAAGCTGGAGTTCGTTGGCGAGACTACTCCGGAAGCAGCGAATGCCATTTCTTCATCTCGACTCACGGGTCGGTATGGTGAGGAATTGGCGACGGTTCTGAGAGCTCTTGTAGACGGAAGGTCGGACAGTTCGAAGTAGCCGCCAGGTCGTGACGGCCCGATGCCTAGGCCAGTGCGCTCTGACGAAGGGGTAGGTGGTAAAGACGAGCCCGACATGAGTGTCGATGTCACAGTACTAGATGACGATCGACGGAGAACACGTCGGGCTCCATCCATAGACCGTCGAGCATTCACCTCTGCTGTCTTGATCAGATCGCCAGCCAACTCACGAACAAGAATGGCTTGATCGTGCTTGGCAAGGTCGCTGACCGCTGCGTACAGACCATGTGTACGCAGCAACGCACCATCCTCGTCGGATGCGTCACAGATCGAACGAATGATACGCAGGAGGTTCAGACGTACAAGAGCCTTCTTAGACTGGAGTTTGCTTGCCGTGCGGGCGAAAAGGTCTGGATGGGCCAAAGATGACGCGACCGGCGGGGAGAGACGGAGCAGTTTCTGTAGAGGCTCGAGCAGGTTCTCGAAGCTGTCGGCCTTGCTATGAACGAAACAGTCGACAATTCCGCTGCTGAAATTGACGTTCGACAACAGATGCTCCTCGACTTTGGCAGTCTCTTCTTGCAGCCTGGCATATGTTAGAAAGAAATTCAAGAACTACAATGGTAGCAGGACTCACCAAATGAAGATTGCGTCAAGAGCAGTGACCTGCCAGTACTGATCTGCTAGTAGCGATATATAGAACTGTAGTCCTTTGTTCTGCCAGAGAATCTTGCGCCCGACTTTACCAGAATGAGCCATATCACACAGAATTGGCAGGGCGAACTCCTTGAGCGGCCTGTCTGTCTTGACAATCCTCTGCAGCAGCGGAATAACGCCGTTGAGCGCAGCATCTTCCTGTCTCTCCTTACTGAGCCTGCAGAGATTGTACATGATATTGAGGACCTGGTTCGAGATCTCCCGAAAGTGTGGTGAAGAGATGTTGGCCTTGAGCAAGTCGGTCAAAACCTCGATAGCATTCGAGTTCTGCAGAGCATCCAGCGTCGTCGCCAGCATGGACAGATTCTTGATGAACTTGAGCATGGTGATCTGATGATTGGGCGACATGCGTCTAAGATCCTTGAGCACCGTCTTGAGTACCATGCGGTCGGCAATGATCTCTTTGACGTGGTTCTCTGCTTGGGAAAAAAGCACAAAAATATTGACTATGCGTCCTTCTATGAGCTCAGCCAACTCGCCTTCTTCATCAAGCACTCGGTTCAGAACCAAAGAAAGTGGATAGAGAACAGCACTGCGAGAGAAGATGCGACAGAAATCGTTCTTCGGAGTCGGACCTTGCAGTTCAAAAACGTTCCAGACGCCATTGACACCAATCAGGACAAGGTCTTTTTCTGCTTCGTAATCTTCTTCCAAAAACTCGACCAACACGTTGAGACCACCACAGCTGACGAACATTTGCAGTGTAAGGGTGCTGGTCTGATACATTTGGCGGACGAAAGCTGCAGCCTCGAGTCGAATGTCGCTACTGTACCGTTTCTGGGCGAATCTCGTAACGATTGGAATACCTCCCACAAAGCAAAGATTTTCCTGAGTTTCAACATTGTCCAAAAGAAGCATGTTGACGATCTTAAGCAGTCTAAGGATGATAGGGGGTCGATTGCAAGTTTCCAAAATTTCGAGAATTGGTAGCATGCCGTGAGCTGATATGATGACGGACTTGACATCGGGAGATTCGTATAGGACCTGCATCAACTGATCAACAATTTCAGCCAACTCGTCCTCGGGTTGGTTCATCTTCAATGAGCTGACGAGTCCTTCGACAAGGGTACACAGCCGGGCATGCTTGTCGCGAGCTACGTTAGTCTCCAAATCCATGGCATCGAAACTCTCTTCCAGCTCCGCAAATGGGTCGTCATCCTCTTCTTCCTCCACTAGCCACGAGTTGGCAGACAATTTCGAGTTGAGCATCATCAATGTACCGCGTTCTGAGCCGCTCTCACTTTCCGGCTGGGGATGTGGCGGTCCGCCTCCATTCGAAAAGATATCCGAGAAATCCTTGTCTTCCTCCTTTTCAGCATACTTCTGGATCTCGAAAGAAGACCTAGTTCTTCGCATTGCTGCTGCGTCTTGTACTTGTGGCGATGTTCGTCGCATTGTTCCGGACGCACGCGAAGCTGAGCGTGGAAGTGCTTGAAGATCGGAAGGATGAAACAGGCGTGGAGAAAATGATTCTTCTTTCTGAGCTTGCAGTGAAGCGACCTTTCTTTGAAAAGCCAAGTCATCCGCTGCGATCAAGTCCGAATAGTCTTCGAAGGAGCGTTCACGATACAGATGGGGTTGGCGTGCCTGTATAGGAGGTGGACCGCTTTGAAGCGGTGTTGGTTTCTTCTGTGTCGGTCGAAGGATCTGAGTTTTGGGCAGCGAGTCCTTTGAGAACGTCGTCCGTTGGTCAGTTGGTGAAGGCTTCCGAGCGGTCTCACCTTTCAGTTCTTGTCTGATGTCTGTTGTCTTTGCTGATCGAGGGAAAAACGGTCGTACTGTCTGCAGAGTGTCGCCCGGAGCCAGCTCCAAAGGACTCTTAACAGTCAAATCTCCCTCGAAATTGTCATCCCAATTGTCGCTTTCATTGACCGATTCGAAAGTAGCATAGGCTTTGAGCTTTTCTGACGACAGCATACCAGCAAAGTGATCCTGAGGCTTGAGGTGTGGCAGATGAAGGTTTGTCGTGCTGGGAGGGGTCGCGAAGTCGTCATCCCAATTGTCATTCGAGTGGTCTTCTGGAGATTGATATTGCTTTGTTGTGTCATTGTTGCGCTTGTGCATGTCAAGACCACCTTTTACAGGGGCAGGTGTCTGAAGATGTGAAGCGGCATCAGTATGACCAGGCGGTGCAGGGCTGAGTGAGAGTGGCCGACCAGGTCGTCTCAGGGTGTTCTCAGGAGATTTGAGCGCTTCGTTCCACTCCTGAACACTCTTGATGGCCTCGTCGTACTTTGTCGGCTTAGACACGGGCCGATCTGATCTCCGAGCACTAACGATCCAGGGGTGTTTGAGAAGCTTTTTAGCAGAGACACGCAAGTTTGGATCCTTCTGGAAGCATTGCATCAGGAAGTCTCTGACAGCAGGAGAAGCACCTTCTGGTAGTGGAGGATGATCGTCGTTGACAATGCGGAACAGTGCTGGCATTGGAGCCAGCTTATGATACGGAGGCTTGCCGTCCAAAAGCTCAATAACAGTACATCCCAAACTCCAGATGTCCGAGGCAGTCGTCGCACCAGCAAGTTCAATCACTTCGGGAGCCATCCAGTACGGAGTACCAACAACGCTGCTCTCATGTAGACCTTCTTTCCTGGTAGCGACACCGAAATCGGCAAGCTTGACCAATCCCTCTTTTGTCGTGAGAATGTTGGCACCCTTGATATCTCTGTGTATGACACCCTGCTCGTGTAGATAGAAGAGACCGTGCAAGACCTGAGACATGTATAGAGCAACCAAGTTCTCAGGAAACTTTCCAAAGTTCTTGCAGATAGAGTGTAGCGATCCGTTTTCACAGTACTCAAGGATGATGTAGAGATTGTCTGGCGATTTGACGAAGCCATGATACTTGACGATGTTCGGATGGTGAAGGTTCTTCAAAAGATCGATTTCGAGTTGCAATGAAGTGTCGACACCCTTAGGAAGTTCTGCCAGTCTAATCGCCTTGATAGCAACTGTTTCTCCAGTGCCCCAATTGAGCGCTCGATATACACTTCCAAATGCACCCTTCCCAAGACAATCTCCAAGCTGGTAGTCTTTCAGGCCTGCGACTTCTCCAGCAGCTCGTTGCGCGGCTCCATCCTTGCTTGGTGGCTTCTCCCGACCGGGTTCTACAGTTTGCTTCGCCGGTCTCTGGCCAGCTCTTTGACCATCTCGCGAGGAGCTCGCTTTCTGCATACCAGCCCCCGCGGCTCTGCCTCCGCTATTACCTGACTCGGGTGTCCCATTGCCTCTCCTGCCGGTATCATTGGGTCTGCCAGATGCCATAGAGGAGGATGGGCGAGAGGTCACCGCTGGCATGTTGACGGTGGATGTCCCGAGTTATGCGGAGAAGAAGGAGGGTAGGGTGGTTTAGACGTCGAATTGTAACACGATCTCATGCCCGGATACGTCACGCAGGTCGCCTGAATTGTCTAGAGAGTAGCCTGCGTTTGGTCGTGGCCGCAATGTCAAGCGGTATGCAAGTTAGCGGATTAAGGAGGTGTGACTTGGTTACACACAACGTCGGCAGCCATTGAGCCGGACAGTACCCGTCGCGTATGTGGTACGATGGCAGAAGTGTTTCGCAATCAACAAGAGTCGTGTATGAGCCCAAAAACAAAAGTGCGATTCATAACTGCTGCAGATGTTTCAGCTGGTGGTCTAGGCGAGCGTGTTCGGAGATCAGACGGCGTCTGAGTTGGACCCCGCAGATTAGGAGAGCAATCAACGCGACCAACAACCGAAGGAATGCTGTCTGACTCTGAAACACCTCGCGACCAGGAAAGGCTGATGTGCAGACGCTACCTGTAGATCCCGGATATCAGGTTGTTTTTGCTGCACAAATGGAGTTCTACGGACAAAGTGAGAAGAAATCTGATTGAGATTTGGTGATGCTTCTTGTATCGCCGCTTTTGACTTTCTATCGATAACACTATACTTCTATAGCGTCAATGCCTTTTGTGCCATTTGCAGCGCTCCGTCAAAGGTCTTGTTACCTCCGATGAAGCCGCCAGCATGGATGAAAATACCACCCGGAATACCAGAGACCTTGGAGAGCTCCTCATCCCTGACGCCCTTCCACGCGTCTGGCAGATCCTTTCGGTTCTCAAAGCTTCCAGCTTCCCTGCTAACGGCACGAATGCGCCACTTGCTGTCAGCTTCGCCATTCTCGGCAAAAAGCACATATAGGACCTTTCCTTCCTCGTTGTTCTCCTTTTCCAAGGCGTAAAGGTGGTCGGACCATGGAACACCTTCTGGCTTCCATGGAACTACCATAATCCTTCCCTCTGAGTCGTACTTGAAGCGATCCGAGAATGCCTGCTTGACAACAGTCCTCGCGGGCAACCAAGCATGGAACTTGTCCATGAGCTCGCTGAGGAACTGCTCACCAACAAAGTGACTAGCCTTCAAGAAACGATCGTCCTCTTCGGCTTGCTTCTGCTCTGGGCTTTGGGTGGAAGGTACGCCCACGTTCATGGCAGAGACACCACCTTCAGTGCTGAGATTGTTGGCTGATACTGAATCCTTTGCCAGAGCCATGGGCGATGGGTGCGAGTAGTTAAAGCGGTTTACGACGCTGCCGATGCTGAAGCCCTTGTCACTGAACTTCTTCTCCAATCCAGCCTTGCGCACAGCGCTTGGGTCGTACATTGAGATACCGTTGTCGTTGGCATCGAAAGCTTCGACAAAGTCGTCGTAGAGCTTCTCGTAAAGCAGATTGAGATCAGGCGAGTCCATTGACATTCCAGTGCAGTGTGCAATGATGGCTTTTCCGTAGTGCATATAGACCAAACCGGCAGACGACAGCTTGGTCGAGTGAGCAGGGAAGTTGGTGTTGAATTCCCTCTGGTGGTGATCGTAGCGCTTCGCCGAGTCATCGTAGACACCACCGACATCAACCACAGTGTGGCAAGTGTTGAGTGTCTCTGGGTCTCTTGTTCTCACAAGAGTGCTGTTACTGTAGTCGGGAAGAAGACGAAGGAAGTAGACAGCCAATGCCTCATCTGCGTGGAAGTGTCCACTGTGCGTTCCAATGAGTGGTCCAGACATTTTCATTCGTTTAGCAGTCTGCATGAATCGGATGGAAGTGCGCCGCTGGGCGAAGAGGGTGCGAGAGAATATGATTGGCGGTAATCGATAGGTCCGAGGGCACAGGAACGTCTTTCTGTCTGTTGGAGTATGTGGTCGGTTATCAAACGCAATCCAAGTATGATAGTTGATGGTGATATCGCGAGGACAGGAGCTCGGTTTGTCAACTCCTCAGGCAGCCAAGCCAAAATTGTGAATTCTGATGAAGTGGACCCTGGAACGACGCGCCACGACACGTTGGCTCAGCGCGTCCGTGTCGTGGCGGTGCAAGCCCCACACCGATGTGAGCCACAGCCACAGCCCACAAAGTGCAACGAAGCTAAGAAAGGAACCTTGGAAAGCATGTGACGCAAATTGGAATCTGCAGGCGCATTGGACTTGTTGGACTTGCAACTTGTTCCGCCAGCCAGTCCTTCTTCGTGGTGCTCCAAGTTCTAGATCCTCTACAACTTCCAACATCCATCGTCGAAACTTGACACTTCTTCTATCTGTTCACATCGTCAGACACAATTGTCGATATTTCCCTTCTTGCGACGAGTCTTACGCTCCAAACTACCGTTTTTGGTTCCACAAAACGCTCAATCTTGGTTAAACAATACTCGCAGAGAGCACGCGACAGACTACCACACTCGAATCCAGCCCGCTGACCAGCGACCACTACCGCCGCCATAGTAGTCATGTACGGAGCACAGCAGTTGTGTCAATAGATACGGGTGCCATACCATCAACGTCGTTCACCGGTCTTACCGCCCCAAGTTCAGCGCCTGCGTCATTGTTGATCTCTCTCTCGGGCAAGTCAGGTTCACATTCGACTGTCCATTGCTCAGATCGCTCTGAGCCCACGCCCTGATAATGGTGTGGTGGTTTCTTCGCACACTATCGGCGGGCCTTTTCCTGTTCGGGATCATCTTCTCAATACCGCTGGCATTTGACGTTGGAGGCCGGACCTGCGGACTTGCGTTCTCGCTTGCCCTAGCTACCTTTTACTTCCTCTACTCGTTTCTCAGACTCGTCACTCCGGAGCAATCAAGAGTTCTGAAAACATTGGTCGGGCTCGTCGCAACAATCCAATGGCTGGTCATCCCAACCCTTCTCATCTGGAGTCTCAACAAGTTCTCTGTCGACTCTGGTGATACGTGGGTTGAGCAAACATTTGGACATACCAGAACGAAATGGCAGTCTCCTCAGGAGTGGTTCTTTGGAAGAGATGGACTTTTGGAGGTCGTAACGATAGGTTCCTGGGACAAATTACTGCGGTGGTCCACACCTGTATTCCAGCTCAGCGAAGGCTTTTGCAGCTTGTTGCTCATCCAGGCGGTCGGACAAGTCACAAAATATCTTGTGAACCAAGACAGCGGTGATGCATGGATGGTACGTTGTGTTCCCGAGAGACCCCTTATTACGCTACTGACAGTGGTACAGATTGGACTGCTTGTAGGGTCTGCTTCGGGCATTTCGACTTCACTTTACTTCTTGTGGAGAATAACAACGTTCCCTGACATTGACAACATCGACGCCATTCTGATCGGAGTTGCCATCACTTGCGCATTCTTCCTCGGTGCCTGGGGCATTGGAAGCGGCAGAGGCAATCCAGCCGAGAGTGCTTTGCTTGTAAGTCAGAACTCATCTTGCAAATTTCCCCAGACTAATCATTTCGCAGTTTGCATATGTCACCCTCTGCATATACCAGATCTTCACCGACTACCAACCCTCTGCAGGATCTGTCGCAGCAGCAGCACCACCCCTCGAACCAAATTTCCCTCCTTTTCCACCAATTATCATGGCATCTTACTCTACGTTGATCCACGCTCTATCGACCTTACCATCAACGATACATACGGCCTTTAACTTTTTGATGGCTGCAATAATGACCATAACACCGTCAGTCCTGATATCTCTGGCATACAGATTGTTCGCCATGTACGCTGCAGCGCGCATTATCCCTGCAGTACGCGACTCGGGCTCTCGTGCTCTCTCCCAAGAGCCATCCTTGGATGACAGCGATGGTGTTGGTCGATTCATGGGCTTGCTCAGCTACTTCAGCCCTAGTATCCTCATTGCAGTATACACCAGTCTTCTCATGCAGCATTTTGCAAGCAACTCTACGGATCACTCCGGCGAATGGTGGACAAGCCAGGGTGGGGATGTAGGGAGCAACGTTTGGCGATGGATCAATCTGGCTGGAACCATGATTCTCTATGCCGTCGAGCTTTACCTGGGCAAAGACCATGACGATACGACTTTGACGAGCCACTGGAAGATCGATTGAAGGCCTTTAAGAACAGCACGATACACGAGCCGGCTTCGAGTTGGTATCGGAAAGTGAGCTGTCGACTCACTCCATACACTGGGTACCAACCTACATTGGCTCCCGACAAAAGCGCACTAATGCTGGCTAGAATAGGCCAGGAAACTTACGGACCTTCTGAAATCCATAAAAAATAGGTCACCACGACAGCAACATGAGTTCACGATGACTTGATGGGACAGAGATTAGATAAAGATACCCTTCAGCTTGTTAGTTCAGAGATGAGAAGCATTCAAATGATGAAGTAGAATTAGGAGTATCGAAAAATGCGAAAGACTCGTCATGCGTTCAATCTTCTCTTGGGGAACAGAGCATCGTATATCCCCACCAAGCTGCAATCATCACGGCCTGCGATCGGTCTAATTTGCTGTGTCGCGTGTTCTGTTTCTCGTTGTTGCATTTGAAACTGCCAAACAGGTGTTCACGATCCACGATCGTCCGGAAGTAGCCGGTAGGTAGCTTTCCCCTCGCGTGTCAACATATCTACGTCACACTGCCCCTCTATAATGGCTGAAGAGGTGGATAAGTTTGCTTAGGAAGGAACTCATCGCTGATCTGTTTCCCATAAGAATTGCTCTTTCGTAGAGCTCTCGCTGCATCTTTCAGTTTTAAACAATCTCCCACATCAAGAATCAAGTCGTCTTTTTACTACATCAAAATGGGTTCAGTAGGTATGGCTGAGACGCACCACTTCCACGCTCACAAGCTTTTTGGCTGTGATGGGATGGTTGCCGTTATCACTGGTGGAGGCACAGGTGAATGAATATGACTCGCATGTGTTATCTTCGCTAACAATGAACCAGGTATCGGTCTCATGGCAGCTCAAGCTCTGTCAGCCAACGGAGCCAAGGTCTACATCACCAGCCGTCGTGCAGACGCCATTGAGAACGCCGCAGACTCTCATGATCCTTCCGGAGGTCAAATCATTGCTCTGAAGACCACCGACGTGACCTCGAAGGATTCGCTCGACGAACTCGTCAAGGAGGTCGAGAAGAGAGAGAAGCACATCAACCTCTTGATCTGCAACGCCGGTATCCCTGGCCCAAAGGCGCCTCCAGAGCAGACTGACGCACAGGAGCTGAAGGACAACCTGTGGAAGAACGAGTCTGTCGAGGAGTGGCAGGACACCTTCAAGACAGACGTCACCAGCGTCTACTTCACCACCGTCGCCTTCTTGCCATTGCTGCAGGCGGCCATCAAGCCAAAGGGCCCAATGGAGAGCTTGGAGCCAAGCGTCATCGTCATCTCCTCCATGAGCGGTATTATGAGGGAGTCGCAAGGCCACTTTGCCTACAACACTGCCAAGGGCGGTACTGTCCACTTGACCAAGTTGATGAGTGCCGAGTTCCAAAAGACTGGTATCAGAGTCAACAGCATCGCTCCGGGTTACTTCCCAAGTGAGATGACGACCAAGACTAGCGATGAGAACCAGAAGAGTGAGCTGCCTGATGAGAAGGTGCAGGACAAGGGGCACGTACCAAAGCAGAGAGGTGGAAAGGAGGAGGAGATGGGTATGGGTATTGTAAGTGTGATTGAGAAGTCCTTGCAAGAAATCCTACTGACATCTCTCAGCTCTTCCTGGCTAAGAACCACTACGTCAACGGCGAGATCATCGCAATTGATGGTGGTGTTCTCAACGTCGTCTCTGGAAGGTAAGCAACCACCAAGACAGTCCGTACGCATCCAGTCGAGCAGGTTCCTGGTATCACTGAACAGGACCGATGGGTGAAACGAGGATTTTACGAGGTCGCTGTGATCGACCAAAGCTATACTAGATGACCATATCTATGCCCTATGAATGCAGCGAAAAAGCAATGTCCATTCCAAGTGATGCATATATCCTTTTGTCTTTCATATCTTTACAAGGAATCTTTAACCACCCTCCACGAAGCCTCCTACTGTGTCTTCGGTGCGTCGTAGTAGTGTGACATTTCCAATCCTGCTCTCTTGAACCCGCACTTGACGTAGAAACCCTCGTTCGCTTCGGAGCAGTCGAGTATGCTCTGTGAGATCATCAGTTCAAGCCTATCCCCAAGATTGTAAGTTAGATGAGAAGAACATACCTTGTAGCAGCCCACCTTCTCCGCGACATAGTCCAATGCTTGGATAATCCTCAAACCAAGCTTCTTGCCCTGCTGATCTTTGGCGACCGCGATGTCCTCAATGTGGCCCACGAGACCGAGGTTGTGAATACTGTGAGTCGTCAGTACAGCTCTTGATCTTCAACACCCCGTATCTTCTCCATCGACCCAGCTCTTCAGCATCCCGCTCTGCATGCCCAACACCCATCTCTCTTCTGCCCATACACAAAACAGAACAAAAATCACACTCACAACTTGCGCTCAACAACAAGACACCCCGTCCCAACGACCTTTCCCGTCCCGTCCAGAATGACAAGGACATGGTATCCGCTGCCCTCCCTGCTCATCTCCTGGAACCTGTGCCCGAATGCCTCCTCGCTGATATCGCCCACCGTCGTGAGGACTCGTAACACATCCAGGAAGCCGTTGGCGTAGTCGCTTGCTCGTAGTGGACGGATCGTGTAGGTCTCTGGCAGGGCGGAGGCGACGGATGGGGAGATCAGGGAGGATGAGAAGAGGTCTGCCATTTTTGGTGCGTGCGATGCGGTCTTGGGTGGGTGTGGTTGTAGTAGGTCCGTGGTTCTGGTGATGCAGGTGTAGCGTGGGGTTGGGGTCCGAGTTGGGTTGTGAGCAATTGAGCTTCGTCGTTGTGTCAATGGCTTTTTGGGGGCAATTGGAAGAATCTGGTACTAGAAATGGGAAGATAATTGGATTGCGCAAGTAATTCGAAGTCAATTCGTCGTTGACCCGATCGGGTACCTTGCAGCTTGATGAGCGGTCGATTTCAGGGTCCACAAGCACCGTCGTTTGGCGGTCACCAAGATGCTATTCAGAAGAAGGAAGTATAATGCTAGATGTCTTCACAGGATGATACTCCGTATAGCGGTTCACTCGAAAAGGGATTGTGAAAGAAGTAGTATATATTGGCATAATTACTACATGTTGGTCTCGCAATGGCGGACTAGACTATTTCCTGCTCCTGTAGAGATGCTACACATAACGCCTCCTGGGACCAGCCAACCGATGGTGAAATCTTTTTGAGGCCATGAAGAAAATACAGAAGCCGGAAACGACAGATTACTTGTTGCTGGTTGATGATGGCAACGGGGTATACAGCGATCAAAGGGAAATTAAAATGTCATCGCCGTCCAAGATTTGGTGCAAGATGATGAGGTATGATGGCGTAAAGGCGTAGCAGATTTTGCTTTTGCAGGCGAATGGACGGACAGATTCGTCTAGTAAAGGTTACCGTGAGGGACGGCGACGAAGATGGCGGTCAAGATGCAAGATCCGATAAAGGCACCGATCAGAGACTGAACAAAGATGGTGTCTTGGATTTGACGCAGAGCTGGCTCCTGGATCCAAATCTCACGGTCAAAGACCTTGCGGACGACATTGCGCTTCTCGTACTTGGCGACCCAAGGCTCATCCTCGTAGCTGTTGCTGTTGTTGCTGACCAGAGACTCTTGTGACATGAACCTTGTCTCAACAGACTGGCTGTCGTCGTCCTCAAAAAGCTCCCATGGACGCAAGTGACGGTGGTGCATACCGTGAAGAACGACACACATCCCCTTCCAGGCAGCGATAAGGGTGGAAATGCCAATCATGTATCCGATCAGCGGCAAGACACGCCATCCACGTCCGGCACTGCTGAGGGTGATGAGGATGGAAGCGACAAGACCGAGGGCGATGACAGAGACACCAAGACCGCGAGCAAAGATGACACGAGGACGGTTGCCGTTGCAGATGGTCCAGCGAATGAAGTTTGGGTGAGCTTGACGACGGAGAGTGTACTCGACTGGCTTGAGGGCGGCACGGAAAGCCGATGGGTGAGTTGTGGTTTGAAGAGCGTGTAGAACAGCAGTCCTCTCACGATCGGATAGATTCAGCTCGCGGCGACCATCGTTGGCGAAGTAGATGGCGATGATGCGGCTGACTTCTTGACGGAAAGGCTGGGCGGTGACTGGACAGATATCAGCAAGAATACTTGCACCAAAATAAGGGCCGCTTACAAGGAGTCCATTGCAAGCCAACGTCTTGGAAGGCCTCGTCAGCCTTGACAGCATATGTGCTGGAATCGGTCATGGTCCTGGAATCGGCGAACGATGTGCCGTAGGCAGAATCAAAGTCACGCTTCTCGTCCGAGGTCGAAGGGGTGCTGGCACGGTCGTTGAACTCGGCGACAATTGTGTTTGGAGCTCTCTTCTCAAAGTCGGTTCCTTTGAAGACTTGAGCTACCTCTGGGTTGAGCTGCTTGCGGCCTTTTGCGGTGGCAGCAGAAGCTTCTCCTTCGGCCTGGGAGAGGGTCCATTCTGGAGAGAGGACCTTTTCGCTTTCTGGGAGTTGAGAGAAGCGTTCCACGTAGCTTCGGTACCAGAGGAAGAATTGCAAGTTTTCGGCACTGTGCTCGATATATTTGAGATAGTTCATGAAGTCGCGAGTGGTGCATGGCTAAATTCTGTTAATTGATTTCGTTGGCGGTCAGACAGAGCAACATACTGGGCAGACACCTCCAGCAATGATACGGTCAAAAGAGAGAGCCTCTGGAACACCGTTGGCAGGAGCAGCAGAAACTTCAGAGTCAAAAGTTTCAACAGTAGATGGTCGTCTTTCGGAGTCAGAGGCATAAGAAAGGGATTTGTCGGTCGATGAGACGTGGCTCGGGCGCCGATACGAAAGAGGAAGGACCATATTGGCGGTCAACGTTCGAGCTGTGAACAGGTGAAGGTCGTGAAGTAATTCAGAATAGCTGTGTGTCGAGACACGAATCAAATACAGGAATGACTCTCTGAAGAGATGAGTGAATGAATGAAATGTCAGGGTTGGTCGCACGCAAAGTCGGAGGGAGGAAAAGCAGACGGGATATATGGCGTGCCGCCAGCGGAGAAGTAGGGAGAGGCAAGCACTGCACTTGTATCCTTGTAGCAGAAGCACAATCAATTAGAGTGGGAAGGAGCCAGGGCAGCTGAAGCCTGCCCTGCCCTGCCTGGCGTGGATCTTCCGGACCCAGCTTCCTGCACGCCGAGAAGTGAACTTGTAATCGCTAATGCAGCCACAGCATGAAGACGCGGGATCTTGGTCCAAGACCTTCACGAACTGACGGCGGGGATCCACTACTGGACGTGGTAAGGGCACGGAAAGCGGATGCGGTTATGCAACAGACGCGATGACAGGACAAGAACTGTTTCGTTGGTCAGGTACAGCACCGAACCTTCCAATTGACTCTTCGGCAAACAGACGCAAAACAAGAGTGACCGGGATATGTGTGAATTACTGTATTGAAGCAGTGGATGATTCGACCACGATCAAGGAAGCATGTTGCACACGTTCCCCAGCACACTGGAAGCTTTGTCAAATCTGTTGGTTGATCTGCGTTTCCACAGCACACGCGATCGCAGCTTCGGATTTCCTGAACCGACCCACTCCACTCGACCAACATCTGGGAAGCTGCAACCGCAGGTCGAGACGACTGATGACAGACGGACCAAGACATCAATCGGGTATCATGAGCGACGTTATTCCCATACATGTAGTCGACACGACACAACCCGGATTCAGCAAGCCACGTCGCTGACAGGACGCTTGGTGCCTCGGGTGTCTCGCTGATTGCGAATGTACAGAGTACAGAACACTATGTGCTGCAGAGGAACGGAGGTGGCACTGCGGGGCGAGCAGGGTTGAGCGAGGTACAGCATGCAGAAGCAGACCCAGGCCCAACTCGCATCATCGCTCAAGCTTCAATGCTGTGACAAGACACACTTGCCGAGAATTTGGCCTAAAGGTGTCGATTCAATGCCTTCCAATACGGGCAAGTCAGGTACTTCACGCGATACTGTATTATTCTATTGACAACATCTCGAAAGAGGAGGTGCGCATGAGTTGTGGCTGCGGGGATCAGCGCCACGAGGAGCGCGATCGGCGCGGGCCTTCCTTCCCTAACCAGTTCGGATAACGAATCCAGAAGCCAAGATCGAATCCTCCTTCCTCCTCTTTACCTCCGCAGGGACAAGTGCGATAATTCCATCACGTTCGTTTCATGGATCGCTCAGCTCTTCTCTTCTTTGGTCGATATCAGCTCACTCGCTTCCGGTACAAGTTCAATTACGTTCGTCGTCCTTTCAAGCTCAGATAACGATAGACGTTTAGGTACCTCCAGTATGACGATTGGGGGAGCCAGATGCGAAGAGATGCATCACTGCAGCTAGCCACGAAAACGGGGTGGAGTCCTAGTCTCCGCTTCCCTCACGCCGGCCATCTCCTCCGTTTTGCTGCTGACCTATCGATACGTTGCAGTTCGATGTGCTCCAGATCGAAAGCACCTAGCTGTCGAAGACATGACAAGATTGAAGGCTGTTCGCATGGATGAGACTTCAATCTATCCGCGACTTACCATGATCCAATATCTGCTCCCGATCGGACCGATCACACAAGCATGGAGTAGCCCGCGCTAATGACTCTTTCGCTTTCGCCGACAAGTCTTGTGCTCCTCAACATGGCAGCTGTTGGCGAGACAGAACCACCACTCACCGGGTCTATCCACTGCTGTCCTACCACGACCACTGTTACATGATCGAGTTCTGGTCTGCTGATATGCCAGTCAGTTGCTTACCAGCAAACTATGTCAGATGATTCGGCATGGAACGAGAGAGAAAAAGAGACGAACAATTTCTTGCCATACTATGCCGACTCCGCAATTTGTCATGCAATACATGTATCCCTGCATCCAGTCTCAGTCTCAAGCAGCACTCTACAATTGATTACAGCTCAATCATTAATTGCGGGCTCCTCGTATGCAGACATTGCCTTTCTATGGAGTACTGTCGTGGCCCACCAAGATGGCAACCCGAGACAATAACTCTCAAAGACTCGAGCACAGACTACAACAAGGTGCGGCAATAACATGGAGATGACAGCTTGATCTCTGGTACAAACCACCGTTGTGCACGGGATGGCGGACGGGTCGCTCATGTACGACACTGTTTAAGGTGCCGATACAAAAATGACGGAACGACACTGTTCTGTCGAAACCCCCCCCTTACATGCATCTCGACAAATCCGTATGCAAGTGACTCGTCCATTGGCTCAGACTCCACCGAGTAGCGAGTGGCACTCGCCTCAGCATACTGCACAGTACAGAAACCCTGCCTATCCTTGGCTAGTCTCATGCATAGAACAGGACTGGCCGTGGGTCGAGCTAGCAATCGACCCGATGCTGTGGCTCGGATACGCATACATTGCACAATCAATTTCACCACCTGCCTATATGAATCACAGCCAAGGCCTGTCGACCCAGAGAAGTGCCAACAGAATTTAGTGGTATATTCGTCACTTTCGTTATACATCACTATCAATAGCCGAATCCTTCGATATGCAGCCAGACACCGTGAGCACCACTGCCTTTGCCGACGGCTCGTTCATCGCTCAATGCCACTGTCGAAGACCGCACATCGTCCAGGAGACCACGGGGTCCACAGGCGACAACAGCGCTTTCTCCACGTGCTTGCTCCAATGTCGACCTTGTGAGCTCTTTGAGGACCGGCCTGCCGGAGTACAATGCAATGGAAGGGTGCAGCAATGACTGTGATGACGTCGCGGTAATCTTTTCGGCAGGAACGGCGCTCGAGCTACCCGGACAGCCGTTGCATCTGCATACCGGCCTCGAGGCGCTTGACGCCGAGCCTTCTTCGATGGGCATACGGCAGCAACATCCTGTTCCTGAGCCGCATGTCCCTGCTTTCTTGACAGACCGTGAGCGGCAACTGTCTGTGCTGTGGATGCTTGAATCATCGTCCGAACCCTTTGTCGAGAGGGCGGTCGTGATCGTATTTCCTTTCTCTTCGTCGTAAGTCTTGTCAAACAATCCGGTCTTCTCGTCGAGAGAAGTGACGGCGCCGTGCAGTGCTGCCGGGTTTGGCTGTCTTGCTGTTTCGTGCGACGAGGTAAAGGTCTCGTCGCAGGTAACGTAGACGCTCATCTTGACTTGCACGTCCATGCCTGCTTCACGAGCGGATTCGACATCGGCCATGACTTGTTCCAGCTGCTGCTTGAACATCTCGAGATGCGTTCCTGATTTGATGACCCACACGAAGCGGACGTGTCTTGTCACTGTCTGGACTTGCTTTCCGAAAATACGTTCTTGTACACGCCATCCACGGACGATGTTTCTGAGCAAGGGTGTGATGAAGGTAGCACCTGTGCTTCCGGCGAACAAGACGACGCTGTCGAACTGACGCTGGTCACGCATGCTGCCGTATGGTCCTTCGATAACGGCAGTTTTCACCGAACGAAGCTGATCCATGTTGGTCGTAGGCAGGAGACTGCCGGCATACTTGCTGAATCTCTTTGTGCTGCCACCACGGGACTGTACGAAAAAGTCCATCTGTCCATCGCTCGGGAGTGAAGCAATTGTGAAGGGATGGGCCTGAAGAGGCGCAAGAGCGTGACAAGACAGGAAGACGTGCTGGCCTGGTTGCCAAGATCGAGGTGGGTTGCGAATCGTGATACGTGTGACATCCCCAGTGACGGGGGTGAACTCGGCATTGCAGCCCCAGACTGGATGCTTCTCGCTCGCGTCTGTCGGTGTCTTGTGAAAAAGAGACAGGTTGCTGTACATGTAAATTCCCGCTCTCAGCAGGCGGTCGAAGAAGAACAAGCCAACGCAGATCCAGAGGTAGATGTGCACTTCGGCCGGAGTGTGCAAGTATACCACGCCGATAAAGGCCGCGAAAGAGATGATGTGCTGAACAACGAAGAACTCGTAGTTCCATCCACGAATTGGTGTCATGGAACTGATGACGATCCAGACCAGTACCGCCCAAGCGATGACACCGTGCTTCGTGATCGAATCAGTCGTAATCTTCGTACCAATGTAGTCGAACGGCGCCCAGTCCGCGAACCAGTATCCCATATGAATCGTCGCGGTGAGCAACAGCGTGCGCGACGCCCATCTGTGCAACCAATTGAGTCGCTCATGCGACGTCCCGACCAAAGCACCGATGATATTGCGTTTTCCAGCCAACAAGAACAGCAAAGGCAGCTGGCAAATCGTAATAAAACCGGTCCGGTATCCGATATCCTCGAATGACCACAGGTCGCTGACGTCGAGCTTGTAGAAGCAGAGGATGATGAGGATGACGGCGTTGGCGACGACGAGTATGGTCTTTCCCAGCGATGGTGTATATAGCATTCGTCCTTGGCGCGTGAAAAGTGGTGCTGCGTAATTTGAGATCTCGCGGTAGGTCGCTGTGAATGTTGCTGCTGCTTTTGAGAAGGTAGTTTGTGGTCGCGCTGGGGATCTGCTGGAGGAGGTTCGTCTGATGTTGTTAGTACTGCGTGAGTGTCAGAACTGAGGTTGAAGTTACCTCTGCCAGCATAGAAGCTTGGTATAGACATTGGCGAGGAAGAACGCTGCGATCACCGCTCCCACGGCCGCCCAGTATACTCGTGTAAGGTAGTCGAGACTTGGTATGCCGGCACCCATAGACATAGAGCCCATGTCCATTGACATGGAGCCCATATCCATTCCAGACATGTCCATAATGACGGTGATTGCCTGAAAAACAGGCGAGTCGAGTATGCGATCGTGCTAGGCGTGGGCAGGTGTAGGAAACCTGAGGTGGAATGAATACCAATAATTGATGATAGAAAGGCACGCTACGGGGTAGCGTCGGCAGCTGCCAAGCTTGGGAAACTTGCCGCCGGCATTTGGCTATTTATCCACTGTGTCTTAATGTACAGGGTATCCACCACATTATTTGATTTATTATTGGGAACAATGAGCGCATCACCTGCGCCTTGTGGCCTAGTTCATGAGGGGCTTTCGGTACCACAGCCGCACAGTGTTGGAAAGAGTGCGGCTTTGTCTGACATGGGTGGTCATTCGATCAAAGGATGAGGCTGTTTTCGTTGGTTCAAAGACGAGGAGGTGGGATCTTGGTGGGGTCATCAAACCGTAAATCGCCCCGGAGCGGGCGGAACGTGCTCAATCTCAGACAAGGATGCGACTGCCAACTGGGCGAAGAAGCATGTCCGCTCAGCTTACAATATTCCCACCGGACTTCTTGCGCATCGCACCTTACACCTTCGCGACATCTGTTGACCACGAGTCTTGAGCAGCAAAAATGGACATGTCGAGCGGAATGACAATGACAATGCCGATGTACTTCAATACGGCGACAAACACACCGCTGTACTCGTCGGCGTGGACGCCAGCTACGACAGGTCAATACGCCGGAACATGCATATTTCTCATCGTCTTGGCCAGCATTTCGCGATTTCTTTCCATCTACCGCTACAAGAAGGAGGAGAATTGGCACGCTGCTGCAATCAACCGGCGCTACATTGTTGTCGCCAACCAAGAAGGCGAGCCGGAAGGAACTCTGAAGGAGAAAGTAAAAGAGACCGGCGAGGTCGGCGTCTTGACTGCTAGAGGCAAGGAGGAGGATGTCAAGATCATTGCGACAAAGGCACTGGGAACGAGGAGTCGACCATGGAGATTGAGCGTCGATGTTCCAAGAGCAGTCATCTACACTGTGCAAGCTGGTCTGGGCTACTTGCTGTGAGTGTCGTCGATCTATATCGAGAGGCCGAATAAATAAATGCTAATAAACCAACAGAATGCTGGCTGTCATGACTTTCAACGTTGGATACTTCCTCTCCGTTCTTGCTGGACTTTTCGTCGGTGAGGTCTTCTCCGGTCGTTACGCGCCACACGCTGGAGATCACTTCTAGATGACTGGGGGTTATAAGGAGTGCGCTTATAGCCTAAATGATCACGTTATGAACAATTTTCATGTGCCTGCCTTGCTTTGAGCTGACTGAACGAAACGTAACGGTGAGCCGCTGCCTGCAACACCAACAAGTTGAATCGCTCAATCAGGACATTGATTACAGTCATGACTCTACAACCCTAGCTAGATCTTGCCGGTTAGGGACGGTTCGGCGGTAGGCTTACATGATGTGATCGACTGGGTTCGTTCTCGACCACGGCAGTTTTCTTGGCTGCTTGGCATCATATTTCTCTCACCGGATCTTACCATAGACTACTGTATCAATATTGTTAGACCACAATGTGGACCTCGGAAACGCGAGTCAGCTCGTACCCTCATGTACAGTATACGCAAAGAATGTAAAGGGACGCGATTTTATTTATGTTTGGCTGCGCCGTTGGTCTTCCTCATCTATACATCCTCATCTTATCTCATCTCATCTCATCTCTCCTCGTCCACACTTCTTCTCTTTGACAGTATATACCCGAAGGATACTCCAAATCATTACCATATCACAGCGAATCCACGTCCAAAATGGTCTCAACAACACTCCTCCTGGCGACACTGCTCCCCCTCGTTTCAGCTCACTTCAAGCTCATCTACCCAGCTGTCCGTGGCTTCGATGAGGAGATTCTGGGCACCTTCCCATGTGGTGGTCAAAACACCGTCAGTCCAAACAGGACCATGTTCCCGATGAACGGCGCGCCAATCCAGCTTCTTATGGGCCACACTCACACAAACATTGAAGTTCTGATTGCTTTGGGCAACGACCCAGGCTCAAACTTCGACACCATCATCGTGCCTACCTTTTCCGAGACTGGTCCAAACAACTTCTGTATGGGCGCTGGTGCCATTCATTTCCCATCGGGCATGAACATCACGGAGGGTATGAACGCCACTATCCAGGTCGTTACCAACGGTGACCCAAGCGGTGGCTTGTACAACGTGAGTTCTCTTACTGGCCGATATTCAAGCATCGCGCATTCGCTAACGAGAGTCCAGTGCGCCGACATTACTTTCACCTCGCAAACTCTTTCCCAGTCTCAATACAGCGCCAACTGCATGAACAGCACTGGTGTTACCGCTGCTCCATTGACCGGTGCTGCTGTCAACGCCAACCAGACCACTGAGTCAGGCTCAACTGGTGGAACCAGCAGCAGTGCCAGCGCCAGCTCAGGAGCAAGCTCTACTGGCTCAGCAGCCGGCGCATCCTCGACCGCGAAGACTGGCGCTGCCTCTGCTGTCCAGGTTGGTGGTCTGGCTGCCATGGCTGTCGGTGCCGCGGCTCTTTTTGTTACCCTTTAGAGTGTTCGCATTTGTACATTCTGGCGTACCAGGTCTCTAGACGCATATGGAGAAACACGTGGTCAGGATCTCTCCCCTCAAAATTAGATCGAAGATGCGCTGCTTGAGATATTATACCAATGATTTTATGTTATATCATTTTCCTTGCAATCCAGCTGTGTGTCTGTCTATTGACTGCAGACCAGGACTCACACAAGATCGAGGCGAAGATGATCACCTATACCACGTAGGCACCACTTGGGATGAAGATCGTGGGGTCAAGGTAAACAACCAGATGTTAAGAACAAGGTTCGAACTTCGATGATGCTTTCCGTCTTGCGCAGGTGCAGCACTAGCGGGTCGGCATTCCGTAGGGTCGCTGGTCAGTCTTAAACACAGCTCGCGAGTTGTGGCCATAGGGCCGAGACTTGCCGTGCACCTGACTCGATGATTGCACCTGACTCGATGATTATACCTGACTCGATGGGTCTACCTGACTCGATGATTGTATGAATCGAGGTGCTGCCAGTCTCGGGAGTCGTTCGCCAAGCCCTATACCGGCATGTACAGTCTCACCTCATAAAGGTTGGACCCCCCTTCATGACTCGCTCACCAAAATCTGGCATTTTTTGGTGGTCGCCACAGCAGGGGGGTCCAACCTTTATGAGGTGAGACTGTATTATCGTGCCTTGCACCTTGCGTCGGTTTCCCTACTCCAGAACGTGCATCGCGCTTCCTCCTCAACCGGCCAGGTCGTTTGGTCATAAATTGCTGCCATCCGCTCGTGGTAGCGATTTCGAGTGCCTAGAGTGATGGTTCATGCCCTGTACAGTCGGAGACCGAATTGCGCCGGTCAACCCTACCCGAAGTAGGGCATTCTCGACATTTGCTGACCAATACTTATACAATTCAACAAACAGATGTGTTCTTCTTGCTTCGTATAGCGATGCTCTATCACAATAATTACCAATCACATGGCAAGGCCTGTGACCTATACAAAGGCATAAATAATAATATATACTGACCGGTAGGTTGACATCCGAATTTCAGATACCGGTCGGCTCTCCGCTCAGCTCAACCCATACATTGAATCTTCAGTTGCCACGACTAGGTAGCTGGCCTTCGGATCCGAAGTGGCAGGCGATTAGTCCTACATCTGTACATTATTTTATTTCTGCATATTGTCACGCCGAAGAGACCTTTTGCCTCGTCGCAATAACATCAATTACACTGTCAACATCAAAAATGAGCTCACAAAAGAACATCATCGTTGTTGGAGGCTCGTTCTCGGGCGTGAGCGCTACCCACTACATCCTCAAGCATGTTGTGCCTGCTCTACCAAAGGATGGCGGATACAAAGTCATGCTGGTCAATCCATCCTCTCACATGTTCCATGTAATTGCTGTACCGAGACTGGTTGCTTCGCCAGAGCTTCTGCCACCGTCAAAGGCATTTCACAGCATCCCGGAAGGCTTCAAGCAATACAGTGCGGACAAATTCAGCTTCATTCAGGCAACTGCCACAAAGCTGAACACGACCGACCGCACTTTGACTGTCCAGAGAACCGATCATGCAGAAGAGACTTTGCCATACCACGCGTTGGTCTTGGCAACAGGTACGCGAACGGTAGCGCCATATCTCTCAGCACAAACAAATACCCACGAAGAGACTAAGAAGGCTCTTTCGGATATTAATGCCCAGATCAAGAAAGCAAAGACGATTATCATTGGTGGTGGTGGCCCGGCTGGTGTTGAGACGGCTGGTGAGATTGGTGAAGCGTTTAATGGCACTGCTGGCTGGTTTGCCTCACGACCATCGAAGCAAAAGGTCGAAATTACTGTCATCACTGGTGCAGAGCGATTACTGCCAGTCCTCCGACCCGCGAGCGCCGCGCAGGCCGAAACCTACTTGAACCGCGTCGGCGTTGACGTTGTGTACAATACCAGAATCACCACTACTTCGACACAGCCCGATGGCAAGACCAAAGTAGTACTCTCCAACGGCAAGGAACTGGAAGCCGATGTCTACATTCCAGCGACCGGTACCATTCCGAACAGTGAATTCGTTCCAAAAGAGTTACTTGACGACAAGTCTTTTGTCAAAACCGATGTACAAATGCGAGTGGACAAGGCCAGCTCATTGTACTGCGTAGGGGACGTTGCATCGTACGGTCGTGGTGGAGTTCTAGACATGTACGAAGCTGTCCCAGTACTTGGTACCAACCTCAGACGCGACCTGCTCGCTTCCGATGCAGGACAGAAGCCAACTGGTGGCGACCGCTCTCATTCGCCTATCACCAAAGAAAGTCAACTCGTGCCCGTCGGTCGATCAAAGGGTGTCGGTGCCTTCAACGGCAACAAGGTGCCATCTCTCATGGTCTGGGGTATCAAGGGACGTGATTACATGGTTGGGCAAAGCCCGGACATCGTCAATGGAAATAAATGGGCCAAGGAGAAGTCGTGGAAGCAGAGTGATGCTCCACCAGTCATGTAAGCATGGTTACACTGTTTTTGTGTTGAGCAAGATGTATGTAATGAAGGGAATTTGGCGGTATTGATATCCAAGCACAGCGCATTAGACTTGCATAATTCGAAAGTATTCTCTCCTATCTGCATCTTTATAACCTCGTTACACTGCATCGGCGCGCAACTACTGCACCGTTTGGTCTGTGTTATTGATCCTCATTTCTGATTGGAAGCTGCTGCCCAAATATGCGGCGATGACACGCCCGAACACCTCGTAGCTCGACCGCGGTCCCGTCAGGAGATCATCAGTTGTGCACTGGCTGTGCTGGCGAAGCAGGAAACATGAGCCGCTTGTATAGCATCGACGTGGCGGTCAAGACATGGCCGGAAATTGGACGTCACGTCATCACGCATTTTGCGCTACACACAAGAACGACCTTTCTTCAGACATGCCATACAACATAATCGTTTTCGCTGCATTTTGTTTGCTTGACTTGTTTCAATTCTTGATCCCGCGCTCCATACTGCCCGTCTCCGCCAACAGATTTACGACATAACGACACACCGACGACAGATCGGCAGCACCCGAGCAACTTCCGCTTATGCGATACAGTATCGACTGACCGCTTGTTTACCACGAGACATCGACTCACTCCACCACTCCAATCGACTCCTGCTTGGACACAGTGTCGAACGAGCAACATCTATAGACTGAGTTGCAAGGATAATGGCAGGCCTTGGGTTGAAAGCGTATGTAGTCAAGATTTCGTCTGATTGATGCTCCATGTGCGTCGCGTTGTATACACTTCACTCCAGCTGCTTCACCTTCTTCACTTCACTTGCCACTGCCACTGGGAGGAGCTTCAGCCCGTAAACGGCGAGCTTGTAATCATGAAGGGAGCCGGGTACCAGATGAGGTCAACAACATACGACATTGTGTGACCAGGCAATGTCCAACCTCAACCATCAACCACTTCATGGTCACTCCTTCCGGATATGGCGAGCGCTCCTTCTTGATTTACCGCGACCTCCTTCCAAGTGGACTGCACCGCGTACTCTGGCAGGAAACGAAACACGAGGCACTTGCACTTTCCGTTTGCACCTTCCATCACTTGCACCTTGCGCTTTCATTGTCCCACAAACAAACGCAGTAACCTCAACTGCTCGCCTCACTCTCCGACGTCCATCCCGCGTACCTTCCCCAATTCCATCACTTCCTACATCATCTCGACACAACTCATCTACAACCTTCCCTATTATCATTCTTTATCCATCTCCCCAAACATCATGCCTGTAAATTCGACCGCGCTAAGAGCTCTTTTTTGGAGTGTACTCTACGGAGTCGACAAAGTCCCAGATAGTTGGTTTCACGCAGTTCCCGGCGGATACTATCGACCTGCCGATGCGAAAACGAAGAAGAAGAAGGCGCAGAAAGAGCTCCAGAACGAACGTCGTCGACACTCTTCAGCTGATCGACGCGATGATGGAGGTCGTCGCTCCAGTCGCCGACACCGCGATGATGAGTACGATGACGATGAAGAATATGACGATCCAAGGAACAGAGGCAGCGCGAGAAGTGCAGAAGGCAGAGACAGAGACAGATACGACGGACGAGATGACAACTATGATCAACGCGCATACGATGGAAGAGGTTACGCTCCGGTGAGTGAGAGTCGCTGAGCGTTATTCTCCTTGAGCTTCACGACAGGCTTCGGCCACGCGTCAATTCGCGTTCCCTACAACCACATTTCGGAAGAAACAGACAGCACAAACACTGACTGATGTCCCCACAGGCCGCCGCCGCAGTAGATGCTGGAGTCGGAGCTGGGGCTGCTGCAGCTGGATACGAGGATGACCGTCCAATCTCTGGTCCAACCGCTGGTTACGTACCATATGGTAATATATACTCTCAAGACAACCAACAACGCGATGACCCTCGCTACGACCAACAATACTCTCGTTCCAACACTGGAGGCTATGCTCAACAAGGTGAGGAATACGACGAGCGATACGATGACCGCCGTGAGCGCAACACTGGTCGCCGCGATGATCGTCGCTATGACCGTCGCGACGACAGAAGAGACGATTCTCGTTCGGACTCGCGCTCTGATTCGGAAGAAGACCGCCGCCAACGTCGCCGTGACAAGAAGCGCGATTCATCTCGTTCTCGTCGCAAGTCACCAAACGGAAAGCGAGACAAATCCCGTGCGCGATCCTCGGTCCGCGACAAGTTTGATCTCTCCGAGCGTGGTCTGGGATACGGAGGTGTCGGCGCTCTTGCTGGAGGACTGATTGGCAACGAACTCGGCAAGGGTATCTTGCCAACGGTTGCAGGAGCAATCGTCGGAGGCCTTGGGGCCAATGCATTCGAAGCTCGCGACAGGTAAGCTCATTAATACATGCCACATGCCATTCTTGGTCGTCGACAAGTCACTGACAACACATCAGGGGCAAGGAATCAAAGTCTAAGCAGAGCGCCAACAGCAGCCGCCGTGACAGCAAACGCAGCTCCCGTCGCTACGACTCTGACTAAGCCACGTATGACCCTGATCCGAAAGAAGGAGGAACAAATTGCCAAATGGAACGATGGATGAATTACGAAACAACGATGATACATTGCAGAATGAAGCATATGACCAAGGCATGGAATGGTATTCAGCATAGCATTGCACAGCACAGCACAGCAAAGCAGTGCACAAATATCATCTACTTATGCAGACCTGGCTACACCTCGAAGATAATATCTATGGTGTCCTGTCTCCTGATCATCCTGATCTCGTGTCTCGAAAAAAGTCATGCTTGGCTCCGCAATATACGATTACTTGGTCGCGTGACCCGATGTCGTTCGGAGTTGCCCTCCATTCTGGTCAAGTGCAATCATGGTAACTCCACAGCCTTGAAGTCCAGCAGTAATAATAACTTGTCCAGACTGAGAAATGAGGAAGTTGATTAGACTTTCGATCTTCCATACAGACGATTGATCGATCACGACCAGAAACGCGTCCGAACCATGACGTAATCAATATCCACATGGCGATGTTTTCTCCGAATTTGGGACCGTGACCGCTTCCGACCAACGTCTACCCTAATGAAAATCGTCCGTTCTTGACGAACCACGGAGCACCAGTCTGCCGGCCGATTCACAACTCACTGTCTGAATATCTTCCATGCTCCCCGCATCGAATGAATCTACCAGCATCGTGGATTTGACCAATTCGGCGTCTCCTGATCGCATCCTGTAGCGTGGAGCCGGGCCATCTGGCATCAAATCCATCGCTCCCCGACCCAACGCTCTGTCTAGGTTTGCCATCTGAGATCAGATCTCAAAACTCCTGTGATCCGATGACCGAGAAACACCAGGGACTACCATCCCCGATGCATTCGTCGATATGTTGACGAGAGCTCTTTTTCCATGACAATTCTACTGTAACTTCCGCCCACCACCGCGGTGGCTATCATCGACTTGTTCATCATACTCATCGTAAAGCCGATCTTTTCGATGGTGATCGATTGATGTACCTCGCCAATTCTCCGCCGATCTACATTCGACATATGGCGTTAGGCTTTCCTCTCCTTTCAGAAGCCATGACCAAATCGTGTATATCCCCGCCGGCCGGCCTATTTTGTCGCCACAATCCTTGCCTTTCACGTTACAGTGCATACGGCCGATCTAGAGACAAGCACTATTAGTGCACAGGTAAGTTTATGGAACCTCAGCATGACATCGCTATCGACTCCCTTCCATGCACCGTGCACGCTTTCACCCTCTATCTTGTTGCATGAACCATTATCTCTTGCATTTTTCGGAGAATGACGACGAGACCCTGCATACACTACTTCATGTCTAGGTTGCCATTCTAGTTGTTGACACGCACGACCGAACAGTTCACCATATTGACGTCCTTCGATACCCTGTTTCGCCCCCAATACTGCCCTGCTCCCCGATTAGGAAGCCTTTATATGCACATCTAGGCCCTGAAGCTACATTTTTCCGAACTTGATCGAACTTTGAACCGGACAACGTACCACACCAGCCTGCTGCATCATTGACACAGTATCTGCTATTGTATACATCGGAAGCGCAACGCTGCACGAAGCTGTGTTACATCGACCTCACTACCACGAAATCTCGCCGATCCGTTCAGATCGCGTGCCTCCGCAAGTCTTGTGCCAATCCGTCGAAACCAGCCACGAATTTGATATCGAGAAGTCCTGAACACAATCTGGTCACAACCTCCCCAACAAATGGCGGTCAAGCAAAGGATTCTGGTGTATGTACTCCGACGAGACCTACGACTTGCGGACAACCCAGTATTTCACGAGATATCCCGCCTCTTCCAGCAATCGCAACATCCATTCACACATTTCCTACCCGTCTATGTCTTCCCAGCAAACCAGGTGGAAGTAGGTGGTTTCGTTTCTGGACCCGCTAAGCGATCGCCCTATCCTGAAGCCCGCAGTCAGGTTGCTGGTTTCTGGCGATGCGGAAGTTTGAGAGCCAAGTTTCTTGCGGAAAGTGTCTGGGATCTGAAGACCGATCTTCAAAAACACGACAGTGACTTGACCATTCGCGTGGGAACCGTCCGCGATGTCGTCAGGAGCGTCCTTCAGGGATACCAGGACCGCAAGGACGAAGCTGAGATTCACGGAGTATGGATGACTGGAGAGGAGGGTGTAGAGGAGAAGCGAGAGGAGCGCGACGTCAGACGGTTGTGTAAGGAGTTTGATACCGACTATAAGATATGGACCGACGAGAAGTACTTTGTTGACGAGTAAGTGTTTTCTTGCCACCAAAACTCGACAATCACTAATCATTGTCTTCAGCCGCGACCTCCCCTTCAAGGACCCTAGAGAATTATCAGATGTCTTTACAAGTTTCCGCAAGACGGTCGAGCCACTCCGTGATGCTCCACGAAAACAGCTACCTGCACCGGAGAAACTCCCACCTCTTCCATCACACATTCCAGCACAGTTCGAGCCTTTTAGCATACCGGATACGCTCGAGGCGGTGATGTCGGCTCTGACAACTCCCTTATCACCCAACTACCAACTTCCCGATATGCCTGAATGGCCATCCAACACCAAGTCCGCACATCCATATTTGGGCGGCTCAAAATCTGGTCACGCACGTATTCAACACCTCGTCGAGAGCGGCAGTATGTCAACTTACAAAGACACTCGTAATGGCTTACTTGGACTCGACTTTAGCACAAAACTTTCGGCCTGGTTGGCGTTAGGTTGCGTCACAGCACGTCAGATTCACTGGTACTTGGTCGATTTTGAAGACGGCAGTACTGCTCTCGGCAAAGGTGCGGAAGGCTACGGAAAGGGCGAGAACAAAGGCACGACAGCAGTGCGATTTGAGCTATTATGGAGAGACTACATGCGTCTTTGCACACGCAAGTTTGGACCACGTCTATACCGCGTTGAGGGCTACCGTAACGACGAAAGCGCCACCTGGAAGTACATCTCATCGCCGTTTTCAAAATCAACAGACAGGAAAAACCGCGGCGGCGCCAACGACGACAATACGCACGACGCTGTCATGCGTTTCCTGCAAGGACACACGGGGACCGGACTAATCGATGCCAGTCAGCGCGAACTGTTCCTCACGGGTTACACTAGCAACAGAGCGCGCCAGAATGTCGCCAGCTATCTCGCGAAGCATATGCAGATTGACTGGCGCATCGGCGCGGAATGGTACGAGACTAACCTTATCGACTACGACGTCAGCTCCAATTGGGGTAACTGGCAGTACGTGGCTGGTGTCGGCAACGACCCCCGCGGCGAGTCGCGCGTATTCAACCCTGTGAAGCAGGCATTCGACTACGACGGCAAGGGCGAGTACGTCAAGGCGTGGGTGCCTGAGCTCCGAGGGCTGGGCGATAGTCCGCAGGACTTGATGGGTGTGTTCCAGGCTTGGAAGATGGAGCAGGAGGATAAGGAGAGGTTAAAACTCACTGGTGTCGAGTGGGTCGAGAAACCGCTTGTGAGGATCGAGTTTCATTTGAATCGACGAGGTGGCGGAGGACCAAGAGGCGGACGAGGAAAGGGAAACCAGAGAGGACGTGGTCGTGGTGGCGGGGGTGGTGGTGGTAGGGACAAAGGTAAGGAGGGAAGGACGGGGAACATGGCCAAGGCTGGGTTCATGGGTTGATGAAGTTGATATTGTTTGGTTTCGATACCTTTTGCATGGCTTGTGGCCGTGTCCTGCGATTTAGCTTGTACATTATACGTGTATCATATACCTTTTCCAGTGAAAGGTCTGATATTAGACACTCTTCTTCCTAAGCTGCGTCTCAGAGCTTCTTGTCGGTGTCGGTACGGCGGTCTGGTGATATCCCACAGCACAACATGCCAATCTGATCGATATCAGGCTAAAACACGGCTATATCAACAACATACTGTGTGGTGCACACCTTCTACCACAGCCATATGCAAAGTCTCTGAGAAAGGACGGCGTCTGCCAGCCAACATGTAATCGTTTCACAATTCTCAGACAGTCACGACGGGGCACCAAGCTAGAGCGTCGTGCTATATATAGGCAAATAACGGATGCAGTGATACGGGCAGAGAACGGAGACAGTGTACTGTAACCATTCTTTGACCCAGACCCGACCGCGGGCATGGACCCTGAAACCCCCACCAATGCCCCACGTTCGTCATGCCTGATTTGGGGAAGGTGCATGTCTCTGTTGTTGGCTTGACGTATTAAATAATCAAATCATCAACCAAACGATTACATTCGAGAAGTCACCATACCTCGCTCCTTACTCTGCTCCAAGGTTCGAGTATACAATCTTAAAGACAATCAATCGAACAAAGACAGGTCACTTCTCACAATGGCGAGCAAACATCCAATCTGCGACAAGACATTCCCAATGCCCAAGGGTAAGTCCAATGCCGTCTACATGACGGAACATCTACTGACACCCAACAGGTCTGTCCATGCCTGCCGTTGGTCTCGGAACATGGCAAGGTACGTGATCTCTTCCTCTGTGATGACTTTCTCAACTAACACAACACCCTCAGGTCAACCGGGCACCGAAGAATCCCAAAAGCTGCAGGACAGCATCGTCCACGCCCTGAAATCCGGCTACCGCCTCCTCGACACCGCGCAAGGCTACGGCGTCGAGAAAGAAGTCGGCGCCGCGATTAAAGCCTCGGATGTCCCACGCGAAGAAATCACACTCGTGACCAAGTTCTGGAACGATGCACACGCGGACCCAGCCGAGGCACTAGAGCGCAGTCTGCGCGATCTCGATACTTACGTCGACGTCTTCCTGATGCACTGGCCCAACTCATCGACCGAAGACGGCGTCTATCTATCCAAAGACCAATCGCCGACATTCGTCGAGACGTGGAAGAAGATGGAGCCGCTCGTCGGCCCCAAGTGCCGCGCCATCGGCGTGAGCAACTTCTCGCAGACGACGCTCGACGAGCTGCTGAAGCACTGCACCGTCACCCCCTCGGTCAACCAAGTCGAGATGCACGCGCTCAACCCCAATACCAAACTCGTGCCGTACTGCCAGAGCAAAGGCATCCACGTCATGTCCTGGAGCACGCTGGGCGGGCAGCCGGCAGAGGGCAAGACGAACCCGATCCTGAACGACAAGTACTTCACCTCGCTCGCAGAGAACTACGGCGTCTCGGCCGGCGTGCTGAGTCTGTCGTGGGCGGTCCAGCGAGGCGCCACTGTCATCCCCAAGTCGGCCAACTACGGCCGCATCGAGGAGAACATCCGTCTCGTGGAGTTGAGCAAGGAGGATGTGGAGAAAATGGACAGCGCGGGTGACGAGTTGGGCAAGCTGAGGCTGGCGGATGGTATCTCGTTTGGGATCCGCGAGGACCCGGTCAAGGGCACTACGTTGTTTGGGTGGACGAAGCAGGAGTTTGGATGGGAGGATGAGAAGGGCAATTGGTTGTGCTAGAGGAACGACATCTTGTGAAGAAGAATGACATCCTATAAGGTACTCTGCCAATAGTGGATGGCTCCTGCGGCTCTGTGCGGAACACCGTTGCACCGTCGTTGGTGGCTGACCGGGTTATCGAGCCGCACACGTGGTGTTTCACTCCTTCCAATATTCAACATCATGCAATACGTTGAAGAGAGCGTTGTTCGTCCGAGTCGGAACCGAATAATCATGCTCACTCTCTTGTTGCAAAGGTGACCGAAAAGTTGTTGAAATAGTATCGATTCAGTTCTGTACTTTCTTACGGAAAGGGGTATACTTTTATCCGACCCAATGCAAATGCCCGTGAACAACGCCATGCTAATAGCAAACAAACAAAGTAGCAACCCACAAGATGCTTATACGACGGATCACCTAAGCCCGGTCGTTCTTACGCACAAGACTCTCCTCGTCAAGCTCGCCCCCCGACTCCAACATTTCCAAATCTGGCATGTGTGCAAAATCCTCACGACCAGTGATAGTTGTGACAATCGTGCCATGGCCTGCCAAAGCCTTGTCCAGCGAATCCAGGTCTTTCATCATGACGCCTTTGGTCTGCGTGACGACGGTGTGCGACTTGATGCCCGCGAAACCAGACATCTTGGACTTGCTCTTGCGTGCGGCGGACGCGCTGTAGGTGCCGCTGCGCGAGGGGCCGAGCCATGATTGGACCAGAGGACGGAAGGTCGCAGCGCAGGCTGCTGTTATGCCGAGGCCGACTTCGACGGTCGAGAGCACGGCGACTTGCCATGTGTTCCACAAGAAGTCGCCTTTGTAGTTGTCGAGGGTGTGGACGTATGGGATGCGGACGATGGTGGCGATGCAGGCGCTGAAAAGGGGTCAGTACATGGAGATTTGAGACGTGGTAGCAGCATAAACTTACACTGAAGCGAAACCCAGGAGAGAGCAGACGACAATGCGGGTACGCAGGTTCATCGAAGTGCCCCAGATGATGACACCAGGGAGGATGGCAAAAGTGAGGTCGGCAGCCGCGTTAAGCACCGATACCAAGTAACCACAGACCTCGAAAGCCGCGGGCGAGATACATTTGCCTTGGTGTTCCGGGTTGAGGTCCCACCAGAAAGAGACTGGACTGCATTGGAAGATGATGAGGAAAAAGTAGAATGTACCGAACAGCATACTGCCGGCGATGAAGGTGTAGATGATGTAGCGCTGGACCTTGTGAATGGCAATTCGGAGCAAGAAGAGACCGACGGAGATCTTGAGAAGAGTCGTGCTAGGCGCGTAGAAGACCTCGCAGAAGTACCAATACTGGTCATGGTTAGAGGATTCTAGGACTTCAGCTAATCATGCCATACTTTCAAAGCGATCTGAGCGTTCGCTGGAGTTATGTCCTCGATGTGTCTTCCAGTTCCATGTGCGACACCTCCGAATTGGCATATCACGTACGCGGTGAAGCAAAACAGGGCCCCGAGCATGGTGTAATCATCGGCACCCATTGCTTTGATCAGAAATCCTCTGTGAACGATGAGTGCCTGTAGTGTGTGGGATGGTGTCTCGTGACCTTACCTGACGTATACACGAAGGCCGACGGTGAGCCATGTAGTTGCGAGAAAGATAATGGCAAAGGCCAGCACGTAGGCATGAGCGTCTTCCATGATGTCCAAGTTGTGGTTGTTGTCGAGTCCAGCTCCGAATTAGAGTCGGCAAGAGATAAAGGAAGGGCAAGGAGAGGCGAAGGAAGGATTACCGAAAGAGGGTTGCGGCAGAATGGGTGGATCTTGTAGTATTATTGAATTTCCGATCAGGCGCTTCTGTTGTTCAATGGAGGCACTTAGTTGTGACGACGGTGACAGCGACGGTGACCGTTCGGGTTGACAACGTGGTATACTCCAACGACGATGGTGAATGACTGGCAATCTTGGTACAGTGAAAGGAAATCAAAAGGTCGTAAAGGCCAAGCTGCGTCGCCGTAAGGTGTTGTATATATCCTAAGCGAGTCAAGTACGAGAATATCGAGAATATTGGCTTCTGCAAGCGAGCTCCAGAGAAATCCCGGCCGCGACGGTTGAAACAAGAGATAAAGCCAACGAACCGCTCCAACGTTTGGTGGTGCAAGACGAATGGTCAATGACTAGTATAGGACCAGAACCAGACGTCTTTCACATTTCGTCAAGCATGTTTCGACTGCGAATGGCGTCGTAGTACCTGACAGAGTAAGTGGAGATGTCCGGTCACACTAGGGCTAGACTCAAGGGACAGGCGCGGCAAAGGCTGAGCCGAACGAAACCCTCGTGTGCCTTTGCCGGCGTACATGCATGGCGGTATGTGGTTACTTTCGAGTATGGAACCCCAGCACATGGTGCGGTCGACGATGCCTCGAGCGAAGATGCTGCATGAAGCGGGTCGCTTGGGCTAACAGGCAATCATCGGTCATAGACCATGACGGTCGAGCAATATCAGTGCCGGCGATCGGCGGAACCATAAATGCAATAAACGGTGTTGCGACGGAGCAAGCAAGCGAGATGGACAAACGATGAACCGTGGTAACTTTTGGAATAGCAGCACGCAAATGCCAGATAACGACGAACCCACGGAGCGGGAGCAGTGCTTGATTTGTCCATTTTGCCTTTAGGTTCTTGAGCACGGCTGAGTCCACACGGCCACGGCTCCGGTGGCCGTTAGATGTTCCATAATCTTTCCGCGTTGCTTCGCAAGCCATGCCCCATTCGGTAATCACAAGATCCTACCCTAGCCGAGGCAAGCTGCATTCATATCAACCTCCAGCGGTCATTCAGAATTCTCCATGAATTTGAAATTTCGATAGAACAAATAAGGTTCTCCCCCAGGTCGTTGGAACAAAACCGTTCTGGTCGCCTCAAACCCGAATGCCATTTATTGGCCGCGGAGAGAGTTATATGCTTGAGACCGTCATTGAATCATCATCTCCGTCCAACTGGTTGTATACATGGGCAACGGTTCGTTTGAGTAGGGTTGTCGTAGCTTTCGGCTGAGATCGAAGCACACGACTGCCGGCATATGGACCATTGGTGCGATGCGATGCGTCGCGCATTGATATGCGACTAACCTTAGAGCCCCACCATTCATGTTGGTCACTTCCATCCTTTGAAGCTTTCCTTGCAGACCGTCCGCCGACCATTTGGCCACGAGGAGATAGATGGTGGAGACCTGACGCGTGTGTGGTCAAGAGCACGGCCATGGCTTTGCAAACCAAGCGCCGAACCGACAGGGGGTGTTTGGGGCATCAGTTTGAATCATGTCGAAATCAAGTATGAGTAGAAACAGTAGCGGCATGCTCTTCGAGCCGTTGAGAGTGCAAGACACCGAGCGCCGTGGATGATCGTTCATATTGCTGTGCCAGACGCTCTCTCCATGCGGTCGGCAGTTTGGTTGGAACCATCTTTAGCTCAGCGAGGGTGTGGTTGATCGTTCTTTGCATCTTCACCAAATCAACCAAAATACTGACCCTCTCGAAACAGCCGGCCACTGTTCGCTTAGTCCTTATGTCTTCTCAGAGAGGTCATGGTCCAATACCCACAGAGATGCTTATTCAAGATAGGAGCTGCACGGTCTGGCAGCAGTGGTAGATCAACGTACTACTGGGCCAAATAGATCGTGCGTACCACAGTGTGAGAAAGGGTGTCCATAAAGAGGGATAAATCAACAGACTGTATCTCGGGCCGGGATCATCAACGATAGTGAGGCTGGCCGTTCGTGATGTTTGCCGAAAGAGGATAGATCCCGACGTTTCGCGCTGTGCCTCAAACGTGATGAGCGACAGCAATGACAATTCATTATCGAAAGCTCGTAGCTCGTGAAGAGCGACAGCAATGACAATTCATTGTCGAGAGCTCGTAGCTCGTGAAGACGCCGGACGAAAGACGAAACTCTGGAACTCGAGGCACGAAGATGAGCCACGGGGTTTCGGCCCACTGTTGAGAAACACAGAGCCAGGCAGAAGATCTTTCTACGCACGCAGGGCGAAGGCACAGAGCTTTGTTTCGATGAGACTCGTGGTTATACTGTAGCACTGTAGGAAGAACTGGCTGACCGACGGGAGGTATACCGTCCGGTTCTGACATATACCGTCAGTACTGAATATACGGCCAATTCCAGGCAACCACCATCACGTGCGACGCGACTGCGGCGTCTTCCGTCCTTCCAGGCAGTAACGCGTTCCCTAACCACAGCGCGTCTCCAACGCACGTCACGCCGCCTTGACGCACAACGTAAAGTTCATCTACTTGCTGCCTGGGCACTTGACCTCTTCGCTTCAAACATGTCGCCATGCCCGCGTAAGTGATTCGGACATCTACTCGAAGAAAGTATGAAACTGACGAGCAATAGGCCAGGTGACCAGTATCGCGACACAAAAGCTTCGATAAACCCATTCGAAGAGCAGCCTCCACGAATTAATGAATATACCGCACAGGACATTGCCACCCTTCAGTCTCGACTGGACAAACAGCTGGGTCCGGAATACATCTCGTCACGTCCTGGAGCAGGAGGAGGCAAGGTACACTATCTCGCGGCCGAAAAGGTCATCAACCTAGCCAACGAGGTTTTCGGATTCAATGGCTGGAGCAGTGCTATACAACAAGTCCAAGTAGACTTTGTGGACGAGAGTCCGGGTTCAGGAAAGATCAGCTTGGGTCTATCGATCATAGTCCGCGTTTCGCTCAAGGACGGCACATATCACGAAGACATCGGATACGGTCACATTGAAAACTGCAAGGGAAAGGCCGCTGCTTTCGAGAAGGCTAAGAAGGAGGCCGCTACCGATGCATTGAAAAGAGCTCTGCGTAACTTTGGCAATGTCCTGGGAAACTGTCTCTACGACAAGGATTACCTTCAGAGAGTCACTAAGCTCAAGATTGCCCCATCGAAATGGGACGCCGAGAACTTACACCGCCATCCGGATTATGCGCCCATCAAGAAAGAGTCCATCGCCGAAGCTCATGAGCTCCAGCTCGCACAGGCAGCAAAGCCGCGACGGATGGAAAGTGGCAACTCGGTCATGACGAATGGAAGCACGGAATATGGCGAGGATGAATTTGGTGGCAATCTATTCGATGGAGTTGATTTTGGTCACCCTGACGAGGTTATGCTAGACAATTCAAGCACTGAGCTCGACACAACTGATGGATCTATTGCAAGGCAGAATGTGGCTCGTCAGCAACCAGCACGCGTCAACTCTGCTCCGAACATGCAGCAAGTACGAAACCAGGCGCCGGCCGCCCAACAGCAGAGACAACAGCCGCCGCCACCACAACGACAACCTGCACAGCAGCAGCAAAGACCGAACAACAACAACAACAACAACAACAACAACATGATGCGGCCTAACGGTGCCATGCCGCCTCCGAATGGTAATAATGCTGGTAACCAACCTCAAAACCGTATGGGCTCGTCTTCTGGTGGACAACCTAATTCTGGTTCGAACAACTACCAAACCAACGGCCTCGACAATCGTGTGACACCGCCAGCCATGGACACGACAGATGCTTCAGGCGCCATGGGCCCACCGATGCCAATGGAACTTCCTCCAGATGCGCCCACGGGATTTGTTACCGGACGAGCCGCCAAAGAGGGAAAGGTATTGCCATTTGATCCTCATGCTGAAAGTCCTTCGATCAGACGGACGGCCGGCGTGAGCGCCAAGTCTGCACCCATCAAACGGTCTGATCTGGGGTTGCCCGAGGCGCCTCCACCGGCAAAGGTGCCAGCCAATCTATCGGCACAAAATGCTATGGCTGTCAACAAACCGAATTTCGTGAACCCAGCGGCCGATGCAAATCGAAGGATTGGTATGCCGGGTGGTATGCAGAGTCCAATGGGCGGCAACAGAGGGGCTTATAAGCCACCTTCGATCAAACGACCTGCGCCTCCAGAAACACCGTCGCGACAACCGTTGGCTGATATGAGCAACATGCAGCAGAATGATGGACCAAACGAGGCGAAGAAGCCGAGACTCGAAGGCCCTCAGGACCAGCAAAACAATGTTCCCCAGTCATCGTGATCATTCGACCACGTTGACAACCCTTCACGTAATTGGAGGTTCCGGCAAGAGTGCATTTCCCGGCGTTCACGAGGAGTGATAGTTTTAGAGATATCCATCTTCATATCCAGTTCGTATGATCATCTCAATGCTTTAGGCACTGCAAAGTCTTCCATGTTGCTGTTGTTCGTCTTCTTCATTGTACGTTTCGCGGCCGGACCAGTCTCTGTAGAAGCCGCACCACTTTCGCCCAAGATACTTTGAATGACTTTCGTCTTGCCTTCGGCTCGGTTCAAGCGGTCGTCGAAATCTGTAACAGCTTCCTCGTTGTTCTGCGTGGACAGACTTTCTGCTTCTGTCAAGGCCGATAATGTCTGGAAGTGCTTTCGTAGACGAGCATTCTCTGGTAGAGGCGGCACAGTGATCTGGTCGGAACCGCTCTCTTCTTCGGTCTCACTGGGGTCGCTATTCTTCGACATTCGAGCGTCCCAAACTGCACATTGGCCGGCCAGAGCTCCCATAGCGGCGAACTTTTCGAAGCCCTTTTCGAGCCCGAAGACTCGACCCTCGATCCTGCCTGATCGTGATCCATCTGCCACACCAAGCTGGTACCCTTCTTGATAGAAGCGTTCTTCGAGACCCCAGAGGTCGTCGAGGGGATCCTGATTAGTATTGTCAGACATTGCTGCTTCAAGTCTTTTGGTTGTTTTGGAATGTAGCTGAGCATTTATCATTAATTCGTATTGTATTATGGTTCTTATCGATACCGAGGTCAGCGAAGCTTTTGTGGGCCCGCAACGAACTTGATGTGACTCCGACTGATATTGACGAGCAGCCAGACTCTTAGCAAACACCAATTCGGAAACAACAGATTGGAGCGAGTCCTTTAACAACCGTCTGTCGTATAAATACTCCTGGTATATACAGAGGATTCCAAGACATCGCTATAGGCAACACCCACTCCTTGGGCCCAACACACAATCATGGCTGCCGCTCTTCCTGGTCAGAAGACCAAGGAGATCCTGCCAGAGCCAGGCAAGAGGAATATTCTTGTTACCTCTGCGCTTCCATATGTCAACAATGTCCCACATCTTGGTAACATCATTGGTAGTGTTCTCTCCGCAGATGTCTTCGCAAGGTCCGTCAATCATTTCTACTACAAGCCAGGCGCAATAGCCGCTGACCAGAAACAGGTACTGCAAAGCACGTGGGTACAACACTCTCTACGTCTGCGGAACAGACGAGTACGGAACAGCGACCGAGACCAAGGCGATAGAAGAGAAATGCTCCCCACAAGAGCTTTGCGACAAGTACCACAAGCTTCACAAGGAGGTCTACGACTGGTTCGAGATTGGTTTTGATATCTTTGGAAGGACACCTACAACCCAGCAGACCGACATTGCTCAGGACATTTTCTTGAAGTTGCACAAGAACGGCTACCTTGAGGAGAAGACAACCGTGCAGCCATACTGTGAAAAGCACGGAGCGTTTTTGGCAGACAGATTCGTCGAGGGAGAGTGCCCGCTTTGTGGATATGAGGACGCAAGAGGAGATCAGTGCGACAAGTGTGGACATTTACTCGACCCATTGGACCTCAAGAATCCTCGATGCAAGCTGGACGGCGCCGCACCCATCGCGAAGGAGACAAAGCACGTTTTCTTATTGCTGGACAAACTCCAGGGACAGGTCGAGGAGTGGTCGAGAAAGAGTAGCAAAGAAGGAGCATGGTCAAACAACGGTATTCAAATCACCGAGTCGTGGTTGAACGAAGGCTTGAAGCCACGAGGTATTACCAGAGATTTGAAGTGGGGAACTGCTGTACCGCTGCCGGATTACGACAACAAGGTCCTGTACGTCTGGTTCGATGCCTGCATTGGTTATGTCTCGATTACCGCAAATTACACATCCGAATGGGAGAAGTGGTGGAGGGATCCAGAAAATGTCTCTCTCTACCAGTTCATGGGCAAGGATAACGTACCCTTCCACACTGTCGTCTTCCCATCTTCTCAACTGGGTACCAATGACAAATGGACCAAGCTTAATCACCTCTCGACGACCGAGTACCTCAACTACGAAAAGGGCAAGTTCAGTAAGAGCAGAGGAATCGGTGTGTTCGGTACCAGTGCAAAGGAGACAGGCATTCCAGCCGACGTGTGGAGATATTACCTCCTGTCGCGTCGTCCAGAAACCGGCGATACCGAGTTCGAGTGGGACGGATTTATCGCAGCGAACAACAATGAACTGCTAAAGAACTTTGGCAACTTCGTCAACCGCATCATCAAGTTCGTCAACTCGGCCAACTTCGACTCCGTCGTTCCAGACCACACGAAATACGATGACGCCGAGAAATCACTCGAGAAGCACATCAAGGAGACCAACGAGATCCTGACCGAGTACAGGCAGCAGATGGAAGCCGTCAAGCTGCGCCAGGGTCTAGCGACCGTTCTGCGCATGTCGTCTTTGGGCAACCAGTTGCTCCAAGACAACAGACTCGACAACGCGCTCGCCAAAGAGCAGCCGGACCGCTGCGCCGCCGTCGTAGGCCTAGCGCTGAGCCACGTGCACCTCCTGGCGTCCGCCATCGCGCCGTACATGCCAGCCACAGCTCTGTCGATCCTGCAGCAACTCAACGCCGAGCTCCTCATCATCCCCGACGGCGAGTGGCGCGGCAACACCGTCGAGCCCGGTCACAAGATCGGCAAGGCGGCGTATCTATTCTCGCAGATCAAGCCGGAGAAGGAGAAGGAGTGGCGCGAGATGTTTGGTGGCGAGGAGCTGAAGAAGGCAAAGGCTGAGAAAGAGGCCAAGGCTGCTGCGAAAAAGGCCGAGAAGGAGAGGAAGAAGGCTAAGAAGGCTGCTGGTGGTGCTGCTAAGCCAGCGGGTGAGGGTGAGAGCGTTGAGGCGGTGGAGAAGGACGGTGTGCAGAGTAAGTCTGAGGCTGGAACGGCGGTCGAGGAGGTTACCGAGGGCACCGCGCAGGTGACGCTGCAGACTTCTTAGATGGCTATGAAAAGCATGGGAGTTAGATGGCTCGTAAAATTTGGTAGAGGATACCCGCATGCATGTTTGCTCGTGTTCGGAGTGTTGCGATATAGTTTGAAAAGATAATATTCAACTACTAAGATAACAGATTGAGAGATGCAAACATCTGCCACCAGGCACCACTTTGGACCGTGCCACATACATCGCCTCTGCCTAACACACAACCCACCACTGTACACCATGATGATAACTAATTCGGTATCTCGTCGATGGTCTTGACTTGGATCTCTTTCCTACCATTCATTTTCCTCCTCAACGACGACGATGCAGGGTAGACTATCAATCGTTAGCATTTCCAACCACAATTCACACAACCAAGAAAGGAAGTACTCACCAACTCTCCTCAACCTATTCGGGCTACCCAGCGGCTGATAAGCCTTGAGTCCATGCCACGGATCAACACGCATATGATCCTCCCAGAAAGTCTTCCTCTCGAAATCAAAGCTCTCCTGCTTGGGGATCTTGAGCGTCGCGATAGTCTGCCAGGGGTACTTCTCCGGATCCCAGATCTTGCCTGCGTACTCGACGGGCTGAGCCTCTAGGTCCTCGCACAGCTGCACTTGAAACAAGTACTCGGCGTCGTGCTTGGTGTGGAAGTCTTGCAGCCAGCGGTGCAGGATGTCGCTTCCGTCTTCAGGGCGCACGGTCTCTTCGAAGAGCTTGCGTTGTGTCTCGGACGAGGGCACGAGGCAGTATTTCATCACGTAGTCGCCGAAGCGGTAGGCGGTCTGGCTGTATTGACGGGTCGACTCCAGGTGCGTGTTGCGGACTTGGTAGCGTGCCGACTGCAGCTCTTTATCTGGTCGGGCGTCGAGGTCTTTGTGGAGTGCCTTCTCGTCGGCGCCGTGTTGCATACGTAGGCCGATGATCTCGCGCGTGGTTTTGGCGTCGGCGAGGTCCAGTGCGGGTGTGCTGTTGAACTCGATGTCTTGGGTTGGGCAGGCGGCGCCGGCTTCGAACATGTCGCCATGCACGTTGAAGACCTTCATTGCAAATCCGCGGGGAGTAGGAATGCGGTCGTCCATGCCAGGATCACCGGGCTCGGTGCTGTAGCGGCATGCGGTCGGGTACTCGCCGGGTTGTGAGAAGAGCTCACCTTGCTTGAGGTGCTTTGGCAGATCATCTTTCACAACAAAAGTTCCCTTGACGATACCATGAGTGCGGGCATGAGTGCCGCTGAAGCAGTGGCGGGTGTTGTTCCAGTGGGCCCTTTGAATTTCATTGATCTGCTTTGCGACGGCGGCGATGTCTTCGTCCTCATTTGGAGCTTTGCTTTCTACACCTTTGGCATCCCAGCGAATGTAGTTGCGGTCGGCAAGGTCTTTGACGTCTCCACGAAGCTCAAGGGTGTTGCCGTGTGCGTTGGGCGCTGGGTGCACAGAAAGGTTGGAAGTGGTGTCGATTGCAGCTGTTGCCATTTTGAGTGATGGGATGTCTGGTGCTTGTACGGGAGATGAGATGGAGACAGAAGGAATAGGTAAACCCAACCTCGAAGTGATCTGGCTTTATACCAAGCGGCTGGCAGACCAGCTGCAGCCCTCAAGGCCATACCAGAGCCTACTCAGAGGTCCAATAGACCACTGATAGCAGTCTAGATCTTACTTACCCCGCCATGGGTAAAGGCTATGAGGCGTGAACGGTAGGGAATCGTGGGGTAGGTTAGTGATCTGCATGTGCCGGCCAGATGGAGACGCGCCATTTGAGATTACGGCGAAGTACTGTCACGAAACTTGACGAAAGCCTAGATCGGTTACGGGGAAGCCACCCTTTACTTCGTGCTGCATCTCGCCAACCTGCTACAAGTCAAGGACCTGACTGGTGTTTCATCACGAGGTGTGAGAGATGGGGTGGATCAAATGGAACTTGGGGAACACTGCGGCACTGGACACAAACATAAGGCTTGGCGAACCCTTTTCCCCGGGTTTTGAAATGCGGATCCCGTTCCGTCCACTAAGCTCGTTTGGGAACAGAGTCCGCCGCTAAGGAGAACAACAGATGCTGTCCTGCCCTGGTGCGTGGATTACAGTACGAATCCATTTGTATATATCTATGCGAGTGATCTCGGAACGGTTTACATGAGTCCTTAGAAGGCATCAATCAGTCGCTTGAACTTTGCAGCATGGCTGCCGACACAGGAGCACAGGCTCCTTCAAAATCTGGTAAGTCAATGCTTTCGCAAAGTGTCCCGGACCGCAGTATTTGGAGTGACGAGGAGAACTGACTCAGCTATTATTAGCGGCCAAGAACAAGAAGCGCAAGAGCAAGAAGAAGGCTGAAAAGAACGCCGGTAATAATGGAGAGGTCGCCGAGCCTAAGCATGAGCCAGACGACGAAGCAGATGATGCTGAAGGAGAAGCCGGAGAAGACGAGGAGGATGTCGGAACATCAAGAGTGGGGACTTATGTGGGCGGCATTGGGTGCGGATGCTGATAATTTATAGAACGCTTCGGTAGTGGAACCTCGCAAAGACCATGCACCGCCCTCGGAAGGGAAAGAAGGGAAAGAAGAGGTCAAAGATGGAGCCAAGGACGAGGAGACGAAAGAGTTGCCGATACGGAATGGCGCCAATCATTCCGCAAATACTTCTACATTTACACCACCCGCACATTCTCAACCCGATGCTCCGGAAGAAGAGACACCTCCACCCACACAACCCACGCAACCCACACAACCTGCACAGCCTTCCCAGGAAGACAGCGACACGATAGCACGCCTCGATGCAATGGCTAAAGAGCGCGACTCATTACAGGCCGAAGTCGCGGAGCTTCGCAAATCTCTCCAAGACATACAGGGCAAACACGAGGAAGAACTTTCCGGTGTAAGAAAAGAGGTCGATGGAGTTCACGCTGGCAAGCAAGAGCGCGACTCATTACAAGCCGAAGTCGCGGAACTTCGTCAATCTCTTCATAACATACAAGGCAAACACGAGGAAGAACTTTCAGGCTTAAGAAAAGAGGTCGATGGCGTTGAGGCTGGCAAGGAAGAGCGCGACTCATTAGAAGCCGAAGCCGCGGAACTCCGCAAGTCTCTCCAGGACATGCAAGGCAAACACGAGGAAGAACTTTCCGGTGTAAGAGAAGAGGTCGATGAAGTTCGGGCCGGCAAGGAACGAGCCGAAGAGCAGTATAGAACACTGCTGGGCAAGGTCAACACCATTCGATCACAGCTAGGAGAACGTCTAAAAGCAGATGCGGAAGAGCTCTCTTTGGCGCGGTCGCAGATCGAAGAGCTGCAGGAGAGACAAAAGGAGCTTCAAGCGAAGCATGATGAGAAAGAAACTACGATCCAGAACATGTCAAGACAGGTCAAAACGCATAACGATGAGCTGGCCGAACTTCGTAACCGCTCGAATCTGTCCACTTCCAATTGGTCCAAAGAAAGAGACGATTACAACTCGCAATTAGCGTTTGCCCGTGAGGAGTTTGAGAGCGCCAAGCAGGCGATGCAAGACTGGGAGGTTTTGGCTATGGAAGAAAGAAGCTTGAGGGAGAATCTTTCAGAAAGAGTCGGCGAGCTGGACGACCAATTAACGACACTGAGAGAAGCGTACGAACGAGTATCGAGCGAGCGTGACGGTCAAAACACCACGGTAGACGGTCTGCAGAGGGCGCTTCACGACATCCAGGAAGGTAAGGACCGTGGTTTGGGAACTCGAGTGTCGAGAGATTGCAGGCTAACATATGAAAGCGCGGAAGCAGGAACTCCGCGAAATGGTCGAGAACTCACAAACCCAGCTAGATGCACTTCGGAAGCAAGCAGACGAATCCGTCCAGAAAGCTGCCGAGTCGGCCACCAAGCTCGAAGCGACTCAGAAAGAACTCGAACGGTACATTCCTTTCGAGCGAGAAGTCAAGGAGAAGAACCTGCTCCTGGGCAAGCTCCGTCACGAAGCCGTAATTCTCAACGATCACCTCACAAAAGCATTGAGGTTTTTGAAAAAGGGTCGACCAGAAGACAACGTCGACAGGCAGATCGTCACCAACCATTTCTTGCACTTTCTGGCCCTAGACCGAAGCGATCCGAAGAAGTTTCAGATCCTCCAGCTGATTGCGGCGCTGCTGGGCTGGACAGAGGGTGAGTGGCTACTGGTGTCTAGCTGATCAGTCATGCTAATTCCACGACAGAACAACGCGAACAAGCCGGTCTCGCGAGACCAGGAGCGTCAAATGCACAGCTTCGGGTACCACTATCGCCATTCCGTCGCACGCCAAGCACGCCAGGTCTCACGTCTGACTTTGTCAGCAGCCCAACAGGATCGAGCAGGGAATCTCTGGCCGAGCTGTGGTCAGACTTCCTGGAGCGGGAAGCAGAAGAATCAGCAGGCGGTCGACGCGGGAGCTCAGCCGTCGGGCAAAGAAGCGCAAGCGTGACGAGCCCTTCTCCGCGGCAAGACCAGTCCGGACTCGGCATAAGAGCGGCGTCCAGCGGTCATATGAACCCTCCATCAAAACTTACAGAAGAGTCATAATACGAATAGAAATCGATCGTCTATGGTCTGAAACCCTTTGTATCTACCTGTATATCACCCAAGCGCCGTGCTAGTTCCGAGTCCATTATTTTCCCGTCCATTACCCAATCGATCCGCTCAAGGTCATTCACGACCCGCTATTTCGAGTCCGCATTATCAGGCGAACAGAACTCCTCGAACTCACCCCACGCCTTCTCGAGGTCATCGTTCACGATGATCTTGTCGTGTACGCCTGGCTGCTTGGCGAACTCGAGCTCGTTCTTGGCCTGCGCCAGACGCTGGAGAATGGCATCCTCCTTGTCGGTGCCGCGACCTCGTAACCGCTGCTCGAGGGTCTCCATGTTTGGGGGCTGGACGAAAAGGAAGCGCGCGTTGAGGTGTGATTTCTTTACCGATTTGACGCCCTGGTGATAGAGTCAGTGATGATGCTAATTGACAAGCTCGATCTGTCTTTCAAGGGGGAAAAATGCTCGACTCCAAAATTGCCTTTCCGTGCTGCGCGAGAACGGGCTTTCTTTGGGAAACAGATACAGCAATTGAAAGGGAAGAGAGCTTTACCTCCATCTCAATATCCAGAATACAAGTCCGTCCCTTCTGCGCAATATCCTCCACGGCCTTGAAACTCGTGCCGTAGAAATTGCTGCCAAACTGCGCGTGCTCAATGAATCCGCCCTTGACTACCAGGTCCTGGAACTCGTCCTTGGTCACAAAATAGTACTCCTTTCCATGCTCTTCTGCGCCGCGAGGCGTGCGCGTCGTGTGCGAGATGCTGAAGCCGAAGTTGTCGGGATACTTCTTCAGGAGTCGGTTCAGAAGGGTTGATTTTCCTGAGCCAGAGGGGCCGGAGACGACGATCGGGCGCGGTGTGGGGGCAGACATTGTGAGGAGGCGGTTGTTGGAGACTCGGAAGATTGGCTTGAGGAGAGTGCGCATCAATTGCTGGATGTGTTGTGTTTATCCAGGGAGCCGGTCGCAGCTGCGGTCTGATTCAGGTCTAATGGAGGACCCGAGGGCGGTGAAGCTGAGTATGGCGGGGCGGAGTGGAACGGAGTTCCACAGGTCAGCCGAGGGTGGAGGCGGTGTGTTCATCATTGCCTCCGAATCTGTGTCGCACGACTTCTGTTTGTTCTACTCCAATCGCATCGACGTTATCGTGAAGCGCACTTCGTTGTTTTGTATCTCCTGGCTACCGTACCTTACCACCACCTCCGACATCACGCAATCAATCCCGCTGCCTGACGTTTCAGCCCTATCCGTATCCGGCATCCGGCTGATCAATACACCACCGCCTCTCGAGATCGCCGACGTCCTCCTTGCAATTCCGACACACGAGACACAACTCTTGTCTTATTATACCTCTATACAGTCAACATGTCGGACCACACTTACGACTTCAACATCACCATGACCTGCGGCGGCTGCTCCGGCGCAGTGGAGCGCGTGCTCAAGAAGCTGGATGGTACGTAGCGGCGATGTGACTCGAAGTCATACTCGCCTTGTCTGCGTGAGTACCGGAACGAGACTAACGTCTCCCAGGAGTCAAGAACTACGACGTCTCCCTCGACAAGCAGACTGCGCACATCGTTACCGAACCAAGCGTGGACTATTCGACGGTACTGGAGAAGATCAGGAAGACAGGCAAGAAGGTCAACTCCGGCACAGCAGACGGTGTCGCGCAGGCCGTATAGATGCGCATCGACGGGCCCGGGCAGTATTCTGTAGCCTGTAGGCACTGAAGAAGGAAGGAATTGCAGAGACAGAGTAATATGCGACAGTACGATTGGAAACAGGAGGTTACATCAAGCATAGCGGGTATATTTCAATTTCATATGGCATTATTTCGAATTCGTCCCATCCCGGGTGTGGAGACGAACTACTACAAAGCAGATTCGGTGAACCTAGCCTCGACCTTCTGCTCCGTATCCGACAGAGCCCACTCGCTGCGGAACTTCTGACTCCTGGCCTTGTCCGCCTGCGCCTTAGTGAAGCCCTTTGCCTCTACAGCAGGGTTGTAACCGAGACCGTTCTTCTTTCCGATCTCGGCAGAATCGACAGGTGAGTTGTTCTTGCCGTCCGCACGCTTGTAGACCGTCACGACGACAGCACCACCGAGACCAAGGTTGTGCTGCAACGCGGCTGAGGTTCCGTCGACGAGTCTGTTGTTGGCCCATCCGCGCAGGTGCCAGACCAGCTCAGCACACTGGGCGAGACCTGACGCGCCGAGTGGATGACCCTTCGAGATCAAGCCACCGGAGGGATTGATGACCATGCGGCCACCGTATGTGATATCGCCTCTCCGCACCATCTCGTGCGCCTTTCCGTGTTCACTAAGACCCAGCGCATCGATGACAATCATTTCATTAGCAGAGAAGCAGTCGTGCAACTCCACAACCTTGATATCCTTGACCGTCACGCCGGCCTCAGTCATGGCTTCCTTGACCGCGAATTTGTTCATCTCGTAGCCCATGAGGTCGATACTCGACTTGCTAAACAGACTCGGCGCATCAGTTGCAAGACACTGTCCCGCGATCATGACAGCTTGGTCCTTGAGATGCGGTCTCGCGTCGAGAAACTCCTGCGATACAAGCACAGCAGCCGCTCCACCGTCCGACGTCGGGCAGCACTGCAGCTTCGTGAGCGGGGCGTGGATCATAGGGCTATTCATAATCTGCTCATGCGTGTACTCGTCCTGGAACTGACTGTACGGGTTACGCTTCGAGTGCTCGTGATTGACACGCGCGATCTCGGCAAAGTCCTCTGCCTTGGCGCCGTACTTCTCCATGTACTCACGGCCAGCGTTGCCGAACATCTGCGCCGCGCCAGGGGCGTTGGTGATGCCGCGGGTCTCCTTCATCATAGCGGCGGTGGTGCCTGTCGGGTTGGCTCGGTCGTTGAAGAAGCTCTGCAGCGAGCCCGGGAACATCTTCTCGAAACCGACGACGAGGACGCAGTCGGCGGCACCATGAGCGACCATCTTGCGACCGATGGCCAGACCGGTGCTGCCCGTGCTGCAGTTGTTGTTGACGTTGAAGATCGGGATGCGAGTCATGCCGAATTGGTAGAAGACTCGCTGGCCGCAGGTTGAGTCGCCGTAGCAGTAGCAGGCGATTCCTTGGTCGACGTCGTCGTAGTTGATTTGAGCGTCTAGCATGGCTTTGATGCCTGCCTCGAAACCGAGCTCGGTGTAATCAATCTTGCCGCGAGGCTTGACAAACTTGGTCATGCCTACGCCCAAGACGTAACATGGTGACTGCTTCTTGACCATTTTGGCTGAGTGGTGCGAGGTGTATGTCTTGGAACTGTATTACCTTCGGTCTCTAGATGCAAGAGCTTAGCGTCACGATCCTGATCTTATGTAGTACGGAGCTGAATGTCTCCCGAGGCTGTAAGAAACGATCAACAACGAGGACATGGCGTCTGGGGTTGAAGTTGGGGAAGTGGGGAGAGAGTTTCGGTTCAGAGTTGCCGAGGCTGCTTCATTTCATGTGATAGTACTGTACATGTATGGTCTGACCTGACCTGACCTGCGAACGTCTGTTCGATCGAGAACCATCGCACGGCTCCGTGTTGAAACCTTCGTGCAGCTGTCACAGTATTGCAATGAACCGGGCTTGCCGGATCATGAATGTCTCTGCACAGATCTAATCAATACCGCGGATCACCAAACCGAGTTTAAAGTCATGCAAAACGAATCAATTAAAGGGTATCTTGCTATGCTAACTTATGCATGTTGTTCATCAATCAGAACTCCTCGACGAGTGATTAGAGATTAGAGCCTAGGCTGCGATCTTACTCCGACGACGTTGGATGGCAAGAGCCTTGTCCGCCAAAGACTTGAAGTCCAGTGCTTTGTGATCGTGTGGCATATACTCTCCGCTGGCGATGCAGTGGACCTTCATGTTGGGATGGTATGTGAGGTTCTGCAACAGCTTCGGTGTGATGAGGAAGTATTGCGAAGTGTGTTCGGCACATGCAATGTTGACGATGCGAGAGTGGACCAGACTGCAATTGATTAGTTTGTGTTCATCTCCGGAGCTGATGAGCGCGAGGTCTTACCGTTCGTTTCTGGGGTCCATTCCCTGATTGATCTCGTCGACCACTCTGAAAGGTGCACGCGCCATGCTCTGCAGCGCCATTAGATAGAAAATGGTGCTGACTGCTCTTTCACCTCCTGACTGACGATGCGAGTCAAGGACCGACAGGCTTTCGTTCTCCCTGAACTTGACCATAACCTGGATGCTCCACTTCTCAAAATCCTCGTGCTTGAAGACCTCGACCTGACCTGCAGCGCCAATGCGAGCAAAGTTTTCACCAAAGGCTTCGCTGATCTGCGAGACAAGCTCGTCCAATCGAGGTTCCCACTGAGCTCGCGTGTTTGTGATGGCTGTTTCCAGACGTTCAAGCTCACGATTCGTACGCTCAAGCTTTTCGCGAGTCTGTTCAATCTTCCTGCCACGCTCTTCGAACTCACGCAAGATGTGAGGATTGCCTTCATGCACCATCTCCAGGCGCGCTCTAAGGCTCTCAATCTCGATCTCAAGCTGCTCAGGTGTTTGATCTGCTGGTTGCCCATCCTGAACGGCCTGCTCTTCTTCAGTTCGGTCATTCATCATTTTTTGGAGTTCATCCAAACTGTTCTTGGCTCTGACACGTGCGCCTTGAACTTCCTGCTCCAGTCTACCAATCTCTGTTTGATGTTGAGCGAGCGACTGGTTGATCTCATTGTTCCGTGCGTCGAGTGTCTCAAAGTCCGATTGTGCTTCGATAGAGAGTAATTCAGCTTCAAGAAGTTCGACATACAACTTCTGAAGGGCGTTAACTGCATTGGCATAATTGAGGGCTTCCTGCCCTCGAGTCAAGATATGACCGTCGATCTGGGCTTGAATTCCCTGAATCCGATCCCGAAATTCCGCATCTCGTCGATTGTGCCGGCTCAGCTTGTCTTGAAGATTTTCCATCCTGGTTGGCAATGCATCGAATTCGGACTTGGCCTTTTGTTGCGTGTTCTTCGCATCGGCCAACTCTTTATGTTCAGCTACCAGCTGCTTGCGGTCGTCGCCATATTTCTTAGCGTTCCTCTTTTGTTGTTCCACTTGCTCACTGAGCTCTTGCATCTCGTGTTGAAGCTCCAGTTTTTGTGCTTTCAGGTTACGCTCGACCCCGGTGTCGACAGCCATGTCGGTGAAGAGGCGAGGCTCTCTCAACGCTCGGGTTCGAGTCGAAGTTCCAGCATCGCCATACTCGCGTCTCCTTGTAATCTGGTATGTCTCTTTTGGAGTGGCAAACGAGGTGATGGGAGATCGTGTCAAAGCCTCGTATTGCTGGTTGTTCAACTCCTGGAAAGCAACACCGATCGCCTGGATATTTCGGTTGTCGCAAAGCATACTCAGTACTGGCTCTGGACCTTCCAGCAGGTCCAGAACGTACGCGTCAAGACCGAAGCTCCTCAATTGATCTCCTGGCACCGGTGGCCTGAAACTCGACAGCTGCGAAGGGCAGTTGCGAATGTTGATGTCCTTGAGGTGCAAAGTACCAAAGACAGCATCGTTCAATGTTTTGAAGTCCTCACTGTTCGTGACTGTCAAGGAGAACATCTCTGCATTGCCGAGCATGCTCTCCACATAGGCAGCGTGCTGTTTATTCTTGACCGCGCAAGAAATTACGGGTGGTCCATACACCTCGCTTGTGAATTTGTCGCGGTTTGCTTGAACCCATTCCCAAGCCTTAGCAGTGTCGGGCGAGTTTTGTTTCAATCTCGAAATCTGCTGGCCGGCTTGCGAGGTGAGAGATTTGAGCTGCTGGTCCAAGGTCTCGATTCTTTGTCTACGCCTTTGTGCCTGCTCAACGCACTCATCCTGACGAGCGTTCTCATCCTGGGCCTTTTCTTCGAGATCCCGAATTTGACGAGCTAATCCCCTTAGACGTTCGTTGAACTCTGCCGCATTGAACTCTGGAGGAGCATGTTCCATTTGAACCTGAAGATTTTTAATATCAGCTTCGAGACGGGCACGCTCCTGCCTGGAGGTTTTCTGAGTCCTCTTCTCGCTTTCTATCTCTTTGTTCAAATCGTCGATGGATGCATTCAGTTCGGCCTGCTTGGCAAAGACCTCGCTGGCGTGTAAGATGCCTCTGTCGTAGACTCTCTTGCGTGCCTTGACGACATCTTGGATTCTTTTGAGGTAGGTCCCCTTTGAGCGAGCGGCTTGAAGGGAAGGTTCGACCTCTTGCTGGAGTTGTTGCAATTCTTGCTCGGCCTTTTGCTTCTGGTCCTTGACGTCCTTCCAATGCAGTCTGGCAACACGGTACGCCGGTACTGGCCGGAGCTTTTCGAGGGCGCCAAGAGTCATCTGGACCTGTTCTCGCTCACGAAGTCGGTCAACGTCAGACTGCTGAAGATTCTGTCGCCCTTCCAGATTCCTCAAGCTATCCAGGAGTGTGGCCTGATCATTTTGGGACTTTCTTTGATCTCCTCGTAGACTTTTCAGCTCGGTGTGCCACTGAACCATCTCTTCTGGAGCAGCTGCACGCTGGGTTTGTTCAAGAAGGTCTTCCGGGCTGAGAGCTGCAAATTCGACCACACGATCTTGTGGGAGGAACTGACAAAGGTTGTCGACTTGAATGGAAAACGATTTGCACAGTTCAATAACATGCTTGCGAGTATCGGTTTTGCCATTGATGAAGAAGCTGCTTTTGTCGCCTTCTTTTCTGATGTGATGTTTGATGATCGGGTTCGACTCTTGTCGTGCAGGATCGCGAGCTAATTCAATCTCGATCTCAGCTTCCTTTGATCCATGCTTGACAAATTCTCCAATGTTCTTCGCACGTCCCAGATGCTCCGTCTTCCAGCCAAGTCCGAGACAAATCGCGCAGACGAGCGTACTTTTTCCCGTTCCGTTGGGACCGATGACCATGTTCAGACTGGGACCGGGAAAGAACTCCGCATTTGTATAGGTGACGAAGTTCTTGAGGGTGACGCGGACAATGGATCCTGGTTGGTGCTTCATTACCGTCGGAGTTGTACCATCGGTGGCCGTAGGGGCTGAAGATCTGTAGCTGTCGGGCAGCACTGGGCCCTGGGTAGAGTCCTGTAATACAACATATCAGCTGAGAAATATGTTTGACTGTTCGTGTAGCTCTCACCTCCTCGTCATCGTGGTTGTTCAATCTTGCGCGTTTGGCGGAAGACGCGACTGGCTGCGATGAGTAATCTGCTAAAGACTCATTGTCGTCTTCATCAAGCTGCGTTGAGCGCCTTTTGCGCCCTGCAATACGGCCGGGCATGTTTGAATGCTCCGAGATGGTCGAACAAACCGTTTGGTGATCGCTCCGCAGACGTAAGGTACACTTGCGGTGGAATAGCTAAGTACCTGAGATCAGGTGATGAGACGCGATTCTGACGCGCTTGCGGGAGAGAGCCTAATTAGGAAAGGGTGGACCACGAGTTCACGCTTCACTTTAGCGTAAGTTAAGGCAGCCATTAATTCCACTCCATAATATCAAGAATGGTGACATTTGAAAGATACTGAACGAGAGGTCCTCATTTGATAAACTGTCGATTGCAACATACTGTATTCGTCGGTTTTACCGAGCGCTGTGTGATCTGTACAGAAGTCGTTGTTCCATGCTGAGTGACAACGCATGCTTCGAGCCTCGTCGTAACAATTCACATCAGCTCTTATCAGTACTGCTATCGATAAAGTCGCCATCTCCCTACTACCTATCTGTGGGGAAAGAAAAGAAAAGGCCGAAGGACAACCGAGAGCTCGAGCGAACACAAGGCGCAGAGCCGTCTACCGTACTATTATTACCGTATTGATTAGGGTTACACGACCGACAAACACCCTGGGGAACTTGACTGATCTGCTGCTGCCGATACCGCGCCGGTGACAACGCCGATTTTGTGATAGGCAAAGGTCTTTCTTCACAACTCCCTCAATTGTGCTTTAACGATCTCTTTTTGGATTGCGTCTCGTGTACCAGAGTACTTAAATGCTGATGAGCTGCTGCATGGTGCAGTGAGCCTTCAATTGCTTGGACACAAATTCTGTCAATCATTTTTGCAGCGTTAAGTTAGGTTACCTCGACAGTCACAATCTGGACCTTTCTCAAGATGCTCGCTCGACCAGCCCTTCGCGCGATTCTGCGCCGGCGCATTCAACCCAGGCAGTTGTCTGTTGCTTCTTCTTTCCTCTCGACTCCCTCCCTTTCTACAGCCCGCTATGCTAGTGTCAAGTCCCACCGACACGATGACGGATCCGCACGATCCGCGGTTATCAATGTCTTGAACAACATCGCTTCCAAGAGGGAAGTCCAGCAATACCTCGCCCAGTTCACTTCGGTCGAGTCTCAGCAGTTTGCCGTCATCAAGGTAGGAGGCGCTATCTTGACTGATTATATCGACGAGCTATGCGCATCCCTTCGCAACTTGAACCAGATGGGTCTTTTCCCAGTCCTTCTTCACGGCGCTGGACCTCAATTGAACAAGATGCTGGAGAAGGCGGGTATTGAGCCACAGTACAACGAGGGTATTCGAATCACAGATGGTCAGACACTTGGTGTCGCAAGAAAGCTGTTTCTCGAGGAGAACCTCAAATTGGTCGAGGCTCTGGAGAGCTGGGGAGTCAAGGCCAGACCAATCACATCGGGTGTCTTGATGGCAGATTACAAGGACAAGGATCTCTACAAGTTTGTGGGTAACGTCAACCAGGTCAATGTTGACCCAATCAAGGCCGCCATTGCCGATGGTTACATTCCTGTCATGACTTGCATGGCTGAGAGCAATGAGGGTCAGGTTCTGAACGTCAACGCGGACAAGGCTGCTGCTGAGTTGGCCAAGGCCTTGGTTCCTCTCAAGATTGTCTACCTGTCCGAGAAGGGCGGTCTTCATAACAAGGAGACTGGCAAGCTCATAGAGGCCATCAACCTTGATGAGGAATATGACCGTTATATGGACATGCCTTGGGTCATCCACGGTACTCGTTCTAAGATCAGGGATATCAAGGATCTGCTTGACCACCTCCCAAGATCTTCCAGTGTTGCCATTATCCACCCAGAGACTCTCGAACGCGAACTCTTCACACACAGCGGTGCCGGTACTCTTATTCGACGAGGCACCAAACTCCACCAGGCATCTTCTCTCAGCCAGTTCCAGGACATCGACCAGCTCAAGAACGTCCTTGTCAGAGATCGCGAAGGTCTGGACTCTGCGAACGTCGTCGACAGATATCTGGAAGGTCTCAACACAAGACCCTTTAAAGCATACTACGATGAAGCCATGGACGCACTTGCAATTGTCCTCCCACCGGAGCAATCCAAGCCTGACCAAATCGCACACCTCGCCACCTTGACTATGACAAGATCTGGATGGTTGTCCAACATTGCCGACAACGTCTTCCAGAGTCTCAAGCGTGACTTTCCTAAGCTGGCGTGGACCGTCAAGCAAGACGACGAGAACTTGACATGGTTCTCGGAGAATGCCGACGGTAGTATTACCAGACAAGGTGAAGTCCTGTTCTGGTACGGCATCGAAACACCAGAAGAGGTCAGGAACTTGATGGCCGAGTTCATCCAACACGGTAGACAAATGTTTGGTGACATCAACCTCGAAAGCCAGCTTCACCGCGCATCAGCTGCCGCTGTGAGGATCAGGGAGGGTGCTGCTCGCTTGCAACAATCGAGAGAGCAGATTGGCCAAGTCGCTCGTGCTTACTCGACCAAGGCCTTCAGACCTCAATCTCGATCATTCAGCACAACCTCTCGCCGCTCATACGCTACCGACACTAACCCCAATCCACCTCTCGGTATCAAGAACAGCGAAAAGGAGTATCCATCCAAGATCGCTGTCATTGGTGCTCGCGGCTACACCGGCAAGGCCTTGATTGAGCTTTTGAACCGTCACCCTAACATGGACCTTCGTCACGTCTCGTCTCGTGAACTTGCCGGCAAGAAGCTTGCAGACTACACCAAGCGTGAGATAATCTACGAGAACCTGTCACCAGATGATGTCAGGAGGATGGCCGACAAGGGAGCAGTCGACTGCTGGGTCATGGCCCTGCCAAACGGTGTCTGCAAGCCATACGTTGATGCCATCAACGAGTCCAGCCACAAAGAGGCAGTCATTGTCGATCTGTCTGCCGACTACCGTTTCGACCCTGAGTGGACCTACGGTCTTCCAGAGTTGGTCAAGAGAGGCACTATCGCAAGCGCCAAGCGCATCGCCAATCCAGGTTGTTACGCCACCGCTGCCCAGCTGGGTATTGCCCCTCTTCTTCCTCACCTCGCCGCCGCTCCTGCCAATCCAACTGTCTTTGGTGTTTCCGGCTACTCCGGTGCTGGCACCAAGCCAAGCCCAAAAAACGACGTCAACAACCTCACAGACAACCTTATCCCGTACAGCTTGACTGACCACATCCACGAGCGGGAGATCAGCGCTCAGCTGGACCGTGAGATTGGATTCATTCCTCATGTCGCCGTCTGGTTCGCCGGTATCCACCACACTATCTCTCTTCCACTCGCCGAGAAGATGGCATCTCGCGACGTGAGACAGCTTTACCAGGACAGGTACGCTGGCGAGAAGCTCGTCCGCATCACTGGTGAAAGTCCTTCCGTCAAGCAGATTGCCAACAAGCACTATGTTCAGATCGGTGGTTTCGCAGTTCACAGCAGTGGAAAGCGTGCCGTTATCAACGTCACCATTGACAACTTGCTCAAGGGCGCTGCTACTCAGTGCTTGCAGAACATGAACCTTGCCCTTGGATATGCTGAGTATGAGGGTATTCCGATGGAGTGATGTGATCATGTCATATGGTTTCATTAGTTTATTCTGGAGATGGTTTCAAGGCTAGATTCCATAGGTGGGGAAGGGTGAGGAGATTTGATACCATACACAGAGACGAGATCTCTGGCGACGTGGCCAGGTCTTGATGTTTTCTATGTAGCTAGCGCATATGCGACCTAGGGGGCTGGACGCCAGACGAAGGTGAAAATTACTATAGACTCATGGTACCTCCTTCGAAGTCGTTAAGCCGTCCATCTATAGTGTCATCGTACATGAATAGCGTAACTACCGATTCGAAGAAAAATGCTCTGCGTTTGTGACAAAGCAGCGAAGGCATGCGCTACATCGACGGTAATCGGGTGGATGTCGCGTCAGGGAAGTGCTCCGGTGTATACAAATCTGCGTCGGGCGATCATAAAACCGAAGCGGCGAGCGACCGGCGGAAGCAAGACTCTACTGCCTTTGCGAGTCGGAGTTGCTACATATGGTAGTACGCCCGAAAAGGCGTTTCTGGTTCCATGATGTTATATCTTGTGCTTCTATGTAACAACTAGTGATAGGGTAGAAATTCCTACAATCATGCATCAATCTTCTAAGATCACTGTGCTCTTTGTTGGCGCTGTAAGTGCGACAAACAAGACCGTTGGATGTCGACGCACTGACAGGGCAAGGGTAACATAGCTTTCGGAAATGATAATGTCCTCTGGAATCACTCGCAAAGAATTGAGACCCATCTTGGTACCGACTTGGAGGTCATCGGTATAATCGACCCTTCGACCGAACGTGTCAACCAGGTGCTTCAGCAAAAAAAGTCCTCGGCGGCGGCGGCATGCTACCTCGGAGCTCAACACTATGCTTCGATCAGGAAGCCGAAGTAGGTCTCGCAGAAAGACAACTATCGCCAGATCTCGTACTTCTTGGAACTCCTCCACACTATAGGGGTACAGCGCACCTTGGACGCGATCTTGAGCTTCAGATTATTGCTTCGTTCGGGTCAAAATGTACCATATTTGCGGAAAAGCCAGTGTCAACTGCGAGACCCGAAGAGTCGTTCCCAGTGGCACAGGCGCTTGCAGTTTCAGGAAACGCTGTATCGGTTGGTTACATGCTCAGGTATCTGAAGGTCGTCCAACATGCTATCTCAGTAATTTGGCAAGAAAAAGTCCGAATCATGACTGTCAGTGCTCGCTATACCTGTGCGTATTCACGAATCCGCAAGGTCGATTGGTGGAACAAAGCAAAACAGTGCGGACCGATAGTTGAGCAAGCTACACACTTTGCCGACCTGTGTCGATACATTGGCGGCGAGGTTGAGCTGTCCACCGTCTCAGCACTCGCCCTTGAGTATGATGAAGAAGCAGGCTCCCTATCTAGCATGGCTGTTGATGAAGCGACGATTCCAGAGGAGGACAGAATCCCACGAGCAACAACTGCCATATGGTAAATACACACTTGTCATTCGAACATTCGCAGTACATCTTTCGCTCTTGCTGACCGCCTTGTAGGAAGTACGAAAGTGGTGCGATGGGCACACTGATGCACAACATCGCGCTACATGGGATTCGATATTCCAATGAAATAGTCATCACTGGCGACGGTTACCAGCTACGTTTGGTCAATCTATACACTGTGCCGACTTTGTATATCCGGTAACCAATGTTGATTGTATCCTTTTTGGTCGGCGCTGACGTCTCTCAGGACCCCAGAAAGCGAGGAGGAGAAATCGTACACTTATCCTCATGATGATCCATTCTATACAGAGTTCGCCGTTCTCCTGGAATCGATTCGCGGGCAAAGAGCCGGTTCTACCAGTAATGGCAAATCGACGTCTGACAAGCTGTATGAGCCAGCATCAATCATGTCATCATACGAAGATGCATGCAAAACGTACGAATTGACTTGGCGGATCCGAGATGCCAGTGAGGAATCGACGGCCAAGCGTCGCAGCAGAAACCACGGCGTACTGGCAAAGCTATAGTGTGGCTACGAGGTCACAGGACGAAGACTAGAGTTGACACGGGACTTGTTGGTTCTTAGGCCAGACGAGGTCTTGCAAACGGTGAGAAGGCGAGGCCAGTAGCAGAATGAATCCCTGCTGTATGCAGTCAAGTACTCACTGACGTTGTAAGCCGCCACGGGTTAGGATTAGGCGTGCAACTCGTGCGACCTAGTAATTTTTAATGGACCAAACACCTGTGAGTTCGGCCGTCTGGTGCAGTGCCGCAAAGCTGCGGTGTTCGGGTACGGCCACCAAAAAGTCTACGAGATATCTCCGGCGATCGGGAATAACGTGAGGTGAGATGACGTTTAAGCATAGAAGCCTCGGGTTTCTATTGCGTATGGTATCGATGAAGTGAGCCCTGGACTTGATAATTACAAAGCGGAGCACGCCATCGCCTCATATTACAAACACACAGGTCAGATCCAGTCCTCCTGTCGAGCGTATATATTACCAGTTTCCCAAGGCATTGGACATCTCGAATCAACCGTAGGTTCGCTTTCCTCGTCCTTGTCACCTTTACAATTCGAACTATACCGAATGCGATCGACAAACGCTCTGTACAAAGCATCCTCGACTATCACATCTTCCGTTCGTCCTTTACGATCTTCCAGACCCCTCACCAATCTTCGACCCTTATCTAGACCAGCATCAAACATGACTACCGGTCAATTCAAGTACATCGACCCCACCACATACGTGCAAAGCACGGAACCGTTCATCAAGCCCTGGAACAAGGTAGACGGTCCAGGCACTTCCTACAGCCTCATCGACCACGAACGATCCGTCGAGAACATCCGTGGTCAAGAGGAAAACTTCTCCACCGACAAGTCAGGCTTTGCTCTGTATAATCATCCTGCTAAAGAGACGGCATTCGTGGACGAGACGGCGATTCGCGATGGATACTATGCGGAAGTGGAAAGCCTGCTCCGGGAAAAGCTATCGGGCATCAAGAAGGTGGTGATGTTCGACCACACCATCCGCAGACGGCAAAAGTCCTCTCCCCGACAGCCGGTCCAGCAAGTCCACGTCGACCAAACCCCCGGCGCGGCCGAAGTGCGCGTCAGACGACACTTGCTGCAGGACGAGGCAGAAGAGCTGCTCAAAGGCCGCTACCAGATCATCAACGTCTGGCGACCGATCGAGAACGCCGCGTCCGACTTCCCTCTCGGCGTCATCGACTGGCGCTCCACCGTGCCAGAGGACTTTGTCAAAGTCGACCTGCTATACCCCAAACGCGCCGACTCGCACAACGACGACGACAGAGGCGTCGAGGTGCTTCCGTCCGAGGATCCATTGTCGACAAAAGGCTACGAGCCACGCGGCGAGACGTTCGCGGTGGCGCCTAGCAAGCAGCACAAGTTCTACTACATGAAGGACATGACGCCCGACGAGGTCATGTTTATCAAGTGTTTTGACTCGAGGAGTGAGACGTTCGCTGGTAACAAGGGTGTTGCGCACTGCACGCCTCATACTGCTTTTGTGGACCCCCAGACACCGGCCGATGCGCCTGGTAGGCAGAGTATCGAGGTCAGATGTTTGGTGTTTTACGAGTAGAGTAGTTGACGGTCTTGTGGTTATGTAGCATATAATGAAGTTCTCATATTCATAAGAACCGAACGGCTCACGTGCATTTGAAACCAACCGGGTGTACCTCGTGTCATGGCAAGACGCAGATGATTTTGCATATATGATGATAGACCAAGAAAGTCTACATTCTGTAAGAAGAGAGCGAGAGATACAGTATGATTATATATGCCAGAAGCGAACCCGCCACTCCATCGCAGCCTAAACTGCATCGTACTGTCGGGATTATAAACGGCATTACAGTGATCACTATTGGTCACCTGGGAATGTGGAATGTCAACTGAGCAAGTAACAACCCAAGGGTATTTCTGGACCGTGGTATCAAGAAAGAAAAGAAAAGAGGTTAGCAGGAGATTCGGCGGAGTTTTATCCGGCGCGCGGTGGAGATTTGGGTCCCGGAGATTGCCCGCCCGATGCAATACCTACATGTAGGTAACAGAGATGGTTCTTGGGTTCTGGCTCAAGGGTTTGACTGATGTAGCAGAATAGATCGATTCGTGATTATTCTAATGTCACAAGAGAGACTCAAGAGCGCTGTCAGACCTCATTGCCGTGGTCACAATGGTATATTACAAATTTACCCAACCAATCAATACCTGATGAAAGAAGAACGCCGCGCTATGATACCTACCAGTCGTCTGTCCTTTTACCACTATGTAGCATTCAATCCTCAGACTTCAATCCACAAAGATCAGTTCCAAATATCGAATCGAGCCATGCAAAGAACAGCCAGTAGAAGCCTGCGTTCTTCCAGTCAAAGCTTCCATCTTCCAATCTCGGAATCTGCGAACCGGCATTTCCATTCTTTTGCCCGAGGAAGTATCCGATGACGGGCAATGATGCGAGCATGGTCGAGTACTTTGGCGGTATGGGGAGGAAGGCTTGTTCAGCAGGAAGAAGCACGGCGCGGGTTGCGCCTGGGACGCGCATCGGTCTCTGGCGAACTGTCTGGTCTTGTGTCGCGAGATCTGTAGAGGATGCGAATGGATCGTAGCTGCCCAGCAGATTCGGCTGGCTCTTGCTGCGTTGTGCGAACGCTGGCGGTGCAAGGCTTCCGTTGACGGTCGCTGACGTCGCTGTCTGTGATGAATCGGGCGAGCCTTCCGTGCCAGCTATGAGTGTGTTTGTGGAGAATGACCGAGGTAGCGAATCAGAGTCTATCTGTGCACCGGCGTTCGAACATGGAATCGGTGCATCGTTTGGTGGACCAACTCCGCGAAAGGGCTCTGCGTATACCAGATGGCCGTGCAGGACGTGGGGAGAACGGTCGCATGCGAGATCAGCCGCCTCTGGTGAGTCAAAGGTGACCTTTATCCAATGCTCTCCTCCATAGTATGCATTCCTCTTCTTCTTGGCCGCTGCCGAAAGGCTTCGCTGCGCCGTCGCCCGGCTGTAGGTCAAAGACATGTCGTAGCGTTGGTATGGCGGCTGTCGGTCATAGTCCTCGTATATGCAGCCTCCGGATATCTTCTCGTAAAAGTCGATAGACGCCCATTGCTGATCGCGACCATAACCATATAGCATGACTTCAGTGGGCTCCTTGGCTGTGTTCGATGTTCCCCCCGTCACAGTATTCGGATCTATTGTTGTCAATGGGCCTTTCGAAACATCTTTGGCGCGCTGTGTGGTCTTGTATGCGTTAAAGATGGCATCTTCTGTCTGAACGTTCTCGATCCTCGCAGCATCCTCCTTCCTGGCTGGTGTAGCAGTCTTACTGCGCGAAAATCCTCTTCGTCGCGTAGACCTTCCAAAGGGTCCCTTCTCCTCTGGTTCGCGACGGCGATTGACGTCGGCGCTGCAGACAATTTGTTAGCTTATTATTAAAGGTCATCCCCAAGGATGTTCTCAGCTGGCATGGTTGTAGCAAGACCTACTCTGCATATTCGTAGCCCCAAGGCAATCGTCTACCACTCGCATCGTAAGCCTTTTCATTATCCGGCACCGCATGCACTTGCATGCCACCTCGTAATGAGTTCATCGTGATTTTGTGGTGTGTGAAATAATTAAAGGACGAAGGAGATTGTCTGGATCAACAAATCAATGGGCGAGCTTCAACTTCACTGCAACACCCGCAGATCAACCGCGAAAGACAAGACGTGAACCATGGTCCAAGCGCCTTCGTTCACATGTGCTACAACTTTCTCTCTTCTGATCTGCCTTCGAATTCCCTACTGCACTTCCTTTTCTTGCTTGTGTATTGATCTAGAAGAAAGCGTGCTACCGAATCCAAATCTTGCCCTCGTTGAGACTTTATCGACACACTTGTAGCAGATCTGTCTGGGCTCGAGATGTTTTATCTCGAAAATGTCGAGCGTCCAAATGTCAATTCGAGTCAGGTGCTAGAGACAAGCAGTCGAATCAACGATCAGTACCGGTACAGATCATAGTCAAGTGTCTTTTCGCCGTCTCACCTGACGCACCTCATGTCTTCTCATCACATGTCCAGATGTAAGGTGCTGTACTATGATTACCTTGCCATTGTCTCCCGACTGGCACATGCAGTTCTCCAATTCCCGTCTCTCCACCAGGCGTTCCCCGCATGACCTCATGCTATATCATGAATTAATTTGTCCACAATGAGGAGCACCACAAGAATCGCACCGACCTAAAGAGAACATTGAACAAGTCAAGCAACATGGAAGAATCAAACCGAGAGCGGCAATCAGCAGAGCTAGTCCTGCTTCAATCAATGTACCCGACCGAAGTGACCTTCAACACCCCGAACAACGAACCACCAGACCTCTCCCACCAGGACGCCCACGACCCATCCTTCAATCTCAAGATAAACGACGACTACACCCTCGAACTGAGCCTCCCACCAAGCTACCCCGAAACAAACCTACCAACAGCCTATCTGACCTGTAGCGGGCACATTAGTAGCAGCACCCGAAAACACGCACGATCGCTCCTCTCTTCCGTCCTAGCAGACATAACACCCGGACAAGAATGCCTAGACATCCTCATCCAACAGCTCTCGGAACAACTCTCCACCCTCTCGTCCACAGACGACCACTCGCACGACTCACAGAATAACCCACAAACAACCCCCCAACAATCTCAGTCCCACACACCCCGCATAAAAACGACCCTCCTCTGGTCGCACCACCTCCTCGCAACCTCGAAACGGAAAGACATCGTGTCCTGGTCGCGCTCGCTGCGCCTTAACGGTTACAGCCGCCCCGGCTACCCGGGCGCGATACTAATAGAAGGTGAAGAAGACGACGTGGACGAGTTCGTGGCGCGCATTAAAGAGCTGCGGTGGCAGGCGCTGCAGGTTCGTGGGGAGGAGATGAGTGAGAAACGGAGGCTGGCTGGGAGGGAAGGATACGGGACCAGAGAGGTGGAGAGCCTGGGGGACCTGGCTGAGGAATTGAAGAAGAGGAATCAAGGGCTGGCCGAGTGGTTTTTGGAGGGCATGAAGATTGGACACTGATTTATGGACCACGTTTCGGCATATCGAGGACCGAAAAGAAAGGATGAGGTACAGCACAAGAAACAGAAGGAAGTGAAAAGGATCGATTGAGCAAGACAAGCTCTAACGCCGGAGATATGGGCATGCAAGAAAAGTCCCAACTCCCATGAATACCCAACCCTCGAACCGGTCAGCACGACCAAATGCCTTCGTGCCAAACACAGACTCCGAATTTTCAATGCTCAAAATCTCCCAAGCCATGCATCGTTGCGAAAAAAAGTATCCAAATCATCTATCACCAAGCCATCACAACGAGCACTATCTCGAAGCAATGATCCTTCTGGTCTTCACCAAGAACGGGCTGGGCATCTCATCCCTCTCAGGGTCCCACAACGGCTCGAGCATACGTCCCGACTTGGTCGTCTTCTCGCCGTCGGACGAGTCGCTTGCGCTGCCCTGCTGGTTCTGCATCTCGGCCATGTTCAGCTCGACCAACGTGCGTCCCTGCAGCTTGTTGCGTTGCATCGTCTTCATCAGGTCGGCGCCCTTTCTCGCGCTGAGAGCCGTGGGTGAAGGCTGTGATGGGGCTGATGGAGCCTTGCGGACTGGGCTGGCGAGATTCCTCGTCATGGGCTTGCGGTTCGGTGATGATGGGCGCGAGTTCTCGGTGCCTGCGGCCGAGGTCGGGCGAGGTGCGACGACCGCTTGAGGGCCGTAGACGTTTGGTGTTGATTGCATTCTTTGATGGATCTGTGGTCCTTGTGTTGTGCGTGCGCGGCTGAGTGCTGGGCGGGCGATACCGCTCGATGAGGGTCGTGCGGGGGGCATCTTGAATGGGTCGCCCGTTACGAGCGGAAGTGGCTTTGGCCTAGTAGGCGAGTCGCTGTCGTCGAGCTCTTCCTCATCATCGTCGGCAAATTCGCCGCTGTTCGCAAACAGTGCCGATCTGCTCTCCCGTGTCGCGGCTACGTCGAAGATGTTATTACCTCTCAGTGCCGGTTGTCGCAAGTTGGTTCCCTCAAGAGGTGTGTTTCTGCGGGGTGAGAGTGAAAGGGAAGCAAGGTTGCGTATTGGGCTTGGATCAGCCATGTGTACATCCATCGGACTTGGTGCCAATTCTTCAGCATTGGCAATGGTCCTGGCACGAGTGAAAGGCGTTCTGCTCGACTTCTTAACCGGCTTGTGCCTCTTCTCTAGTGGTGATTCGGGCTGTCCGAGAGAAAGTTGTGAAAAGTCAGCGGCTTCCTCGTCGATCTCGCTGACGGTGTTAAGCGATTTGTGACCGACAGGAAATGCCGGTGGTGTCGATGATCTTGGAATTGGGTCTTCGACGTGGCCAGATGTGCTCGACCACGAGGTGTTTGAGGTGTTTGACGAGGTAGGCATGTCAGAAATCCGTCTTGCGACCTCCTCTTCCACTCTTTGAATCAGCATTTCTTGCATTTCCTTCTCTGCAAGATCGACCCTCCGGTTAATCTCGAGCGTCGCTCTTGTTTCCCATTCCATGAGGAGCTTCTTGTTGATACTGTCGTATGCGGCCTCCTTCTCTGCCTCCAGTGCAGCAATGTGCTCTCTTGCCAATCTCAATTCCTCGAACGCCTGGGTCTTGGCAAGTAAGTGTTCCTGTACGAGAAGGGCACTGTTTTGTGATTTGCGGATCAACTTGACGCGTGGAAGATTCAGCAGGGCAGCTGTGTCCGGTCTGGCATTAGGATTGACCTGCAAGCATGCTGTGATAACCTCTGACAACTCCCTCGAATATGCTCTAGGAAGCGGTGTGACCTTTCCTAACCTAATCTTCTGGATCAGATCCAGATGTGTCTTTGCGTTGAAGGGTGGCTCTCCAGTACAGAGTTCGTACATGACGCAGCCAAGCGACCAGATATCCGAATAAAGCGAGTACCTTTCCGACATGCAAATCTCCGGCGACATGTAAAAGGGTGTCCCGACATATGTTGATGCAAAGTCGTGTGATGCAATAATTTTTGATAGTCCAAAGTCGCCGAGCTTGACGGCATTGCCATCGCCAAGGAAGACTGCGAATGGTTAGAACCAAAGCGTGTGGCCTCGACGGTATACGGCTTACCATTCTCTGGCTTCAAGTCTCTGTGTAGAATCATCCTGTCGCATGCGAGCTTGCTCTTGACTGGTAAAGCGTTCTTGACCAGACTGACAGCACCTCCGTCAGCCCGCGGCGGTTCCTCTCCATAGTGACACCGATAGAGTGCTGACACGAGTTGCGCAAAAATGGTCCAGACCAGCTCTTCATCAGCGTATGCATTCCTGGCTTTGAGGTCCTTGATCATAATTCCTAAATCTCCGTTTCCGCAGTATTCCATGTACAGATGCAGGTCGGATGACTCCTTGTGATGCTCCTTCTCGTAGTAGCGGACGATATTAGGATGGTCCAGTTGTCGTAAAATGTTCAATTCGGCTTGGAGCTGGTGCCTCTCCTTATCCGACATCTTTTTGTAGCATATCTCTTTCCGGCAGAGGATCTGACAACGACATCAGTATAGTCGATGATCACAAATATCCAATGGCAACATACGAGTCCATCCGTCTTTCTGCGCACTTTGTGAATGATGCCGAAGGAGCCTTGCCCTGTAATATCAATGTCAGCCACCAATGGTTCTGTACCTGCATGCAAGGCGGGATGCCCTGGGGAAGCGTGCGCACCTATCCTCTCCAAAACCTCGTACTTTTCCGCCTCGGAAGCCATATTGAAGAAAACAAACGAGCGGATCAGATGCAATGCAAGTCTATACACAAGCCATACTAGGAGCCGAAAGAAAAGCGAGAGTGGTGATGGCGGTGTCGAATGACGGAGTGGTGGGCGCTTGGAGATATTGAATGGAGAGAGAATGAGTGCACAGTTGAGTACAGTCTCCAAACGGAATCATGTTTGTTCAGAATGCCTGAAGCCTGTAACTACGGTAACGAAGCTGATCCAGGGTCCGGCCCGAGCTGGAACGGAAACCGCGAACCGGTGACGGCATCCCGCATGCGACTTCCCCATACTGTACGGACAAAGTACGGATTTATCTTCTATAGTTCCTTGTCCAATGTTCACAACGCTGTATTAAACGGTTCCGCCACCGACGACAGATTGCTGTACAGACAACGAGACAAACGACCTAATTTCCGAACGAGGAGCACTGCTGGAGTGAAGAACGCGAGAAATGGTCGCGAACAAGTTCGAGATTGAAAGAACCCTCCATGAAGAGAAAAGAGACATTGCATCGGGCAAAATAAAAGAAGACAACCCATTGGATACTACCGAGGACTTTCGAGTATTTTGCGAAGCATGCAGGAGAGGTGATCTGAAAGTCTGTCAGGAGAAAATATCCGAAGGTGTCAATATCAATGCACGCGACCGATACGATTACACACCGGTTATCTTAGCAAGTCTTTGTGGCCACTTTGAGGTCTTGCAGCTATTACTCGAGTCTGGAGCATTGTGTGAGCGTGATACGTTCCAGGGAGAAAGAGCACTGTACAATGCATTGAACGACAAGATCAGAGACCTCTTGACGTCTTACGACTTTTCAAAGTCTACGGATCCTCTCCAACCTCTGGCAGGTCACATTACTTCGTTACTACTTCCGAAAGAGGACTGGCCTGATACTTCAGACATTACGCTGCACACATACGATGCTTCTTTCCCGCTTCACAAGTTCATTCTCTCCTCGAGATCGCCTTACTTCGCAAGCAAGTTAGCTGCGGCGCCCGAGACAAAATCATGGAAGCTGGCACAGACAATACCCACGCAGTCTTTCGAGACAGCGATACGATATTTGTATATGGGTGAAGTCAGGGTGAACACGGGATCTGGAGAGGAAGAGCAAGCGATTCTGATGGGTATTGATAAGCTGAGCAAGCAACTCGAGATCGAGAGATTGTTTACTGGACTGGTCGAGGGTGGTGATAGACGGCAGGCGAGGCAGAGAAGACAAGCCGAGATCAACCGTGGTCAAGGTCAGCTCATCAGATGGTTCAAGGAGTCGGTACTTGGCAACAAGGTTGAGGTGAATACTGCCAATGCAGACGATGTAAAATGGGATCGGGACAATGCCATATTTGCAGATGTCTTGCTGAGGGCGGACGAGGATGAAGAAGAGGATGAGGAGGAGCCAAAGCAAGAAGCATCGCAAGTACGCAATACAGAAGGACCACTCAACGGCATACCCATTGGCATCTTCGGGAATGGTTCACACGACACAACACCGACGAAAAAGCCTAGGAGATCCGTTCTGTTCCCGGCACACAAGGCAATGCTTCTTCGATCCGAGTTCTTCAGAGCAATGTTTGCCTCCGGCATGCAAGAAGCACAAGAGACTCCACATCTTCAGATTGTACCCATCGACTGCTCGCCGGAAGTACTCGAGGTCGTGCTTACCTTCCTCTACACTGAAGAGTCGAAAATGTCCCTGGAACTGGCTGTCGATGTGCTGTTCGCTGCAGACCTCCTATTTCTGGAGAAGCTGAAGCACCGAGCAGCGGTCATCATCTCGACACTAGGCAACGGCTCTACGTCAGTGGTCGAGTCCATGAACCCGCGTGGAGAGATTGAGACAGAAGATGTCGTCGATATCTACGAAGTGATTCGCGCTGGTTGGGATACCCGAGTCCGTCGTCTTGAAGAGTTCGGAGCCAGGTTCCTCGCCTACCGTCTCGAGAGGTTCATCGATGAGCCTGAGTTCGCGGAAATTGTGAGGGAAAGTGCAGATCGTATCCGAGGTAGACAAGAGACGGATACTATCGAATTGATCGACGAGTAAGTTACATCAGAAACTTTGCGCGAAGCGTCAACTGACGAGCACAGTATCCGAGCGAATCTGAAAGAACGGTTCCGATTGGCCATGGACGACGCCGGTATAGATGAAATGGTCAACGAACAGGAACGACTGGACACGATCCACGAGCATGAACGATCAAACGACGATGCTCAACTCCTCGACAAGGATGTATTCTCTGAAGACGCAATCTTCGAGGATGAAGGCGTGGATGTTTGCTCGGGGCAGACACCGCCCAACGATGTACCGGACAGCCTGCTGGAGCAACAAGAGAAGCTACCGACACTAGATGGTGGATTTGCACGCGACGAATTCCAGCAAGATACCATGAACCATAACTTTCTCTTGGAAAAGATAGATACTATCTTGGAGAATTTGAGGCTCGAGGCTTAGATATATACATACAGGACCCACGATTTATGCCATGACGAGGTTGACGAACTACCTTACCTTATGCTTGATGTGCTTCTCGATTGTCGTTGATCAACGAGCCGTGTGCCTCAGCCGAATTCAAGCGGTTTCACAAGGCTATGTTATCGGAAAGAGAATATCTATACCAAGAGTGGCTCACACAGTTACGATTTCACCATTACGCGGCTGATGCACGAAGAAAGCACAGTAACCACTTCGGGATACTGTAGGCTACACAATAGGTGAGGGCGAAGCAAAATAGGGCGGCGGGACACCCGTTTCGCCCGTTGCAACCGGGGCCAGCCATGCATCTGATCGTCTCCCGCCTCCGCAGTTTCGCACTGCCTCGACGCATTGCGCGTTTCATAAAGTGGCTGATCTCCCTGATTTCCCTGACTCCTTGGACCGAGAGTGATAAGTTAGTGCATAGATACAAACCAGATCTAAGGGGACATCTCTTGGTGTTATCGTCTTTCGCTTCTTGTCTTGATTTTCTTCCATCAGACCTATCGCTTTCACGCTCGCAGGACATCGAGTCGATCGCTGTGCGATCACAGCAATAAGTAAACACTACTCTACATTCACCACTACCACTTCGATCTGCCACTCATGGCACCTCCAATCACGCTCTGGCAGCGCGACATCATCCAATCTGAATTCAGCAATGTGAAGAACACATTCTCATCGTGGGACTCGTGCATGGCTGAGACATACTGCAAGTGCGTAAACTCCATATCGTTCCGCATCTTTAACCACAAACTAACCAATCCCAGATACCCAGCAATAGTCGGCATAGTAGTCGGAGCTCTAATTCTCATCTCCCTCCTCTGGTGCTTCGCACGCATTCTCTTCTGCGGTGCCGAATGCTGCTTCTGCATCGGCTCCTGTCTGCGCTGCTGCACCTGCTGCTGCCGCTCCTCGAATTCGCCTCGCTCACGACCACAACCAGCACCAGCACCATACCAGTACCAGTCCGCTGCACCACCACAATACACCGCCACCCCGCAATACGCGCAATTCGACGCCCCGAGCAAAGGCGGCTATCGCAGCGTAAACGAGGACTCCCTCCCTGCAATGCCCGCGTGGGAAACCGCCACGTCGCGCAAGGTCGAGGACCATGATCGCGAGGACGAGGCCGTTGAGATGAGCAAGCTGGACACGCAGCAGGCGCAGCCGATGCTTCCGCGCGTGACAATGACGCCAGTCGAGTTACCGTATGGACGAGACCCGTACGCCCGCGACCTGGGCGTGCCGCAGACCTACGACAATCGCGGGTACGGCCAGCAGCAGAACCCGTATGCGTACAACCCTGCTCCCGCTCCTGCGCCGGGGTCGCCTGTCTACGGACAGCAGAATCATCCTGCGTATCGTCCTGTTCAGAACAACTATCCACAGACGAATTATGCGCCTCAACAGACGACGAACTACCCTCCTCAAGCAGGCTATGGATACAACCGTCTATCGGCGCAGGAGAACCCAGTCAGTCCGAGCGTGTACTCTTCGCACGGCGAGAACGAGTATGCTCCCCGCGCGCCGCCGAGTTATCACAGTCGTGCGCCGAGTCAGGGACTGGGACGCAAGCCTGTTCAGGGATCTTGGAGAGAGATCTGAGTAGTTCGCAAAGAAGAATTTATCACATAGGGGAGGATATAAGATCTTCTCAAGCATGGACGGGAGTCTGGGAGGGAATTGGGATATGCATAGCGTGGCTGCGAAATATCTGTCTATCTACGCACGGTGGAGGTATCGGGTATACTACATCAGATTTGCGAAACGCCCCATTGGCTGGAATATGATAATGCTGTATCTTTTAAATTCATTCCGCTGCTCCTTTACATGCTCATAGGGTTCTTCTGGCCCTTCTCAACCATGTCCGCCTCAGCCCTCAAAACCTCAGCCCTGAACTTCCTGAACGCTCCCTCGATCCTCTGCTTGCTCTCCGGGTCTCTCGTGATTGTCGAGTTGGCCGCCATGCCTCCAGTCAGAAGACCCAATTCACCACCGAAAAACAATCCACCCCCGGCGAAGAAGGTGTATGTCGCGATATCGCCAAGCGTCGATGGTTGCATGAAGCGTGTAAGGTCGGGGATTGGTTCTGCTTCTGTCAGCCTGTGCCCAGCTTTTTTCTTTGATATGATATTGCCTAGGGAATGACTAACCAGTGCGACCATTTGCGAATCGAACTTCGGTTGGCTTCTCTGATGCCTTGAAGGCTTGAAACATAGCCGTCCTGTTTGCGCGAAGCCGGTAGGCGAGGAAGACACCAAGTCCCAGTCCGACGACTGAGCCAATGGTCGCATAGGTCGAGACTGTGCTCGCGGCCGATTGGAGCTTTTGGCGGTCACTTTCGTTAAGACTAGATTGGGTCAACAGGAATGCCATTCACACCGATGGACGAGGCGACATACTCGTGTCTGTAGTGCTCTTCTGCCAGGGCACCGAGGTCGCTACCCATCGACTTGCGGAAAACTGCTAGGGAGTCGGAAGACATGTTGACGGCGGAGTTGTGCGGTCTTGTGAAATTGTACGATCAATTGCCCAGGAGTACAGATATATGTGATGCGTAAAAGGTAAATAGCACGAAAAAGTAAGGTAGGTAGTTTGAGGTGCCGGAATGCCACTGCCAGCCACGGTCAAGCGAACCTTCATGTTCCTTCACATGTCAAACAACCGGTGACGTCAGGCCATGCGTTCCGATGAGCAAACATTCGTGGGGAAAGTGCGGGGATATCAATACGGCATTGTGTTTGCCAAGAATACTTATTCGTCTCTGTACCACTTTGCATCACTGAAATCATGCATCCAGACGCAAAGACTCCTTATCAGACGAAAGAGATCGACCCTCGCTGGACGGCAGTCGACCACTATGCGATCACGCACCTTCACACCTCGAACTCACCATATCACGCCGCCCTCGAACATGCAGCTCAACTCCAGCACTCCCGTGGCTTACCTGACATCGCCGTGTCTCCTCTCCAGGGCTCTTTTCTCGCCATGCAGTGCAGACTGATGGGCGTGAAGAACGTGCTCGAAATCGGTACATTGGGAGGATATTCCACCATCTGGCTGGCAAGCGCGGATCCGGCGATTAAGATCACCACTATCGAGGTCAGTGAGGAGCACGCTGCTGTTGCGAAGGAGGCGTTCGAGCATGCCGGCATCAGCGACAGGGTAGAGATCATCATGGGAACCGGAAGGGAAGTGCTGCCGAGGCTACAGAAGGAGATAGATGGGGGAAAGAGGGAGAAGTATGGGTTTGTATTCGTCGACGCAGACAAGCCTAACAATGCCTTCTATCTTGATGCTAGTGTGGGCTTGACTCAATCGAGAGGCTGCATCATTGTCGACAACGTGGTTCGCAAAGGCACGTTGGCAAGAGAGGATCTCGCAGCAGATGATCCGAAGGTGCGAGGAAGCCGAGAAGTCGTCGAGGCTGCTGGAAGGGATGAGAGGCTTGATGCAACACTCATGCAAACAGTCGGCGAGAAGAACTACGACGGCTTTCTGATATGTGCTGTTCGATAATGAATGTATATCATCGAGTCGTAGAGCTGTGAATGACAAAAGAATTATACCCTTCCAAACAAACATCTCCTCCACATGTCTTCTCGCATCCACATCGATGGCAGCGCTTAGCGGCATCACAAAGCTCCCAAAACAACTTGTCCGAAGTGCGGACCCTGCTCCACGCTCAGCAGTCCCTTCATCCCAAGAGAGAGAACATGCAGAAATCCTTGTGCAGCCACAATTCTGCTATTGACGACAGGACTAAGCAATTCCTCAAAGTTCATGATGTTCTCATCCTGCAGATCGACCGGCTGGCCAAGCTGCTCAGCGATCATTCTTTGTTCTTTGCGGTCGGATATGCTGGTGTGCACAAACGTGAGGAAGTTCATCGCTTCATTGTCGAGGGTCTGAGCCAGCCAGCCCGGCTGATTGGCCGTTTGTGTATCGACACCAGCTGCAAGACCGAATCTCTGAAATTCGCGCTCCTGCGTATCTCCAATGTCAATTCCCTGTCCTTGCTCACTAGCGCCGACGTCGTAATCGTCCATGGGCGGAAGATCAAAGCCCACTTCATCATTTCCAGATCCGGCCACCGAAGTACCGCGACCGGCAAACAAACCTCTTCCACGGAGTGGACTGGGAGCCACAGCCGAGCTCTGCCTGCGACTGTACAGAACTCCGCGGCTTGTACCTGGTCCTGCAGAGCTAGTGAATCCTCCCGAGCCCAAGCGGAGAGGTGGGCGACGGGTCGAAGAAGCACGTTGGGAAGCGGACATGTTCCATGGCATCATGCTTGCGCTTGCAGAGACTCGCTCGGCAAGGGGCGTGGCTCCTGCTCTGCCCAGTTCGAGTGTCTGCCAATCTGGTAAGCAAGATGTCATGTAAATTTCAATGAGTAAATACTGACATTGTCAAGTTCCGTGAAGCCCTGATCATCAAACATAGGCTCGAGGTCGCCGCCTGCTCTTCCGGCCTCATCATTGGAGTTTCTTGATCTGACTCTGCGATCTGCTCCCTCGGTCTCGGAACTTGCATCATCATGCGTACGTTTTGGAGGCGTGTACTGCGGCTGAAGACCTGCAACCGTGTTGAAGAAGGCTTGACCCATAAACTGCTGCAAAGGTCCTGGAACTGGATCTCCCCCGAACATACGGCCCATTCCCAGTACATTGTTGAAGACCAGAAACTCGGCATTGACTCTTGCTAGATGTGGCGCGCGACGTCTCTCCTTTGCTTCTTTTGCTTCATCCATGTTCTGAACGTAATTGACTTCCCAGTTACGGATAACATTGCCTGGAATTTCCATAACCTCGTCATGGGTGATCGTCTTGGGCTTTCTAGTACGCTTCTGTGGCGCGTGCGCGGATGAAGCTTCGTTCGAGGAGACGAAAACTTCTGGTGCTTGAGTAGAGTCCTCGACATCCCTTGCGAACGGAACTGCGTAGATGTCTTCGAAGTCGTGTTGCAGGGGTAGCAAGTCATCTTCTTCTCGCATAACCTACGGTTGTCAGCTTAGCTATCAGTAGAGCCTTTATGTTGGCTTACGGCATCCTCAACGCCCTGAAGATGACGGACTAGAGGAGTCGTGTCTCTACGCGAAGCGGACGCTTCACGACAAACCGGACTTGGTTGTACCAAATCGCGGTCAACGACATTTCCATCGTCGTCGATGTTGAAGAGATCATCATCAAGAGGACGAGGTTCTGGTTCAGATCGACGAGACAATTCGCTATCGCCAAATTGAGGGAAAGGATGGTTCGACTGGGATGAATCTGCAGACGGTAGATTGAGGCCGACAGCCTCGACCTCGAACGACGGCAGGGTATTTTGGCTGTTCTCAAGAGAAGGCAGAAGTGATGAAGAACGAGATCGAGGTCCCGGCGAGCTGGAGAACGGGTTCAAGTCAAACCCATAATCGAATGCTTGCGTGGAGAAAAGGTCCTCGAGGACCAAGTTTGGATCATCTTGGAGGGTGATTTGTTCTCGTCTGGCAAGCTCGGGTCATTATCGCAGTTCCACGACGTGTACGGAGTTGGTATTTTACCTTGCCACATGCGCCGTTGTCAGCGTGTTACCTGCGTCGAGTCGCTTGTTCAAGTCACGCAGCAGAGTGCGTGCTGATTCGATATCGGAAAGGAGATAGACACATTTCTGCTCGTACACGCGTGTCAAGCCGAACAGGAGATTGCCTTGCAAACGAAGAGCCAACGGCACCTCAGGGTCGGAGACGGTCTCGCACGCTTTTGGAACATCCACGTTGAGAATGTCTTTGCGTCCGACCTTCTTCAGGGTGGATTTAGATCCTAGAGTTGCGACCAGCCTATCGGATCGTTAATCACATGGATCTAGTTACGCCAGGGTGCTGCTGATGTACCAGACTGTCGCGACACCGTATTTTCGGCTCGTCAAGACTGTTGTCACTGTTAGAGAGCTGCAATGAGAACTGATGGACCTGCTGACTGTCGTGCGAGTAGAACATCGTGTCATGCAGGACAAACGGAACGGACAACGTTGGTTCGTAGGACTTCGTACAGTCGTAGATACAGTATGACTATAGCTTGAGGTTGGTTGATAGAAAGTGTGGCGCGTAATAGACGCGACTCGCGCGTTATTCGTGATAACTCCGAAGTAGTAGATCCGTCGGCCCAAGCACAGGTACAGAGTACCCACGATCCGAATCCCGAGACCGCTCGCAAGGTGGAATGGATTCTACCGACTAAATGTTGCTGGTATCGCATGCGACAGCGGCCATCCATATTCGGCATCTCGATTGTGAAGCCAGTAACGTGCTTGTATCATCCTCCAGGCGCCCGCGGGTGATCTGTTCGTGGACGTGTCCATGCGGACTGCTTTTTTTGCAGTCGCAATTGACGTTCCTGCATTGCTTGTACAGAACATCGAGCTAAAATGCTGTGCCTGACACTTCCAGGATAGGATGGATCTGATAGAATCGATGAACCTTTGTAGCCATGACAATCAGGCGTGTTTCATTCGGCGTATCCTCCTCATGGCGGCGCTTGGGTTGGGGTTTGTCTTGCTATGATCTCGTCCAGCTTTCTCTGCATTCCATTTCTATCTCGCATCAGTCGAACCCTTCGGTCTTCCAGTTGCTGAATCTGCTGCTCCGGAGTGGCCTCGAATCGCTGACGTTTCTCCTAAATGTATGCGTTAATAATTGGTGCAACTCATCAAACAGAGGTCCAATACCTTCTTGACGTCCTGCTCGATCTTCAGACCAGCTCCATACCAGGCGCCCATTGCTGTAATTGCTGCTACACTACCAGTCATGACCCAGCGGCGCACTGCCTGTGCCATCTGTTGCTCCGCCATTGTCGCAGTGCTTTCCGAGAAAAGAAAAGACCTTTAGGCAAGCTCAAAGATCCATGCAAGACGTTCTTCCTCAAAATTGCATTGCGAATCACGGGTGAAAGTGAATGAGGTGAAGTGAAGTGAAGTTTAGCTTCGGCAAAAGTTCCCCGACAAAGCGGCATGACATTCACCTCCGAGCCGACGGGTAAACACAACTACTTACTTACTGATCGCAACAGGTAATATATTTGCTCTCTTCTCAATATACCAACAAGCGGTAACAGCGTCTACTCGCCGAATATGTCACAATCAACACGTAATACCACGTCAACCCAGTCACGACTGTCCACTGTTCCCGCGAGCGCGTCCAAAGCGCGTCAGCTATCCCATCTCCACGCGCAACTGGCACAACTCACCGCGCATATGAGCGACCTCGAGAATCTGTTGCGAATGACAGCGGTACAAGCGGAGAGTATGAGAGGACTCGGAGGATACGCAGGTGGAATGTGCGTCTAGCAGGTCATCGACAAGAGACCGACGAGAGGCTGACACTGATTGCATAGGTTCATGGCGGCTTCGAAAGTGCTGGGCGAGGAAACCGTCAACGAGTCCGACACTACGGCTGGTACTTCAAAATCGGGTGAGAGGCCGACCAGGAGCGGTGTATAGGATATAGGCAACGATTTACGAGATACGAATAACGACAAGGATGGAACGTCGCTAGAAGGGGATCATAAGGAACAAGCACAAGAGCAACGCGAGTTCCATGCTTGACAGCAATGCTGTATGTCTATGACTCCAAAATCCACGCTATGCTAATGGTCGAAGTGCTCATGAATACCGCCAAGGATGTCCAGCCCTAGTTGGTCGAAGCAGCCTTCCCCTGAGCCTCGAGATCAGCTTTCGATGGAAGCTCAACAGCACGATACAACAGGATCAGAGCCGAGTGAGATTCGCCTGAAATCTAGTTAGCAACTGTCACGGGCGCGAACAGAATGAAAACTTACCTCCGCCGCTCAAGGTCTCGATCTTTTCTGCCTCAACCTCGCTGACCTTGTCGTCGTTGAACCACCACCACTTGCCGTCCTCCTTCGCGATGGAACCGTCTGGCTGCTTGCGTCCCGACTTCTTGATGTACGACGTGTAGTGACCGCTATCGGCGCTGCCACCCTGATGCGTAATGACGCCCCTCAACTCAAACAGTCCTGTCTGACATGCAGCCGTGTCCTCGGCCAACTGGCTGCTGACAACCGAGAGGAGGTCCTTCTTGGCTGCAAGAACGCTCGCCGCTCGCTCGGCCTCGAGCTCAGCATCAGTCTTGTACGTCTCAGTTCCACCCATCTCCACATCTTTCCCGGCAGCCTTCTTCTCCTCCTTGAGCTCCACTTCGCTCGCCGGTCCAGTGGCCTTGGTCTCACGCTCCTTTGCTTTTCCCGACTTCTTGGCCAAAGGCTCGTTGATAGGTCCGGTGTTTGCGAGATCGTCCTGCTCAGCCTTCATTCTCTTCTGTCTCTTTCTGGCCCGCTCAACATCCTCTTCCTCCTTGCGCACCTCGCGAATCTTGTCTCTTACTGGAATGAGCTGCTTCTTGAGCTCATCCGTGCAGAACTCGACTGCATCGAATTCCATCGGGAACGTGACTTTGCGCATGATCTTGGCCTTCTTTTGCGTGTCCTTCCTCCAGAAGAAGCGGACAAAGTGGACAGGAAGGTATTTTGGAAGGCGACTAATTCTTGAAGCCTTGGTGTAGGTGGCTTCACGGTTCAGGGATGGCGAATGCTTCTCGATACTCTCGTTAAGAGCAATGTTGATGCCTTCGCGCATGTGATTGGTGTCGCCACGGATGTTGCAGTCCAGCTTGAAAAAGATGTCTTGGGTCTTCGTTGGCTCCTCTTTCGCAGCTTGATCGTCGCATGTCATGACTTGATCGAAACTACCCGCCATGTACTTGTCGACCCAGTTGTCGCCGCGCTGATTTGAGCCAGGCGCGGCTTGACCATTCGACAATTGCAACTTGGCTCTCATTGTCTGTACGATCGATGACCAAGCTTCTTCAGCATCCTGCTGGGCGTAACCTCGTCCGTCCTTGGACTTCTGCGCGAATTGTGGGAAGTTTTGGCGCAACGAGTTCAGAAATAGAAGAGGTGGAAAACCTTCCTGGGTCTCGCCCATCTGCTTGTAGAGGTCGCGTAGCGCTCCGGTCATGTCCATAGATCCTCCAAGTCCGCCAAGCCCGTATTGGCTCAGGTTGTTCGCAGTCGATGAACCAGCGGATCCGGAGCCTTCATCGTAGATTGCAAGGGCGTCGCTCAGCTCCGGAATAGCCCTGAAAGTCTGTAACGCGGAATTGAGATAGCAAGTGTTGCCCAGGTTCTGTAGACCAGCAGGTACTGCTCCTTCTGCCTGTGCCGCCTCGGCCTCAGTCATGTCTTCCACGAACTTCATGCTGGCTGCGGGTCTGTCGACGACTGCCGTAGGATCTCCCGACGGTGTGCCCATCATCATGAAAGTCTGACCCTTCTTGGCGTTCAACGAAGAGAGTGGCGTATCATCCTTGAGTTGGCCACCCTTTACAATGATCTTTTGTCTTTCAGGCTCGACGCTGGTGAGGGAATATAGCTGGTATTTGAAGGTCTCGCCGGTAGCTTCAGGGTCAAGCTCGACATCGTACTTCTTGCCCTGGTGTTTTACAATAACTGTTGCCCGTTAGTCAATGTGTTTCCAGAACGTGCCACGATTGCTTGCGTACCTGGAATGGATGCCATATTTGCGGACGATCTGAGGACTGGTTGTGTGAGCGGTCCCAAGATGTGAACGTTCGACCGGTCCAGGTGTGGCGTTTGTGGAACAACGAGTTGAAGGTGCAAGATTACCTATAAGAGCTTCTCCAGCGTTCCATCACACGTCAACAAGATCTATCGGTATGACGGGAACTGCCGGACTATCTTCGGAGCGGTGATGCCCCGCCATCTCCAGAGTTCAGGCCGCGCCAAGACAACCTCCAACGACATCACCCTGCCTTACTATTGACCGCGCGTTGTAGCTTGTGGTTACCATTCTGCAGTTGAACAACGAGGATCGCAGCGACCAACCAAGAGCAAGCAAAGTGCATTGGTCTGATACGAGTGCAGACCAATTACCCCAAGAAGCCGTGAACAGGCTTGCGACTCCCTCAACATGGTAGGTTTACTGCTACCCACGTGAACCCGATATCTGATGTATCAACAGTCTCAATCACTTCGCCCGTACCTCCATTGCGTTCGCTCGTCGCTACTCGCTGGCCTTTCACTTTCCGACTTCGCATCTCAGACCTCGGAACGACACAATGTACCAGAGATCGAAGCTGCCACTTCACCGGAGGTACTCCTGAACCCGCTCACAGTATCCCGAAACGAGAACGAGAGAGTGTTCATCGAGCCAAGCATCAACAGTGTAAGAGTCAGCATAAGGATAAAGCAAGCGGATGAGATCGAGCACATCCTTGTACACAAGTTCACGAGGTTCTTGACCCAGAGAGCGGAGGCCTTTTTCATTCTGAGGAGGAAGCCGGTAAAGGTGGGCAGTCCCCATGGTACACTGCAGGCGCGGGAGCTGACAATGTCTAGGGATACGATATCTCGTTCTTGATCACCAACTTCCACACACAAGAGATGCTCAAGCACAAGCTTGTCGATTTTATAATAGAGTTCATGGAGGAGGTCGACAAGGAGATCTCCGAGATGAAGCTTTTCGTAAGTGTTCGAATGCTGACCTTCTACCCAATGCTAACGTCGTCAAGTTGAACGCGCGAGCACGTTTCGTGGCAGAGTCGTTCTTGACTCCATTCGATTAGACTACTTGATACCAGCCTCAGGGAAATCAGATGTGTTCCAACAAGGACGATATTCATGCTTACTCAGTTCCAACTACCTGCAATGGCTTGAAGCTGACAGAAGCTAAGTCTATTTGTTACAGCAGACCGGTACGCTGGACGAGCGGATCGACAGCGACGGACGTCCCGTTATCGAACATACCTCTACTCTTTCACCTCACATCAAGCTTGGTGTTCTGGCCGTACCCGCCACATCATACTGGACCGGACGATCTCCTAAGCATTACACGTGAGTACGAATGTAAATGTGCCTGGGTAAGATATTGCCAGTGAATGTACTACTGTGACGACGTGCACTACGACTAGTCTCGCGTGGTCTGCCACGCTATCGGCTGCCAAGGCATACGTATTGAATACCAGCTATGTTCACTTGGGCCACACGGCACTATTGAAACTTCTTCCTCTAACTCTACACACCTCACCATCTCCGTAACACAACTGCGATCGATTACCTGGCTGGAATTGCTGCTCTGGAACCTGGACTGCGACTACTGCTGCTGCTGCTGCTGCTGGACTTGCCGGTGCCTTCGTTTTGGGAGCTGATCAGTGTTGACATTCACTTTCTAGATGCCGCCCGCCATTGTGGGCTCGAAGACATGCGAGCCTTGCTTGTTCAACCCGACCATGTTCTTGATGCCATGCATGCATCGCGTCTGTGACAATCATGCTGATCAAACGTTCGAGAAGTTGAAGAGAGATCGTCCGATTGCTTGTGCCTTTTGCAAGCAGGTGAGAACACTACCAATCAAAGCACTGGCCTAGGCATCTGACCCTCACTAGACTGTCAAGTATATCCAGCAGCAAGTCAAGGACACGCCTGAGAAGTATCCTATATCTTCAGACCTTGCAAACGCACGTATCCGAGTCACTGCAGAGGCGCTCCCACAGCGGTTTAAACACTACGCCAAAAGCAAGGAACCAAAGCCGGAACCTCCAGTTGTCTCTTCTACGATTACCACAGCTTCCACCAGCTCGACAAAGGAGCCAGAGCAAGATATCTTGCAAACACTGCAGCAGGAGCAAGTCACCCTTCAAGCTTTGCATGCGGAATTGACTGCTCATTGTGCAAAGACGCCGGCTGACAATAGTGACAATATCAACAACACATCTTCCGTTGCCAGGGACGCGTCACCTGGCGCTTCACGCTTTGACATTGACTTCTTAAGAGCTCACGACAACATCGGTACTTCATATCCTTTGGTGTTCTCGGTCACCCAGCGGCCTTTTCCACAAACGACCACCACTTCATCGCAGAGACTTCCGATTGAGTTCTTCCAGGCTGGAGATCTCACCGAAAGCACTGAGGACCTCACTGCGGACAGCTCACTCGTCCAGCTTTCCGTCACCAAAACCGACGATCTATCTCCAAGCTCACTTTCAGACTTCAGATCCCCGCTTCCCAATTTCACATTTCCTCCACCTTCCGTCACTGACCACACGACGCTTGAGACTGATTCAGCAAACATGCTTCACTCTCACCGCTTGTCGGACCCTTTCAATGACCACCAATTCCATTCACCTCAGACGCTACAAAACACGACCGACGACATCAGTCGTGGTGATTATTACCACAACAACATGTCTTCCGCCGGCCACGAAGCTACCTACGGAGCTGCCACTGGCAGTCCAGCCCGCAGAAACACCGCGTCGCTCTCGACTGACCATATACGCACGGCGTCAGAATTGAGCGATCTCATCAAGAAGGGCAGTGTCGATTCAGTTGCACCTCCATTGGGAGGCAGACACTCGTCCCACTCTTCTTTGTCCTCCATGTCGCTTGCGAAGATCGGAAATATCGTAAACCACAGCGGCCTTCTCATGGTCGACGCAGTCCCAGATCCACCATTCTTCGACGATCTGCGACAAGGCAACGTGATCTCGACTGAAGACGTTCTTGATCATGTCCCCTTGGTTGAGCCTTGTCGACAGCTTCGACCATCCAGGGTTGGCGTAATCCTTGTCAAGAACGTATGTGCGAGTAACTACTCTTCTGTGGCTATCACTGACCAGCCCAGATTCCATACGCAACCCTCAAGAACGAGGTCATTGCCGCTATTGGCAGGAATGCGAAGATCGTTTCCCAGCCACCAGGTACCTCTTACCACGCCATTCACATCATTATGGAGCGTGCAAGCGGCAAGACTATGGATGCTTTCGTCGAAGTCGAGACTCATACCGACGCACTCTCCATCGTTGATACCTTCAACCAACGCGTCGCCCAGCGCCGTGGCCCCCGAATCGGCAATAGACATGTCGAGATCGAAGTGTCGAGCCAGGCACAGCTGATGCAGACGCTCTTCCCGAGAGCTAGGTCTATGACTTGGCAGGGACAAGAGCCTTGTGTTGAACACGCTGGAGATGAGTTCAGCAGTGGTTTTCTAGGATTTTTGACCCAGGAGGAAATCACTATGCTTGTGAAGCATGCAGAAGTACCTCAGAGGGTAAGTCGCAGCGCCGAGACCTGCTACAACTCAAGCTCACTCTCTGATAGTCTCCATTCGCGCAGCGCTGCCTTCACCGCACCTACGAGTCCATGATATCTACCTTGTGGAAGTACCCATGGTTCGCGCCCGAGCACATCACTGTCAAAGAACGTATCATGCTATTCGAAGTCGCTTGTGGTCTTCTCAAGGCTCTGATGCGACAGCTTCGAGGCGACACCACTCGTCAAGCATCCTCCGCCAGCCTAAACATTGAGCTTCTTCAAGAGCTCTGCTGCGCCGTCATGAATGTTCCATTCTCCGCCGGTCAGAAGGATTACGCTGCGGCTTTGATGACCGAATACGGTTTTGAACATGTTGTCGACAGCGTCCGCCGCAGCAACTTGGGACCATTTGCGGACTCTTGGCCATTTGAAGCCTTGGACAAGACAGAGGGAGTGAGCTTTGAGAGCATGCAATACTACATTGGACTGCTCTACAAGAGCTCGCCAACTCCTCAGCTCTCGCTCGCTCAGCGTTCTGTGCTTGGTCGCTCTCAGCGAAACACCTCTCCATTCGGGCTCTTCACGATTGAATATGCTACCACCAAGCTGGGTGATCTCACTCTTGCTGATGTTGCACAATATGAGTGGCACGCTGTCGAGGTCGCTCTGCGCAAGGCTTTACGTTCCGAATCGCAGTCCTTGATTGAGAACCTCGAGAATCTCGCATTGACTCACGATCAAGTGTCGATGTCTCGAGGCAGATCCGCTTCCGACTTCATGCCGTCCGCGGCACACAACAATGTCGTGGCGCACGGAAAGGAAACTGTACGTACAGTGTCTGCTTCTACGATTACCGGATCTCCGGAACGTCAGTCTTTGAGCCCATCCACACCTCCACGCTACGGTGGACAAGGTAACCCTCATTTGAGCCCTGCCCAACAATTGATGATCAAGCATCGACTTGCCTCGGCGCCGATCCTGTCACAGCAATTCAGCTCGAGCCATGCTCAGGCTGTTGAACAGGCTCAGTCACCATTGATGTGGCAGCTCCAGCCAGCGGTCCAGTCTCACCCTCAGCAGGCTGCATCAGGCGCCCTGTCCTCTTCGCCTTCCAGCAGCAGCCAAGACTCGGATGGTCACAGCAAAAGCGATGCTAACAGACAATTCAGCCTGCATGGTCTTGGTCACGGTCTTGGTGTATCTCCTCCTATCAAAAAGACTCGCGCCGGTAACCCATCGATCGGCAGCAACGCTTCTTCTACTCACTCCTTCCACACCGCCTATTCCGAAGGAGGCGGCCAGAAGGCACCTATCGCCGGTATTTCCTCGATTCACGACGGCACTGCTGCGAGACCCACCGCAGCAACTCACGGTTCTACACAGAAGTCCCCGTTCAACCCTGCCGCTGCTGAATTTTCTTCTCCTGGCTTGATCATGGCTCAGTCCACGTTCAAGAAGGCGAGCTTGAACCCAAGTGCTGCCACGTTCTCTTCCGACTTTTCTACCTGGGGACCTATCGGCGGTGCTGGTATTTCGTCTTCACGTCACTCTGGACCGAGCGCTGCTCGCTCCTGGGCCGACGCTGCCAGAGGACAAAAGTAGAGGTCATACTTGAGCGCGTGACAGAGAAGATGGGACTCAACGTAATGGATAGTTTGACATCTGTATGATAAGGACATGATCGAAAAGACTCTGACAGCACGGATACGAAGCATGATTATGAACATGGTGGAGAAATTGATGGCGTCCAGACGTTCCGAGACACAGAATGGTATGAAGCTCATTTAGCAAGAGACTTTTGCCAACCGAAAAATGACATGATTTTCGAGACGTTATCTCCTTATGCGAAGAGCGAATCCACAGTAGAGATATTGATTTTTCACCGAATGAATTGTGCTGCCCTTCCGCAGTCTGTCGATTTCGAGCCGTGTCCGCCAGGGACGTGACCCAAAGAACGAGGTCGATAATGTGTATGATGTATCGTTCACCGACGACCGAGACGCGCATCAGAAAGCATTCTTGTATTGCAAGCAATACTCTCTGTCAGCGTGCCATCTGTGTACGAAACATTACATATAAAGTAAGTTAATGTATCTTCTCTTGTCCGCAAACTGAGGTGAGCATGACGCTGAAGAGCTGCGGGCGCTAGGATGGATAGCCGAGCCCACAAAAAGGCACCGGAAGTTGCCGTTCAGAACTTCATCACACACGATCCATCGAATGCGACAGTAGCAAGTGACAGCAACACCTCTACCTTTTCCCTCGACCAAATAGTGAGTGGACGGAACAATACCAAACATCCTCGAAGACCATACTCTGACCGAAATTCGCAACCCAGACACCTTTCACGACCGCAATCATGGATCAGGCTAAGCTTGCCCGTATGCAAAATGCTGTGCGCATTGGTATGTCTGGCTCAGAACTCGGGAAATGCAGATATTTGCGTTCCTTGGGGTCGAAAATGATGTATGGACTATGCTAATAATTTTGCAGGGTAAGATAATCTCCTCTACAGACTCGGGCACCTTCCAGCACAACTCCAACTTCAACCCCGCCATATACCTTTTCAAATTTCGAACCGAGTCCGAACACAACGGAACGCAGGGGCGAACGGAACGCAGGACAATGGCTGACATGATATGCGTACAGTGGAAAGGGTACCCCAAGAAGAAAGATGAAGAGAGTCCCAAAGAGCTCGGGTACCGATGACAAGAAGCTTCAGGCTGCGCTCAAGAAGATGAACGTCCAGCCAATCCAGGCTATCGAGGAGGTCAACATGTTCAAGTCTGACGGAAACGTCATTCACTTTTCCGCGCCAAAGGGTACGTAAATCGGAATCGAGTTCTAGAAGCGCTCACGTGCCCCGCGTTCAGGCCCTCAGACTCGATTTACTCTCGGTAAACAGAACGAGAACACCTGACTGACAAGACAACAGTCCACGCTTCCATCCCATCCAACACCTTTGCCATCTACGGTAACGGCGAGGACAAGGAGTTGACCGAGCTCGTACCGGGCATCCTCAACCAGTTGGGCCCAGACTCTCTGGCCTCGCTCCGCAAGCTCGCCGAGAGCTACCAGAGCATGCAAAAGAACCAGGAGGGCGAGGAGGGCAAGAAAGACGACGACGACGAGGACATTCCAGAGTTGGTCGAGGGCGAGAGCTTCGAGCAGAAGCAGCCTGATGTCGAGTAGACAGACACACTGTCGGACAGATTTTCTTCCACAAAAATGATATGAACCATTTCAGCGGACGAGTCGCGCGTGTGAGGTGGCTGTTGACTAATGGTCGTGCATATGATGAGGGTATCGTCGGTCTCGGAAGGCATGTTATATACACTAGCTTCTTCTTACAAGCGTGTCAGCACTTGCGAAAGTTGTCTTGACTGTCTTTGAGACTTTTGGTGAAGAATCTTATCAGACCCTCGAAATGGTCGAAGAAAAATGGTGTAATGGGCTTCTATCGTAGGGCGCAGTATTCACAGGTATGCTCCGGCTGACCACAGGTGCTTTTCATCTCGCTCCATTCAATCGCCCACAGTCCAGGCGCTCTCCGTCGCCTCATCCTCGTAGCGTTTGACATACTACCTCATAGCTTTCTCAACGAAACCCCTCTCCAGCCTCGAAACCTCCTTCTTGAACTCTTCGACCTGCTCCCAGCAATCCAATGGCCTCCTGTCGTTCATTCTCAAACACGAAACCAAGTCCTCCTTTGCTTTTTCGACACCCTTGTCCGTCTTGTCGACCTGTTTCCTCTTCTCCAGCTTCGCCTTCAGGGCCTCGACCTCCTTGCTCACGCTGTCCCGGCTGCGGTTTGAGTCGTCGTTTGATCTGGAACCGGACACGGCATTGACGACCTTGTGCTTGATCGAGTCGACTGTGGATTCTTTTGAGGAGTCGTTGGAGGGCGCGGATTCATTTGATGATGTTAATTCCGTGGCTAATGAGGAAAGACGGTGCGCTTCTTGATCGCGGAGTTTCTCCAGCTCGGATGTGACGCGGGATTGGACGAGGAGTTCTTGGTTGCGGGCACGGGTCGAGTCGGTCTAGTTTACTGATCAGTCTTGATCTAAGGAATATGCAGGACACTGACGCACTTCAGGGCTGTTCTGTAGCGAGTCCACTACCGACTGTGAGAAGCGGACTGGGCTTTCGCTGCGCTTGTTAGTGGACAGAGGGGCGATTCGTGCAATTGATGAACCATACGCTGAGAACACATGCTCCGACGAATCGGGCGACGTCTTTGAGTTTGATGCGCCCATTCTGCTAGAAAGTGGATTGTGCAATGATGCGATACTGGTCTTGGACGACTGAGCTCCAACTTGGGATTTGAAGTCGACTTGACGTCGGCAAAAGTTTCCTCCGACTTGACATGTGCCAAGACACCACTCTACGCGCTCGCGTGCTCCATCTGTTCTACACACCACTGATATCAGAGCATTCAAGAAGCATGTCTTGCAGATGCAGACCTCGATAGCGACATGGTTGAGGAAGCCCTCATCTGTGGTCAAACCACCTACAACGACAATATCTGAACCTGAGCAGAAGATAGACAAGCCAACACCTCGTTTTGAAGATGATGTGCATCGGCAGAACGGGCAAGGATCAGAGAACTTGACGAGTCTTCCTACAACGGAGATCGTCGAGCAACAGCAGGCAACTCCGGAGAAACCGTTACCTTCTTTGCATCCACAAGTCACGCTTGAGTCACTCTCGAAGACGAATCTGCCAGGCTTCAAACGGGTCAACAGCACCCTCCTTCCTATTCCCTACTCGCGGAAATTCTACGACGAGATCTTCACTGACCCCGTCGCCGCGTCGATCACTTTGATCGTGTTATGGAACGACAAAATATCCGAAAAGTCTTCTCAGGAAGATCGAAAAGTCGTCGGCGGAATCCGATGCCGTATTCTCCATGATCCTAGTGCCAATGGTTCCAAGATTGGAAAGCCGATGCTGTATATCTCAACATTGACGCTCTTGTCACCGTACCGCCATCTGGGCATTGCCGCGCATCTTCTTGGTAGAGTGGAAAAGGTCGCGAAGGAGAAGTACCGGGTTGGGGCAATCGGCGCGCATGTCTGGGCCGCGAATACTGAGGGGTTGGAGTGGTACCGGAAAAGGGGTTTCGAGGAGGTGAAGAGGGAGGAAGGTTATTACTCGCGGCTGAAGCCCAGTGCGGCTGTTGTGGTACGGAAGGACACCGGTTGAGACATCTTAAGCTGCGACATCACGACCGTGAATAACGGAGCCTGCCGAAGGTGGTAACAAGGAGTCCATGTAGCAGATGCGGGCTCTCGTATGATCACGTATTGCACTTTTACGCGATTCCGAAACTCTACACACCGACTCTCTCGAGCTCCCTCTCGGTCCACCTCCAGAGCCTGTCCACATTTCCTTGATCTCTCGCAAACCAGCAACCTGCGCACCTCACACCGACTGGTGTGTAGTAGTATCCCTCCCGCACCAATTCTCTAGGCGCAGTAGCACACCAGACCGTGTTATATGAGCCCGTCTTCGGCGTCTCGAAGAACAGACTCAGCACCGCCTCCGCGACCACCCTACTGCCGGGTACAGTGTCGTAAATCCGGCGGAACGATGTCCAAAGGCCGGTATCAATGATACCAGGATGACATGCAACGGCTGTGATTTGAGGATACCTCTCCGCGAGACCCCTGGCGTGGAGCAGATTCGCCAGTTTGGCACTTCCGTAGCGCGCAAAGGTCGGGACGCCTTTCGCTGCCTGTGCGTCAAGCACTAGACCCTTGGAGAAGGGGAGCATGTACGAGAAGAACTGGCCCAGAGAAGAGAGGTTTACGATGCGGACGTCTGAGGAGCTCTCTTCGGCCGTGCGGAGTAGGGTTGGTAGCAGCAGTTTAGTCAATGCTGCATGGCCGAGATGGTTAGTTCCTAGCTGGATCTCGTGGCCGGAAGATGTCTGCGAGTAGGGCAAAGCCATGACCCCGGCGTTGTTGATCAATATGTCCAGGCGAGTAGATCGTCTCGCGAAATCTGCCGCGCATGCCTTGATGCTGGAAATCGAGGTTAGATCCAGGGGGAGATGCGTAACTTTGACGGAAGGGTGCAGAGACCGGATCTTGTCAATTGCAGCGGCGGCTCTGGACGGGTCTCGTGCGGCCATGAAGATCTCCTTAGGGTTACGAGATGCCAGGTGGATAATTGTTTCATAGCCTAGACCCGTGTTGCCTGTACGAGGTCAGATATGATATCCCATGAACGAAGATGAGTTGAAACATACCGCCTGTCACGAGTATCACTTTGCCGGTGAGATCGGGGATATCGTTTGCCGGATTAAGCCGCCTCCCAAAGAAATAGTTGTACAGTCCGTTGGGTTCAAGAACGTGAAGGAGGCCGACGACGATTGCAATGGAAACAGCGGACGCAACGATAGGGAAAAGCATTGTCGAGTGTGAATGTTATAATGTGAGATGAAAAGAGAAAAGGAACGTTCATTCTATGGTGGCTGACATAGTACCTAGAGTAGATAGCGAACAACGTGCGTTCCGTACATTACAGGTACGTGAAGATAACAAAGACGAGGTACTGCAATTTACATGTTCGTCCATTGCATTAGGAATGATACACCCACTATCATGAAGTTCGTCTGCACCATTGTTGAGTGATCATGCTTACTGGTCAATTTACGGGAATGACACGCCCTCGATGTGATGTCCATCCAGGGGCTTGGCGTGATTGTCCGCTCGTAACATTACCAAGTACCGTGCTTTGCAAAAAGGTGTAGCCACCCCATGCCTTAGCAAACGTCGACCAACGCCGTCCCATAGTAAATAGTACTGTAGACCGTCTATAGTCATATTAATTGTCATAAATCACCATTTTGACCTCGCCGTCGCCTATGTTCATAGTATAATGCCTTTAGAGCTAACTCTAGATGTAATAGACGTCGTCTAGCTATATACGGACTAATCAGACCTCTTAGATTAAGTAATTGTATGCAAAACTAGCCTATCGAGACGATGTATAGCTTGATTACGCTAGTTATTTAACCTCTTTAGTACTCTATACCCTCTAAGGTGTTATAAGGCTAGCTGGCCACGCTGGCTTACTGCTAATATAGACGATGTACGTGCTATAGCTGCTAATAGACATAAAGCCCCTAATGTGAACCCTATAGGTAGTAATGTAATTCCTTGACGACTGCCCTATAGCCTATCTAGACAAGGTGGCCAAGTATATAGAAGAAGCCTATCACGTAGAGGTCTTAATATTAACGCTTTTATGTATAGTACAATATAGGGGCTAGTCACGTAAGGTAGCATAGAAAAGAGCTATAGAATGGAGGGACGATCTAAGGGCACTTTAGAGGAGTAGGAGCTTTAATTAGGACGTGAATAAGCTAGTGTTTATAGATGAATTGGCCTCTAATTAGCGTACTGGCTAGCAGAAGTATAGCTAGTCACCTATAAACACTAAATGTAAAGACGTATAAAGCGCTAAGGTATTAGAAAGGTGGTCTATACTACTAGTAATAGGGGTTAATAGCTATCTATAGGGTATAATGATATACTAGGGGTCTATTAATGCAGAGATATTCAAGAACTGGCTAGAGTATATGATAATACTGTAATTGCTAGAGCCTAGATACATTATAGCTATAGACAACGTAGCTATTTATATTAAGTAGCACCTCTAGGAGCTAGTTATGGCCTATAGGCATTACGTCGAGTTCCTACTACCCTATTCGCTAGATTACAACCCTATCGAGGAGTCCTTTACTACCCTAAAGATATGGATTAAGTAGTATAGGGGTCTATTAGCTATATTCGAGGACTTTAGAGCCTTTCTATAGCATGCGGTAGACATTATATATAGTATACATATAGAG
>Ga0268246_10000025_pt1 | contig 183032 bp, 161 predicted proteins | sample AgamicOrSfe_FD_200242 | JGI IMG/M metagenome (GOLD analysis project Ga0268246, IMG submission 200242) | Agave microbial communities from Guanajuato, Mexico - Or.Sf.e (v2) (version 2) | ecosystem: Host-associated > Plants > Phyllosphere > Phylloplane/Leaf | place: Guanajuato, Mexico... | reverse complement strand
CTATTCGCGCAGACGCTGTCCTGACCTCGAAATGGAACAAGCCTTTCCCTGTTACAATGATTCCCTCAGCCATTGGTCTATACCTCGCTGAGAGACAAGGCGAGCGTCAACGCCAGATTCTTGCCGAAATCAGAGCCCTTGGAGTAGACGATATCCCGAAGGTCAAGGAGATTGCTTCCAAGCCACGATAGCGAGCGGGAGGGGGAGACTGAGCGGGCAAGTCATGCTGAAGAAAGAGCACTGGAAAAGCAAGTTGTTGCCATTTCTTGGATCTTACAATACATGTCGGAACTATCTGTTGGCTATGTCAAATATCTTTGTACAGGCGACTCTATACACGGAATGGGAGCAATATCGCTACACAGCATGCCGCTTCGCGCGACCAGCTCGAATCGAAGCCCTAAGCCGTTTGACGCTCTTCTGCCTATCAGCTGGATCGAAGTCCTACAGTCGCCGTGACGCGTGAATCACGTAGGTTGATGGTAATCAACTTCACTGAAATCTAGCGGTAACAGATGTTGTTGACTTGTAATTGGTAAGCTGACATTTTCCGTGCTCCTGACCACCACCACCCAGGTCAATCTTCAAAACATATATACAACAATAAAAACCAGACCAAAGACGACCAGCAACCGAACCGACCAAAGACGACAAGCAAACAAGCCGACCAAGAAAGACAGCAACCCTCCTGAAATTACCACAGCCCTCTTACAACCCTCAATCGACCCTCACTCCTTCTTATGAACAACAATCCACTTCGGCGGCAAACTCTCCCCATTCTTAGCACTACATCCAAACCCCTCAAGCGTAACCTTTCCCGCATCGCCATACTCGACTCCGCGTCCCTTACTCCACTTCCCACCGCCCACCTCCACAACCTCGGTCATACACCAGCCCTTGACCTCATCGCCCTCCTTGGCACTCACAACATCGATAACATCCGCCACCGTCAGGCTGAGCGGCACTCTATTGACCTCGAACTTGAAATCCGTCGCTTCATCAAGTTTCCACACCAGCGTGTCTTTGATCACGTGGATGTAGCACATTTTCTTCGGGAGCAGGAGTCTGCTGCCGGGTTTGTTGTTGTTGGCGCTGGATTTCTTTTTCTTTTCTTTCTTTTCCTTCTTCTTTTCGGGCGCTTTCTCTTCGGTCTTTGGCTTTGCGGCAGCGGCAGCGGCGACGATTGGTGGTGGTGGGATCGTCATTGTCATGTTGTTTCCGTAGCCCTCGCCGTATGGGTACCACATGTAGTCTGGGGTTCCCCGGTATGGTGGGGGTGGGATTGGTTGGAAGCCGACGGACATGGGTAGTGGTGCTGGAGCGCCGGCTCCGGCGTTGGCACAGGCGAGACACATTTGGAGTTGTCTGTTAGGTGGTAGTTGGTAGTGGTGCGCGCCGGGTGGTTGTATTCGCTTGTTCGACGATAGGAGCTGGTGGTGATGTAGGTAGTGGTGCTCGCCAGGTGGATGTGATTGGTGATTGAACAGGAGTCGGTACAGCGCGCCAGGTGGATGTGGTTGGCATGGAACTCGGAAGTGGAACGAGGTAGTAGGTTGTTTGCTGTTGTGCAGAGATGTGGTACAGAGAGCCTGGGCTTTTTATACTCTACATGCAAGACGGTGTCACAAGCTTCTTTGCAAGAACGAGTGCTGCCTACAGTGCTGTGCACATGCGTTGAGCACATGCGCCGTCTAGCATCTAGTCCTGTGATTGGCATAGACGCCGGCTTTCGATCACGGAACAATGGAAGCAGCATGTGGTCTTTGAAGCGCCAATGACTATTGCCACACACATAACGAATGCCTAGAGGTAGCCGCCAGCACTACCAGGCACACTATCACGGGACTCAAATGCATAGAACAAAGGCATCTTGACCAAGGGTATCTAAATCATCAACTACCCGCCACCACAGCCAGGCCCTCATAGATCCTCCTCTTGACAGCAAAGAATGTGCCTTCGAACTGTCTACCACGAGCACCGGGGGCCGCATAGCTGCCTCCTACGACCTCAATGGTCCCTGATGCAGTCTTGCGCACCATGACCATGTCGTCGATCAACAATGTGCCTTCGCCTCTGAACTCAGCCATGTGGCCAGATGCCTGCATCAAACGGCGCAGATCCGCCAGTCTGAGATCGCCCACGTGAATTGGTTGTGTCACGAGTTGATTTGCTGGCATCGTGCTCGTAGGTAGGATATCCAGCACGGGCTCGACTTTGCCGTTGTTTCCCGTGCTGAGATCCTCGGCCTCGCTGACTTCGCTACCCTGGATCATCTTGAGCTTCTTTCGACGGTTTTCTTCGGCTGCGTCGGCTACCTTCGCCAGAATAGTGTCGAGTCTGCCCGTAATGGCGACGATGCCGAGACCCTTGACATTCTGCCACGCGAGGTGCTTGACGAGCTCTCTGCTCAGCTTCAATTCCCAAGCATTCGTATCCACGCTGGCATTGACGGTCTCGCCAATGGTTGGTGCAAAGACGATGTTGCTCTCATCTCCTGAATCCAGCAGCGTTCGGCAGTCCTCGGCAAGTGAGTTCGTATCTTCGGCGTCTCCGGCAATCAGGATCAGTTTTCGTGGTCGAATCAGGGGTATCAGCATCTGTAAATCTCGTTTCTCGTGCAATCCAGAGAAGTCGATATAGGCGATGCGCATGTGGAAGGTCAAATTCTCCTCTCTGAAGATCGCTTTGAGCGGCCCTTCAGGCGTAGACTCTTCCGGCTCGTAGTCTGACTCTTCCGACTCGCTTACATTTCCATCACCACCAGTCCCAAGTCGTTCCGCTTCGTCTTCGCCGTCGAGTTTCGTGCGCTTGTTGCCAGCCTTGCCTTGTCCTTTCTGCACGACATCGCCCCACTTCCTCTTTTGTCCGACTGCGGCTTCGCCATTTGCTTCCTCCTTAATGCCCTGACTGTCTACCTCATCTTTCTCTTCCGCTCTCAGATACTCCTCCGGCCTGATGATATCACCAAAATCGTCGTTCTTGTTGCGTTTCGTGATAAAAGGGAAGATCTTCTCTCTGCCTCGTTTTCCTCGAACGTCATAATCGTAGATGTTTTTGCGTCGTAACAACACGTTCACGCCCAGCTCTTCATCAGTCAAACCAACCTTTCGTCGAGATTGTGTCATTGTTGCTGTGACGTTCAAAGCCCTTCCTTGCTGATCGCCTTCGGATCCCTGATCAGATTCATCCGTGGTCTCAGATTCGTCGTCTGCAATTCCCTCGGCGGTCTCTCCAGCCAGCGTAGTGTCTCCCTCCTCCGTGCTGTGAACCTGACGCCTCCTGGCCAGGTACTGCTGGTAAAAGAGGTTCTCTTCTCCTTGCAAGCGAGCCACTTCAGCATCGTGAGACACAACAGTCGCTCCATTCGGACTGAAGATGTTCGTTTCCGAGCTCTCGCCATTCTTTACAGCCCACTTGTGCCACATCTGCCAAAGCGTTGAGCCGATACCCATTCGTCCATTCTCGGAATCTTGAGAGGGAGTGCCTCTTTCTGTCAAGATGACCAAGTTCTTCGATTCAGCGCTGAGCTTGCGTAAAGCTCCTGATGAGAATCCCCATTCCAGCGATTTGTCGCTTGCGAGGATGACACCTGGCTTGCCAGATGAAAGAGCGCGTTCTAATTGTGTCTTGCGCTCAATGAGCTTGATGTGTCGGAAATCCAGAGGCGTTTGGTCTCCCTGTGCCTTGCCACCACTCGCCGCTTTCTCCTTGTCGTTCGCGGCTTCCATATCACGTACGATTCCTTCGTCCATCCATTCGATCATACTCTTCGCAAATCTGAGAGTGGAGCCTGCCGATTTGCTGGCGAGATGGACTCGCGCATTCCTGTAAGCATCACCGTTTGCTCCAGCGACCTCCTCTCTCCAGTGCTGTTCCAGGATGTATGCGAGTTCGAGAATTCGAGCGCTTGAATCTGTCGGTATAAGAACCGTACCACCGTTGAGGACAGTCTCCGCTACTCTGTTCAAGAGAGTTTCGTCCCTTTTCTTCCGGCCACCCGCAAGATGCGACTTCTCTACACCCTTACTGCTGCATACAAGCGCGGTCGGCCTCCGCAGTTGCTCGGCAATCTCAGCTCCTCCTCCGCCTCCCCCTAACCATGCAGCTCCTGACAAAATGTTCTCTTTCGCTTGATTCCAGTCCACAGCGTACACAATCGACTCGAGCCCGTACTGTATATGCCATATTGTTCCTCCCAATGTGTGACCTGCATTGTACGCTGTGACGGTTAATCCGTCCAGAGGTGGGGAAAATGGTGACGGTATAGGCTGATGAGGTTGTGAGTATTTGAGCGGGTTGATTAGGGAAAAGTAGCTGGCGATCTCTTCCGTCGTTGGAGGTTGAAGAAGGATATTCGGGCTTTGTTTTATGAAATTCGAAGAGTACACCACATCTGCAAGGGAGCTAGCAGGAATGATCGATGCGGCTAACGGATTCGAAGAGTAGAGATCTTGTAGAAGTGTTCGACCGAGTGAGATGACGGGCGTCGTGGCATACACTGGGATCTTGGTGAACTGAGGGATGTGCTTGCAGCAATGCGCGTAGGCTCCCAAATGATCAATGGTCGGGTGTGTGAGGAGGACTATCGATGTTGTCGACAGGTGCTTTTCCAGTGCTTGGAGCTTCGTGGTATCAAAGGCCTCATCCCAGCCAACATCTATCAATATCTTGACACCTCCGTCCAGTTCAAGCAGAGACTGAGACGCTGGTGAGTCTGTCTGCGCCCCTAACAATGGCGTAAAGTTGAACATATTCTAACCCTGCATCCCCGACATCCCTCGACTCCTTTGAAAATGTTGCTGTGAATTATCGATTAATTATTGAAAGGAATGGTCGGAGGCAGGAGGTCGAGGTATTCGCGACGGAGTCTCCCGCTCCCCACGTTTTGAGGTTCTCCAAAAGTTCAAGGTCATTCACGTTCACGTGCAACTCGCTCATCTACTTCCTCGTTGCTGAGGTTTCTGCACCCGAACAGAATCCGTCGCAAGCAGAGCTATCGTCAACCCTCGAGTCCCACCGTCCATCATCCTCAAAACCGAAAAGAAACACCTCATTATTCGCCAGCAGTAGCAAGGATGGACATGCGGACATTTGTATCCGACAACCTGATCAAGTTGGTCGGGGAGTCGGACCAGATGGTGGTGGATTTCGTGCAGCAAACAGCAAGCTCGGCCAAGAGTTCTTCTCAGCTTTACGACAAGTTATCTAGTATGGTGGATGCTCCAGAACCCGACGTGCGCCGATTCAGCGAAGAGTTGTACAATCGATTACCTCGCTCATCTAGCGGCGAATCTCATACGAAGAAGGAGAAGCAGGATGACTCCAAGGACTCGAAGAAGAAGTACGCGCTTCTTGATATGGGTGAAGAGCTCGAGGCGCCCACTGCGACAAAGAGGTCAGATCGCAGCAGCAAAAGACGGGAAGGAGAACGGGAGAGAGACAGGAGTAGAGATCGCAGGCGTAAAGAAGACAGAGACAATGGCGAGCGGACCAAGACGATCAGGAGACGGGATGGCGACTTTGTAGATCGATGGGGCGACGAGGAAGAGGACGATGCAGAAGAATTTGCAACCCCTGCACCAAAGAGAGTCAAGATGGAAGTCGGTACGGCGTCAGGTGACCCAGAGCAGCCTGATGAGGATGAGGAGGAGCGTGATAGGCGAGAGCGTGTCGAGTTCGAGGAGCGACTGAGAAATCGGGACAAGCGCGATACGAAACAGGTTGGCGGAGAGCGCCCGACAAAGGTGGATAAGGAGATCGAGAACCGTAGAGCTTTGGCGGATGACGCTGAACGACGGAATCGGGAACTCAAAGACATCAGGCTCCGGTCACGACAGGAATATTTGAAGAAGCGCGAGGCTCAAGAATTGGCTCTACTGCGCAGGCAGGTGGCGGAAGAAGCGGAGGAGGAACGCAACAACCCCCTGATTACGGCCGCCGAGAAAGAGGAATTCGCACTGAACAGGGAGACCCTCCGTCTTGCGGAAGAACGACTAAACATTGATGATCACGTCGAGGGCTATGCTCTGCCGGAGGACTACATCACGGAGAAAGGAAGGATGGACACAAAGCGGAAAAAGGATGCTCTGTACAGTCGATACGTTGAAAAAGACGATCAAGGACGCGAGCGATACGTTACGGAACACGAAGAATGGGAACGGGAACAGCTCGCAAAGACAAAAGCGCAGATACAGGTGTCTGAGAGGGTTAACGAGGGCGATTACGAATATGTTTTCGACGAAGCGCAACAAATTCAATGGGTGACAGATCGCGCCATGACCGGATCTCTCAACGAACAGACGCCGGAGCAGCGCGCTATGGCCCAGCAACTCATGGCCGCGGAGAGGAAAGCAAAGACCATGGAAGACAAAAGAAAGTCTTTGCCGGTATTCGCGTATAGGCAGCAGTTTCTAGACGCAATCGACAAATACCAAATCTTGATCGTGGTGGGCGAAACTGGCAGTGGAAAAACGACTCAACTTCCACAATATTTGCACGAAGGAGGCTACACCAAGAACGGCATGAAGGTAGGCTGCACACAACCAAGACGTGTGGCAGCCATGAGTGTTGCAACTCGTGTTGCCGAAGAGATGGGAGTAAAGCTGGGAAATGAGGTTGGATACTCGATTCGTTTCGAAGACGCTACGTCCGACAAAACTGTTCTCAAGTACATGACCGATGGTATGCTCTTACGAGAGTTCTTGACAGAACCTGATCTTGCAGGCTATTCAGCCCTTATGATTGACGAAGCACACGAACGTACCCTTCATACCGATATCCTGTTTGGCCTGGTCAAGGATATCGCTCGAGGTCGGCCGGATTTGAAGCTCCTGATCTCTTCGGCTACTTTGGATGCGCAGAAGTTTTCGGAGTTCTTCGACGGTGCTCCGATCCTCAATATTCCTGGACGTACTTTCGATGTCGACATGAACTATTCGACCCAGCCAGAAGCGAATTATCTAGCGGCAGCCGTCACCACAGTCTTCCAAATTCATCTTTCCCAGCCGTTACCGGGAGATATTCTTGTCTTCATGACCGGTCAAGACGAGATTGAGCAAGCTCAGGAGAGTCTGGAGCAAACCTCGCGGAAACTTGGCTCTGCAATGAAGGAGCTCATGATTTGTCCCATCTACGCCAATCTGCCGACCGATATGCAGAACAAGATCTTCGAAGATACACCGCCAGGCGTCCGCAAGGTGGTGCTGGCCACGAATATTGCAGAGACCAGTCTGACCATTGACAATATCGTCTATGTCATCGATCCGGGCTATGCCAAAGAGAATCGCTACACCCCAGCCACGAACATGGAGAGTTTGGTCATTGTACCCATCTCACGAGCCGCAGCCAACCAGCGAGCTGGCCGAGCTGGTCGTACTGCTCCAGGTAAATGCTTCCGACTTTTCACGAAATGGTCATTCTACAACGAGCTCCAGTCGTCGACCCAACCTGAAATCCAGAGAACGAATCTGGTCAGCGTGGTACTTTTGTTAAAATCTCTGGGTATCAACGACTTGATCAACTTTGACTTTATGGATCCTCCGGCTCCCGACATGCTCATCAGATCTTTGGAGCAGCTCTATGCGCTCGGAGCATTGAACGACAAGGGTGAACTCACCAAGATTGGTCGACAGATGGCCGAGTTTCCTACAGATCCAATGCTGGCCAAGACCGTGCTTGCCGCGAACAAGGAAGGTTGTGTGGATGAGGTATTGTCAATTATCGCTATGCTTGGTGAAGCCGCGGCTTTGTTCTACCGACCAAAGGACAAGAAGTTACAGGCTGACTCCGCTCGCAACCGCTTTACGATCAAGGAGGGTGGCGATCACTTGACCTACCTCAACATCTGGAATCAATGGGTCGACAGCGATTTTAGCTATGTCTGGGCCAAAGAGAACTTCCTGCAGCAACGAAGCTTGACCAGAGCAAGAGATGTCCGAGACCAGCTCATCAAGCTCTGTGACCGCGTCGAAGTTACAGTATCATCTTGCGGCGCATCCAACATCATGCCAATTCAGAAAGCTCTGGCCGCTGGCTTCTTCCCGAATGCAGCTCGTATGCAAAAGGGAGGTGACTCTTACCGGACGATCAAGAACAACATGACGGTCCACCTGCACCCATCGAGCGTTTTGATCGAAGCCAGACCGAAATGGGTCATCTTTTATGAGCTCGTTCTCACTTCTCGAGAGTTCATGCGATCCTGTATGCCCATCCAGCCGGAATGGTTGACGGAGGTTGCGCCCCACTACTATAGTGAACAAGCCATTGAGGCCTTGGGTGTTGACAAGAAGATGCCGAAGGGGCCAGGTGCGGTAGGGAGGTAGACAAACCGGTAGTCATTCTCGAATGAACATATAAGCTCTGAGCACTGTAGTTCAGACACCTGTGTACTCTTATAGCTGTCCCATAGTATGAAACACTCACAATACCCAGATTTTGATATTATTTTTGGCTAGTGAAGATACCCTAGAGACCTGGTAGCCCCGAACATAATAACCGGTGATTACATAGATTCGTGGGTGCCTTGTGCATGGTGATCAAGTTGATCAATGGTGGGGGCACGGGTTCGGGGTCTGCAACGGTGACGAAGTGTGAAACATGCCCCGCAAACAACACCGCCTCGCTGTATATCGACAGCTTTATTACAGTCACTAAGAAACACCCTTACAACAATCCCTTATTCTATATTACGCACTATTTGAAATGTCTCTCGTTCCTGGTACGGTACAGCTACATCGCAAGCATAATCCAATGCTAATACTGCTTCCAGATGGTGTTTGGGCAGCCTCGCCAACTACACAAAGAGGTTCACCGTGTCCACTAGCGTCCGACTCGAAAGGAGAACGCATTGCCTACGCGGTATGAACCTGGAACCTCAAGGCTACATTTCCAGCTCTGATTATGTATCCTCTAGTCCGGTAAATCAATCTTTGTCCGTTCAATCGACAAACCGGAGGTATCACGACAATACATCAGCCACACCGCAAACACCACCGTTGCGAGGTTCAGTCCTTCTGGCTTCTATATCGCAAGCGGAGACGCCGCCGGTAACGTCAAGATCTGGGACTGTGTAGGAGAAGGTGCCACAAAGGGTGAATACCAAATCATCGCCGGACGCATCAACGACATTGCCTGGGATGGAGACAATCAGCGTATTATTGCTGTAGGAGATGGCAGGGAGAGGTTCGGTCACTGCATCACATGGGACAGCGGCAACAGTGTGGGCGAGATCTCTGGACAGAGTGCTCAGATCAACTGTGTTTCGATCAAGCCACAAAGACCCATGAGAGCAGCCACCGGTTCCGATGACACGAGTCTGGCATTCTATTCTGGTCCACCCTTCAAATTCACAACAAGCATCAGAGGAAAGCACGACAAGTATATCTACGGCTGCGCCTTCAGCCCCGACGGCGCCCATCTGGTCAGTGTTGGCAGTGACAGGAAGATTTGGATGTACGATGGAAAGACAGGAGGGCCTACAAAACCGGTCGGAGAGGGCGAGCACACTGGAAGTATCTTTGGTGTGGCATGGTCAAAAGACTCGAAGAGGTTCGTGACGTGCAGCGCAGACCAGACTGTCAAGCTTTGGGACCCCGAGGCTGGCAAATGTGTGCACACGTGGCGGATGGGCGAGGAGGGCAAGGTCAGTATTCCAGATCAGCAGGTTGGTGTGACATTTCCAAGAGATGGTCTGGTGATCAGTGTCGATTTGGAGGGGAATCTCAACTACCTTTCCGAGGGCAGCGCGAAGCCATCAAAGGTCATTAGGGGTCACCAGAAAGCCATCACAGCAACCGGCTACACACCTGACACCAAGACTCTATGGACAGGAAGTTCTGACGGCAAAGTATGTGGATGGAATCTCTCGACTGGCTCGGCAGAGAAGACCGATGGCACAACACACTCGAACTACGTCAGTGGTTTCGCAGCCTGTCGCTCTGACGGTCGCGTTTACAGTGTCGGCTGGGACGACACAGTGCGTACTGTTGATGCATCTACCAAGACATTTGTCGGCGGCGCCTCGAAGACCGGCGGTCAACCCAAGGGCATCGCCGTTTCTACTGGTTCCGGCAAATCCGTGACATTGGTAGCAACGCCGTCAGAAATCACCATTTACACCGATGGCGAGAAAAGCGGCTCACATCCAGTCGAATCGACCCCAACATGTATCGCAGCAAGTGGCGACACCGTTGCGGTCGGCTCGGAAGACAAGATCGTCAGCCTGTTTTCATTGTCTGGCTCGTCGCTCTCACCACTTGCCGAGATCAAGGACGCGACATCGCCCATTTCCAGCCTTGCCTTCTCATCTGGCTCGTCACCTAATCTCGCGGTTGGTTTGAGCAACGGCAAGATCTTTGTCTACGCCGCTTCTGGCTCAGAGTGGAAACAGATCACCAACCGCTGGTCGGCACACACTGCACGCGTGACGTGCCTCTCATGGAGTGCAGATGGTAAGAAAGCGGTCAGTGGCGGCCTGGACACCAACGTCTTTGTGTGGAGTCTGGCGGATCCTGGTAAGAGAGTCAGGGCTCTCAACGCGCACAAAGAGGGTGTTGCTGGTGTCGTCTGGGCCGAGGAGAACAAGGTCGTCAGTTGCGGTGCTGATGGTGCTGTCAAAATCTGGAAAGTAGAAGGAGTGCAGTAGATCGATCTATAAAATCATAACCTGAGACGTTTCAGTCCTTAATTGGGTATCGTTGTATGCTATGGCCTAGAAAACAGGCTCTCGTGACGCCTTGCTAATATGCAGTTCCTCATCCCGGTCATCAGTTGAAATGGATGCCTTCCTGGTTGAAGGAGTAAAGGAGCTTGAGAAAGTCTCCCTCGTCGCACATTCTTGCTCTCCTCTCCACCAGTGCCGTGTCCGTCGTCAGAACTTTTTCGACCTTGGCCCTGACCAGCTCGAACACCTTGCCCTTCTTTTTCCTGTTCGGGTTGCCCTTCTTCTTGTCTGCCTTCTTCTTCTGTTCCTCTCTGAAGAAATCGGGTATATTCTCCTCGTCATCAACGGCCATATCAATATCATCGTCCTCGTCCATTCCAGTGTCCATCTCCACCTCCACCTCCAAGCCTTCTACCGGACTGTCGTCCAACTCGACATCATTTTGCGCACACCAAGTCTTGTAGTTCGATTCTAGCATCTCCATAACACTCGCCGTCCCCAAGAATGCACTCCTCAGCGTTCTGTTCTTTCTCACGAAAGCAATTCTCAGCAGGCCATCCCATTCGTCATAGCTGATCTGCGGTCGCGGAACCTTGGGCTCGATTCTGACAACATTCGATTCGACCTGCGGCGGCGGATTGAAGTTGTTCCTGCCGACTTTCATCACATGGCTGATTTTGGCCCACATCTGTGCGTTGACCGACAACCTCGAATACAGCTTCTCGCCGGGTCTGGCGAACAATCTCATTGCAAACTCTCGCTGAAACATGAGCACGCACGCTCTGGGCGCCGGACTCAGAGCAAGCAATTTGAACGTCAACGGCGACGAAATCTGGTACGGCGTGTTCGAGATGCAGACGTCGAAGTACGGCAAACTGGGGTGCTTAATGACATCTCCCAGTATAAGCTCCAGTCTCTTCGCAGCAGGTGTGCCTTGGAAACGCTTCGTCAATTCCGCAGCCATACGCGGGTCCTGCTCGACTGCGATCACACGCTTGGCTTTTTCCAGAATCTTGGTCGTCAAGTTACCGGTACCGGGACCAACCTCGAGGACAATGTCGGATTGTTTGAGGTCCGCCTTGTCGACGATTGCTTGCGCGATACCGGGATTCTTGAGCAAGTGCTGACCGATGTCTGTGTTCATCTTGAAGAGGTTGGTGCCGCCTCCGCCGGAGGACTTTTTACGTGATGCGGCGCCGGCGTAGGGATCGGTCTTCGAGACGCCATTTGCAGATTTGCGCGCTGATTTGGGCATCGTGTCTGAATGCAGTGGTTTAGTTTATGAAGAGGCAATGTGCAAGTCCGAGAGTACTTCGCCCGGAACACTTTTTTTCGAGGCCGAGCCTTATCGATAATACTGGAGTCTGTGCACAGGGTTCTTTGCAGATCGGCGGCAAAAGCCGTCGCTTACCCCAGGCGTTCGAGATCTGACGTCTTGGAGACTGCATTCTATATGTATGTTTCTCTATGTACACACTAAATTCATAATACCCGGCGATTCCACTCATGGCGAGGAAGTCGACCAGACGAGCTGTAAAAGAGGACTCGTCTGACTTGTCACCGCTACCGGAATTGATCGACCCTCCACAGAATGGCTCTCCGGTAGGAAGCAAGAAGAGAAAACGAACTGCAGCTGTAACGGCAAAGGGTGATTCGACCAAGAACCAGACAACCTCTACAGGTGTCTCTGCATCCACAGACCCGATATCAGAAGGAGCAGGTCGGAGTAAGGCTACAAAGGATACCGCCGTGAAGAAAGAAGTCACTGAGGCCAGCGAGATCGCAACGGACGCGGGTAAGGGGACGCCATCGAAGAAGACCCGAAAGCGGAAAGCCGTCGAATACAAGGAAGAGGAACAAGCCGAAGAAGGGGTTGCGCCCCCAACGGCAGAGAAATCAAAAGGCCGGAAGAAGGCCAAGGTTGAGAAGACCGAGGAAACCGAGAACCAGGTGGACGGAGACGACGAGTCAAAACCGGCGAAGCGCAAGCGCAAGACGAAGGAAGAGAAGGAAGCAGAAGCTATGCCACTCGCAGCGCGAACAGTCGGCCATAAGATGTATATCGGTGCCCACGTTTCATCGGCCGGAGGTGTACACAATGCGGTGACGAACTCGGTACACATTGGCGCGAACGCTTTTGCGTTGTTCCTCAAATCTCAGCGGAAGTGGGCGAACCCTCCTCTTGCGGACGATCACTGCACCAACTGGCATACGAACTGTAGCCATCAGTCGTATGACGCGAAGCAACATGTAGTGCCCCACGGCTCGTATCTGGTCAATTTGGCTCACACGGATGCGGCGCGGACAAAGCAGGCTTACGATGCGTTCGTTGACGATTTGAAGCGGTGCGAGAGACTAGGTATACACCTGTACAACTTTCATCCCGGGAACGTGGCCGGCAAGGCGCGGCCAGAGGCGATCGCGCATCTTGCCGGCAATCTCAACAAGGCGCATAAGGAGACGACGAGTGTCGTGACTCTACTCGAGAACATGGCTGCCGGTGGTAACGTCATCGGGTCGACGTTCGAGGACTTGAGGGACATCATCGAGCAGGTAGACGACAAAAGCCGGGTCGGGATATGCCTAGACACCTGTCACGCGTTCGCGGGAGGCTACGATCTGCGGACACAGCAAGCTTTTAAGGACACACTACAGCATCTGGACGATCTGGTGGGTATCAAATATCTCCGTGCTCTTCACCTGAACGATAGCAAAGCCCCTTTCAAGAGCCATCGAGACCTCCACGCCAACATCGGTACAGGCTTCCTTGGCCTTCGAGCATTCCATGCCATCATGAACGAATCCCGTTTTGAAGGTCTGCCTATGGTTCTGGAAACGCCTATCGAGGTTCGAGATGAAGATGGCAACGTGGTGTTGGACGAAAAGGGTAAAGAGAAGGAGGACAAGGGCATCTGGGCCCGAGAGATCAAAATGTTGGAGAGCTTTGTGGGCGTGGATATTGATAGTAAGGAGTTTCTGGAGCTTGAGATCGCTCTGGCCAGAAAGGGGGCTCCTGAAAGGGCAAGAGTACAGGATCAGGTAGAGAGAAGGGAAGAAAAGGCAAAAGCCAAACCCAAGGGTGGTAAGAAGGGCGCAAAGAAGAGGAAGGGAGACAATGAGGAGCTCAGCGAGGGCTCCGAGCTCAGTGACCTGAGTGATGAAGAGGCTTAGCTCGGCTGATAGACACCGATAGGAACGCAGCTGCAGTATAGGCTCTTTCTGACACCCCTTTGAGTATCACTTATAAACGCTCTGTAATCCATGACCTTGGGTACTTGTGGTTCGGCAAGCGGTAAAACAAGCTTCCTCTCGCAGGAGTATGTCCTATTGTAACATACACAAGCTTTTCTGAAATAGGCTAGATCAGTCTCGAGCTGGACGACTGCTTCATTATTGACAAGTCTTCTCATCAGTAATCTCTTGTACCTATTAATAAGTTACATGTCTTGTCTGGAGTCTGGACGTGTTGGTCAATTATAGTGAGTATTTAGATTACCGATGGCTTCCAATTCTCCGAAGACTATTCCTCATGCGGCAGTAAATCCGCGTTTAGCGCAAAAGAGGCTCGGACAAGGCTACCGGACCGTCTTATACACCAACCACAAGCTCACCTCACAGGTGGATGAATACTGCGTCGGCCCCAAGACTGCGGAGTCGAGCTTCATGCCCTATCTACCATGCATCAATGTAGGGTTATTAAAGGCCAAGTACCTCTTCTTTCCCTCCAGCGATCCTGTCATTCCACGAGACAGCTCCGACCCCAATCATGGCACCCGCATCTAAAGACGGCCTCGATATTATCATCCTGGGTGGTGGTATCGCAGGACTGACAACAGCTCTTGCACTGACCAAGTTCGCTCCCAAAGACCAGGTACCTAACATCAAGATCTTCGAAATCCGCCCTGTCCCAGCAACAATCGGCGGTGCCGTCAACCTCACACCAAATGCGTTACGACTGCTGGACCACCTGGGAGCGTTCCCAATCATGCAAGAGAGACAATACGGCAAGACGATCGACTACCTCGAGATCTTCGACATCTACAGCGTCCGCCTCGCGACCTCGGATTTCCGCGGCCCATCAGGCAACGGAATCGGCAACCCACCATACAAAGCACTGCGCATCACGCGCGGCGACGCCCTGAAAGCCGTCCTGGCCACCATCGAGCAGCACGAAAACATCACGCTGACGTGCGGCAAGAAGACGTCCAAGATCACCGAGACGGCCGACAAAGTGACGCTGACGTTCGAAGACGGCGCCACCGCTTCCGGCGACCTCCTCATGGGCTGCGACGGCATCCACTCCATCACGCGCAACTCGCACGTCGAGCCCGAGCGCCAGGAGTCGTACAGCGGCATCTGCAACGCCTTCGGCTTCGCGCCCATCGACAGGGACTTCAAGGTGCATTTCGAGTGCACGGCGATCAACTTTGCGCGCCGCGGCATGCTGCTCACCAGCTACCACAGCCCGGCCGAGGACAGCGTGTATGTGGGCGCGCTGATGCAGTGGTCTGATATCGGCAGTCGCGATGGGTGGAAGGCGGCGGGTGCCGAGGCGGACAAGACGCGTGCTGCCATCATGGAGCGGTTCGGTGATGCTAAGATCGAGTGCATCAAGCCGCTGATTGAGAAGGCCGAGGATTTCTTCCTGTGGCCCGTTTTCACCCTCAGCAAGTATGGCAAGTGGGCTACTGATCGTGTCATGCTGCTTGGCGACGCTGCGGTACGTATATTATGGTGTGCTCGCGCCTGTGTTCATGGGATTTGTGCTGACTGCTTTCTAGCACGCTATGCCGCCGCAGGGCGAGTCGACTGGTATTGTTTTTGAGGACACTGTGCTCTTCTCACGCTGCCTCGCGAGCTGGCTCGAAAAGGGTCGCCCTGGCGGTAACATGAAGGAGGCCTTCAATGCTTACGAGACGCTTCGTCGTCCACGTATCGAGTCAGCTTTTGACGAGAGTCAGGCCGTCGTCAAAACGGTGAGTGACGCTGGGTGGATCGGCCACACGATCAAGACCTATATCATTCCCTGGTTTTTGTGGTTTACGAGAGCGAAGAGGGAGGTCCATTTCATTGAGGATGTTACGACTGTGGATATTGGATACTAGATAGCTTTTTCTCTATAATTCATGATGAGTGATGGATTTTGCATACATGTCAGATTCAGGAAGTTTCGACTGCGGCGTTTGGATCCTTTGTTATTAGAGAGTATCGATCAGAACTCTTGACTAATAAATCTATCATACACTTCCGTCCAGCCTACTATCGAATGCGATGATGACACCTACTCCAGCAGACTAGCCTGGTTCGTGTAGAGCACGTCGACGACATTGTTCAGCTTCTCGATCGTCTCGAGCGCAGCATCGTAACCCTGGTCCCTCTCCGGCTCGTCAAAGACGAGCAAGCAGCCCGCTCCTTGATCCAACACACCAATGATGACCCGGTCAAGAATCATCTGACTGAGCTTGCGTTCCACCTGCGCAACGTCCAATCCTACCATCTTGGCCACGTGATCGATCTCGACACGGCTGAACGGCTCGATGACCTTGATCAGGTTCTGCTCCAACATGGCGTCGTATAGCTTGCGGAGATGCGTAGCGATGAACCTGTCACTACCAAGCTCGTAGCGGTATGTACCAAGCGCTTGCTCGTACTCTTCTAAACTGCGATTCGAATGTGCCTTTGCCACAGCCTTCATCGCGTCGAGGTTCTTGCCCGCGTATTTGACTGCTTGTTTGCTGGTCATGAGGTTGCTGACATCGTCGTTTGCGTTGAGCATTACTTTGCACAGCAGCATGTACTGCAGCGCTGAGGTCGCGGTCTTGGCTTCGTCCTGACTGTGGTAACCCTCCATGGCTTCGATGAAGTACGAGAAAGCCGTGTTAAAGTCCTGGTCCTCAGCGTGAAGCATACCGGACTGCATGTCGAGACCTGCTTGGAGGAGAGGGGGGCAGTAGACCGAGGCGGCAGCTGTGCGGGCAGAAGTGAGTGCTGCACGACCTTTGGGCACGTTGCCGAGGGCGTGGTAGACGCGTGATTCCAAAAGTTGTACCTCGACCAGCATCATTTTGTCATCTAATCTTCGTAGCTCCTTCAAAAGTCCGTTGATGAGTGTCAGTGCGTCATAGTAAGACTGCTTTTGCATATACAGCTGGACAAGGCGAGTCTCGAGCTGTTGATGTAGGAACCCACGGCGTTCTGTGATCGCCCAGTCGATCGTTGATTTTGTGGTGGAGATTTGGATTTCGAGAGAGTCGGGAATGCCGTTAAAGTAGTCGAGTAGTTGTCGAACTACAGACTTCTGTTAGAGAATAATGCAGATACCCTTGATGGCCTACTGAGCGGACTCAAGACTCACCCAGCTTTGACGTCTTTGCCTTTGCCAGCTTTGACAATACTGATCGCACTTGAGAGAGCAGTTGTGCAAGGTCGTTTGCTTTCTTCTGATCTCTGTACAGCTCGCCCAATCCTATCAGCGCTCCTTCGTACACCCTTGAGGTCGCTTCTGTTTGTCCAGGTCCGGCATTCATGATGTCTTGGTACGTCTGCTCCGCCTTTGCTGGATTCTCCTTTGCCATCTTGTTGGCCTCTTCTAACCGCTTCGCATTGTCTTCTTGAGCCATGATGTGATATTTGAGTGTGTAGAGTCGTAAACCAGTGATATTCGATGAGGATCGCGATGGCGCTGGAAGCAGAGGGAATACGTAATATGTCGCGTGCTGGGTCGTGTCGTTAACGTTTGAAGATGCGATGATTTGCTGGAGCAAGTGAAGCTCAGTCCAGAAAGCGGAAGGTTTGCCGACCGCGGAAGGAAGTCACCCGCCTAAATTTCTTGAATAAAGTCCTATAGTCCGCCTTCTTCACTGACGTTGATGGCAGATAAATCAACATGGTATGTTTTGGTTGTTGCTTGAACGTGATCGCATATGTTAACAGTTCAACAGAAAATTAAAGCGCTTTCGCGCTCCGCCTCGTCGCAACAGGCGCCAGGCACAAATGTTTCCCGTCAACCACGAAATCTCGACCCTGCCCTTCATCCTTTCGAAAGAGCGAGAGAGTACACTAGGGCTCTGAATGCCACCAAACTGGAGCGCATGTTCGCCACGCCTTTCGTCGCCGATCTGGGAAGAGGCCACGTTGATGGAGTCTACACATTAGCGAAAGATCCAAAATCGTTGGAGAGGTTCGCAAGTGGCAGTGGTGATGGAGTGGTCAAGGTGTGGGATCTTCCCAGCAGAGATGAGATCTGGCAGACACAAGCGCATGAGAATCTAGTCAAGGGTATGTGCTGGACGCAAGATCAGAAATTGCTTTCATGCGGTAGCGACCGTTCGATCAAACTGTACGACCCTTACAACTCTGCTTCTGGAAGTGCTCCTATAGCGACATGGCTGGGTCAGAACTCGTTCACTGGAATCACACGACACAGGACCGAACCGACTGTCGCAGCGTCTTCGTCAGTGATTTCGCTGTACGACCTAAACCGTCCCTCTTCTACTCCGACACAAACCCTCAACTGGCCAACATCGATCGACACCATTAATGCTGTAGCCTTTAACCAGACCGAAACCTCCATTCTCGCTTCGACCGCAACCGACCGTTCTGTTGTTCTCTATGATCTCCGCACCTCTTCACCTCTCCACCGCTCCGTCCTCGCCCTCTCCAGCAACGCCATAGCCTGGAACCCCATGGAAGCCTTCAACTTCGCCCTCGCAAACGAAGACCACAACATCTACATCTTTGACATGCGCAATCTGAAGCGCGCTCTCAACGTGCTCAAGGACCACGTCGCTGCAGTCATGGACGTCGAGTTCAGCCCGACCGGCGAAGAATTGGTCTCGGCATCCTACGACCGCTCGATCCGTCTCTGGAAGCGCGACTCTGGCCGCAGCCGTGACATCTATCACACAAAACGTATGCAGCGCGTCTTCTCCTGCCGCTGGACACCGGACAACAACTACCTCTTGTCCGGCTCCGACGACGGAAACATCAGGCTGTGGCGCGCTAATGCGTCTGCGCGACAAGGCGTCAAGAGTGCGAGGCAGAGGCAGCAGTTGGAGTACGACGATGCGCTCAAGGAGAGGTATAAGCACATGCCTGAGGTCAGACGTATTGCTAGGCATAGACATGTGCCTAAGCAGGTCAAGAAGGCTGGTGAGATCAAGACTGAGGAGTTGGCTGCTATCAAGCGCAGGGAGGAGAACGAGAGGAGGCATAGTAAGAAGGGTGAGGTTAGGCGAAAGGCGGAGAGAGAGAAGATGGTGCTGCAGACCGAACAGTGATCTGGCTGCATTATTCTGTGTTAGGTTGCATTGCGATGGCGTACGGCGGCGGGAAAATTCAATGTCCTATAGATACCTCACTTAAAACGATTTCAATACTTGACTAACGTCTGACCACGTATACAATGCCGCATAGTCTAGTAGTGATGATTCAAGTCTGTTATTCATGAAGCCTTCGACTACAATCTCCTCATAATCTTCTTCTTCCTCCTCTCAAACTCGCCACCATCCTGAACGCCACTACCGCGCTGCCCATCCTCATTCTTCCTCTTCCGACTCTTGTCAAGCGCACTTCCTCGTCCCTTACCCTTGGTCAACCTCTCAATGCGATCAACTCCCTCACCAATGCCCCTCCACTCCTCGCCGCCAAACATCCCCCGATCGCGCGCGTTGCGCTTGCCGATCTCCTTCTTCCCCTCCTTGGGCAGCCGCATGAGATGCGTCTCCTCATACTCGCGCCTCTCGGCCTCCTTCTCGCGCTCCTTGGCGCTCTTGTCGCGCCGCCCGCCGTCCACGATCGTGGAGCCGATGGACGGCTGCGCAGATGGCGCAGTGCTGTGCTCGGCCGCGATGAACTCGTCCATGGTCGCCGAGCGCTGCGGGCGGCCATCGCGCTTCTCTCTGCGCTCGGCCGGGTTCGGCATGGCTGTGGCTGTGATGCGAGGAGGCCTGTACACGCCGTCGTTGTCTCTAGCTCTTGACTCCTGCGCCATGGCCGCGGGCCGCGCGAACGACGCTGGGTTGGGCCTGTACGCGAGCTCGTCGACGTTGGCGTCGGCTTTACTGTCTCCTGCGGCGTCGCTGTCGGCGGCCGTGGTCGCTTTCTCAGCTGGACCGGCGCGGCGGTCCTCGTCTTCGGCCGCGCGGACGACTTTGTCAATCTGGTAGCGCAGGCGCTCTTCTAGTGGCCGCACGCCTTTCTCCAGATACACCCTGTGGCGCACGAGGTCTTGCACCATTTGCTCTTGGAGCCGTTTGCTCATGTGCGTGGGCTCTGCTTTCTTCTCTTTGTCGCTGCCGCCATTGTTTGCTGCGAGGACGGAGCGCACGCTCCTGATCACTTCTAGGTTGCGCAGGGCGAGCGTCTGCAGGTAGGAGAGGAAGATCTCGTTCTTGGCGTCGAGTAAACTGATGCCGTTCTCGGGGATCTTGTATGTCAGGTCTTCGGGCAGAGTGGCCGATGCGGACTTGATCGAGTCGACCAGACCTGGGATAGTATCTGCGACCGACATCTCGTAGTATTTTGCTGTATAGCCTGTTGGAAAAGATTGACTCTATTGACGTGACTTTTTCTGTTTGGTCGCTGGAAATTCTTCTAGGAGATCGGCGTTGAGAGATCTGACACGAAAACGCGGGGAAAGACGGCTTGGCGTCATGCTGAGACATCAGCTCACGTGACAGTACATTGATTACTTCACTCACAGTTCGATGTCGTCTCCAACTTTTGAGAATTAGAATCAGCGGCGCAGTCATCTCGAACCAGTTCACATCTTGTCAGGCACTACTCGTCATGGTCGTGTGAAAATGCCACGGGTGGTAAAGCTCGTTCATTCCTCTTCCACCATCGTCATCAACAATGAACTGATACCATCGGCGACCATACGCTCCCATGGCGCACCAGAGAAACATCAAAAACATCTTCCACACCGCTAGCTCATCAAACGCCTTTCGCCATGTTTCCTGAAAGAAACCCAAAATGCGATTTCCGAAAATAAGGAGATTCCATAGTAAAACGCTTGGACAGGTGTATCTCGCGCGCCTAATAGCATGCACGTACTGCGCCGATTCAATGCATTGAGTGCGCCTCGCTCCGTCGTGCTCCGAGTGAAGTGAATGCCCAGTAATCGTTCATGTGCCGAAAAGAGATCGAAGAATGAATTGCCAGCACTTTCGTGAGTCGATGGTCTTCCTCAGTGCCATCGCCACGCTCGCTATGTTGTGTCATGTTGAGTCCCATATCCATAAACGCCACCGTATATAGAACTCCTGCTTCTCTCGAGGGGACACGATCTTGCTCATCTATAGGGAAAATGTGCTGAGGGAATGGGGAATGCCGGAGGTAGCAGCGGAGGCCTGAAGAATGCGGGGGCTAGCCGCACTTCCACCCGAATCGATGGCAGGGGTGAATGTTCGCAAGTCATTACCTTGGAAAAGTTCGCGCCAGTCACCCGCACCAATCGTCCGACCCCAGTCCCCTATTTCTTCTTCGGCCTCATGAACTCGATTGGTTTCTTCGGATCAGCTGGGTCTAGGAATGAGAGCATAACCGTGCTGAGCTCTTTAAAGTCGACCGGCTTTGTCACATAGTCGTTGAAACCTGCATCGGCACATTTAGCGTAAACGTCGCCGAGGACGTTGGCCGAAAGTGCGACGATCGGACAGTAGAGCTGCTTCTCCTGCTTCTCCCATTTGCGGATCTCACGGCAAGTCTGGTATCCGTCCTTGTTTGGCATGTGGAGATCGCACTAAGATAGTCAGTGAGGAGTCGTAAAGGAGTGCTAGCGATTTACTCACAAGAATAATAGAGAAGTATCCATGAGGCTTGGCGAAGACTTTCTCCGTACACTGTACTCCATCAAGGACAGTCTCGACTTCAACGCCGACTTTGCTCAAGAACTTCAACAAAACCTATGACTACGTTAGCAGAAGCTCAAAACCCATGAATCGAAGAACTCACCATCTGGTTGACTTTGTTGTCCTCAACAAGAAGTACACGTTTTCCTCTGCCACCGATCCTCTTCTTCATTTCCTCGTACACTTGCTTTTGAGTCAAGGCGACTTGCTGCGCAGAGTCTTGGTTGCGGTCGGTACTCATTTCTCGTTCCTTTCCAGGGTCGAAAATGACGGCGAACTTGCTGGGCTTCAGAGGCTTGAAAATGAACCGCATTTTTCTCTGCTCCTCAAGCTTGTCGTAGTTGGTATTTGGAGACTGATCAATAATCTTACGCTTTTGTGCGAGATCCGTGATGATCACTAGCTGTGTGGTCGAATGCGCAGGTGATGATTGCAGTTGATCCATGAACGCGATTGTCTCTTGCACAGATTGCAGTACTAGAACAACGTGGGAGAAAATCATGGGGTCGTCACCACCAATCATCTTCTGACATTCGAGCAGGGATCCACGAGCCGTGATCTGATGAGGCACGTTGCTGGGAAGCGTCTGGTCAATATGCTGCACAGTCGCTTCACGGCTGTATTTGAGCGGACACACAACCAAGATCGAAAACATTGGTGGTAAAATCGATCCACCGGGGGACAGCATGCGAATTGAAGACGGAGGAACAATTGACTGATCAGAGGCGATAGAAATATGTGAATCGCCGCTGTCCGTTCGGGTTGGACGACCACCAGCTGGCATTTCGAGCTTTAGAGGCGACGTCAAAGGCATCTGCGTCTCGGGCATGACTGACGAGGCTGAAGATCTTGTCGACCTAATGCTCGTCCTAGAAGTTTGAACTGATGGGTCAGAACCGGCAGACGACACGCTTGGCGAACCGTATGGTGATGGTGATCTGGTCAGGTCTGCGATAACATGCGGCGATTCTGTTCCTCGTCCTGGTAGAAGCATAGTGTTCGTGGCTCGAGGTATTTGCGTTGGTACCTTGACTTCCATTGTTGGCATAGGCGATGGACCAGGAGTGACCGGTGGGAGGGGTGGCTTATCGGTCGCACTAGGCAATGCTGTCTTAATCCAGAACATGAACGTGGAGCCTTTGCCTGGAACACCCTTTGCGGTCATATCTCCGCCGTGCAGCTGGGCAAGTTGACGGGAAATCACGAGACCCAGGCCAGTTCCACCATGCTGACGAGTGCTGCTTCCATCGATTTGACTAAATCGCTTGAACAAATACTGCGCTTCTTTGTCTGTGAAACCGCGACCAGTGTCGACAATCTCGAACTGAACAAACATGGCATCGTCGTCAGTCTTGAAGTCCTCGCCTTTGAGAGCCCTGCAGCGGATAAAGACCTCGCCAGATTGGGTAAACTTGATAGCGTTGCCAATGACGTTAAGCAAGATCTGCCTGACCCTGAATCTGTCGACCTTGACGTGCGATGGAACGTCATCCTCCACGAGATAATTGAGTTCTAGTCCTTTATCAAGAGCCATGGCAGAAGTAAGATCGTTGACCTCTTCGATGAGCGATCGAATGTACATCCAGTCCAGGTTGAGCTGAATCATACCTGCTTCAGCCTTGGAAAGATCCAAAATATCATTGATGAGTCCTCGTAGACCCTCGGTCGAGGCACGGATGATGTTGACGTGCTCCATCTGCTCAGCAGTCAGACTACTGTCAATGAGAAAATTGACCATGCCAGTGATGCCGTTAAGTGGAGTTCTGATCTCGTGAGACATGTTGCTGAGGAAGCGCGACTTTTCGTCCATGGTTTCTTTAAGGTCGCGCTCAAGCGCCTTGTGGTCGTTGATGTCCGTGCAGGTTCCGTACCACGTCTCCTCCTCATGGTCGATACGGGTGTTCTCATCTGCACGCAAAACTCGTACAAGATGCCATCGATACTCTCCTTCCTTTGATCGCAGTCTTACTTCGGTAGAGTAAGACTGCTTTCCATCAGCATCCTTGGACACCTTGAGAATGCCGGTCGTAGCCAGCTCGGACAATTTACGCTGTGGTAGCTGCGTGGCTGGAGAAGAGTGCATAGGACTGGTCGGCGCCTTTTCGGTGTCGGCAGATGAACTACTTGAGGATGTCTGTGAAGACGAAAATGCTCGTCTGGGCTCCGCAGGCATAGATGTAGGGACATTGGTAGCACGCCCACTGTCGACATCGAAGGTTGGGAGACGACACTTGACAATGTCCTCAGGGTGAACATACTCCATGAAGCCCAAGCCGAGAGCAATTTTCTCGCTTTGGCCAGAAAAATTCTCCCACTGAGTGTTGCAGAAAGTAACGCCCTTTGTTCGATTAACGGTGAACACAATCTGTGGGCTTGAATTGGCGAGCGCTCGATACTTGGCTTCAGAAGCCGCGGTTTCTTGCTGCTTGGCTGAGTTTAGCTCCGCGACATGCTGATCGTGGATGTCCATGTTGGTCCCTATCCAGTGGACGATGTTCTGCCGCTTGTCTTTCAGCGGTGCTGCTCTGGCATAAAACCACCTAAAGTGACCATCGAATCGCTGCAACCGAATTTTCTGCTGCAGCTGCTGTCCAGTCGCGAGGGCCTTCTTCCACGCATCCATGTACGCTCCTCTGTCATCCGGATGGATTGCTTCCCATGGCTCCTTCAAGACCTGGCGAGAATCACGTCCGCGATAGACCAAGAACTTGGAATTGACCCAGGTCAGCTCGCCACTAGATGGTGCAGCAGTAAAGATTTGAACAGGTAGTGAATCGATGATGGTTCGCAATAGTCTCTCTGAAGGAGGTGGCATCTCGGGTTCGGTTAGGGCCGCAGGTCGTGTGACCGGACCTGCACCAGGTTTGGCGCCAACGGTCGCCGCCGGCAGAGACTGGAACGAAGAGCTAAAGTCTGCGCCATATGAGTGTAGCACAGAGTGCATGCGCTCGGCACTCTCGGCATATGTCTCTTGGGAAATTCCGCTGCGGACAGGGAGCTTCTGAGCAGAGTTGGGCTCTGGCAGTCGCTGTGGGCTGTTTTCGCGGTGCATTCGTAATGGTGTCTTGTCGGCTTTGACGGAGCCGGAAGCCTTGAGCCGTGGATAAGAACGATCCTCTTCGGTGTTTTCCTTGAAGGTCGATCGGGCGTCGATATTGGAAGACCTCACAGGCTTAGCAGGGGTCGTAGTAGTAGTGGAGCTTCCAGCAGCGCCAGTGGCGCGTCGCGAGCTGCTTCTATTCCTTGAATCGAAATAGCTTTCTGAGCCTTCGTGATGCGAATGAGCCGCAGGCGTGCCTGCTATAGATCGAGGATCCCAGCCGGGCGTGCCGGCCAACGAGCTTGCCGGGCTGTATTTTGATCGCCCAGAATAGTCTGAAGGACTCGTGATGCTACCAGAGAACGATCCACTTCCATCATTGAAATCTCCTCGAATGAGTTCATCGAGATTGTTCGGCTCGATTGAGAGAGGGGCGAAGCCTACGTTACGGCCAGATGCCCCCCTTCTGTGTCTGATACCAATCGCTTGGCTTTGGGCAGCAGTGAGTTGATAGGCATTCGCGTATGACGCTGCCAGGTGCGGTCCTAGTAACTTCAAGGAGTGGGTCAGATTCTGCGGATAAGGGACGGCAGGACTTTGGATTGATATAATGGCAATTGGAGCCTTCCTCTCGATTGTCTCGGAACTTGCTTGGTCATGCTGTCCTTTATCCTCGGAATAGCCAGGCATCAAAGGTGACAGTGTTGGATGTATAAGCGGCAGATGAATGATTGTAGTAGCCTTATCTACGCCAATGGCTTCAATGGCCTCGAGTCGTGCATAGTCGGGCGAAGGGGCGGCAGGATTGAAGGAATCGTCAACGTTGTCTTGTGAAGCAAAGAAAGGATTCATGTCCGGATCTGCCTGCATCGCCGGAGAAGGTGCCGGAGATTGCGCCCAGGGAGACGGAGGTTGTTGCTCGTATTCCTCATAGACAGAGCCACGCCTTTTCCCTCCCAGATCTGAAGCCGAGAAAACGTTCCTGAACTGTGAAGACATCTTGATCGAGGCCTGGCTATCAGCTTCAGTACGTGACTGAGTAGTACCGGTGGGCGTAGGCGTCGCTTCGTCCGGTGCACGAGAAGCCACCAGACTCCTCTCAGCTGGCTGATCCAGCTTATAATCTCTGGTCAAAGTCACCAGTTTGCCTCTTTCTAACACTTTGTTGACACCACTCGTGTCGATCAGAGGATCAAATTCATGATCCAAGCCTCGGAGCGTGGAAAACATGGCTACATGAGGACTGTTCATCTGTTCGCCGCCGACGCTGGAGAAATCCGGATCGCTCATGGATGTATGCCTTGGGTCTGATGATGATGCGACAGAAATGCCGGCGATGGTTGAAGAAGTGTCTTGTCGGTAAAGACCTGGGGCATGACTGACAGTTCTCGATGGCAGACCCGGTCGAGCCGGTGCTCCCTCACGACCAGGCGGTCCATGTCCGGCATAAGAGTGTCGAGACTCCAAAGAAGGACGTGCATTGAGTATGTGAGGTCGAGGTGCCCGCGCGCATTCGGCCGCTGGCGGTGGTGGAGATGGTTCAATTGGACGCGAGTTGTTGGTCGAAGTACCTGCAGGGGCGTCTGAGGGATCGTCATGCTGGCCATAGACGTTAAAGGTAGCCTTCTGACCCCAAGGTACATTCTCAATGTCGTTTGAATCAGCAGGAAGTGCCAGGTTCACGCGGTCTGCGATATATGCGTCCCTAAGCATTCTCGTCACACCAGACCACCAGGCATCGATCCCAGACTCTGCATTGAGGTTGAGCACAAGATCGTACAAATTAGGCGTTGGAAAGCGCGGATCCTCGGATGAGTTGAACGTGGCGCCTGCAGGAGCAAATCCAGTAGGTGTTGGTCCCGGTGTGCTTGTGTTAGTCGCGGTCTGGTCTCCAGGTGTGCCATATGGTGCCGAGGCCGTCGGTGACAAGACGGTGAAAGGCTGGTGAAAGGAAGACGACCAGGCGCGGGGCGTACCTGGCACATATGGAAATGGATACGACGGGGTGCGTAGAGGCTGAGCAAAAGGCGTGGCAGCGGCGCTTCCTCTTATCGTCCGTGAGGATGAAGAAGTCGATTCGGTCGAGGTAGAGGTAGTAGTGGCGAGCGGGTTGTTGAAAGCAGAGCTCATCGGAGATAGAGTAGATTCTTCTCTGCTCGCCATAGGTCGTCTCGGTGCAGCGTTTGTCGGACTAGATGCCTGTGACGAAGTCGCAGACGAGGCCTTCTGCTGTTGAGCAAGCATTCGACTCTGGACAGCAGCACGCAAACGTGCTAGCTCTGCCTCTTCAGGACTACTGACTGCAGGAGGGTCGACAGCGGAGGAGGCTGGACTGGGCAGAGCGCCGGCACCCCTTTGTAACACTGAATCCCCGCTTCTCTCATTCAAAGGTCCATTATCGGCCGGCTCTGACCGCTGGCCGGTCTGTTTTGTTGTCTTCAAAGAATCTTTACTAGAACGTGAAACATTGGGCGAAGACCGCGTCAAAGTTGGACGGTATGGATTGTCGGGCTGGACTGTGGACGAAGACGAGACGGAACTTCGAGATGACGAGGAAGATTCGCGCTCGAGCACTGGTTTTGGTTTCATCGTAGAGCGCAGACCAAACTACTCGTTGATGCCTCTGATGAGACTGAAAGCGCTGGAGCCGCGTCAAAATATTGATTTGCGAAGGTGGAATTGATGGTGTTACGAGGGCGCATGGGCGTGAGAAGGGTCGTTATAGGTGAAGGCGAGGCAGAGCGAGACTCTGCCGACGACAAAAGCAGTCGTTTGATGATATCGAGAACGCAGAACGGCGAAGCGCAAAGGCTTCGGGCAACAGGTGAGGTGGAACACTGAAGTGTGTGTGTGTGTGTGCGTGATTGTGTAGTGTCGTTATTGTGCTGATAGGTCGTCAGGACTCACTGCACTGGTCGGAAAGGAAGCTAACAGGGCAAGTGCAACCTGGGAAGTGACGTAGTTATCCGAAATACTGTGCAGTGTTTAGTGCAGTGCAGCTGCTTTGCTGGGCCGGGCGGGACTGGCAAGTGACCACCAGTAATCCAGTTTGAGCAGGCACGGAGTCAGCCGAACCAGAAGAAACACGATATCATGATTTACCGAACTATCTGGTTATTGATTGTTCACCAGCAGATTCTAGTACTCGATGAATGTCAGGGTAAACAAGTTACCTGTAGCGACTCAAAACAGCGAGGCGCAATGCAAAGTCTGAGACGAGTCGGTGCCAAATACCTATCTAGTGTGCAGCGAACGCGCCAAAGGCCCCTTCTAGACTTGTGCAGGGCAAGCCGTCTGCCCGTCGAACGCAGTTCATCACCGATGATCTCTGTCGTTCGTCTACATAACTTATTCACGATATTAATTGATTATTGCATAGCAGTCTCTCTCTTACCAAATTAATGACAGAAGCAAGATATTCGTGGTGGTCAAGATTACAGATCATGAGGCTCTGCTGGAAGCGCCACGTGACGCGTGACCACAATTCGAAAATAATACGGTAAGCGTGATAAAGGCATGATTTGGGGGCGCAAAGATTCAACCTAGTTGTGTTCACTTCACATGCTGATTCAGTGAGGCTACGGCGGCTCCGGGATCTATTGATCCTTGTACAAGATTGCAAATAGAGCTCTGTCGTCTTACGCATAAATCCTTGGACGGTCTCTCGTATTGTGACTGGTCGCCGTGGACAGGCTCTGGTCAGCAGGACAAGTAAGATGTGGTCGCGTAATCCTCCGAACCAGGACTCTAGTCCGAAAGGTGTCGATCATTCAGACCGCCTTCCGAAGTTCCTCACGCGCAGGGCATTCCAAACAATGAATATCGATCTCTCATAGTGCAAGATCACGAACTCGTCAAGATTGCTATGGATTTACGATACAAATAATGCATTTTCACATTGTGCTCCGGGTTTGACTTTGCTGGCCGTTGCTTTGTGCATTCGAGGCGCTAAGGTAGTATACGGTCTGGACTCGTGCGCTCTGAACCGCTAAGCTGCAACACGGTCAAATTTCCCGAATCGAAGTCTCGAATCTTGGTGCTTCTTCAGCCCTGGTTCGACATGTTGATGCTCTGGGCAGATCGACGATCGACTTTACAACGTGGTACGCTTAGGACCGTGCCGTGTCTGACATGTATCTTGTTTGTACTACTTCCAAGATGTTGCAACAACGGACGAAGGTCGAATGTCACAGGAAGCAGATTGCCATTGTTGCCATTGTTTGGACTGGGTTTGAAGTATTGACAGAAGATGATGGTATTAATAGACGTCGGTAATCGAACATCGGTATTCTGAATCTCTGCAGTCAGGACTGGGTATATGCACCGAAAACCGAAAGCCACGTTTGTCACGACCGACAGATATAAAGCCATTAGCTTCGAGGGAGGTATCTCATGAGCTCTCATCTGATTGAATTGGACGAATAGCCATCAATTTCCAAGAAGGCCCTCGTATCGTAAGAGGCTGTGACATGTCGCGTATCATACTGTACTACAGCTTAGCATTGCTCGTCGCTGGTCGTACGGGGGATGACCGACATGAAGGCCCCAGGCTTTGGGAGCAATCAGCTTCTCGGTCGCCTCGGCGTCGTCTTTGGGCGTGTCGTCGTACTATAGTCTGGTTTCTCACGGATTGGGCGAGAGTTGCTTGATCTGCTTGATCAGGTAGGCCTTTTCGTCCGAGAATTGATCATCCTCCGTCCTGTCAGCGAGAAAGTTGGGTAAGAAGTCCAGCAATCGTTGTTTGTTCATCGTGAGTAGTTTCCGTACTTCAGGAGATTTGTTTGGGTTAGCCGCAAATATCTAAGTCTGTTAGTTAACGACCTACACCACTGGCTGAACCACCGACCTTGAAGACATGGAACGCCTCGTATTGCACCATCTTGCGATCGTCCTTTAGCTGCCACATGACGAGCTTCAAGTTATCGCCTGACTCGACGTATCTTGTCATGATGTCGTAGAATTGGCGATCGAGCAGGATCTCTCCCAGTAACTTGATCGATTGTCGTTTCGTAACGTAACTTTCGGACTTGATCAGAGTGTTGTTGTATCTATCGAAGAAGAGGTCAAAGTTCGTATCGACGTATTTGGCGACCATCTGCTTGTGTTTGACCATGATTTGCTGTCCTTATGAGCTGCGCGTACTACGACCCCTGATTATGCGATACGTACTCTGAAAGTGTCAAAAGCATCTGTGCTTACTTCAAACAAGCTCTTGTCTATCCAGTCGAAGAACTTCCAGAAGACGCCCCTTCCTGAGCTCGGTTCCGATGTGTCGATATTATTCAAGTCCATCATCTTGCCATCCTCTTGCGGTTCGTGGTACAAGATTAACGCAGCGACTGCGTCGTGTTTGAGAGCTTCTTTCAAAATTCCACCACAGGCCATTGCGCTTTCCCGCCGATCGTATCCATAGCAGAGAGAGATCAGGATATCAGGCCGGTTCATGATTACCCATTGAAGGGCAACAGGCTCTGACGCGGTGTCGCCGGGTTGCTTAAACCTGAAGACATTCGAGATGATTGTTTGGGTGTCTTTTCGTGCTTCAAAGGGTAGTCGATGTATGTTCTCGGCAAGAAGTCGTAAAAGATCTTCGGTGACAATGAGGTTGCAGAGTTGGAAGACTTGGTCGGGGCTGACTTCGGATTCTGGGTTCGTGTCAGTAGTGATTATTTACTGGTACATGAGCGAGACGAGAGACCCGTTGTGCCTTGCAACGCTGCCTTCATCGAGGCAAGGTTTCGCGATAACTCTTCTTCAGTCTTTGCCAACGATCAGCGTGAATCTTTTGGTATACCTCGTTCGTTTACGAACCTTTTGTTGCGGCTTCTCTTCCTCCAAAAGCCTGGTGATAAACTCCTTGGTCGACCTAACCAATTCATTCGTGGACCGCGTCCGACTCCGACCAAACAAGAAAGCCATCTTTGAAATCACTCGCGTCCACTCCTCTACACAAAGATTAATAAGATGTTCTGATGACCGAATACAATTCAGGGAACGCCAATGGAATGTTTGTATTACTGTTTGCGGGGTGATGGACGGCCCGCACAGCCGCGCTGCCCTGCAGGAGCATGAAACTCTATTTCCATCACATTGCCGGGCCTGGAACACACTCCTCACTTTCGAGAACAAGACAAATATGGATTAGGCTGTGTCACTGGTATTGATGACTGCTCTTATACCAGGTAGGACGCATTTTCTAGCAATGTAGAATAGGTGGTAAAAGGTGTAAGGTACAGATAAGTTCATACTATCCACTGGATTAATAACGCTAATGGTATATAGAACCTTCAATAACCACCAGACAAGTTGGAACACGCCCCAAAAGGATGTACATTCACGTGATTCATTATTTGCCAAAAGAGGTTCCCTCGGTTGGTCGTTCCATGCCTTGAAGATAGGCATGCGTCAAAGCCTAGAATTGGTTAGCATTGGTACCATTAATCAAAGTTCGACATGATCCTACCTTTGCAGCTGTCAGACGTTCTTTGCTCTCGAAGACTACGAGATTTGCGACGAGATCGCGGGCTTCTTCGCTGGCTCTCGGCAAGATGTCCTTCCAGCTCTTGCCTGGAAATTCGGCAAATTTCATTTTACCCCAATCGTTGAAAGTGGCCGCTTCCTGCAGTTTTGTCAGTCGATCTTGAAGGTCGTTATTTGAGCTCACAACTCACTGGCCAATTCTCCAAACTCGGAGTTCCCAGAGTCTCAAAGATACTCTTTATGAGCGCTAGATCGCTTCCAAGGTCGCCCGATTCAAATAATGTCTTGGAGCCGAGGCTGACCATCTGAGCGGCAACGCATCCTGCAGCCCACATGTCCAGGGTTGTACCATATCGCTGGTTCCCAAACATGAGCTCTGGCGGTCGGTAAGAGGTGGTACCAACGTCCAAGATCTTCTCATCCTCAGGTTCTGAATCGATATCCTCTTTCATCCACGCAGTGCCAAAATCCGCCAGGAATGCCGGGCCAGAAGGTGATCTCAGAAGGATGTTTGCCGGTTTGATATCTCTGTGGATGATACCGGCCTTGTGTATGAAATCAAGGGCTGAGAACAGATCGTGAAGACAAGATCTGGCATGTTTCGGTGTGACCTGTCCGTTCCGCAGAAGTGTCCCCAAGTCGTATGGCATGAATGGGAAGATGAGAACATAGCGGCCACCTGCCTGCGCAAAACTCTCGAGTAGTGGAATCACGAAAGTGCATGCAGCCTTCTTCAGCAATCTGCTTTCTCGCTTAGAGTCGTGAGGTGGCGTCATGGCGGATGGATGTGTGACTTTGACGGCGACAGCTCGGTTCTTGCCCTTGTCCAGATCCCTAAACATGGAGATGGCTTTGGGAGCTTTGGCTTTGTAGACCAGAGAGAAGATGCCATCTCGATGATGGACCGCATCAGTGTATTGGCCGATAGTAATTCCACCAGGTAGCAGCTGATCTATGTCACTGTCGTATCCTGCAGCTTTCAGCGCTGGACCCTGCAAAGGTACACACTCTGCGCTGCGAATTTTGTATTGTATTCGGATCGCGTAATCCTCCTGGTAGAGCCATCAGCAATGCCAGCCGTTGTCACCAGAAGAGGACCACATACCTCGGACGTGCCAAGTCGATATGCTTCATTTTCCAAACGTCTCGCTTCTGTTTGCGCCTCGGTTGCAGACTTCTTAAGTTTACAGCAGACCAAGGACGCTTGACTTTGCCAATCAGTATGATATAGAATAATGTATATCAGAGCGCCTACATTCTTGTGATTGAAGAAAGCCTGTCTGTGAAGCTGAGTGTCGCTCGCCAATCGGGGCTCATGGTCATTTTGTAGACACAAATATGGTCATCGTTTCGCCCAAGGCGAATAGATGGACAGAGTCAACCGCCAAACATTGAGCTTCGAGGACAAGTACAAATAGGTTTAAGAGCGTTCTGAAGCTATAAAGAGGCCGGGGGGGAGGCCGTTCCAGGATAGGGCTCGAAGGGCCGGCGTGGTCTAGATTCCGTCTAGCTACAAGAGCGGGTTATGCATGCAGCCGCAAAGCGACTGCCAATTTTGCGAAGACAGCTCGAACCCCCCACATTATACACTTCTTCGAGACATTAGCGGGTCATCCGCAACGCGGCTCAAAAGCCACATGTGGCAGTGTGAGCACGAAGCACGGGCTTTTCAGTGCCGGTTCCGCGTACTGACGACCTACAGTACATCATCCTTGATACCTTACCACGCAAAAGAAGAACGTTGCAAGTCTATCCCTCCGATCAGAATAGAGTTACCATGCCATTCTAGTCTACACAGAACTGTTCCTCTATCACTCCGATCACACCGCTGTGGGGTCATCCACTTCCCCAAGCACTAACGTCAGCTTCTTTCATACACGATGAAGGCCTCTTGGCAGGCTCTCACGCTCTACGCAGCTGTTGCGTCTCAAGGAGTCAAAGCAGCATCATGTCCGCCTTCCGAAGAACCTCTGAAGATGGAACCTCTCGCCGAAAACAAGCCATGTGTTCGCCCTACAGAGCCAGGAGACGAGATCAAGGTCCATTACAAAGGCACCCTCCTATCTAACGGCAAGAAGTTTGACTCCTCATACGACCGAGGCATACCGTTCAACTTTCACCTCGGAGCGCACCAAGTAATCACCGGATGGGATGAGGGCATGAAAGGCCTGTGTATTGGCCACAAAAGAAAGTTGACAATCGCGCCGGAATGGGCATACGGAAATAGGGCAATGGGCCAAATACCTGCTTGCAGCACACTGGTCTTCGAGACAGAGCTCCTGGAAATTATCGGACTCGCGGCTAATCTATCAACACCAGGGGCTTTGCCCATGCCTGAGCCGCTGCCAGATCTGGCGCCAGGAAACACTACTGAACCCACTCTACCAGAAGAGGTAGCAGGTATCCCTCCACCTCCGCCTGCGGAAGCCGAGAAGCTAGAAGATGCTGAAGGCGTCCCGCCTAATCCCCAGGATCAAGGTGCAGAGGACAGCCCAAATGCAGTGCAGGCAGCCGAGAGCGGTGAATGTCGCCTGCTGGGCCCATTCGCACTAATCGTGCAATCCGCTCTCGGTCTCCTGGCAATGCTCTCGCTCGTGTTCAAGCGCTGGCGCGAACGCCCTCGCCGACCTCTCAAGATCTGGGCCTTTGACGCCTCGAAGCAGATAGTCGGCACAGCGCTGCTGCACGTCTTCAACATCGCCATGTCCGAGTTCTCCTCGGGTGCACCAGTCATCAGTGCGACCAAAGCAACATCTGATATCGCGACTCAGATCAAGGACGCATCTGGAAATATGCCGAATCCCTGCTCATTCTACCTGCTCAACCTCGCCATCGACACCACCATTGGTATCCCCGTCCTCGTTGTCTTCCTCAACGTCCTGCATAAGCTGTTCTTGTACACATCTCTCGCAAACCCGCCGGAGAGCATCAAGAGCGGCAACTACGGACAGCCGCCGCGCGTCACTTGGTGGATGAAGCAGTGTCTGATATACTTCATTGGCTTGTTCCTGATGAAGATGTTTGTCTTTTTCCTCTTTCAGGCTCTGCCTTGGCTGGCATGGGTCGGCGACTGGGCACTGCGCTGGACCGAGGGCAACGAAAGTCTGCAGATTGCGTTCGTCATGTTCCTCTTCCCGCTGGCCATGAATGCGCTGCAGTACTACATTGTCGACTCTTATATCAAGAACCGCGATGGTGTACAAGATCAGGGCGAAGGACAAGGTTATGAGAGTGTGCAGACAGATGATGCAGAGGGTGGTGAGGAAGACGGTCACAGGCATGTCATTGGTGAGGACGACGACGACGATGACAAGGATGCTGTCGACGTCACGAGTCGCATCGATGAGCCGAATGGCCACGGCAGCTCGAGCGGTACCTCGATAACAGCGGCTGCAAAGGACAAGTGAGATTGTAAATGATGATTATGTAGCGTGTGCTGTTCGGTGTTCTATATCGTTTCTCATTCCATCATCTATGTCTGTCATGATCGCTGCTGTGATGTCTGTGCTCTCGTCTCTCACTATGCTTGTGCTCGCGTTTGTGCCTGTGTCTATGGCCTGTATCACGCTCACAGTCCCTTGAACTTCGCAATCGTTTGTCTTTGTGCCTGTCTTCACTTCCTGAGCAAGGCTTGCCCTCTGCTGGGTCGTCGAGGTTGAAGCCCTCGAGACTGTCCACGCTGGCTGCCCTCGTCCCTCGATTACGCGATTTCCTCTCACTCCTACTCCTGCTCCTGCTCCTGTCGTCTTTCGCCTTCTCGCTACGTCTTCCCCTCTTCCTCTCCCTATCTCTCCTCCTCCGCCTCCTCTCCTCATCCTCACGCTCTACCATACCGACCTCCCTCTTTCTCTCCTCCTCCCAAACCTTCTTATCTTTCTCCACAGCCTTCAGCTGAGCCTGCGCTCTCGCCATCATAGCCATCGGGTCATTCGCAGCGTTTCTCACCAGGTCGCGCTGCACGCGTTTAGCATCAGGATTACCGAATGCGTCAGTCCTTTCGGCGGTCTCTTTTGCCGCAGAGCTATACCAAGGTGTCTTGCCCTCGTTCTTGTAACCTGCTGCGTGCGAGAACTTCATCCCGACGGCTTCCGAGTCTTGGTTCCGGTCGCGATCGCTTTTGCGTTTCTGCTGGTCTTTGAAGGTCGGCTCGGTTGGCGCAGTGAAGAGGGTGATGTTTCCGCGGTCGTTGGTCAAAGACACATCGTCGTTCGAGGCACTGACCGTGTGCTCGAGTAATCGTTTCCGTGCTGAGATACCGGCTTGCATGTCTTGTCGCGCGATGCGCAAGTCCCTGTCGGTATCGTCTTCGCCATGGAGGCGGCGGCGCTTTGTCTTTTCTTCTCGAGTGGCGTCGCGTGGTCGCTTCCTGTCGGAGCCACCAGTATCTTTCTTCTCGGCCTCGATAGCCAATGGAGGCGGTGCCTCTCCTCGTAGTATAGCGGTCCGCCTTGCTGCGTCTTGTTCTTGCATGCGCTGTTCTTCTGCCTCCTCGGCAGCGGCTGCGGCGGCTTCATCGCGGCGCACCCGCTCGATGTTGTCTTGATTGTAGACATTCCAGCTTTTCTTCCCCAAAAGATGGAGAGGCATGATGCTCGATGGATATGGCTCGGTAGATCTTGACACTTGATGCCACCAATTCCACCACAGGTTTCGAAAGCTCGAAACAAATCCAAAAATGAAGAATCCTAAATTTTGAGCATCGGAATCTGAGCGACTATGTATTAGTATTATTTCTAGGTATTTTCAGCTGTGGTCGATGGCATATCATTCAGACGAGTGTCTACCTTATGCTATAATGATTTTGGGGAACTGTCTCAATTGTTCGAAGCCCTGGGGTTTCTCCGACCAAAAGCCAAAATAGCCAAAGTTTCGGCCAGTGGCCTTGTGCACCAGCATTCGATGCTCTTGACGGTGAAGCATGGTATCTATCTGCACACCAGGTCCTTGGGCAGTTTCGACTGAAATGTCAATGAGAGGGAATGCCTACCTCCCGTCATGCTGAGAGCGAGTCATCTTGGCAAGGTCGAAATGCTCCTTCCTGCCAATCTTCCTGCCGGTCGCTAAGCGGGAGGCTTGAGCGGCTGCCCCAGACGTACAGTACTAGACCGGATTTTGCCGAAGCGCAAAGAGTGCAGGTGCTCCGCATCACCAGCCCAGCCATCCTCGATTCGTCTTCCAAAGTTCCAGTTCTTCCTCGATTGACACATCCTACAGTTCTTTTAGTGATAACAGAACTACGATTCACCCCTATCCCGCGTTGCACACGAACGACAGCCGGGTCTTTGACTCCTTGCAATCCCCAACAAAGCGAGTCGACTGTCAGTCAAACGCCGAACAGGTGTCTTGCATCGCTGGACCCACCTATCTCCGCTGATTAACCAGGGTTATATGCATGTAAAGGCATTGTCATTGCGACCGGAAGCTCACTATCGTCTCGACTTGCGCCTTTTGACGGGCGTTCTTTGTGTTATTGCAACCTCGAGTCCGTCAATTCTCCACACCATCAAACCTTCTGTGTCGCTATTTTGAGATATTGCGTCTCGGCCGAGACAAGAGCAGCTCCTCGGATCCTTCCAGTAAACCTCCTTCATCGTCGCGATCAATGTTTTCAAGCTTCAAGTTATAGCATCGAGCACGAATCACGAGCATAAAATCAGCGCCGCACAGCACGACTGACACAATGCCTACCTACCTCGTCCACGGTTTCCGTTGGCCACGGCCTCTCATTCGAATCCACATCATTCTTCAAAATCTGGATGATGCAGCGGCAGAATGGCTGGTTGCGCCAGGGACTACAGTGGCACTCCTCGAGAACCTTGAAGAGCTATACCCAGACATCACGAGCAATCTGCCGAACCTCCGCTTTATAGAGCAATACGATCCCAACGACATGTCCGTCGTCTCACAACCACACGCATACGTCACCGACATCGTCCACGAGATCAGACTCGGCCTAGACATTGACGAGGTGCGCGGAAAGGGCGTGTCAAACGAACAATGGGGAAGCATGATGGAATTACGAGACAGATTGGCGCCTGAAGAGAAGGTGGGATGGTACGTCGTTGTCTGCGGGGACGAACTGCGCAGCGCACCATCGTTAGACGAGTCGGTGGAGAACGGGGGATACACCCACAACGTCCCATACACACCGCCGATGCAAAACATACCATATCGACCACAGACGAGCGACTCGAGAAGCGTCAAGACGTCTACCGAGACGAAGAGCGTGAGGAGCGTACGGACGAACAGCAACGAACAAGGGGTTCGTAGACTGGTCGACAACAATCTCAGCAGTCCTGAGATGCCAGAGAAAGGCTTCAGGAAATTCGTCGGCGTACTGACAAGGCGGAAGAGGTAAGCCGTACCGTTCACGATGAAGTGTGCAACAGCTGACTCCCACAGTCGACAAAACATGCGCAACCTCCAATCGTCTGGCTCGAATAACTCAATTGACCCCGCACCACCTGTACCTGCCCTACCGCCTGGCGTAAGGATGTCTTCATGAAGACAAGAATCGAGATGTGTTTAATGGCATCCAACAACATATACATTGTATGATCTACACGGCTGAACGACACGAAAGGACGAAGAATGAGGTAATGTGACTAAATGTAATGATTACAAAATGGAGAAAGAAATGAGCACATGCGCAACAAACAGAGCCCGCAAGGCAACGCATTGGCCAACCACAGACGAGATGTCCAATGAACGAAAGATTCTTGGTTCATCATCCTTTGGAGAATTGATGTAAAGTTCAGCTCATGAGATCGAACTCTCAAGATACATGACACTGCCGTATATATTCGATGTATCATATCCAAGCTCATTCTCATCTGCAACACGCTTCGGTATCCTTCAAACCCATGCCACCACCACCCCCCTATGCTCTATACTTTCGATACCATCACAAGAAGCGATCAACTACCAAGATACTATCCAACCGGATCTCACGCCCCAGCGGCCCGCGTACTCCTCTCGTAAAACTCCAACGTACACGCCGCAAGGAAACACGGCACCTCCTTGCGTCCATCGACCCAGAAGTCAATAAGCCCCCTGATCTCACCCGCGAACAAGCTCTCGCGCCCACCGCTGACTTTCATCGTTCCCGCCTCGCCGTCGAACAGGATACTGTTCTCCTCCTCCTCGCCCTCGGCGTTGATGTGCGTCGGGTACAGGATACTGGTGACTTTGAACCTACCGTTGGGCTGGAACTGCACCCGCCAGCCCAGGGTCGAGGCGACCGCTTCGGCGAACTCGGCGATTTTGGAGCCCCAGATTGTTTTCAGGCGCGTGGTTTTCTTGTCCCGTTGTGTCAGGGTGGATTCCAGTTCGCTGATTTGCTGGCGCGCGTTTTCGAGCGTTGAGATGGGCACGACTTTGGTGCTGGGTTGTGACGTTTGGAGCTGCGAGAGCAGGGCGGCGTTCTCGGTCTGTAGTGTGCGCAGGGTCGATTGCTTGATGCTCTCGGCGGTCGAGGTGGGATTGGTGCGGAGTTCGAGGATGCGCGTTCGCGACGATGAGCGTAAGGATTCGAGTTGTGAGACATTGGCGGCGAGCGTGCTTTCGAGGGTCGTGTTGCGAGTTTGCAGACTGCTGAGATCGCTGGTCATGGTGTGTAGTTTACGCCGGAGCTCGCCAAGGCGCTCGTCTGTGTCGTCGTCTTCATGGGCGCGTTTGAGGGGCGCAACTGGTTGTGCTGTGACCGTCGGATTTGTCTCTGCTTTGCTGAGGTCTGTCTGTAGCGTCTGAATCTCGTTGCGGTAATCGTCGACCATTGTCTCCAGCTCTTGGATTCGTTTTGTCGTGGTCTCGTTTGCTCTCTCGGGGCTGAACTCGGTCTCTTCTTCTTCAAGAGACTTGAGCTGCGCCTTCAGGTATTCCACTTCCTTGATGGCCAGATTCCTCTGCCTTTCGAGACGTGCTCTGGCCTTGCTGTCTGGTGCTCCGCCTGCTGCTGCTGCTCCTCCGCCCTCCGCTTTGATCTTCTTCAGTTCTGCAGCAAGTTTCGCCTTCTCTTGCTGAAGTGATTGGATCGACTGTTCTTTGACGTGCAATTCGGGTTGGAGTGCTCCAATCTTCTCTACCAGATTGATCCTCTCCATCCGCTCAGCGACGAAAGCCTTGGCCATGTCTTCCGGCGTGTTGTATGCCAGACCTTCCTCACCAGCTTGGTTTTCAAGATAGCTCGACCAGCTTATCCTCTCGTCCTCCAGAATTTGCTTCTGCAGTTGTGCTTCCGCGAGTTCCTTTCGTAAATCGTCCATGATCCTGACTTTGGTCTCGAGAGCCCTCTTCTCCTCTTCAACCACCTCGACGCTCTTCTGCATCCGCCTCAACTGCTTCAGCTCGCCAGTCTGCTCCCTATTGATACCCTCCAGTCGTTTGATATGCGCGACTTGCTCACTCAGCTCTCGCTTGATCACAGACAACGTATCAGCGTCACCCGCCTGCGCCTTGAGTCTCAGAATCTCATTCTCCAACTCGCCAACCTCTTTCTCCTTTTCTGCCGTCTTTTGCTGCGCATTCTGTAGTGCGCTGACCTTTGCGCCCAGATCCGCCTGAATATCCTCTACACTCGCTTGCAAGGCAGAATACCGCTGTTCCAATTCGCTGTACGCGCGCTTGTGTTCTCGCTCCTGTGTTGACAAGGCTGCTTGCGCATCCTCAAAGTCTTCCCTTAAACCTTGGCTCTCATCTTTTAGGCTCCTGATCTTGCGCTCTAGCTCCGTCTGTTGGTTCGTGGCTCGTGATTGCTCGTCTGCTCGTTCTCGTGTCAGAGCCTCGTAGCGCTTGTTGGCGGCATTGCGATCGGCTTCAGCGGTCTATAGCTCTAGTCAGCCGGTGGTATGTCTGTGCAAGTCTAAAGACTAGCTGACCTGAGCTCGTTTGAAGTCGGCTTCTGCTCGTTTCTCTGCTTCTCGGACATCGGTCTGGTATTGCAAGCGTTCTACCTCCCGCTCTTGCTTGTACGTGTCGAGTTCGTATTGTAGTGTGTTGATCTGAGCCCGGAGTTGCTCATTGTTTATATCCGCTCGCACAGTAGTTGATTGTTTGATAGTAGACTCTCTGAACGGTTGCTTGGGTGGTGATGCGCCGGTCAAGAAGTCATAAGTCGGTTGTTGATTGCGAGTTGATGCCATTGTGGCATTTCTCGCATAGATAATGTCCAAGAGAGATTCCTTACAAACCCAATATTTACATCCAGAAGTTGACGATGAGTCGCAATTCAAGTTCTCCCCAACACGTTCGCGCTTCTTCACGCGAGCACGTGAACTCGTGATTACTTGATCTTCTTCGATTAACGTGGTAACAGTATGCTTAATACGTTCATTTGATTCAATCGTTCGTCTATAAAACACACTTTGGAGAAAGAAAGGATATCAACGCCCCGCCAATCATCCGATTTCCTCGTCGGATGACAATGCATTGCCCGCTAATTCCAGGCTCGAATATGTTGACCTTGCTGCGACGTCGCTCCATAAGTCTCTTCCAGCTCTCTCGGGTCATCTGCCCTGCCGAGCGTGATTTCTTCGTACTCTCGCCCTGCTTGGCGCTTGAAGCTCTTCTCCAATAGAGGTTGACGGTGCACTCTAGTTACCGCCGTGGCCCATGAAGTAGTCGACCTTATCCTTGGCGTACTCAGTTGGGTCGTACTGTGGGAACAAGCTGCCAAGACCGCCGAGGAAGAGGAAGAGGACGAAAAGGACAAGGCCAAAAGTAATGAGCTTGCGCATGATAGGAGCGCGGTTGCCGTAGTCAGCCCACGAGCGTTGGCCCTCTGCCATGTATTCCTTGAGCTTCTCACCACCGAGCTTGTAGTAGATAAGACCACCGAGAGCGATCGAGTAACCGAAGAATTGGAGAGGGGAGACTGGGTCGTGAAAGATGGCCATCGAAGCCATCACGAGCAGAATATCCTTGAGGACACCAGAGAGGGTAAGGACGAGGGAAGAGGTCTTGCCGATCTAGAATATGTTAGTGAGCTTGTCATGGCGGCTGTTGGTCTGTTTTGACTTACCAAGAAAACAACGGAAACGTTCAAGGCGAATGCGACCATGGCGTTGGCGAAAAGTGGGAAGTAGCCGACGTTCTGGATGTCGGCCAGGGTCATCTTTGGAACCTCAACCAGGAGAGCGGTGACACCGTTCATGACAGCGCAAGCCGGAGCAAAGTAGTAGAGAGAGACGAGAGGGTCCATCTTGAACTCGGCTGAAGAAAGCAGGCGTTGAACCATGGTAAGACGGATGGCCTCGAAAATAATTCCAGCGATCTGGAAGAGGAATCCAGTGAGAACGAACTTGATCTCTCCGAAAGACGCAATGACAACACCAATGACGATCAAGGAGACGTTTCCAAGAGTCTTGAGGTTTGGTGGAGCAATGCCCATTCCCCAGGTAGCAAGAAGGACAGCGACTGGGGTGGTAGCCTGGTGGTTGTCAGTATCTTGGGTCGCACGAGCGATTGTGGGTGTCTCACCTTGAGCATCTGGATGAAGGAAACGGAGAGGTAGAGGTATGTGAGGTTACCGCAGATGAGAGACAGAGAGAACATGACACCGATTGGGACGATGGCGCGCAAGTATACTCTGCCGGTCATTGGAACCTTCTTCCTCGAATCCAATACAGTTGTAAATCTAGCGAGACCCTGGGTCATAATAGTCGCAAAGGTCAAATGCCATGTTGTGAGGACGATTGGGTAGTGGAACTTGGCGGTGTCGAGAATCCATTTGTTGAAGATGATAACACTGGAGGAGAGGGAGATCCAGACGCTACGAAATGTCAGATCGTGGCAGGCACGAATGAGAGGACGTCGTTGAAAACTCACGCGATGTAGACAGCTGGGTGCAGGCCACCAGTCTTTGCAGGCGCTGGCTTCTCAATAGCTGGGTTCACGACTGGAAGCATAGGAGCGGCTTGCTCTGGACGCTCGACCTCGCCAGAGGTTCTATCTTTCTCGACTGCCGACATTGTGATGTATGCGCGATGGTATTACAAGCTCTTCAAGGTGTGTTGAGATGTGCTGAGGTGTGGAAAAGGTCTCAGGGATGTAGACGCTGACGCGTGGTACTGTACCGGAATTACAGCGGATTAAGCCGAAGGAAGTAACAAGGCTAAGGTCGTTGGGTGGTTGAGCACAATTATTGTTAATGAAGTGGTCGCAAAAGTTGTCGTAGAGGAAGAGGATAAAGGGAAGACAAGTGTTTGCGTGGTCAATCGACTGCCAGGTAAGGTATTCAGATTATTATTCCACCCCGTACTATGTTACTCCCTGATCCCTTTTCCTTTTCTGGTTTGCTGTGTGACGATTGCTGTGCTTGTCTGCAGCTGGTAAGGAGCTTGGGGCCTGGGGGTCCACGGCGGTAAAGTTTAATGCCCTGTGCACTGCACCCAACACGCGTTCGTCTTTGTTATCGACTTTCGGTTACAGGTTCTGTGACATGTTACAAGTACAGATGCGATCTTGTTCAAGTTTGACAGTACCACATGTATCATACTGGCAGAGATGAAACTATCGTAACGCTGATTTGCTTCATTCTGTCTCAAGTACGACCTTTGCAACACGCGCACCAAGCCCAATGCATCGTAGCAAGCAATAGTTGGAGTGATCAGTCCTTGATCCGACGGCAACGGGCATACCAGGACATGAGTACAATGCGATAATGCAGTTCACGTCCAATGATAGTATGTATCTGCTGTGTTGCGGGTCTGTCTCTGCACGGCATATAAGCTCGTGTCCCGGTGCCTGGTTCGAAAGGTCTGACCCATCAAAATGTATATATACAGATTTGATTGGCAGATGCCCAGAAAGTCATGACCTGGTCCATTAACGAGCAGCCAAGCAAAGTCAAGAGATGCTTGACTCTGCTCAGGACTCGAGGCAGTCTTCATGACAGTCATACTACCGTGGAAATGACAGTCTTACTACTGTACAGTACAGTACTCCATCAGCCGCTTAAACGGCGGAAGAAGAGCCGAATGCACCGCCACTACGTACCTTAGGTAGGTACTCGAGTGTTCGGGAGGTCGTACAATGGCCATGTCTCCTCAGTTGACATGATCAATGCAATTATTAGACACGGCGCATCTAGACTTCTGCGGTGCATGATGGTCGACCGGCTTCGCATATGCTATTTCGCTCCCAAAAGTCGTTGTCTGGTTCACGAATGTTCGCCGAAGACCCTGGCGAGTCGTACAGGGATTCGTGCGTTCGTTGCTGCGACGCCTCCTTTGATTTCAGGGGTCGATCTGGAAGATCCTAATGCAACAAACAAAGCCCTGGTACATTCGACAAGATAGGTGGATCTCTTACGGTCCAACGACAGGCGTTCTCGAAGCACGAGGTGAAGATTAGCAAGATGATGCGTTCAACCATTTTCGACGACCCTCACCTTTGCGGTTTCGAGCAATAACAACCTGAAACACACGCGTCGAAATTCGTTGATAATCATGTGGCCCATTCTGGCATAGATCCCGCAACCGGCGCCGAAATGTCGATACCTCACGGCTTCTGGATGAACTCTAACCCATAAACCACCGGCTTCCTGTATGAAGAAGTGTGTATCAACGACATCCTCGAACACGAATTGTGTCGCCGAGGTCACCACCACGTAAAGCGAAGTCTAACAACTAACGCAGGTGTACCAATGCTCACCCTCTTATACCAGCGGTGCAATATGGTGTCCAGCAGCGCAATATCAGAGACCCGGGCTGCGCTTGAGATGGTAACCCACCGGCACAGTGCCTTGCATGATCTCGTGTGACACAAACAGCTCGCAGGAAACAAACTTTCCATTACTTAGACACTGCAGAGGGAGTACACAGTACCAGGTACTTCTGGATTCCTACCGATCCATGAAGCAGAGTCGTCTTCCAACCTCTTGCCGTGGCCTTCAATCCGCCATTGATGCTGTGTGGATAATCGTACCTTAGACCTTAGGTTCGCTGCCGCATCTAAAACCTTCCCCGGTCATAGCTTCCTTTTAGACCCTGGAAATTCGTAAAGCACAACAGTCGGCCAAGTGGCGATCTGCGACTCCCCTTTTTGATCTTGATACAAAGTTCCAATTGCGACTTCACTTTCTTCCAAGTCAATCTCAACTTTCTTCTCTCTGCCTTCTATTAATCGACACTCGCTTTAATCTTTCACAATGTCTAACGAAATGTACGCTGAGCGCTAGTCCTACTTAGACCTTCTATACTGACAATTTACAGCGAAGTTGACGTTCTTGTTATCGGCGCCGGCCCAACTGGTTTGGGTGCGGCCAAGCGTCTCAATCAGATTGTGAGATGCTTGCTCGCCCTGTTCAAATGGAAATCCAGCTGACAGTCAAAAGGACGACCCATCATGGTTGATTGTCGACTCCAACGAGGTCCCAGGTGGTCTCGCCTCGACTGATGTCACTCCTGAGGGTTTCGTGAGTACTACCCAGCTAGACAATAAATCATCACAAGACTGACCCGATCACCAGCTCTACGACGTTGGTGGCCACGTCATCTTCTCCCACTACAAGTACTTTGACGACTGCATCAACGAGGCGCTCCCAAAAGAGACGGATTGGTACACCCACCAGAGAATCTCATACGTCCGCTGCAAGGGTCTCTGGGTCCCTTACCCATTCCAGAACAACATCTCCATGCTCCCAAAGGAGGAGCAGGTCAAGTGTATGGACGGTATGATTGACGCCGCTCTCGAGGCCAGAGTCAACAACAGCAAGCCAAAGGACTTTGACGAGTGGATTGTTCGCATGATGGGTACTGGTATCGCAGACCTCTTCATGAGACCATACAACTACAAGGTCTGGGCTGTTCCAACCACCAAGGTAAGCAGTGAATCCGAATACCTGAGTCGATTCCGCTTTCTCACACCCTTCTCAGATGCAGTGCCAGTGGCTCGGTGAGCGGGTCGCGGCTCCAGACCTCAAGAGCGTTACCAAGAACGTCATTCTCCAGAAGACCGCCGGTAACTGGGGTCCAAACGCTACTTTCCGCTTCCCGGCCGAGGGCGGTACTGGTGGTATCTGGATCGCCGTGGCCGACACTCTCCCAAAGAAAAACACCCGCTTCGGTGAGCACGGAACCGTCAAGAAGATTGACGCCGAGAACAAGAAGGTTCAGCTTGGTGACGGCACCACCGTTAAGTACGAGAAGCTCGTTTCCACTATGAGCGTCGACTACCTGACCGAGACCATGGGCAACACCGAGCTCCACGATCTCACCAAGGGTCTTTTCTACAGCAGCACACACGTCATTGGTGTTGGTGTCCGTGGCCAGCGTCCAGAGCGCATTGGCGACAAGTGCTGGCTCTACTTCCCAGAGGACAACTGCCCATTCTACCGCGCCACCATCTTCTCCAACTACTCTCCACACAACCAGCCAGTCGCCACCGTCAAGCTCGCAACTATGCAGTACGCCGACGGCTCCAAGCCAAAAGAGGAGGTCATGGCCGAGGGTCCATACTGGTCCATCATGTTGGAGGTTTCCGAGTCTTCCATGAAGCCAGTCGACGCCGAGAACATGCTCCGCGACTGTATCCAGGGTCTTGTCAACACCGAGATGCTTAAGCCAACAGACGAGATTGTCTCCACCTACCACCGCCGTTTCGACCACGGTTACCCAACTCCATCTCTCGAGCGCGAGGGTGTCCTCAAGCAGCTCCTTCCAAAGCTCCAGGACATGGACATCTACAGCCGTGGACGTTTCGGTTCATGGAGATATGAGGTCGGCAACCAGGACCGTAAGTTGGCATCAAGTACTGTCTTCTCAGGCGCATCAGCTAACAGATTATCTAGACTCGTTTATGCTCGGTGTAGAGGCTGTCGACAGCATCGTCAACGGTGCCGCCGAGCTCACTCTCAATTACCCAGACTTTGTCAACACCCGCTCGAACTCTGAGCGCAGATTGGTCGACGGTGCACAATACTTCAAGAGCATGAAGGGAATCCGCAGCGGTGACAAGCCTCTCAAGGCCACCAAGTAGACAATCCGTTTTTGCAACTGCATTTTCTCGGCGCTGAATGTACGATGGGAGAAGGAGTTGAATACCTGTGTAAAAGGGGGAAGATACACATACACATACGATGAACAGCATGGAGTTATGAGCATTTGATCGGTGCTGGAAGCCATCCAAAAAATATACCAATTTCTGATAGATCGCCTTCTTGTTTCTTCGATACTTCGCGACATGTTATGGATGTCGTGACTTGTAGGAATCTGATACCACTTTGAATTTCTCATGCGCAACTACGAACTAAGAGCGGGCAAACTCGAGTGACGGCAAAAGCTCGTTTCGACACTGAAATCTACATGTATCATGGGTATTCGCAGCCAAACGCAAAATCATCAAGCCTAGGCGGTCGTCTCAGCCTCCCTCGCGGTTTCAGCCAACTTCTTCCTCGCATTCTCAGCCTGCTTCGCCTGGCGCTCCTCTACCACACCATCAATGAACTTTTGCGGCAGTCCAGCCCAAGCTGGAGTCTCGCCCTTATCTGCTGTCTCCGTCTGCGCAAGGTAACTGCTCTTCTCCAAATAAGCATCTCTGAATCTCCTCCACAGATCCTGTTCCAGAAGCCCCTCCTCAAGCGGTTTCGGGTAGTAAGGGTCGTTAACCGCATGGGCGGATACCATACTCTTGACACCCTCTTCGTCCATGGACACGGTTTTGACCTGGTTGAAGTCGAGCAGGTATAGTTGCACCTCGCGGTTGAACAGAGAGGGTCTAGGAGCGAGTCTGAGCCAACGCTCTCGAAGTGGCGGGTCACCGAGGTAAAACTCGACGTCGCGCGCGTCGCTGCCGACTTTCCAGTGCATGACCGCCATCGTCTTGGCCATGGTCTCGGCGTACGCCGCCACGTCCGCCTGCAGCTCTTCGAGCTGGTCGAGCCACAGGTTCATGTTGCGCAGCGAGAACACACTCTGTGGTCGCCGTTCCGTTCGCGGACGCCGGCGTCCGCCCAGGTATACTCGCGCGATGCCGTCCGCGGCGCCTTTTTCGCCGAGGATCTTCTCGCGGGCCTCTGCGGTTGTTGCGGGACAGAACTGGTTCGTTAGACCTGTTCTTATCTCGGACGACAGCGCCGGGATGCGGTCCATGGCCAGCGTGTCTCTGGGTAATAGGTGCTCCTCCCAGGGCGGGAAGAGGGGGAGGTGGTTTGTCCACCAGGCGTCGTCTTCTGCTGCGATGAGGCGGCGCGCAAACGGGACGACGATGTCGATACCGGACTCGGCTAAGGCGCCGTGAATGCGCTTTTGTATCTCGAATTCCCAGTCGATAAACCATTTTGTATTCTCGTCGGGCGCGTAGATGGGCACCTTGAGAGCGGGCGCATTCGGGTCGCCTGACTGGTGAAAGATTTTGCCGTAGCTACCTGCGCCGATCTTATTGAATTGATTACTGTTTCCCATATCTTCTTCTGAGGGGTATGGGTAGTATTACGGTTGCTTGAAATCGTGTTGTGTGTGTGAGCTGTATGTGTTGTATATTTGTGATAACGAGGATGCGAACGAAGGCACGATCGAGGACTTACTTATACAATTTCTTACCTGAGTGACTCATGGCTGTGTCCTCTCCATCACGGTACCTTTCTTGCGAACAAAAAATGAGAAGGCTATGTTCAATCCATCATGGTACTTTTCTTGCGGGCAAAACTTGACGTGGGGGCTTAAACGTACATCAATCTCAAACTCTATATAATACAAGCTCTGTCGACGGACACTGAGTACCCTGTGTCCCATTACAGGACCATAGCCGCATCTGTAGACAAACCATCATGTTTGAGAACTGCTGTAGAGCTCCTTGTGTTTGATGGCTGGCACATACCTTACGTCCGTGTAAATGAAGCTGAGGGAAAATTGACATATACTTGATTACATAAGCGAACCCTCAAAAACTTGAAGGCGGCAGTTAGTCATGGTAAAAATGCGCAACAAGGTCACCGGTCGACCACGCCGAGAGCATGACGATGCATCCAAGTACAACTACTGCCAGGCTCGGCCAAACCCATTCAGGCCCAAGTCTAACGGAGTCATGGAGCTTCACAGTAATTGGTATCAGGGTTTGATGAAATAGTTGTGTATACGAAACTCTACAATGGTATCAGATTCATACAAATCACATCACACATCTCTACGCTGCAGAGCCATCTCGCCACATCTCACCAATCTCCACCCTGCCCACACTCCAAACCTCCCTCTCATCCTCGACCTCATCACTACTCAGACCCAATCCACCAGCTCCGCCTTCAGCCTCCTTCCTCTCTCTAGCCTGCGCACCGAGTCTGCTCGCGACTCTCTTGAAGTAATCTGTCATACTCCTCTTTGGACCCGGCGCCAGATCTTTGCCCGGTCCGGTCTCCATGTACTTGTCAAATACCGCGCTCTCTTCCTCGACGACGTTGAAGAGCGCCAGAAAGGCTTGCTCTGCGGCTAGTTTGACCGGAATAACCATATCGCGTACCGAGGCGAAGACTGCAGGAATCAGGATAGGGAGGTGAGGACGGACGAGATCGTTGTTGCTTCGCGCGACGGTGCGGAGGACCACCAGAGCGAGACGGCGCGTGTCGGTCGCTGTGGAGGAAGTGATCAGGTTGGCTAGAGTACTGAAGAGTGGTTTCAGCGACTCGTAGTCTTGTAATGCGCTGGGTGTGAGGAGGTATTTTCCGCACGCCAGCACGGAATTGTCGGCGATTTGGGGTGAAGAGTTCGTCATTCCGGCGACGATAATCGAAGGCACAGTGTCGTTGAAATTGCTGGTAAGGGTCTCAGGTGAAGAAAGCAGGATACTGTTCAGTGCCAAGACGGAGGGATAGGTGAAGTTTGTCGTCAATACCCTAGTTTTGATCATCGTGGATGATGTCTCGTTTGGCAGCACCTTGAGAAGAGCACCACATAGACGAGCATTGGTAATGGCCATGCTTGCATCCATTGCCTCGGTATCAGAATCGATCAAGCCCAAGATGCTGTTCTTGGACGCGTCGTTCATGTTCGCACCTGCTTTGCTGACGACTTCGAACAGTGCCTTGAGCATGGCATTGCGGACACCTGCATCAGGAGTCTTGGACCCAGTGACCAACTCCGCAATGAGAGGATCGATACGAGGGGTCAACGTGATGAGAGTTCCCAGAGCCTTGGCGGCACGGGTACGAAGCAGATCGCTAGAGGTATCGGCCAAGGATTTGGCGAATGTCCTTTGCAATTGAGGCAGGAAAGGCTTGAGCAAAGTTGGAATCTTCTCCAACAGATTGTTGAGAGTGAGAAGAATAGCAGACTTGACATCGACCGACCGCTCGGAAACTACACGAATCAATGGACCAGTAATCTGTGTGACGAACGGCTTAAGTCCTTCAGCACTTGTACGGTCAATCATGTCCGAAATGGCCAAAGCAGCTTGAGTACGTTGTTCGGCACTTCCGTTCATGAGACCCTGCAAGAAGATTGGCAGGATAGCATTGATACCCTTCGGTAAGGAGAAACCTGGCAAGTTGTGGCCAGGGACGCCAACCTGGTTGAGAGTAGTCCTGGTGGAACTAACAAGACCCTCCATCTCTTCCTTGCGAAGACGGCCGGTGAGAGCACTGAGGGCTGTCCATGCAGCCTTGACTACCTCTGCATCACTGTCGTCGAACGAAATGAGAAGAGCGCGAATGAGGTCTGGGTAGTATCTTGAGATGTCAATATCCGCCGACTTGAAGAAGTTGGCAAGGTGGTAGTCTGCCGCAGTACGCTTATGGTGGTTGTCATTCTTGGACAGCGCTAGCATGACGCTCATGGAAGTGTTGAGACCATCGAACTCGTCCACGGAGAGCAGGACGGTATCGAATGAGCCTTCAAGCTCTTTGCGGGTATCCTCGTCCTTCGCGGCAATGATGCTGTCCATGAGTCCGTTGAGAATGTTTGGCATTCTACGAGTCATGGAACCGCTAGCCACCTCAGACAATGATGCAAGAGCGCGAGCATTGAAGGTACTGATTGGAGGAGTGAGCAGAGTTGGGAGCAAGTTTGGAAGGATGATGTTGGAACGTGTCTGCTCGGTGAGAAGCGTAAGCAACGCAGACAACGCGTTCTCGGCTTCGTCGCTTGAGCGCAACAAGGTGAGCAGGTATGGTAATACCTGGTCGACGGCACGCTTGCCGAGAATCTTCTGCAATGAATCAAAAGCCTCTGCTGCAGCTTCACGGACGTCTTCATCGTGATCGACCAATGCGGTCCTGATAACGGAGATGAGGATCTTCTCGTAGATTTCAATGGAATCAGGTGATGCCGACGAGATAAGCTCACGCAGCGCAATGCAGATACCCTGTCTGGCATCTGTGTCTGTCGACGTCTGCAAGCCTTCCTCGAGAGTGGGAAGCAAGGTCGCCAGAACGTTCTCACCAGCTTTCCTGATAAGTTCGCCGAGTGCGTTGCCAGCAATGACCTTCTGTTCCATGTTTGAACTAGCCAACCTTCGGATGAGAAGCTGGGTGAGAGTAGGGATAAGCTCGCGAAGAGTACGGGGAGTGGCGACAAGAGCCTTCCAGACAGCCATTGCCGCCGTTCGGACAAGACCAGATGTGTCGCAGCGACAGATGTAGAGTGCGGACAAGACCTTGTTACGCTTGTCTTCACCAAGGACCTCCAGCAGGGTTTGACCGGCATCGTTCGCGTTCTCCTCGACCTCATCGTCTTCGTCGGCCTTGCCGGTGATACCAGTAAGATTGAACAGCAAATCACCAACCAGCTCGACGGAACTAAGACGGATGCGGTAGCTGTCATCTGCGAGACCACGCTCAAGCTCTGGAAGCAAGAGGTCGATGGAGCGAGTTGCAAAGTTCTTGACAAGCAGTCTACCAGCTCTGAGCGAAGTGTCGCGGATGGACTCGACATCATCGGCCAAACCAGCCAAGATAGGTGGAATGATCTTACCGAGGTAGTTGGAGAAACTGTTACCAAAAGTTGCTGGCAAAAAGATGAACAAGGACATAAAACCCTCACGTACGGAGGCCTTGGTGCTGGAAATGTTCTGAAGGATTGTTGGAAGGGTTTCTTCCAGACGACCAGTACCCAGACCAGCAAGGACTTCACTGAGTGCTTGTGCAGAACCAAGTCGGTCGCCAGCACCAGTGTCGGACTTGAGAGTGTTCATCAAGCTTGGGATGAGATCTGGCAGAGCATCCTCGCCAAGCTTTTCAACCGTCGAACCCAAGGCTTTCGAGGCAGTTGCGCGAGTGGCAGGAACGGGGTCGACAATAGCTTCCCTAAGACCCGCAACGAGAATTGGCAAGTGCGCGGTCAGATCCTTCTTCTCGGTCAAATGTGCCAAACTGCCAATGATTTGTGAAGCCTTGCGCTTAGTAGCAGATCTGTCGCCCAAACCACGCTCGAGAACGCGTACAACAAGAGCAAGAGATGGTGCATCCAAGTAATGGATGAAGTTGACCTTGATAAGGGCATCCAATGCCTCGTCGGTGAACTTGGTAGGATCACTGAGAGCCTTGAGCAGGATCTGTACTTGACTTTTGATTTCAGGGTTCTCGATAACTTCACCGAAGCGCTGGAGACTTCGATTGGCTGAGGCTCTGACCTCTTTGTGACTGTCGTTGAGTACTTCTGTAAGTGGTGGGATAATCTCCGGTAGGCTGATAGCGAGTTGTTGTGGATCAAGATAGGCCATGGCACCAAGTGAGTCGCATGCACCCTTCTTACTTCGCCATTGAGATTCATCGAGTCCTTCGAGAAGCACGGGAAGAACTTGTTTGACACCATAAGAGGAGAGAGCCGCGAAGCAAGTCTTTGCTGCATCTAAGCATGCTTCTCTCACGTCGGCACTCGTGTCGGCAAAACCTGCTAAAAGTTGTGGTACAATCCTGATGACATATGGTTCAAAGACCTTGCCAAGGATGAGGGAGAAGAGCTCGTAGGCAAGGAAAGCGCCAGATCTGTGGTTCGGGTCCTTTTTGTTCTCTGCAGCGTCCTGAAGAGTTGTCATGATCCTGAACTCACGGAAACCAGAGATACCACGACCCTTAATGATACCTGCAAGACCATAAGCAGCACCTCGGCGAGCCGCGTACTTTTTAGCTTGCAACATCTCGTCCATGGTCTGCTGGACGTACGAACTAGCGTCTTTGCTGGAGGCCTGCACCAGAGGAGGCAAACACTGAGCGACAGCATACTGTACAGACTCGGACGGAGTACTAAGAGTCTGCAGCAGACGCTGGACAACCTTGGGTATTCTGGCGTCACCTTCTGGCAAGTGACGAGCGAGCGCACCATACAGAATGACGACCGCTTCGTTGATGAGATCCTGACTCGATGACGCTGCAGTGGATGAGTCAAGGGTTTGCTCAAAGGTGGTCATCAGCTCTTCGACCTTGACATTGCCCTTCTGAGTGACCACCGCCGTTGCTGCTTCAAGCATAGCATCTCGGACGGCGCCGTTTCTGTCACCAAGTGAACCACTCTTGACCATAAAATCAAGGAATGGTACAAGAGCATCGTTCGGGAAAATTGGTGTCAGCTCCTTGAAAGTCAGAGCGAGACCGTGTCTGTTCTGCCATGGGTCTTCGTTGTTCCCCTTCAATGGCATGCCATACTTGTCCTTTTGCGGTACCACTGGTTTGGCCTTTTCGTTGTAGATACCTTGCAATTGGTCGATCGTTCTTGCAAATGTGTCTGGATATTGTGATACAAGGTCTGCGATCGAGCGGGCGGTCGCCCGGCGAAGTTGTGCATCTGAAGATTCTAGATAAGTGACCAGTCCGGAAGCGTGCTCTGGTTGAGTTTTGAGCTCGTTCTCCTCCCAAACCTCATGAGCGAGCTCAATGTTCTCTTCGAGATCATCGTGACAAGCGAGCCAGATCTCGTTGTAAAAGTCATGGGACTCAAGATCGAGCTCTTGACTGATTGCTTGAAGCGCAGCGGTGCGTACAGTAGCTTCGGGTACGATGGTCGCCTTTACGATGATGGCAGCTTCCTCGTCAGAAAGCGATGGCGCTATGTTACGGCAAAGGTCGTTCAAACAGTCTCGGAAGAGCCTGAAATGCTGCGAGTATGCTTGTAACGAGCCTACAAGCGTAGAAAGTAGACGTCCGCGTGGCAATCGTGAATCGGCAAACGGCTCCGTGTGGAAGCTCAAGAATTCACCGGCTAGCACAATCTGCTCGTCAGCTTGCTCGCCCCGACGAGCAATGCCACCCTTGGAGAGAACAAGGAAGATCAGTGGCAGAGTGTATGCGAGCGTTACAGCATCAAATGGTCTCTGCTCGCCCATGAACCTCAGACGGTAGAGTACTCTGGTTACGAGATCACCAAGCGGCTCTTCCAGGTAATTCTCAGGCAACGTTGATACCTCCGCCGCTCTGAGGGTGGCGACTCCAACAAAGGGTCGCGTCGTTCCCAGTCGTGACGAAGTCTTGGCAGCACATTGCAAATACGCCAGCACAGGTGTGTCTCCTAAAACAAGACCAGCACCAGCAATGATTACGTCCACAAGTCTCTGGATACAGCGGCCGAACCATGCTTCAGTCTCAGTCGGCGGTCCATTTACGAGACCACTGATTATACCGATGCCTCTTCGGAAAGAAGAGACAGTCTTGCCAATCTCACGACGTATTTCTGATTCTTTCTTAAGCTGTGCATTGACCTTGGCTTGCTCCTCGCCAGTCAGCTTTTTGGCTTGACCCTTCTTCTGCGCGAGTTGTGCCCGTAGCTCTGATTCCCACTTGAGGGTATCATAGTCTTTGCTGTTCTTACTTGGCGGTTCCGGCGCCTTTTGCTTTGCAAGCACGTCCACAAAGGCAGTGCCTTCAGGAGTACGGTAGATGGCGGCTTCAGTCGGACCAACATCTTGCATCCGTTGCGGATCAAGGTCACTGCATACTTCCTCTATGATTCGTGGGAGCAGCGTTTCGGGCGCAACAAAAGCAAGGTCTGCAGCAGCGGCAAATGCAGCCTCTTGAAAAGCGGGTATCTGTTCAAGCGTAGGGTCCTCGGTGATTCTGTGGATACGCTCGATACAAGCATCTTGATTGCGTTTTGCGAGTTCACCTGGATCGATACCGACCTTCAAGCACAAACCAATCCAGTCTGCACGAGGTAGCAGACTCGGACGAGCAATTACTAAAAGATCAAGAAGCCTCTGATCGTAGACAGTCTCGTCTGTAGCGCCGTTCGTCTCTTTAGTATCAAGAGAGCCGCCACAGACGCATCTGAGCACCTTGTAAAGCTCACTGCGACCAGTACGGGCGGTCATTGCTGTACTGTCTTTCGTCTCAAGCTCTACATCGACGCACCATTGGATCAGGCCTTCGGTGATCGCTTTGGCAACGTCGGCGTCTCCGGAGCACAACCTTTGAAGGGCATCCCTTGCATCATTCTGCACTTGTGGTGTCAAGGTAGTGTTTGTAATCAGATATACGTAGGCCTGAGCCCAAGAAAGTTTGGTAGAGGCCGACTGCTTTGAGCCTGCTGCTTTTAAGCCGACCGAGGCAAGAGCCCTTTCGAACCACGCAAGATCCTCCGGGGTTGTAACTTTGGTGAAAACGCGGTTGTTGAGAAGATAAGAAGGTTTTGGGTCTGCCACAAGCGCACGTTCGGCGATGGACGCTTTTGAGATGATGGAAGCACTTTTGAGATCAGCGATAGTCGAGAATCTGGCTTCGCAAAGGGCGGTAGTAGCGTAAGCGCTTGACAGCGAACCGTTCTGAAGTGCCTGAAGAGGGTTCGTCTGCACTTCGGTCCAAGTGTCGACCATCTTGCCCGCTACTGCGTCAATAACAGCCTTTGCCGAAGCTTCATTCAGCTGAGACTGATCAAGCCTCCACAGACAATCTGCAACTCGCAGTATCCAGACTCTTCTGAAGGGTATCCGCTTCTCGCTGACGCCCTTGGTAAGGATTTCTACGATGCTTGTTTCTGTGTGGACGCCATTCTGCAGACCATAGGTCAGATGCTTCATCACTGCTTCGATCTCAGAAGTAGCAGCAGCCTCGTTCGCCTCCTTAAGTGCTACTGGAGCCAGACCTTGAGGAATCTTTTTCGCGAGGTCTGACGACCCTTTCAGAGCGCTCAGCATCTGCGCGAAGACTGCTCTTTGATCGGCTGCAGTAATCTTGCCCTGCTTGACCGGGGTCAAGATCTCGTCAACAACCTTTCCGACAGCACTCTCATTGCTGCAACGATCCGCAATGGCCTCGAAAGTTCGCGCAGCACCGGCTTTGATGGTCGCATTGCTTGACTTGGCGCCAGACAAAAGCGGCTTGAGGAGGTTGTTGGCTAGGATTTCCGAGAGATCGATCGAAGGTGCGAGTGACTGCACCATTGGGGCGAGGAGATTGTTGAGCACTACCTCTGGCGCCCTCAGTAAAGCCTTCTCGATGGCTGGTATCAGCTCCTTTTGCAGGTCATCGATGCTGACGTAGGAGACAAAATAATCCTTGAGACCATCCGCAATGTAATCTGGCAAAACCGCACGTGATCCGATAATCTCCCTGACATAGAATGCATTGTAATCGGATTTGGTCGCCTCTAAGGAAGCAGTACGGCTTGGTAGGCGGCTACTGACTCCGGCGATAACACCCAGGATGATCGCATTCTGCGGCGTCGGGCTGGTGCCTTTGGTCGTCAGAGCCTTTACAGACTCGGCGATTGCACTGTCGCCAAAGTCGGAGCTGAAGAGCTTGCGGAACCCTCGTCGTATTACCCGGATGGCGGTCGACTGGGTGCTGTCTCGTGTGTTGGATGCCTCGAAGGTGTTCGTGGCCCGTACGAGAGCCTGTGCAATCTTGATCCCCCATTCATCCCACAAGCTCTTTCTTCGTGCGAATTGTTGAAGGAAGAGTGAGGTCCAGCGTATAAGAACAAATGCGTTCGCTGAAGCAATGCTTGTCTTGGTCGTCTCGGTGTCTACAGCCTTGAGCAAGGCTGCTATTTGCTTGTCGAAGTTGGGCTTGGAGAATATGGCAATAAGGCATTGTTCGACGGCCTGTCTTGATCGTGGGTCGATGTACAAAGCGTATGTGTCGAAGAGGATGGTGAGGATCGTGTCTATCGAGGCGCTGTCTACGTCTGCTCGAGGCAATGTATCAGTGAACCTTCGTGAAAGACGATCTGGTGGTATATGCTTGCCGACCTACCATCTTTTGATATCCTCTCGGTAAGATTCTCGATCTCGGTAGAGCGTTGTTTCGTAGAGTTGGAGAGTAGTGTTTGACGCAACTTGCCCAGGTCAAGGTGACCAGCACCGTTCACCTCGCCGTCTTCCATTGTATACCTTAATGCGAATGTCCGCTGAGGACTGGAGCGAGTTTGAATTATAAGTCACACCTTCATTAACTCACACCACCAATGCGGTGTCCCGATGCAAAGAAATTCCCCGCGTTCTCGATTCTCGAAATCTTGGCGCATGCCGTCACAAAATATTGATCCTCTTCACTTCTTCCACTAATACTAACATTGCATCGACATTCGCGTCGATCTTGGTGTATATCAGTCCTCCATGGCTGGTGGAAATAAGAAGAAGAAGAAGCCAGCGGCTAACCCTGCGAGAGGTTTTGCTACGACATCTATTGCTAGCAAGGTCAAACCTGAGAAGACGCCCGAAGCGAGCAATGAGACTTCTGAAGACACCTCGACAGTCGCCACAGCTACCCCAGCAACATCAGAAGATGTGTCCATACCAGATCGGCCGATACAGGCCAAAGAACGTGAGCTGCACGAATTGAGTCCCGAAGAGCTCGAGGTCCAGCTTGAACAGTCAGAACTCCAACAGTTAGTTGAACAGCAAGGTCCGAAAGCCCGAAAAGAAGCCGCGAGGCAGTCGTCACGTCTACAGACCGATCGACGGGTTCTCAGAACACAGGCAGATCTCTTGACTGTCAAAGATTGGCTGCCAGATGAGTTGATGCAGCAGATTATTGATCTTACTCTGGAGGAATTTCGAGCGAAGCCAAGCTCCGATATCAAAGTCGACAGCTTACGCAAAGTGTCTGATGATGTTGCTTTACTGCGTGTGTGGCAGCTGTACATTGTACTCAAGCAAATTGACATTCCCGAGGAGCGGATAACGCAAGTCCTGGAGTATGTACTCTGCCAACCTCCAACCGAGACTTCGACCTCTGCCATCTGGGGGCTCAACGAGGTCTTGGAATGGCTAGGGTTGAACTGTGATGCTGGTGAATTGCTGGATTTTGAAGCAAGTAAACCGAAAACACAGGCAAGTCTCGCAGACGACTCGGACGCTGGTAAGAGCACTTTTTGTTTCAATTCTGCAAGATTCTCAAATGACTCTGATCTCTCAGTGAAGCAAATCGAGGACGAAATCACGACTTCCAAAATGTCGAACGCGTCGCCTGCCAAAAAGCAACGTGACCATAGCTTGCAATCTGTCCAGGACGGGCAATCGACAATTCCCGGGGATGACATTGTGGTCAGTGATGTTGAAAGCGATCTGGAACCAGACGACATGATTGAGATTTATCTTCAGTCCAAAGCAAGACTATTCGATCGTAATCCGGCACTTGTGGACGACCCCGATTCAGCGAAGCGAGGTGCGAAGCAGAAGGGGCTACAATCAAAGACTACTGCAAGACCTTCTCCTGGAGAATCAAAACTCCAACAGCGACTTCGCAAAATCGAATCGGATGTGTTGTTCGACAAGCAGATGGCCGACTACAGATGGAGGGACCAGAAAATCGATTTACAAAGACAGCGTGCTGAAAGAATGCGACTTGATGTTGGTGAAAAGGCGCCTCAACGGTCTGTAGCCATTCGAGAGGAAGACGAAAATCCTTTCTCTACTGATGTCATGGACGAAGCAGAAGAGCTTGGCAGGAAAATGCTGGAGGAAGCTAGCTTGGAAGACGACTCAGATGTGCTTGGAGGAATGTTCGACGTGCCTGCCATATCCGAGTCATCGACATCGCAACAGGCGGAAGGAGATAACCCGCCTGGTCTTATCACACGTAATTTCGGCAAGGTACCTGGAATAAGTCCTCGTCGTGTGCTGGAGGATGCATGTCGCTCACGGGACTCTGGAGTCAAGGTACGATTCAAGCAGATTTCATCCACGACGTATCGTTGTCGACATCTGGTTTCAATCCTTTGGTCGAAAGATCAGGCGCTTTTGGAACCCGAGTACGAGTTCATGACAGACTTCCGTATAAGAAACATCGAGCGAGCCACTTCGGTCGAGATGCAGACTGTGGCTGCGCCCGAAGTGGCCCAGAGTGAAGGATACGTCGCGACCGCTGCTTTGTTCCAGCTATTCTCTGCCTCTCCAAAGGAGGAGAAGACTGCACTGCGCCTTCCACCAGCTTATAGAGACCTGTGGCATGAATTCATGACTGCGAAGAAAGACCAGCTGGAGACACAGGATCGGGCCACGGTCAAGAGATTACGCCAATTGATTACAGATCAGCAAGAAAAGGAAGACGATGAGGACGTGGTTCTCACAGCAGGTTTCAGAAACAGGAGCAAGGTAGCAAGTGGCGTGGGAACGCCCAATGGGCAGAGCAACGTCAGCGAGCCATCTATGGCTGTGGAACTGGACGAGCTCAAGGACCTGTGGGCACAAAAGTCGTCGAGACCAAACTATCAGCAGATGCTAGTAGGGCGTAAAGAGCTTCCGATGTATCATTATCGAGAGACAGCACTCGACATTGTCCGCAACAACCAAGTCACAATTCTTTGCGGAGAGACTGGCTGTGGAAAGTCGACACAAATGCCTGCATTTATCCTTGAAGACGAGCTATCGCATGGAAGGAAGTGCAAGGTCTACTGCACTGAACCTCGACGGATTTCGGCAATATCGCTCGCACAAAGAGTGAGCGAAGAGCTCGGAGAAGGCAAGAATGCTGTCGGCACAGCTCGATCGCTTGTTGGATACGCGATTCGTTTGGAGTCGCATACTTCGGCTTCGACCAGATTGGTATACGCAACCGTTGGTATAGTCTTGCGAATGCTCGAGTCTGAGAAAGGCTTGGGCGAAATTACTCATCTTGTGATTGACGAAGTCCACGAGCGCAGCATCGACACTGACTTTCTTCTCATCATTCTGAAGTCTCTCATGGTACGCCGACCAGATCTCAAGGTTGTCCTGATGAGTGCTACGGTCGATGCCCAACGCTTCTCTTCATATCTTGGGAATGCACCAATCGTGCAAGTACCAGGTCGTACTTTCCCAGTGCAGGGTCTGTTTCTGGAAGATGCGATCGACATCACTGGCTACATAAACGAGGATAGCAACCAAAACGGTACAGCTGCAGACGACGATGACGACGACATCGATCCGGAGTCGAAAGCTTCCGGTTCGACGCAAGGGCTTGTCGGCTACAGCCCAAAGACTGTTCGAACGCTGGCGGGTTACGATGAATACAAGATCAACTACAATCTTATTCTCAAGCTACTCGAGAACGTGGCATACAATCAGCAGTTTCAGCAATTTAGCAATGCCATCCTAATCTTTCTTCCCGGTATCGCTGAGATCAGGCAGCTGAACGACATCCTGACCTCAGTTCCGTCGTTCTCACAAGGATGGCTTGTATATCCACTGCACTCGTCTTTCTCGAGCGAAGAGCAACAGGCAGCATTCAAGGTTCCTCCTCGAGGAATGCGGAAGATCGTGCTGGCAACCAACATTGCAGAAACCGGCATCACCATCCCTGATGTGACTTGCGTTATTGATACTGGAACCCATAAAGAGATGCGGTTCGACGAGCGTCGGCAGATGTCAAGACTGATCCAAGCGTTTGTTTCTCGAGCGAATGCGAAGCAGAGAAGAGGTCGTGCTGGTCGTGTGCAAGAAGGCATATGTTTCCATCTGTTTACTAAACACCGCCACGATGAATTAATGGCAGAGGCACAAACACCGGAAATGCTTCGTCTATCACTGCAGGATCTGGTCATGCGTGTCAAGATATGCAAGCTTGGAGATATCGAGCATGCCTTGTCAGCCGCGCTAGATCCACCATCGCTGAAGAACATTCGACGAGCAATTGACGCACTTGTCGAAGTTGACGCTTTGACGGCTGGCGAAGAGCTCACTCCACTCGGTCAACAGCTGGCAAAGCTGCCCCTGGATGCTCAGCTCGGCAAATTAATCCTTCTAGGCGCGGTATTTGGCTGTCTGGATTTCGCTTTGACGACTGCAGCAATAGCATCGTCGAAGTCTCCTTTTGTGGCTCCAATGAATCAAAAGAAGCAAGCCGATACTGTTCGCCTTGCATACAAGAGGGGTGACTCGGACCTTCTCACAGCCTACAACGCATACGATGTGTGGCGGAAGACGTGCAATACACCTGGGTCATCCGAATTTCAATTTTGCAAGAGGAATTTTCTTTCCCAGCAGAATCTTACCAATATCGAGGAGCTGAAGTCACAGCTGCTATCTTCGCTCGCGGATGCAGGGTTCATCTCCTTGTCGGCCGAGGATAGAACAGCACTCTCCCGTGTCAGACAGTCGAATCGTAACAGAACTTTCGTCCCCATCATCCCGGCAAGCAACACAGCTGAACTGAACGATCTGCTCATTAATTCGGTAGCAGCATGGTCTTTCTACCCAAAGATCCTGACTCGAGACGGCAAAGGTTGGCGCAATATTGGCAACAACCAGAGTATCTCGCTCCATCCTACTTCTGTGAACAAATTATCACAGACGCCGACTTTCGAAGCCACCAAATTTCTCAGCTTCTACAGCATCATGCAATCATCGTCACGCTTCACGAACGCACAGGAGACTTCGCCAGTCGAAGCAATGGCGCTTGTACTTTTAGCTGGCGACGCAGTGTTCCACCTCTATGCAGGTGTGATTGTTATCGACGGTAATAGACTGCGCTTGAAGGTGCGCGACTGGCGGACAATGATCGTGCTGAAGACAATGAGAACCAAAATGAAGGAGATTATGGCAAGAGCGTTCAAGTCTCCGGGGCGGGAAATGGGTCAGAAGCAAAAGGCTTGGTTCAATATATTCTTGGCCATGTTCGATAAGGTCAATGCAGTCAGGACGGAGAAGATCAGATGAGATGGAGGAAGCGAGGATAATCTGGTTGATGATATAATACCAAGCTGAGTGGAGGTGACTCGAGTGGCTGACTATATAGCGGCCGGCTAAATTCATCAATGCCGTTTGTTCGGCTTCAAACTCACCCAATGTTTTGTTTCAATCAGTTCTGACCCATAATTCCGGGTTGAGTCACCGCGAGGACCACGCCTTATGGTATCAATTGGATGGTATAAAGTATTCTTGGGTTATCGAGATCGCCGCCATTCTTACTTGTTTCCAATCACCTAATTTAACGTCAAAAATATTGGTACGTCAATTTGTCGTTTCTATATACAGCGCGCTACCTTGGCGGCATTTAAGAAACATTACCCTATTGCTCAGACCCATTGAACCATCTACAAGTCAGTGAACTAGCAGTAGTACTCACTGCAAGATTCAGATAATTGTCCCCAAACGAGAATTGGGTGTGCACCCGACTAGTTGCCACTGATTGAAAAGGGCATTCGAAGTATTTAGCTCCATCACTTAAAACCTCGTTCCAGTCACGCCCCCTCCCGATCGCCCACAATGTCTTCAGTAACCAAAGATCGCCATACTCTGGAGCAGGTTCCAGTAACTCCATCACTCGTATCTGTCTGGGCAACAACCAACGCCAACTCTTTCATCCCGCCCTCGGACAAGACGCACCACTCCTTCTGCTACGCCCTCTTCCCTGACGGCTTCACCAAGGCCGTCGACGAGGACCGCTGCAAACGCTATGTGAAAGCCCTCGAGGAGCCCAACATGCATTTCTTCCTGCTCCGCGACACCGCCACCTCCGAGTACGTCGGCTGCACGCGCTGGCTGATCCACCCGCACCCGGAGCCGTTCGATATGGACAAGGAGATCGCCGCAGTGCACGCCGAGTGCCGCGGTCACGACGATGTCGAGGGCATCAGCTGGGAGACGATAGAGATGCTGCGGGTCGCGCAGGCCAAGGCAAAGGCGGAGTACCTGGGCGACAGGGCGTATGTGTATCTCTGGATTCTGGGGACGGTGGAGTGGGCGCAGGGAAGGGGCGTGGGCAAGTTTGCACTGCAGTGGGGGATGGACAAGGCGAGGGAGTTGGGGCTGCCGGTGTGGCTCGAAAGTACGGAGCAGGCGGTGGGTTTCTACGAGAGTCAGGGGTTCAAGCAGTTGGCGGAACTGGACTACGATGCTAGGAGGACGGGATTCCATAGGAAGGCGGGTTTTACTGCAATGATTTGGGAGCCGAAGTGGGAGACACAGGACAAGGCTACGTGATGTTAGACAGACTTCAAGACCATCATTGCCGCCTATTTGACATTTGTAAAGTCTTGGATGCGCATGGATGTACCAACCCAGCCGTGGCCACGGGCGAACGAGTAAAGCTAGACCTGCCGTGGATAGATCAGTCTTCACAACTCGGCGGAGGGATAGATGCTGCAGCTCGTTATTCGCCATTGACAATCGGGTTTATATTTCATTGAATTTTTCATTGCTTCCACGTACGGCCATAGTTGCTTGAGAACACTGGATCCCGTCCGCTCTCCACACGTTAAGCAAGCAAACGCTCGATTAGTAGTTGCGTGGGTGACCAGCAGCGAATCCCGGGTGCTGCACGTTTTGCATCCTTTTTATTGTCTAGGTCTTCAGGAGATCTTGACCTCGCAGGCGGCATGCTGGAAAGCATAAATTTTTGATCGTACGAGCAGTAAGTAGATGTGAACATGCTGGACAGCATCTATACGGTCATATGGAGAGACGAGGTATGGTATCGGCTGAGCGGGACAGGAGAAGAAAGGATTGAATGACAGTGAGGAGCGCATGAAATCAGGACTCGTAGATAGTAGCGTCCTACGAAGCAGACTTGCAATACTACTGATGACACTGCGCCTGGCCCGACGAGTGTGCTTCAAACGTAGAATATTGAAGCAGCTAAGCAGATGCGTGAGCGGACTGGCTGGCTGAAGACCTGCTCGTGGCATTGTCAAATCTAGGGAGCACAATAAATCTGTAAATCGTTGCTCGAAATCATCGCGTTACGCTCGTTCGTACACTCGGTTTTGAATCGTGGTAACGGGCGACTATACGAACGCGGTCGGCTTTTGAAGCAGCCCGGATGTAGCGGATGTGCTGAAATGGGCTCTCGCACGAGCAAAACCGGGACACATGTTAGATGCAGAGAACGCAGAACGGTATCACGTTGTTACCGAAAATAATCGTGATCTATTCAAATCTACTCTTTGCGTGCAGACAATACTGAAAGAGGTACGGAAGTGAATTATGGTTTGGACATGGCTGGTCACGAGACTTTTGCTTGGCATGTCCATGATGGAGAAGACGTAAAGAGGTGGTTGGAATATGTGGACCAGATAACTCGAATTTCTTGGTTGCACTGCAAGAATGGTGCATTTGTACAAGAAGTGCAGGGTTGGGCACAGAAAGATAACTATCCAGCCGTCCCTTTATATTCCGCTGCACACCCTGGTCGCTCAAATATCAGACCCCGGTTGTTCTTTTGTTTAAGCCTGAAGACCTTGCATACGCGCTATGGGGAATAGTGTCTGCCGGGTATAGCGTCTTGAACCTCCTGCTCTGTACCCTCGTCGACCGAAACATGAAACTCCTGCCTCTTCATTATCGTAAGTTCTTGGCTGTCAATCGACCGAGCAGTCTTCGCGCTGGATTTTGACGCCGAGAAGTAATTGGATGGCCTTTCTGAACCCGAGTGGATATAGGCGCGCTTCATGAACCACAGCCTGACCAAAGGAAACAGACATGGCAAGCTTCCCGTGATTATGATGGTATTGACCTCGACTCCGACCCAGATCTGTAGATTGACAAAGTTCCCTACTCCGCATTAGCAATGGTTATAGGTTCGATCTGGCGGGGCATACAAGTAAAATCGGGGCTTGCACTGAGTTCGCCGATGCGTACAGTCTTGATTATGGACGCGATCAGTGCAAGATAACTCGTCGATAGGACAGCATAGAGCTGCAGTTTGCGTCTCGTGGGCATTTGAAGACCCCAGAGAATGACAATGGGAAAGACGGAAAGTATCAGGTCGCATAACGAGTTGATGCCTGTGGTTTATGATCAGTACCGGAACCGGGCAAGACATTTCGAGCCTTGCGTACCACTCTGAGCATATCCGATCCTGGTCTCGATGAATGGGCTTTCGCAACTCGCAATGGCGGCTTCGGCAGGGTTCCATAGCGCGGAAAGATGAGTTCCGCATTGTGCGTATATCTGTACGAGTGTGACAAGGTTGACAATTGGGTCAAAGACAATGACGAAGACCAGTGAAGACAGCGTCAACCACGAGCTTTTTGGAGGCAGAAGTCGCATCTGATATAGAGCGATGGAGACGCGAGCGAGGCATGATGGAACGATGGAGAAGCCTTTCACGACTTGAATGATGTGGCCGATACGGCTGATTGTTGCGCCGTCGAGAGTCCAGATGTGGTGGCCGAGTCCATTTTCAACACCAAGTGTTATAGAAATCGCGTGACCGTATTGAGTGATCTGAGTGTTCTGTTAGGTTCGAGGTATGATCGCGTGCGACTTCGATGAACAGACCAGACTCAATGCCATCAAGTAGTCTTCTACATGTACTCTGCGGATTTTGACACGCTTGAGGAAGTGATCGTTCTCGATGAAGCCGCGCACGAAGAAGCGCAACAGGACGACGAGGGTGGAGACTGACAGGAGCGTCCACTCTACGACCAGGATCTTCCAACCCTGGTCGGTTGTGTCTTGCTGTGAAGCGGCGGTAGCCATGTTGATGTGGAGGCGTCTTTCGATATCAAAAAGATGATAATAATAATAATAAAAAAGCCATGTCAAGATTCAGAGCTCTGCAGAGCGAAGGAACAGGTGTATCCTTCACCGCGGTTCCCAGAACGTGACATGTGAATAGGAAAGCAAGGGATGTGTACAAGGCTGTTCACCCGAGCTTACTGATACGGATGTTATGGTATTTGTACTCACTATTGAATAGTACCAGGAGAAAGGGACAGTACTACAGATTATCGCGCAAGAGAATGGTTTCGACTGGATACCGATCGGTCTTCATTGCGGAGGGTGTGTACAGTAGCATCCCAAGCGTGCGGAAGGGGTCGTACAGTGTGGTATCACCATGTTACCACACCACGAGTAAGATTGCCCCGGAAACAGTGAAGCAAGGAGTGGTGAACAAGGTAGCGGAAGTCTACTATTAGACAGCACTGGCAAATATTGGGGACTTGTGGTATAGAGCGAATCGCGTGGGAAGACGACGAGTGAAGTGAAGACAACGTTGAAGATACCTCAAGGTACAGTACCGTATCATGTATTTTATTAAATGCAGGCAGGAGCGATTCAGGAACGATCGTGCTATCGCGGTCCACACGACGACGACAGTAGTCCTTAAAAGGCAGGTGGGGCAACGGGGCTGGGCGGCTTGCGTGATTGGCACCCTCCCGGCACGCCAGATAGAGCTGCCAAGACCGGGGAGGCATCTTTGACCGGGATCATTATTCAGTCTTGCCGACCTGAACGGTTGAGCAGAAATTGATTCCAACTTCCTCCAAGCTTCGAACCATCCAAGCTTCGAACCATCAAGTTGACCATCCTGTTAGACTCAATTTGCTCGCCATTAGTCCATCTAGACTGACCAGCATTCCATTTGCCTTCAGTACCCTGTCGTCCTCGGCCTCTCTCTGCAGGTCCTCCCGCAAGCCATGAAGCCATCAACCCTCTTTTCTGCAAGTTGCAACAGTCTCCATCTGCTGCACGTAATCGATTCAAGAGTGACGGTACGCGGCGGGTCAAACCGTGAAGTACTAGGTAGGCAGGAAAGTATCATCCACGGACTGATGTGCACATAAAACGACCCATGCAAGGTCAATCTGGTATGCAAATTCCACCGGCGGACTTCGTCACACACACACACCGTGTTGCTACGGGGTTCCGACTCGTACTGTACAAACTGTCACCCAGTCTCACGTTGGACGTTATCACGAGAGCACACGAGATATCGATGTCATTGCCAACCGTCGAACGAAACGTGGAACAATAATTGATGTCTTCCTGTCTCGGTATGCCGTTCGGTGCGGTGCCGTGCTTGCTTCAGGTTTCACTTGCTGACTATTCAACAGTAACAAATAGCCGGAACCAACATGTATTTCTCTGGGACGGCTGGCAGCCCAACCATTGGCATTTTTGGCGCTTCAAGACAAAGCCCACGAGGCGGATCTCATCTCCCAAATACTCGCTTGCATCTACTAGTAGGACGATCCAAGGTAACTCTAGCCAGTCCATTGCCAACTTCCGTACTTACGGAGAGTATGATCCGCGGATTCAACCACGGATTGTTGCTGCATGGGTCCTGACGACGAACATGTTAGTTTGAATCCGCCGGCCGTGCTTTCGGCGATAAGGTTCAAACTGTCAAATTCAAACGGTTCCATGTTCTGTCTATCAGTGTATCACATCTCAAACTCACTATAAACAGTGCCCTGACCACATTCTATGCACTCTGCCGTCCTATCAACTTTCACTCGCTTTCACTACATCTCAATTTTCATCAATTCCATCAAATCCGACTCCCTCGTTAAGGTCGCATTAAGATGCTTTTCACTTCCTCCGTTGTTGCTTTGTCGCTTGCGGCTCTGTCTGTCGCTCAGACTCCAGCTGGCTTCACTCCAAGATCCGATAACCCTATCGGTCTCTCCTTCAATGGCACCAACGTTGATCCAGATGGAAAGCTGCTCCCACAGCCAAGTAAGACCCGTCCATGCACATGCATCGGATCAATCGCTAACATATCCTTCAGTCACCCAGACTCAGCCAACTGTCTACTCCAATGGCTCATACCCAGGCGTTTACATGTTCGCCATTGTCGACCTCTCCATCCCATACAGCGTTGTCGCCACTAACGACACCGCCTCTCTCGTCCCAGGTGTTGGCCCAAACCGCACCACCCGCCTCCACTGGTGGATGGACTTTGTGACCCAGGCCGCCGACGGTACCTTCTCCGGCAACACGACCCTCGCCGACTATGAAGGCCCATCGCCACCAGCGGGTGATATCCCCCACGACTACACCTTTTTCCTCTTCCCACGCCCATCTTCGTTCCACTCACCACCCAAGGGAATTGAGTACTTCTTCGACGCATCCTACGTCAACGGTGACGACCGCATGAACTTCTCCGTCCCAATCCTCGCCCAGGAAGTCGGTCAGCCAATCGCCTCGCGCTACTTCACCGTCCAGAAGAGCAACTCCTCCGCCGCTGCTGGCAACGCCTCTTCCTCCGCCAAGCCTATCCAGCCATACACTGGCGCCGCCAGCACCGTCGGTGTCACCGTCTCCGGCCTCGGTCTTGTTGCCCTTGTCAGCGCCTTCCTTCTCTAGAGCGTGAATGGTGGTTCTCTATATTTCTTGCATTTACTATTGGAATAGAAGCATTGTAATATTATTCGAGACTGGTGCTTTGAGCTTTCTCGTGATGCATTAGCATATTGTCTCTGTGCGACCATCTGACGTTTTTTGTGCAACGCTCAAACAGTGCTGTATAACGGTCGAGGCATGCCAACGAGTGCGTGACTGACTCGACGACGACGAAGGGGTAATACTTTGCCGAGATCGAATTCTGATTCTCGAATGCAGAGGCGGGGTTCGCTTAGAGAAGAATATAACCTGTGTCGACGGCGAGGGGGGGAATAGCTATGACATTGATATCGGTCTTCGAAAAAGATAAGGCAACGGGTCCATATCTAACAGATCGTCTTGGTTGATTAATGCGAGAGTACGTGATGAAACCTCCTTCGAGGGTCAATCTGCACATCTCAAAAGCGCCATCTACCTCGACTCGACGCCATAGAATTGTGCTTTGTGCGCTCCTGGATAATTCTTGCGTATGAAATAAGAATCTGCTATCGAACTGCGTTGCCATGTCGCATAGTCATGGCCACAGAGAGAGCTATGCCAACAAAAGCGACGAACGGTTTTTGGCAGCAGTCTCGAGATTGGAAGATTGTAACCGGACATGCGCTATACGGCGCTGTCTCAGTAGATGCTCATACACATCTACAACAGGCGAATCTGCGGCTCAACCTGGAGACGATAAGTCACGATTACGTGCGAGTACCATGCTGCAATTGCACATTGTACGGGTACAGAGTTTCGATCCATGCTGGTATATATGCCATACGCCAACTCCTTTCCACATCTTCCCCATTTGTTCCCATCGAGCGATTGTGGCCATGCTTGTATGTGCCTACTGCATGCTCTTCCTACTTCCACCTCATGAAACTAAAAATTCAACAAGAACGCTGCAAAAACAAAACACAACTTCATCTCAACGTGATGCTTGCTCATGCAGTAGCAACAGTCTCAACCTCGACCTTTGGCATAGGCGCGTTGGTGCCGCCGAGATCTGTTGAGCGAGCCTTGGGGTTCTTGGTGTAATAGTTCGAGATGGCCGACTTGATGGCGTCTTCAGCGAGCATAGAGCAGTGGACTGTCATCTTGTCAGTAAATATCCCCTCAAAGACTTCCTCGATAGCAGATATAACATACGCTTGACAGGAGGCAAGCAGAGCTCCTTCGCAATCTCGGTGTTCTTGATCCTACTCGCCTGCTCAAGCGTCATGCCCCTTACCAACTCGGTCAAGTACGAGGAGCTGGCAATGGCGCTTCCGCAGCCGAACGTCTTGAACTTGACGTCCGCGATGGTGTTGTCGTTGGGGTTGACGCGGATCTGGAGCTTCATGACGTCGCCACAGGCTGGAGCACCGACAAGACCGGTACCGACGTCTGCGTCGCCCTTTTGCATGCTACCGACATTGCGTGGGTTGCTGTAGTGGTCAAGGACCTTCTCGTGGTAGGAGCGGCGAAGTGGTGTCGAGAGGATTGCTGGAGTTGAGGCGCGGATTGATGGGCGGACGGAGGAGCGGGCGGCGGTGCTGAGGGCGCGGGCGGCCTGGGATGGCGCGGCGGTGGCTACTCGTCTGAACATTGTGATTGATGTGATTGATTTGTGTGTTGAGGTGATGGAGTTGTGAGTGGTCGTGGTTGTTGATATGATATCGCAGGTCGGAGAAGTCGTAAATGATAGATGAATCTTCGAAGGCGGACTGGAGGTTCAATCGAATCTTTGCGAATCAGAGCACAAGCGCTATGTCATGCCGACGCTTGACCGAGGCCGGACTTGGCATGTGAGATCTGTATCTTATCTCCCCGATCTCCGTGTCATGCAAACAATGCAAACAATAAATGTCTCTTACAGTCAGCAGAGAGGACAAGGCAAACACGAAGCATGGGGCGATAGCGAGCTAGTAAGGGAGGTAGCTGATGGTCGTAAGTCGTTGATTCATTCATGTATCGTAATCTCTATTGCCGCATAATCATAATCATCATCATGATCCATGGAGCCAGTACAGACAGTGCCAGACCAATAACCAGCACGACGAGAAAGGGATTCTCGGCCCTCAACCTGTGGTATGTCCAGTCCTGCGCACCCCTAGCAGTGTCTCCTCCCTTGTCCATCTTCCTGCTTGGTATCATGACCAAATCTTCGTAGCGATCCAGAAAGTGGGCCTCGGATTTGTGTATGCATTCTTCGGCCTTTAAAAAGGTCTTGTAAGCTTCCACGCTCTCCGTGTCCGGTCGCTCCATCGCGTTTCCGAGCCGCGCAAACGATTCCAGTGCCTTGTTGTACTGTTCTGTCTTCACATATATCGAGCCGAGCAGATAACGACGATGATAGTGCGGGTGGTCACTGGGAGCCCAGGCTTCTGCTCGTCGAGAGGATGCCAAAGGTTTTCCATTCGAGTCAATCGGTGTTTCCCGAGCGATGCGCCTGTCCAATTGTCGAAGCGACTCCTCCAGTTCGGCCAGTTCGTCTTGTAGATGCAGCAATACACGATGATTGAGGTCATCGAATTTCCGATAGATTGGCTTGCCAGGCTTCGACGGGTCCGTGATGGCTGTAGCGACAGTCTGGTACCCTGTCATCACGGTTTCTGAGGTATGAGGTGTGTCTGGAGCCGGGGGAAGAGGTGAGGGCGAGGACGATGCACTACCAAACGCAACGGCTGAGCGTACACCCGGACTGGAGTGGTTGCTGCCGAACGACCCTGATGTTATCAATCTCTCTGGCCTTAGGTCAGGGCAATCAATTGGTTCGTGTCCAAACTGTAGGAATTTGTCGGGGTTGTGAGCGTCCGTCGAAGAAGGCAATGTCGAGCCTGATGACTGGGTCGTCGGACTGTGTGATGACAAGGCTTCGAACTCGTCGGATGACGAGCCCTCGGAGTCCGTATCATTTCGAGCATCCACTGGTATATCACCTGTCTCCTCTTCAGCAATTGTTGTATGACGCAGACCTGTTGACGAGGAGGTCTCTGTCTCATGCGACAGTCCCTGCGATTCGTGATTGGTATTTCTTGCGTTTTCAAGGGGTGTGTTCAGTCTGACTTCGTTGGCCTTGCGATTGTAGGACTCTTGGGTTATGGTCGAATTGGTGCTGCCAGACACTGCCGTCATAGTGGTGAGTACCAAGTTCGTCGAAGGGTTCGCGACTGAGTAGATGCGTCGCAACGGATTTGCATGAGTTCTAGCAGTGCGGCCAGGGTCCTCTCGTCTTGCCTTGCTTCTTGCTGTATCTGGAGCTTGTCTGCGGGCTCGCTCCTCGTCCTTTCTACGATCCATTTGTGATGTCATCTCCTCATCGCTGTCCGACTCATGCGAGCTTCCGATGTAATGCTCCTCCTTCCTTTGTCCCGAAGATACGACCAGATCACCTCCTCTTGAATGGTGCCGTCGCTTCTTCTTGCTAGTGTGTTGTGAACGACCGCGCGGTTTTAGTGTATCTGCTCCTGCTGCTTGACCGTGTGAAGGAGAAGTCATTGCAAATCGCAGATGTGAGGGTCGGCGAACTGTTGAAGCAGACTGTTGTCAGAACATAGGCTGCAAACAACGATGGTTATGTCTGCATAGCCTCAATACCTAACTTGTCAGATGACCATGGATCACCTGTTGGACAGCGGATCCGGTTGCTGTAATCTTGGTAGGTGGCTGCTGGCTCCAGCACAAAAGCAAAGATAGCGGGATAAATTGCGGTGAGTTCGACCAAAGGAAACAATACCTCTAACAGTCGTTTGATTGAAGCTCGGAAGGAAATACCTGAATCTATGGAGATGTGCGATCCGTTTGTACGACGCAAGGGGCCTGACAGAATGATTTGGAAGACAGGGGGATAGATGCATGTCACGATGTGGCATTATGCATTGGACCACGTTCCGCCGAGCTTGTCCCAGCCAATTGGGATCAACAGTGCTGATTATGACTGCTTCTTCACTCTGAGAAAACCGATGGCAAGACATAGAGAAAAGAAATGAATAGACAGTTGAAAGATGAGCTTTAGAAGTAGAGAAACGATTCATGGTCGAAAGTTCAATGTTGGTCAAAGAGACAGGTCAAGCAGGTGACGTCGCGACCCTCATCCCGCAATCGGGGTTGAAGGTTTGGGTCAAGAACAAACCAGACATCTGCCTTCTATTCCAGGTTGTTCGCACAAGACGACATGTGTAACTCTTCCAAAACCAGCAACCACTGCTGTTTCCAGTACTCTCACTCGGATGACGGTCGCAGTAACAACAAACGTAGTAGTTGTTGGTTCGAGCATTGACCGTGACAGACCATGCGGTCGACGAACTGTTCTTCCGAACCAATCTCGTACATGTACTCGCTGACTGTACTATCCTGCTTATGTCTACTGCAACGACGACCGCACTCAAGCACGCCCTCACGTTCGCAAACCTGCCGTCTGCGTCATATTTGATGAGATCCAGCCATCTGATAGCGCGGTCGGTCCTACTGCAGGGTACGTTTCGATTCAAGGTATGAACGGTTCTCTATCTGCTTTCCATTGGTCACTATTAGTTGGCATATGGAATATTCGCAGGCTGGACCTTTGCCATCCCCGATGTCTCATTGGCCCAGAAAGTGGCTGGATCTGACCGTTGGGTGTATCTAACGGTCCGCCTTGAGAGATCCTGTACAGCATCCCGCACGCAGCAGACCATCATCATATGCAACACGAAAGATCCGACGAAATGGGTGATGGCAAAGGATGTAACACGAGCAGAAAACCCACCCTATGATTAGCATCTTTCGAAGCAATCGAGTCCCTACGACAATATTCGACTCTTTGTAAAGTCACGAGATGCCGCCTTATCCAACGGCCGACGCGAGAGTTTGCATACTTGAGGAAGTCGATTGTAACGGTTTACCTGCCTCTAGCGATAGAGTAGTGACACAATGTTAACGGGCAGGAACTGCTGCGAACTCATATCTCTTTATATGTCGGATGGAAGTACGATTGGATTTGGATCTTCAGCACTCCACAGAAGATCGACCGGACTACTGGACTATACTGGACTATACTGGACCTAGGATTCGTAAAGTCGACAATACTACACACCGACATTCACAATGGCTTTCGAACGCACCTTGAGGATGGTCCAGATGGGCAGAGCCGCCACGACCATCTCAGCCTGTATCTCAGTCATCTTCTTCGCCTTTGTCATCAAACTCAGGGCGGATGCTAGATACAAGTTCTTGAAGGAGCTGAACGATGCACACCCAGATATCTTCGACATTGGAGAGCCATCACACGGCGCATGGGGTGGTATTGCCCTTGGTGGCGTAAGTCCATGATCAGAGTCTTGCGAGATAGCAAAGTCTGACAACCATCCAGCTTGCTCTTTCCGTTGCGTGGAACGGACTCTGCTTCATCGACCTGATGATCAGAAAGCACTACCGTTTCGATCGCCGCATCTGCATCTTCGTTGATGTGGTCGTTGCGTTGATCCTGGCCATCACTGGATTCCTCAACTTTGCTTACGACGCAGTCATCTACTTTGCGCTTGAGCTCGCCAGTGGCAGCCAAGTCAGACTCGAGATTGCCGCCGTCGTTTTCCTCGCCTTTGCTTGGTAAGAAACATGCTTCTACATGAACCATTCGAATTCGTGCTGACGATTACTCCACAGCTTGGCTCACATTGGCTTCTTCTGCTACGGCTGCAAGGACCCTTCTGCCGTTCCGGCCAACTTTGAGCACGAGCCTCTTGCGCAAGCCGACTCTGTCATGCCACACCAGGAGTACCACGATGCGCGTTCTGTGCGCAGTAGATCAAACACCAGCGACGGCGAGGAGCTTGTCGAGATCGATCTCGGCAAGAAGGTTCAGATCTTCAGACTTCACCCTCACCCAAAGGACCTTGCGAACATCCACAAGGATGTTGCTTCGATGCGCACGCCACCAAGAACTCCTCGCGAGGACTCTGAGCACAAGCGTTTGGGCATGGTCGGAGTTCCACCACAAATCGCAACCCAAAAGATCAAGGCAGAGGAGCACAGCGAGGAATCACCGTTCCTTGACACCCACGCCTCCGAGTGGATATAGTATTCGGACCGTGTCACTGTGTAGATAATAATTCTTCTTCGAGCTTACAATTAGGGACGGCGTTGGTTTGGGTATACCACAATAGCGAGGCGTTTGCCGGCAAATAACTTGTACAACTGAATGTATAATCTCCAACATCTACGAACGAACAAACAAATGGTCAGCAGACATGTTACTAATGTGCCTGATGAGCACCTAATCTCATGCTGTGACGAAGCAAAACAACGAGGATGCTGATGTCCTTCTGGAACTCGTTCTAGCGCCAACTCGGCGCATCTTGCCGCAAGTCAATTGATTCCCCACTTCCAAATATAGACAAGTTTGAACTCTGATCGTTTCAAACATTATCGTAGATATTAGTGATGCTTGTCACCCTCTATCGAAAATAGACACGAGACATTAAAACGGAGAAGCCATCAATATGATCAATTTGACACCGGATCCCATAAGCTCTTCATTCAACAGGTCAATAGCCGATAGCGGTCAATCAATACTGCTAGGAATAGGTACGTACTGTGTGATCGAAGCACGCCAAACCATCACGGTATCACAATGTTGCAAGTGTGCTGCAGCCAGGAGATTATTGGGCACACGTTACGACCAGTGAATCAGCTCAATTGATCCAGACGTGCAGCCGAGTATGCAGCCTGTCTATCATCCTTACTAGTACTGCTGATTGCATGGATAATATGTGCCCCGCGACCGTCTGCGCCTTCTGCATCCATGACCTATTCTAAGACCGCATCCGCCATTTGCTCTGTCCGGCATAAGCAGCACTGCACCTCTTCATCGTACTCCTTCGCAGGAACAACGTCCATCAACTACATCATTGAGCTCATCTCCTATATCTTGCAGCCGGTTTGACTATATTTTCGGCGGGTTTTGAAACATCTAGTCGCGGCACATCTGTAACATCCAACTGGCAACCGGTGCAGTCAGGGTCTAAACTCGCTCTCCACTTCAAGCCACTCCAGCTACTTGCCTGCGTACATCAATTGAATACCGTATCGTATGCGCCTGTGCCACTCTTTACCGCTCAGTTTATCTTTCTAACCACCGTCCTTTCAGAACCGCAAAGGCTGACCGCTGCTATACCTCCTTGTCGTTGTCTGGTACAGCGATCTGCATCAGTTCATACTCCAGCTCTCTTACAGTATAGTACTCGTCAGTCATATCATTCGAGATTCCAAGAGACCGTGGGCAGTTCTGCACATCACGAGAGCCTTTCAGACATCTGTGCGACCACTAGAGAACAACATACATCACGGTACGTCCCAATCGGAATAGATCAAAAGACGAGTTCATGGAGAGGCACTTGTCGCGGCGCATGGTTTCATGAGTCTTGTGATTCCTCACGCTTTGAGCGACGATGTGCATTTGCTTTGAGTCATACCTGAGCGCACATTGCATAGCCGACCACGTGGCTGAACACACTGCATTCCGTCGGTATCCAATAGAGACAAAGGCTGACCGAATCGGGCAGAACAAACGACGACAATTCCTTTCGCTGACATCTGAACATCTTTGTTCTTCAAACATATCAACCTCTCCAAACATCATTCTCTTTTACCCACCGTCGACAGCAATATCGACAGTTTCACAATGGCAGCCCGTCAACAGCCTCCAGGAGGTTCAAGAAAGATCTCGTTCAATGTGTCTGAGCAATACGATATCCAGGATGTAGTAGGAGAGGGCGCATACGGTGTTGTCTGGTACGGTCAACTCGCGAAAAAGGAAAGAGCGAGACTTACATATCCATAGTTCGGCGCTTCACAAGCCGTCTGGTCAGAAAGTAGCCATCAAGAAGATTACCCCCTTCGACCACAGCATGTTCTGTCTACGCACACTCCGAGAGATGAAGCTGCTGAGATACTTCAACCACGAGAACATCATTTCAATCTTGGACATTCAGCGACCAAGGAACTACGAGACGTTCACAGAAGTCTACCTCATTCAGGTATGAGCGAGAATAGGACGGGTTCGAAACCAAGCTTACAAGTTGCAGGAACTCATGGAGACAGACATGCACCGTGTCATTCGTACACAAGAACTTTCCGACGACCACTGCCAGTACTTCATCTACCAAACTCTCCGCGCGCTGAAGGCTATGCACTCCGCAAACGTCCTTCATCGTGATCTCAAGCCTTCCAACCTTCTCCTGAACGCCAACTGCGATCTGAAAGTCTGCGATTTCGGTCTTGCCAGATCTGCCGCTTCTACCGAGGACAACCAAGGTTTTATGACCGAATACGTTGCCACGAGATGGTACCGTGCTCCGGAGATTATGCTCACATTCAAGGAGTACACCAAGGCCATTGACGTGTGGTCCGTCGGTTGTATTCTGGCTGAAATGCTGAACGGCAAGCCCTTGTTCCCAGGAAAGGATTATCACCATCAGTTGACTCTGATCCTGGACGTGCTGGGTACGCCTACCATGGAAGACTACTACGGTATCAAGTCCCGTCGTGCGAGGGAATACATTCGCAGCTTGCCATTCAAGAAGAAGATTCCATGGAAGGCCATGTTCCCAAAGACCTCTGACCTTGCTCTGGACTTGCTCGACAAACTCCTCGCATTCAATCCTGTCAAGCGAATCACCGTCGAAGAGGCGCTGAAGCACCCATATCTTGAGCCATACCACGACCCAGAGGATGAGCCAAACGCAGAGCCTATCCCGGAAGAATTCTTCGACTTTGACAAGAACAAGGACAATCTGTCCAAGGAGCAACTGAAGCAGCTCATCTACGAGGAGATCATGCGGTAATTGCAAAAGCAGGACTGCTCCCCGAAATGTATTATTCCCCCCCACAGATCACGTTTGCTCATTTGACTGACGGATAGCAGCATTCCTTCCGCTGTATCTCTCTCGATAGTCGATGATACAGCTCATTTGGTTGCCCCTCTCTCCTCCGCTTCCATCGACCCAGTTCATCCCAAACTCTCGCAAAGCTCACCTCCACGCGCCCGTGCCCCAAATCTCGAACTCAATCGCACCCACGACTTTGCATACCAAGAGCCACTACGGGCAGCACAAAACAACCAACAGGAAAGAGCAAGAACGCCGTGGTACACCACCATCTTCAAATGGATGGCATAGCGATAATCAGCTCAACCTTCTCTTTTTTCGGCGTAACTCCACGACAAGGATATTCACACAGGAGTCACATTTTGCATTTCAGGCGTTTTTTTTCCCTTTTCTATTTTCCTAGACCAGATTTGTCTCTGGTGGATATCATCAGATCAGCGCGGCGAATTGTGAGAGGAGGACCATATCACGGGGGCTATCGAATTGACAAGTCTTTCGAACTTCCATGTCATACTGGTTCTGCTAATCGTGCACCAGCGATTGTGAAATTGCCAAAGTTAGTGTATTAGATTACGACTTTTGCGATTGGCTCGTTCATCGACAGCGCTCTTCCCATTTTAAAAGGTCGCGCGCGCTCTCTTCATCGTCCTCGCTATGCATATGCGCTTATCATGCCCCATTCTTTCAAGCCTGCTCCCTTCGGAAGAAATAGACGTAAGCAAACTTCTTCATCTCCTCGACATCACCACCAAGCGCAACCTTCTCGTCGTTGAAGAGGACCCAGCCCTCTTGCTTGCGGATAAATGCGACGTAATGACTATACATCAGTTAGCAGATGTTCAGACCGGTAACAAGCTACCCCTTCAGAGAGGTATGGAGTGGACGGCTTGAAAACAAAACTCACCCAGCGTGGATGCTGCCACCCTTATGACACACAATACTCTGCAACATGAACTTGGCCGGCGCCGTATCCTTGACCTCCTTCTTCTCCGCCGCCGGCGCATCATTAGTACCCGCACCAGCCTCGTCCTCGCCAAAATCACCACTGGCGTCAGGATGGCTGAACAACCAATCGACAGCGCGTTCCATATCACCACCGGTTTCCTTGAGCGCCTGTCTCGCCACTGGCGCCGCGAAGCCCATGTTTCCTAGTGATTCGATCTTCTCGGGATCGGCGGCGGCGGAGGAGCCAGACGCAGGCGCAGAGCCACCGAGGTCCAGAGGCGCGTCGATGTCAGGATCCTCCATGTGCGAGAACAGCCACGTCATGGCCGCTTCGGCGTCCGCGTTGCCAGTCGCGTGCAGTGCTTTCTCGCAGCGCACGCGCGGGAAGCCCATTGCTTCGAGCATGGAGAGGGCGGCCTCGTTGGGCACGAACGCTGTGCTGGCCGCGCCTCCGACGTTGGCGTCTTCGGGAAGGAGCTCTTCGTGTGACTGTTGGCCGCCGCTGCGGTAGCGCTCAAAGTCGATGGTGCCGTTGTCGACGATCACAGGCACGTCTTGCTTCGTTGGCACCCAGCCTACGATCTCGAAGCGGCGCGCGTTAACGGCTAGGATGCTTGGGAAGGAGGCGAAGAGGGATTGCTTGGTGAAGAATTTGTGGCTGCAGGACGGGCAGGAGAGCTCTACTTCTTCGGGCGCGGTGAAGGTGTCGAGGCATTCTTGCAGTGTGACCGGTTCGAATTCTTCGCCGGCTTTCTTGTCATCGGGCGCCGGGGTCGTGTTCTCCATTGCTGTGTCTTTGTGGATGCGGCGAATGGGCACAGCTACGGAGATGTTCTCCATCTCGTCTTGTCGGTACTTTACTTTTTTGCAGCCCTGGCATTGGAGCTTTTGTTCCATGACGAATCTGAATGCCTCGACTGGATCGGAGATGTCTTTGTACTGTGATTTCGCTGATTGTTGAGATCGCGAGACGAGTTTGAGGAGATGCAAGAGGAATTCGAATGCATCTTGCTGTCTCATGGTTGAGAACTCCTCGTGACCCCTTCCTACCAGATGCTTGAGCATGGCAGGCGCAAGACCCTTCTGATGTGGCTGTTCCGTAGTCTCCACTGAAGCGTGAACGTTCGTATCTGGGTTCGAATACCTGCCAGAAAGGAGACCGTCGGCCATCTTCCTCAACTGTGTTTCCAGATCTTCGGCAGGCTTGTCGGTTTGCGGAAGCTCTTCCTTTGGTCGGTAGTATCGATCGGCGAACTCTGGCATGGCGAAAAGGCTCTGGACGATACTAGCCATATAGCAGCTGTTGCCAAGGTTCTTCAGTCCAGTCAGACCAGCTCCGAACATTGGCTTTAACTCCTTGCCGTCTTCGTTTGTCATGCTGAACTCCCATCTCAAATTCTGCTCAATTTGTTGTTCCGTCAAGCTTTTTTCGGTCTTCTGTCTTCCCGCCAGATCAATACCCCAGTGGGCCAGATGAGCGACCAGCTCCGGGTCGACCCTCTCCTCGTTACAGGCATAGCAGTAGATGTCTGCATTTCCGTCGGCAGTGAGTGAACCGAGCTTGACAGCCACAGGGTGGTTGGAAGTCTCGGTGTGTGCGAGACCATGTGAATTACCGCCGATACCGCCAAATTGCTGCCGACCACAACCCAGATTGCCACAGGTCAGACACAGCCACAAATTCTCCTTGAGATCGCAACTCGAACACTGACCGAGACCTTGTGCTTCGATTGTTCTCCCTTGCTCTTGCTCCAAGCACAAAGTGTGCTCGCATGGAACCATTTCCTGCTCCCATGCCTTGACCTCTTCTTGCTTGGCGAATGTGTTGGCCTTGAGTATGCCATCGACGACCTCGTTGAGGTTACCATGATTTGACCCCAGGCTCTCGTTGCCGCATTCGTAGCACTTTATGCTAGTGGTTGTGTCGTATCGATCCTCCTCCGTCTCTGCATTGATGGCCAGCTTTGATATCTTCTGTGGCGGTTCATCCCTCTGCTTGGTCTTTCGTGTTCGCTTGATGTTGACAGCTAGTGGGTGTGCGGCAGACTCTGCGTGTAAAGCGCCATGCGTACGGTCGCCGGCACATCCACCATTGAAGCATTGCAGACAGACATCAAGACCTGCCGGTGAGTCTATACTGTCGAAGCATCTTGTGCAGTCTTCGCGGTAAACTGACTGGCTTGGTCGTGGCGGTGAGAGCGAAGAGGGGATGTGTGGGCAAGAAGTCATGGCGGATAGAGTTCGACTGGAAGCAGTGCTTGAAATGAGTCTACGAGTGACGAGAGGTCAGGATCGAGGTCTATCAAGTCGTGTGTGAAGTGTTGATGGCGTGCAAGTTGGTGTTTGCAATTGGGGTAACGCGTGAGGTCATCGGGGAAGCAGAAAGCAGCTCCGATGTTCTTCAATTCTTCTCCTTGAGCATGAATAATCTAGAATATTCTGCTCGCATGAGGAATACCTCATCAGCTCGATTGTTTCAAACATCGATCGGAAACATGAGCTTGCAGTCTTTTGTGAGGCTCCGTCGTGGTCGGTGCTGGTCAGCTCAACACGCCGTCTTTCATTCCAATGGACGGTGCGCTCGCGATGCATTTCTCTATCAAGCAACGTTCAGATCTGAATCTAATCCCAAGGACGATAACTGGTTCTCGACATCTCCTCAGGATACTGGAGGTGGATGGATCGTTATCGAAAGCCGCGCGAAAGCCTATAGGATTGCGTGGACATGGCTGCACAACAACACCGCCTCACCTAAACTTTGGTTTACTATCTGGTGGTATTGGCTACGCGCGTTCACTGTCCGACATCTGTCAGTCAGGCGTTCAAGTCTGTTGTGTTCCATTCTACTGCTATCAGCGGTCAAGGTCGAAGAAAGAGCCGTATCTCTTGCATCGGTAAGCTCGTTCAGGCAAGCAAAAGTTCCCCTCGGACAATTGATGAGAGTTCGATGACAACTGCGCGAGTTCAGGAACGGTCTTTAGCGATGCGATTAGTTGCAATCGTGCATACATAGTCGATGGTGATCAATGCCCAACAATCTACAGCCACGAGACTCATCAGAAGCCGACATGAACGGCAGATACCGACCGCTCTATTAACTTAGGTTCCACTACAAGTCTTTTCGAGCGGCACAGCACTCGGCCACATGGCATTTGACTGATATGGGCAAGTCAACTTCCAAGCTGAAATGTTTCTCGGCTGGGGCCACCAACGCCTTCCGAGGCCCCTTACCGACTGCAGTACTATTTGCTCTCCAAGAAGCCTCGGTTGCGTGTCTACCAGCATCGAATGCGGCGGTGTCCACGTGTATGAGAAAGAGAAAGGACTAGAGCCATCATGTGCTGTATACAGTGACAATCTCAGCCGTGCTTGAGGAAGTACTTGGGGTTATCATGGTTCAGCTAGCGTAAAAGTCGGACAGGCTGGTCTGCTTAAAAAGCAATCAGCATGGTTTGGCCATCGCGCTCCCTGCTGTCAACCCTGCAAATATACAACGATATCAATACATTACGATATTATCAAGTATTTGCGGAACACGTGATAGACAGAAGAGAGCCTTCACGTGTAGATAGATAGGACCGTGACCCATCCCAGCTGTGCTCACGTTTACGACTAGGCAGATACAACGGTCGAGTTCTCTCTCTAACATCAGCTTAACGTCTGGTACTACTCGCGAAACCGTTCTGTTCAACCAAAAGTAGGAAGGGACTAGGCTCGTGGCCGATTTGATTGATCAGTGAGTCGCGCTCGTGATCGAGTCTGCCTGCTTGTACATGTATAATCAAGGTGTCGTATCAGTCGTCAAGTTGCAAGTCCAATTACGTGTACTTCAAAGACCGACGACGCTCTGCAGTATTCGAATCCTGTGAACGTCTCAAGGGACACGGCTATCTAATTCAGAGTTCAAGCTAAAGTGAGCTCCCGGAAGAGGGTCGCGGTTGAGTGGCAGGCAGTCGGGGCAGTCTGCATTTGACCTTCCCTCAATTCAGTACCGGTAGCGCTCCTACCGTACCGTACCTACTCCTTTTACGACACTGCAACACCACCATCTCGCTCTCTTGACACACGTCTCCGAACCATCTTACTTCACCTCATCCATCTCATTACCCGACATTCTTATCCAAGGTTCGACCTTGCAAGTATCATCCATCTATCAGTCGCTCGCTTTGATCGTCACGACATACAGAGTTCTGAATCAGTTCTCGACGCTGGCCCGCGCTTCACTGCAATCCTGCCGATCATTTCGTTGTTGAGCCCGGTCTAGCTACAGTAGGGCAATTGTTCTTGTCTACCTGTACGCTACCTACCTCTACCACAGTACGGAACACCCTTGAACACCACCGTACCTTTGTTGCTTGGAAAAGACGCGCTGCCTGCACCCAAGCTCGGAGTCCCCCAGTGTTGGTACATACACTTCTTTCTACCGATCGAGTACCTCGGGCTCAGTACTGCCGCTACAATAATACCACTCCAACCTCCCACCTCCGACCGACCTTTCTTTTCTTTCGATCGACTTCAACCAGTCAGTGTCTCCTTCAGAATATACCGCAGTCCATCTATCGGAGAACGAACGATTGAATTCGTGAGCCTTGCAACAACAAGATGGCGGGAAGAATGACAATGTACAAGCTGGTGGTGCTGGGCGACGGAGGTGTCGGAAAGACCGCCTTGACCATTCAGGTTTGTGCACAACCGAACCATTCCTGGCCAAATCTGACAACCTACAGCTTTGTTTAAACCACTTTGTCGAGACATACGACCCGACCATTGAAGACTCATATCGCAAACAAGTGCAAATAGACAACCAATCGTGTATGCTCGAAGTCTTGGATACGGCTGGTCAAGAAGACTATGTGTCACTACGCGACCAGTGGATTAGGGATGGAGAAGGCTTTGTTCTTGTCTACAGCATCTCCTCGAGAGCATCTTTCCAACAACTCAAAAGCTTCTACAACCAAATACGGCGAGTCAAGGACACTTCAGGAACGAGCGGTCCCGACATGCCCGCACCGGTAATGCTTGTCGGCAACAAGTGCGACAGAGTCACTGAAAGAGAAGTTTCCACACAAGAGGGCACCACACTAGCTCGTGAGCTGGGCTGCGAGTTCATCGAGGCATCTGCTAAGAATTGCGTCAACGTTGAAAAGGCATTCTACGATGTCGTCAGATCCCTACGTCGTCAGAGAATGTCCGCAGCCGATGGAGGAGCAGGCGGTAACACCAGGGAGTCGAGCAGGCGAAAGAACAACGCATCCTCAAGCCCATACGATTCCGTCACCAGGAACGGCCGCTCCAAGTCAAAAGGCCGGGGATCCAAATGTGTGATCCTTTGAGTTCGCACCGCATGCGAGGGAATACTTCCTTCGAGTGGGTGTTACAAGACACCTTGTTGCGAATGTCGTGTTTGGTCGTCCATGTTGACTAGCATAAGTCCTCACCCAGACTTTCAACTCGCGAATCGAGCACGACTACCGGTCCGCGTCGTCGAGCCTTCTACGATAGAGACTGTGCTATTAGGCACGCTCCAGCTATCACTGCCACGCTCCATGGCTTGTCATTCTCCTACGTCAGGCTATCCGATCGTCAGGTTGAATCCAATGCCGACCGAGGGCGGAACTAAAAGAATCTCTGCATTGACACTTTCAGGGTGGCGTCGGTGAAGAACCATGGTGAGCCCAACATCGGTTTACCATGTGATGCAAATGGATGCCGACATCTCAAATGTTCATGTATTAGCGAGGCGTTTGGGTGTTCCTCAAGTTAGACAGACTGTTTGGTCACAAAAATTAGGAGCCCGTTTGAAACGAATAAGTTACGCTTTTCAGTGCTGTGAGAGTCAGCCTGGCCGGTATTTCTTCTTGACGTAAATGCATACCTTAGCTTTGAGACCAAGACTTTCAGGACCGGTCGTAGTGAGCAGACTTGAGCATACGCTTCCTGATGTACTTCTGAAAACCGGCAGTAGATAGGTCTTCGTGTGCTTTTCGAAGAAGGCAGTACACATCGCGTTGACGAAATACAAAATGGAGCAGGAGGAGACAGCGTGGTGAAGCGTAACATGTCAGTCATGGGGCAAATCGACGAACGCTAGCATTGAGAGGTCTTATTTACGACCATTGCCCCGAAGGAACCCATGCCCGTGAATCTCGTGTAATCGATATCAATGTCTTTTTCTCCGACCCAGACCCATTCATGCAAAGCATACTCCATTCCCATCGCCTGATGACGAACCGTTCAAAATCTCAATGGGGTGAAGAACCACCTGTTCTTGCCGCTAACGTATCTCTCCTCGAGCGCCTTCTTGACGGTCTTCTTAGCGTCCTCCCTCTGCGAAACCTCCTTGAATGTGTCGTTGGTGACGACACCCTTGAGGCCCTCGAGCTCAAGAGTGTAGCGGGTTGGCATGATGTGGTTGTAGTTGACGACCTTGATGAAAGGCTTGACCTTGGAGCGCTTGTCCTGGCGCTTCTTGGACATGCGGCGGGTCACTTGTTGTGGGTAGCGCTCGATACCGGCGACGAGGGCGTGAGGGAATGGGTGGGACTTGGTGCCCTGGTCTTGCGGCATGATGATCACGACCTGTAGAAGTTCCAGTCAGATCTCGGTTCGTTCTGCGACTGTTGACATTGTCCTCGACGATATCCTTCCTTCTCGTCCCTGCACGTCCATCTCTTGAAAGAATTGATTCAGCGTACCTTCTTGCCTGCATATCTGCCCCTGCTGATGATAGCGACACGGCCGGTCTTGAGGACTGTAGGAGACCGTCAGTACTTGTTCTCAAGGTCGCATATATTCCCATGCTGCGCAAAATCGCAGCGATAGTAATTCGGCAAACGTACACTTCATGGCTGCGGTGTTAGTGGAATTGTCGTAGTTGTCGAAGTGCTTCCTTAGATCTGCTTCCTCGACTTTGCAGTTGCTCGGTCTGGAAATTTGCGTCGGAAGCAAAGTTGTTCCGCATCCGTGAAAGGCCGCACAGCCCGATGTAGTCAAGCGCGCACACGTGACCAGCCAAGACCTCCACTCCCACCCTCGACGACTTCTCACCGTCAAGCGGACTTTTCTGGTCAAGGTCAGCCAACTAACCATCAACAGCATCACCAACATCCGTCAAAATGTGAGTTATCATCAAGCGAAGCTCTTTTCAACTATCGACGAAACGATTCCCGACAATTCAGCATCACCGCCGCATCAGAGTCGCACTCGAGAGTGGCGGCAAATGCACACCTTCAAGAACACCATGACTGATTATATTCATCAACAGGGTCAACCTTCGCACCCAGAAGCGCCTGGCGGCCTCCGTCGTCGGTTGCGGTAAGCGCAAGATCTGGCTCGACCCAAACGAAGTCAACGAAATCTCCAACGCAAACTCCCGCCAGACCATCCGCAAGCTCGTCGCTGATGGCCTCATCATCCGCAAGCCAGTCACCATGCACTCTCGTGCCTCCGCCCGTGACCTCAACGCTGCTCGCCGTATCGGTAGACACAGAGGTTTCGGTAAGAGAAAGGGTACCGCAGATGCTCGTATGCCAAGGTACGGATTACCCCACTTCGAGGACCACAGGAAGAGATAAGGACATGGTCGATGGATATGTCGCAAAAGTCATCAGAAAATGGTTGGAGAATACATGTTGGCATCGGATACTGACGGATTCTTACAGCCAGGTCCTCTGGATGCGCCGTCTCCGTGTCCTCCGTCGTCTATTGGTCAAGTACCGCGCCGCCGGCAAGATCGACAAGCACCTTTACCACGAGCTCTACCACCTGAGCAAGGGTAACACCTTCAAGCACAAGCGTGCCCTCGTTGAGCACGTACGTTGACACTCATTTCATGACATCATAATCGCCCATCTAATAACCACCGCAGATCCACAAGGCCAAGGCTGAGGCTGCTCGTGAGAGGGTTATCAAGGAGGAGATGGACGCCAAGCGTGCGAAGACCAAGGCCGCCCGCGAGAGGAGACAAGAGCGTGTCACCCAGAAGAGGTTGGCTCTTGCTGCGGACGACGAGGAGAAGAAGGACTAGATTGGTCACGACGATGGCGAACGTGGGTTTCTTTGAACGAACAAATGCAAGCATGGTTCTCTCTCTTTGATGATGTAAAGGGAAAGGGGACTATGCGGCAGGCAAGGCAGGCTTGGGCGTGGTCTCTTTTACCGGCGCGTGCAATGAATGCATTATACGGCGGCAGATGCATCTATTTCCACGTGCATATATACCGGCTTTATGCAGTGAGCACAATTGAGCATCTGTCTTTTGATCCCATATCATTTTCTTCCTACTCCCGTTTTCTTGCGTTTCAAGGTTCGTTCCTTTGGACTTCATATAAAGCTACTTCCAACCTGTCCTTGTTTTCATACAAAGGACATCTCCATCTGCCAGTCTTCCACCGGCTCTCAATATGCGCTGACCAACCTTTTTTGGTTTTCTCATACCGCTTCCTTCCTGACTGAACTGATTTATCACTGCTCCTTCCTCGTTTCTCAACCTTCGCCAGATCCTCCTCCGTCGGTATAAGAAGCGGTTCTGATTAACTAATCTACTACTTCTCCTTCCTTCATTTTCAGTCTTCGTTCAACTCTTCTATATAAAAGCGCTTCTGCTTCTCTTCGATCTTCCACATAACAGCACTTCAATCTCTCATCTGTTGACGGACCAAGACTACATTAAGCCTCGCTTCTTTCCGAACACATGAGCTTCCCAACAAAGGCTTCATAGGAGATCACTTCGATCTCCTCCAAGCTCACTCTTCCTCCAAGCTCACTTTTCCTCCAAGCTCACTCTTCCTCCAAGCTCACTCTTCCTCCAAGCTCACTCTTCCTTCACCACTTACACGGTTACAACTCGACTCTGAGAAGGAACGTGGCTCTTCTTTTTTTCGTCACTCAAGAGCAACACTAACCATTGACTTGATTTCTCTCGCCCTTTGCTCACCCATCACTCGCATAACATCGGCTGAGTCTTTACCGAAAGCAATAGACGTCAACTTCTCATCGATCTCCTCTGCCTATTGACCGTACCTTTCTCACGCATCGACTACCTCATTACCTGGCCTGTCAGAACCCGATCTAGCGATCGAGTATCCTGCTTTCTTCATCCAGTCCACCACCTGGACTCTCGATCGACTATCTCATTACTCGGCTTTTGAAAAACGATCCAGGATTCTGGGATCTCGCTTCACACCTTCACCTCACCACCACATCTTTCAACCACCTCATCTTTCAATACCCTCATCTTTCATTTCGTCACCGGCTTTGTTCACAGCTCACCATGGCGAACATTACCCAAGGACGTATTCACACTCGCACTGATATTGAGACCGTGACGGCAGGATACGAGATCCTAAGCACATCCAGCCAGTCTAAAGTCCTGAAGATCGATGGAGAGGATGACTTCGACCTGGTCCTTGTGAAGTTGACTGAGAACGAGTCTCAGCTTGCCAAAAAATACCCAGGATGCACTGTGTTCGTTGTCGTGCCCAAGATCATCCAGAAGAGCAAGGTTTTCAACTTCCTCGGCCTCTCTGCTGAGCTCCGCAACATGGTCTACCACGAGCTCTTGGTGTTTCAGGACCCAATCCTTCTCAAGGGTCGGAACAAGATTCAATTCGGTATCAGCACCACTCGCCGTGACCCCTTCAACAAACCTGCCAGGCCAGATCTTCGGATTCTTCGCACCAACAAGCAAATCAACAACGAGGCAACCCAGGTTTTTTATGGAAACAATACCTTCGGGTGTTCGTCAAATTCCACCATGGTACAATTCGGCGAAGTTCTTGGTGCACGCTTCCTCTTCGTCCGTCACCTTGTGATTGATCAGTCACTTTTCATAACGACGGCTCGTCGACTGGCCGAGCTGCTCGCAACACTGCCTCACTTGGAGACGTTTCGCATCCAATACCACCCTGTCCTCGACGGCTCGAAGGCAGGTGATATCATACCAGCTGAACGCCTCGTCGAAGAGATGTTTCACCTGTTCTACCGACTCTATATCCAACACCGGTCCTTCAGCAAGACTTTCAAGATCGTCTCATTCGTCGGCCAAGAGCAACTGCTCCGCGAACATCCTGGGATCGCACATGGAACAGCATCGGGAGATGATAAGTATGTGCAGTGTTGCGAGGATCGCGAGAGGTACGCTCGTAAAGTACGCCACTTGACCTACGAGAAGGTCTGCGCCAGGCATCCTAAGTTACGGACGAGAATTCTGAGGAACAACAAACGGATAGCATTAGGGCCATGAGGCGGCTAATCCGTTTATCCCGCCGAGGAGAAGACGAAGGTATGGAAGCATGAGGCCGGGTACTAAGGAGCGAATCTCGCGATTGATATGCAGCTGAACTTGGATTGCTCACGGGTATTGGCAAGGCTAAGTGACTGCATTTAGCTCAAGAAATGGCGAATTTGAAAACCATACCTCCATGCCCTCTGCTGACGTAAAATGTTGGTGGTAAGCAGGTCGAGACGTACCCAGAAGCTGCCACTCGTTTTGTAGAAGGTGCGTCCCGGAAGTCGTTCACATGACAGCTTCTTTTGATTCACCATACACAGCTTTCTGGTAACACTTTTCTTACTTGCAAAGCTTCCGTTGATGTTGTAGTGAGATCGTTATTCATCGTACTGTAAAGTCCTGCAGTAGTGCATATATGATTATATTATTCTCCATCATCCAATTTTTCCCTTCCTAAACGCCATGCTATGCAGCTTCCAAATATATCTTCCAGATGATGCGGACATGATAGCCATCGAATGCCTCATCTTCCCAGATCCCTGTCCAAAATAGAGAAGATCACTTCTCCAACCCCCGACTCATAGTCTCAATCTCCTCATCGTCAAGCGCAGCAAGCCAAAGACAACGCCCAGCCAACTCTCGCTCCGGTACGATGTTATACCGACTGCTGGCCTCCAACAACCTCAACAAGCCCTTGACGATACCAGCAGCCTTCTGGAAGCGGTCGAAATGCACCATCGCCACGGCGGGCCCCTGGACCTTCGGCGCCGTGAAGACAGACGCATTGCTAGCGTTCCTCGAACCCTCTCTCACATGACCGCCAACTGACGACAGGGAAGTAGACGAATCCACCGGATGCGCGGACAGGGCTGAACCTTCATTCGCATCTAAGAAGGCAGGCCGCTGGGCATTGAACGCGAGGTCGTGCGTGTAGATACCCAGGAACGGGATGCAGGCGCCGTAGCCATCTTTTTCGCCCTTGGAATGGGTGCGAGCGTGTCCCGAAGCGATCGGCGATGACGGGTTCGAGACCAGCGAAGTCTCCATCTCCGAGCGCAGGCGCGCGAAGTTCTTGATGGGCTGCACCAGCTCTTCGAGATCGGAGAGCGCGGCGCGGTCGCTGTCGGCGATCAAAGTCCAGGTTGACGAGAGGCGCGATATGGCAGTCGACAGGAGGGCCACGGTCAGCTGGTACGTGGTGGCGTAGTTGCGCAGGCGACGACAGTGCGCTGCGATGTGGATGTATTTGGCGATTGTCCTGGCGCGCTCGGCGGCTGTGTCGCACATCAAAATCGAGCTGACGGCCCATTTCACCACGAGATTGAAACGAGCGATCACGATGTCCACACCGCTTTGGTTGGGTGTCCGCATACAGTAATCAGCCCAGTTGCGCACCTTCGGGGGTGTGCTGGCCCATTTCAGATCGATCAGCTCTTTCCAGTCTATCTCAGCCAGAGCGTCTTTCTCGATGACTGTGAACTGCTGCGCCAGCAACTCGGAGCTGAAAGCAAGGACAAAAGGTGTATGAGTCTGGTCAGGCGACTTTTTGGCTATCGCGAGAGGTAGAGGCGGCACTGGCTTACTTAGACTTAGGCTACGCTTGTGTTCTTTCTCAGTTGGTCGATCTTTTTCAAGGATGGGCTTATCCGTGGGGTACGCAAAGTTGAAGCGTGGAGGGGGCGGTAGAGGGAAGGAGTCGACTGACTTGACTGGCTGATGTGTCATCGGTGGTCCAGGTGTCCTTAGTCTTTTGGCTGCCTTCTCTGGCATTGGATCATGCAGAGGAGCAGTAAAAGGAATGGCGGGAAGAGGTACCGAAGGCGGAGGACTCGTTGGAGAAGCGAATTGTACAGGAGTGCCCTTCATAGGAGTGACTGGTATACTCTTGCGGTCGTCCTCGACATCATCTGCATCGTCAGCATCGAAGAAGAAGCTACGATCGGCGGTTGAAGGAGCCGAGGCTGTATTCGGTGTTCTCACATCGCGGGTCACGGATCGTAGCTTGTCGGCGGGTCCCTCCTTTCCTTCTCCTTTCATCGGTTCATCGTCGTCGAACAAGAACGATTGTTGCGTGGTACTGACTGAGGGAATTCGTGCAGGGCTCGACGGCTGGCTGACAGCTTCCAACGATTGTACCAGAGGCCAGTTCTTCCTGAGTGACTCTGATCGTCTAGGTGTAGGAGAGTAGAGGTACGAATTTTGTGCACCAGCAGTGGCGTCGCCATCAGGAGTCGCGGACTTTGGTGTTTCGTTTACGAACATAAGTGGTCTGGCAGTTTTCGCAGGGACCGGTGGACCGTGCGATGGTGCTGGTACTGGTGACCAATCAATTGCCGTGTCGAGCTTACTGGTCTGCGGATGATCCGCATGACCTGTAGCGTTGACAGCTTTTCCATCGTGCTGTTTCGAAATGGCGGTTATGATATGTCGCGGTCGAGAAGCGGCCGCACTCGTTGGGGTGACCGGGCTGTTCGGGTTTGACGGTTCTCTACCCTCCAGTCTAGCGAGAGTTGCATCGATACCACCGTCGTCGAGGGCTTCTGTTTCGAGCTTCTTCAGCCTCTGGACCTCGGCTTCGAAAGAAGGTCTGAGATTCGGCTGCGATGAGTGGGTGCTGAGAAGGCTCAGTGACCGCCTGAGTCTTGATTGTTGCTCAGCATTGGACCGTTGGTGGCCGACCAATCTTGGCTGACCGAGCACTGACGCTACTTGAGCATCAAAAATCTCGGTCGAAAGCGTAGCCGAAGTGCCTCTGGACCGAGTGAACGACGCAATGGTGCCAGTGGAGTTCCGACGTGGCACAGTGAGCTCAGCCATCTTTCCGACGCCCTTCAATAGACCGCCAGGTTTTCTGCGCAGCATATTTGGCTTACCAACGGCGACCTCTGGCGCATCAAAGGGGTCAATTTCAGAAGATCCGCGGATGGTACCCCTTTCAGTAAGCTCATCGTCATCGGGCAGTACACCTAAAGCGCGTGGCAACAAGTCTCCGTCGTCCGACGTCTCAGAAGTCGTGTGCTCAAGTGTCTTCAGGGCGTGCTCGATACGAAAGGGCGAAGCCTCGCGCAAGGTTGGCATGGGAGGCACGTCCCCAGAGCTACTTCCATAGTAGTCAGAGCTGGCTTCGGGCTGCATGGCGAAGTAGCCTGAAATTGGATGGAATTGTCTGGGTGTCAACTTGTCATGTAAGTCGGAATCGACAGGCCGGTGGTCGCGCACGCCTGTGTCGTCAACGATAAAGATGGATTGTGAGCTGGTTGTCATGCGGGTCATGTGCTTGTTATGTCCTCTCAAGTCCCTAAATCCAATCGGCAGATCCTTGCCCTTGGTCCAATCATGGCCAGTCGTACCCAAGTCATGATCTTCTGGTATTCCATGTCTTGTTGGGGGTCGAGAGTTTTGCAGACTCGACTGGTCTTGGCCTTGAGCCAGTCTGTCATAAACCTCTGAAACCCTTGCAGCCAGTCGATCAGGACGACTAAGGACGACATACTTAATTGGTATCATGGATTGCGTTCCATGGCCCGTATCTGGCCGTAGTTGTAGTGCACCCATAAAGTCTTGGTCTTCGGAAGTCTCGTTGCGCTCATTTCGCTCAAGTCGTTCGTGCTTGGAATGGTTCTTCAAACTCAGCTTCCGCTTCATCTGTGAAGCAATCCTGCTCGGCGGCTTGCTTGTCTGCCCGCCGGAGTTGCCTTCGATCCGTACGGTGTTGGACACGAATGGTCCAGTCGCAAACTGCTTGCGTACCGTCGGTGTAGGGGGCGGGACCAGTAGGCCACGGATCAGATCTCCACTTCTGAATCTTCTCAGGTCTTTCGGTACCGGCTTTCGTGAAACTCGATGCTGGTGAAGAGCTTCAGTGCTGTTGTTGGCGCCGGCGTCGCTGGTTTGCTCGTTTACAAAAGTCAAGTCCTCCCCTGTATATGGGAAAATTTCGCTTCCGCTTAGTGGCATCAGTGTCTTGGGCTTGAAGGATGGTGCAGCGCGTTCAAGATGCCTCCACATGGGAATTGAGCACGAGGTCACATCGTAACTATCGTTACGAAGAGGATATATTGCTCCAGGACTGTTCTTCGCAAGTACGAATGTCGCAATGTTAACCGGGTCGAGAGAAGCCAGTCTTTGATGCTGTTGTCTACCAAGAGGCTTGCGAAGAAGACTCGCTGCAGGTCTTCTGGGTAGGGGCTTTTCGCCGGTCGGTGTAGGGCCTGCCGAAGTGATTGGAAACGATTTCTCGACAGGCGCGCTCTCGCCGTGGGGGACGATATCGTGTATTGCTGTGACTTCTGGACCACTGTCGTTCGAACTCCATACCACATCGCAGGTTCTGCGCCAGCACTTCTTCAGCTCTCCAATGACTTGTAGATCTCCAGCTCCTTTGTCCGGGCGCGCATACAAATCTTTTGCGAGTGCGTTCACGAGTTCGCAGAAAAGAAGTCGCAGATGGTAATCTGGCTCAAAGTCGTCCATGAAGTAGTTTAGGATCCAGTGGCGCATCGCAACAAACGTTCGCACGCGCACAACCCGCCCTTCACCGCCACGAAATACCGCCCATCTCAGCCTGGCAACAAGATATCGCAAGAGAACCGCAGGAGTGATGAAAGCGCGGTAGGTAAGGAAGAAGTCGGATAACAGCTCGTAATCCAGAAGCTGGACATGAGTGACTTGTGCAACCAGTCTCGCGGGCGTGGCTGCCATAAGATGTCCTCCAGGCAAATAGCGAATATATTTCGAATTTTCCGAGTCCTCGACAAAAGGATCGTAGACATTTGGACCAATGGTAAAGGCAGCCTGCTTCGGTGTGGTAGTCGGAGTCGTGGCTGGACTCGGCTCTTGGAATTTCAGTATCGGCGGAGACGGCACTGACTGCTTGATCGGTGGTGATCTGATCGGAGGAGACCTTATTGGCGGGGAGGGGAAAACTAGGTCGTCGAGTTTCAGATGTGAGAATTCAACAGACTCGCGAGAGTCCTTCACTGAGCTCACGGCATAACTGGATCGAGTAGAAATATATGCGGTCCCTGATTCTCGAAAGTGTGGACTGCCTATCCTGTAATTAGGAATAGGTATCCTTAGCAAGTCCTGTTCTCCATGGGCGCTGTCTTTGCGACTGGATTGCGAGTCCCGTCTGGCTGGCGTCGGTTGTAGTAGACTTGGGTCGTTGGTATGCGCGTGGGTGTGCACGACGGGGACATTCAGGACGGCAGTGTCCCTCGGGCCGTAGTATTGACCCGGCGCAAAGATGTCCTCGCTCTTTGCGTACTCTTCAAAGTGCGCTGCAATCGATGCGGCGGCCGCGCTCTCGTGTAATCCATCATGCCATTGAGCAGAAGCGTCGGTGCCATGGGCGGTGCTTGTTTTCCGAGGGAAGTCCTTTGAGTTGGGTCCAGATGTCGGAGGATGCGATGTAGAAGAGGTCGGCTCGGTGTCTGGTAAACTCGGTCTGTCATTCAAACTCAACACCTGTTTATATGCGTCTTCAACTTGATCATCTTGTCCATACCTTAGATATATAGTTCCGTGCGACCCCACATTTGCAATAGTAAAGTGTCGATCGGATTCACCGCCTTTGGAGCGGTCGCGATTGTGGCTGTTGAGGTTTTTCTTGCTGTAGAGACGTCGTGGTGATGTGCTGGCGGTGTGTGTGTCGCGAGTGTGATCGTGTTGCTGGTCGTGATGTGCTTGAGTCGGTAGTGGTGGAACATCCTTGTTGGTGTCGGCTTTGCGCAGCATCGAAGGTCGCAGTCGAGAAAATGGAGAGCCGACTTGTTGCATTTCGAGTCATTTCCAACGGTCGCCAAAGTCAATTCGACGACAATCCGAATTGAACAAACAGAGGCCGTCAATCAGTAAATGTAGTCGAGGAGAATTAAGGTGGAAGGAATAATTGAGGTTGTAGTATTGGCGACAGTGACAGAGGCAGTGGAGGTAGTCGAGAGGTCGCGTTTCACGATACTAAAGCCTTGGAGGTAATCCAGGTAGATAGGTAGGCCATAGATCGGGTATGACACTGATGCTGGTAAACTAAGACACTCTGGCGCACCGGGCGGAGAAGTGAGCCAGGAAAGCGTCCGGTGTCTTGCGTCGTGATGCGACCAGGGATTCAGTTCAGAGTTCAGACCGGGAGCAGGTCAAGGCACAGCGGAGGCTTGTTTGTGTCGCACAACAATCGAGTATTTGCATGGAGGGACAAGGACGTTGTAACAGGGCTCGCGGTGATTGTAAAGAAAATCATGGGACACCTCGTGCATCCTTCCCGCTTCTTGCTTCTCTCGAGTGACATGCTGGAGTGATATCGGACAGACTCGTGAACCCAACCAATAATGATCAGCACATCATCGACGGCTCGGGAGGGAATATCCAAAGATGCACGCGGAACAGTAGAAAGGTCTTGGAAGCTAGATGGAAGACTACCGCGGCTTCTTCCAGTTATCAGGTATGAGCTCTTCAGCTACGGAGGAATACAGCGTAGCGATTCATGGTCGTAAGGTAAGCCGTGCGGGTCTGCGACTTCAAACTCGCTATAAAAAGCTAGTGGTCAGTGATCAGTTCCGGTCGTGCATGCCGGAGCGCTACAGCCATCAACCGAACCACGCTGACGGCATGATCGTCACCATCCAACAACGAACCATGTCTGTTTGGTGCATGCAGCAAAGCAAGCCACTCCTCAACTCACAAACACATCTTTAGCCTCGTGCGTAAGTGACATGCCGATTATGCATCGCGTTTGTGCCATAGATGTCAGAGGCTTGTGATATCTGTCGCTTGTCGATTACCTTAGCTAGTTGCTTGGTCAATTATACGTGTTCCTCGTATTTAAAAAACATCGACAATTCATGATAGCCTCATTCATGATAGCCTCGATAGACTGACTCTTGGATTGTGTAAGATATGTAGGGACCAAGGAACTCGTTACGAGAGCATACAATGTAACTACGGAGCCGTTATATCTTTCCAGTAGGTGCAGACTACTGTAGCAAAAAGTCACTACCATGCAGACTAAGGTATTCAACGAGGCTGCGAAAGCTGGAAAATAGGCTGACTGTCAGTGTCATGCCCAATCAATGTGGTTGGTGAGCGAGTCCAAGCATATCGCCATGTTATCAGTAGACTGCAATGCTCAGTAGACTGCAATCCTCATTTCAGTTGACTCGCCAGGACGAACTGAGTGCCGTCGCCGTCCAGGACGCTAAACAATTGACTTTCCCAAACCACGTTGCGGCACGTGTGATCGACCCTGAAGCTCCGCAGTTGCAGATCTCAAACACGCAAATGTCTCATTCTGAAACCGCGCCGGAAATAGGACAACGGCAATTTTCGTGATGAGAGTCGAGTATGTCGCCGATTCGCGATTGCGCGGATGGAAATATGCGTCATCTCGTGGTTGTTCGGTGTGCGTTGCTAAAAGCATGGAGCAATTGTACAAGGAATAGCTGCAATGGTTGGGTGCAGATCCGGAGCTCGGTAGTAGATCACGACCTGGCGGTACTATTCTTGATTTCATTGAATTATGAATTTCTTTGGACCAGCAGATGCAATAACGCAGCAGATGCAATACAACCACTCATTACACTCGCTAATGCCGTCGTATTGCCATGTCACGTTGTCGTCGCTGTATGATTCACGACGTAGCATGATTTGAACCTCTCGTGAACAACTGTGCGCGATGAACATCATATGTGCATATGTCCAGACCTCGTCGCCTCCTCTCGAGTGACAACATGGAATTTTACCTCTTCAACTGAGCGAATCTTTTTGCGAGATCATCCGCCGAAGGTATTGATCCTTCGATACTGTCTTTTTTCGCAGCCGCGCCGTTCGCACTACCCTGTGCTTGCCTTCCAGCCATCTTCGCACCGGGCTTCAGTTCCGGCGCACCAGGCAGCTTGATCTTGGGCGAGACATTGTCTGTTCTCGGCGATGGCGGCACGACCGAGACCGGGCTTTGGGGTCCTACACTCCTCGGCGCTGTGACCTTGCTCAATTCCTCGTTCACAAGCGGCTCCTCTAACGCAGGAACTTTCTGTCCTCCACTCGGATTGTCGTCGTCGTCATCTTCATCATGTTCTGCTTCTTGCGCTGCTTTGCGTCCCGGCGGCCAGTCTATACCGTAGGCTTCCGCGATCGTCGTGAGATATGCCTCGACCAGCTCTTTCTTCGGTGGTTCCACCTTCAGTCTGTCCAGAACCCGTGATGACACCTTGCCGTCTGAGTTTTCTGCTGCGGCGAGCGCAAAGTCCTTGCCGAACTTCTCTGCCAGCAGCATCCTCACCATCTGTAGTTCCTTGATCTCTGTTCGTGGCGCGGCGTAGAGCAAGGATTTGACTGCTTCTTCGAGGCCAGGGTCGCAATCTTTCGCTTCTAAAAGTCCGATTCGTGCAATTAGGAGCTCGCAGTAGAGTTCGAGGATCTCAAGGAGTTCGGTCGTCAGATCTGAGCGGATGATGTTCTCGACTCGTATGCGTGCGGACTCTTCTTTGTTTTGCTTGAAGATTGTCAGTTAACATTGTCAAATTCTTCTTCGATTGGTAATGCAGTACATACCTCGAGTAATTGAGCCATTGCACGTCGCTGTTGCTTAGCTATCGCTTCATCCTTCTGCTGTACCATGCGTAATCGCGATATGGACAGCTTGAGCTGCACTTTGAGCTTGTTCTTCGGAGAGTCAGTGGATGAGATGCCCTGACGAAGCGATAAACATACAATTAGGGAAGATGCGGGCGCCATGACCTAATGGTTTAATTATAGGTAATTCGAGTTATTCGTCGTGGTTGTCAATGTGATGTAGCGTGGAAGATGTGGGCAGCGCTGCAGGAGGTATGATGCCAGTGGGGCCTGAATGCGGGATAGCGTGACTCCCGCTCGGGTATACTGGAGCACGGCCCGACGGGGCCGATGAGAATCTATCACGCGGTATAGGGGTGCAATAATCACGTATCAAACAATCATGATTCCGTAAAGCTGATTGACATGTGACAGAGCTCGTTTCTGGACAGTAGGAATCGATTTCTCAGCTAATAAACTACCTCTCGAAACACTCCAATCCTAAGTCCAAAATATCAGTCATACATAGTCGCAAGCAAACCTGGGTATCCTGTTGGGTATCCTCGTCATAAACTTTCGTAAGCAATCTTTCATCCTCCCTCGGTCTTCCTTATTCAAGTCAGACCTCACATGGTCTCAATGACGCGGCTGTTGATGACGTCCTGGAAGCCCATGTCTGGGTATGCCGAAGGACCAGATGATGAGAGTGATGGACCGTCTCCAGTCACCTCCGCAGCGCCCGGCAACTGCTGCATGAGTCCAGCGCTTTGGCCAGGCATGAAGATGACCTTGCTGTTGCTGGATTTTGCCATTGCTTGCATGGCCTCGAGGTATCTGATCTGCATGGCTGGAGCAGAAGACAAGATGTCAGCCGCTTGACGCATGAGCTTGGCGCTCTCGACTTCGGCACGCGCGGCGATGACCTTGGCTTCACCAGTACGCTTGGCCTGGGCGGCCATGGAAAGAGAATCTTGCAGTTCGTCGCTGAACACAATGTCCTTGATCAACATGCTCTCGACTTGCACACCCCAACCGGCAGCGGTGTCCTCGATGATCTCGCGAATCGACTGCGCAAGCTCTTCACGGCGCTCGATAACGTCTTGGAGCACGCGAGCACCGATGACGTGGCGAAGGGTGGTCTGGGTGCGCTCGACGAGAGCTTGGCGAATGTTGGAAATACCAAAGGCAGCGGTGTGTGGAGAGGTGATGTGGTAGTAGATGACGGAAGAGAGATGAAGAGTGACATTGTCTTTGGTCATGACAACTTGCTGGGGAACCTCTGAAGATGCTGGTCAGCTAATGGTCAGGAAAATGTGTGCTTGCGCAATACATACCAACAATCTGAATCTTGACATCGATCTGGATGAGTCTCTCGGAAAGCGGGTTTACGTTAACAAGACCAGGGTCGACAGCGCGGGCGAAACGACCGAACTTGGTGACGAGTCCGACATTTCCTTGATTCACCGACTTGTATGGGTTTGGGCAACAGAGACATCCTGGAATGGCTCCGAGGGTGCCGAGGCAGGTACCGAGGGTGTCGATCATAGATCCGTACCATCCATGCGCCTCGACTTCTTGTGCATCTGGCTTGATAACTTGAGCATAAGAAGGCTGTAGATCTTGGCGACGAGGTGGTTGGACCTTGATGAGGCCAGCGTCGATACCGTTGACAGGGGCCTTCCCATTTGTCTTTGGTGCGTCGTACATTGTTTGATCCATGTTGCTCATGTTGTGAAAGTGGCGACGAAGTGTTTGTTGATCGGAGTAACGTAAGGAAAGTAAACGTGAACTGCTGTGCGATGTACAATGTGTCTATACTATGAGATCTTGCTTGTGATGAATGAGAGCGGACGGAAAGATTGGGGCGACAAGGAGGATTTATGTAGCATGGTAAGCATCTGAAGGATTACCTAGGTAAGATGGGATGTCCTAAGACATTGTCGCGCAGCACTAAATTTGGACTATTCTGATTGGAATGCTCTGTCAATCATAACCAGAAGGAGCGACCCAAGCGGGGAAACAAGCTTCAAGGGTCCATTTCGGTGACGATATGCAAACATGTGGAAGGCACAGCCCCGCCGTATGTATCTGACTTCGGTTGGTTCTTCACGCACGCATGACCTGTACTGTAGGGTTTGCGCCCTGCATCTCGAAAGTCTCTACTGATCTTGTGGTTCTGTTCGGAAACACTTGCCGGACGGCTTCGGGACGAGCTCTCCTGTATACCTTAGGTATCGAGGCATTTCTTCACCATCCTTGCCGTACAGCCTTGCTGCGCAATCCGTAATTGCGACCTCACACGCGCAACCATGCGCGGCTTTCGGTGCGCTCGATCGCACATGTACTGCGTATCGGCCTTGACAGTTCGATTTAAAAAAAGTTACTATCATTCGATTGTACATGTGCCGTACTAGCCGACAGGATGCGATCAGCAAGGCGAGAGCTTGGGCTTCTTGGGCCAAGGACCGACTTGTTGGAAGTCGACTTGGCCGATATCACGCTTCTTCTTGTCGAGGCACTGAAGAACTTCTCGTGATAGACACAAGCGAGCGCAGTAATGCTATACGAATATATATTGCAATTTCGCATGCATTGCCGTGAACGTACTGAGTAGGTCGTTGCTAATGGCCGTTGCATCGGGCTTGCCCATGGCGTTACGTGACATACGCTAGGCTTGAGCAAGTAGTTCAAGAGATCGTACGGCTAGATGCGAACAATCTCCGACACTATACTTGACAACACCACATGATCAAGTGAATCTGCACATTCAGTTCGTGCTAAGATCCAGTTAGAATGCGCCTTGCATCTTGAACTGCGCCGCGCCGGAAGAGGCATCCTTCTAGAAAAAGCTTCGTCTCCAACACCAACCATGGTCCACTTCCGCACATGAACTATGGAGCCCGGAACTTCTGCCGCCCTTGGCGCGAGTTGAAGTGAGTGTTTGAGGACTACATTGATCTCGTTATACATGATATTACGTGAAGCCACCTCTACAATGTATACATCTAACCCTGTTGCCACAGCTTGCTGTACTTGCCCAAGATGCTGACCTTGTCGATCTCCCTGTACTCTTCCTCGGTCAACCTCCAGCCAAGTGCCTGCAGGTTGGACTTGGCCTGGTCGACATTGCGTACACCAACAACCGGGTTGACTCCCTTGCCAATGTTGTAGTTGAGACCGACGGCCGACACGGTGACTCCGCGCTTCTCGGCAATCTGTCGCATGACCTTGAGTGTAGGCTCGACCTCCTTCATTGGGTAGCTGCTGAATCTGTAGCTCTTCGGAGGCTCGTTACCTGCTGACCACTTTCCGGTAAGTCTACCCTGAGCAAGACTGGAGTAAGACTGGAATTGAATGCCGTTCTCCTTGCACGCCTTGATCAATCCGTCGACCTCCGGGAGTCGGCGAAGAATGGAGAACTCGCACTGATTGAGCGCTAGAGGGATGTCGTATTCCGCAAGTGCCTCCTTCATCTGCAGCATATCCTCCTTGCTGTAGTTGGCGACAGCAACAGCCTTGGTCAGGCCTTGCTCGACACAATCGGCCAATCCCTTTGCGACCTGCTTGATACTGCCTGGGTGGATGTGGCCGTGAACCATGTAGACATCGACATAGTCAAGCTTCATTAGCTCCAAGCTCTTCTTCAAGAAGCTCAAAGGAGCAGCCGAAGGCTTGAAGATGTTGGTCGCATTGTCCGGTACCACGTACCATTTGGTCTGCATGACGTAGCTGTCGCGAGGCAGATCCTTGACAAGTTCACCACAGATGCGCTCAGACTCTCCAGAACCATACGCCTGCGCTGTGTCGATGTAGTTGATGCCGTTGTCGAACAACACCTTCCAGGCCTCTCGCAAGGAATCCATTTCCTCCGGCTTCCAGTGCCATGTGTCCTTGTCGCCCCAAGACCATGCTCCAATGGAGAGATAGGATGCTTCGAGATCGCCACCCTTTGCGCGAATCTTGAAACGACCTCTAGGCTCGGGTTTGAAAGATTGTGGAAGAATTTCTTGAGTGCCGTCAAAGTCCGCCGGTACTCCGGTGGGCTTGCTGCTGTGGTATCCTTCGGTGGCTGAAAGGCCAGTGCTCAAAGCAGTCTGCAAGACTTTTTGACTCATGTTTGTGGTGGGTAAGATGGGATTAAACTTTGGACAGAAATAGTGTAAAATTTGCTGTTCGAAATACTGTAAGAGTTGTTGTTCGAAAACCAAAGTACATCAGAGTCCTTATGTATACACAACTTGAAGAATGGAGATTCCACCTACCTTGGCGAGTACATAATCGTCGTGTCATAAATCATGCGCAATCTATACCTCCATCATCTCCTAGGCACATCCTTGAAAATCGATCTCGAATTCGGAGGATTTGAAACCAATAAAGGCTGGTGTTTCCATGCGTAACTCTTCGGCGCAGGGCATTGTGATATCAGAATGACGCCGTGCAGATCTCGCGCCCACTCGAAGGCGACCCCCGGAATGTCGCGCGATCAAGTGCAAGGGAACGATGCGATATATGTGGAAATCGAAGGACGACTCGGTCCGAACCTACACCAAGAACCTTGGAAATCAGGCAAAAGAGATGTCTCTTGGTTGGAATTCCGTACCTACGCTGTTGCGAAAGTCTGTCCTCCCTGAATTCACAAATTCTCACCAAAAAGCACAAATTTCAGCACTAGATAACATAGCCTATATAATCTATTGTAAGATAGTATAGACAGCTAGCTATCATTTGAATCTAATTTTATCTATATAGAACTGCTATAGCTTTTTAAGCATAAGCCATATTACTAGAAAGCATAAATATTAATGCTTAATATTATTATATTATTATATTCAAATGAAAGCTAGACACTTATACTATAATATAAACTAATTATTATCTAGTAAAATTTGTTATGCGCTGTGTGAAAGAGCTACAAACTTTTAAGTCTTAAATTTACTATGAGGCAAGCACTTTTATGGGTGAGGACAGACTTTCGCAGGAGCGTAGGTAACGTTTGGCTATCGTCGGACGTCGGTCAGAAGCCGTGCTTACATAAGGTAATGGTATACCTTACGGGCCGCATGCGTCGTCCCAATTTGGGAAGGTGACACGAATGACCAGAGGTGAAGCCAAATCCCATTCTATCATTCCTAAGGTAAATGACATACAGCGGAGACTTTGGTTATTACGGTATGCTCCGCGACTGTACAAACCGTTTGCTTCGGCATCCAAGACATAATTGAAAGCATAGTCCAGGTTTGGTGCACGCCGTTTACCGTTGTCGCATGACACGAGCGCCGATGGAGATAAATGCCTTACACGAGCTCGAAATCGGCCATCCCTACGACTCGTGATAGAAAAACACACTCCGGTCAACATAGTACAAGCGACCCTGATACATGTTCACTTGCGAGATCGACATTACGTGTACCAAGATACCAACGGCCATACTTCCCGTGCGCATTCACACTGGGTACCTACCTTACCATCGTTCTCCGTAGAGGTCACCCTACGCTTTCGCTGGCTACCAGCAAGCACCTGGTCTTACTGACAGTCTGGACCTCGAGGGTCTTATCAAGATTGAAATTGTTCGCTATACCCGGAAGCTTGTCAAGGCCTCGATCTTGCACTGCGACCCTCAGGCCCATTTTCTGTTAGCCGTTATGCTGTCTTGACAACAACGGTGTCTGCGAACTAAGTCTTTGTAGCTGCCACCGCTACAACGACTCGAGCTTGGCTGCAATAACCCATATACCGGCCGCCACCTTCCAACGTTCACTGAACCATGGAGAAGTAGGTAGGTAGGTCGTATTCTTCGATATGTACAATACACATCTTCCCGCTCCTCTTTCGCAGCCATTGCCGCCTATCCCGACCTTGAAGATATGCTCGTTTGATTTCGTCAGTAGGCAGCGGCAGCGGCTCAGTACGCCTCATATCCTGGATGGAATCACAAATTCCGCTGATCAACCCGATCTTGGGTCAGACCTTGGTCGCGGTTCTCATCTTCTCGACCACCATCACCTTTCTCCTTCGGATGGACGTCCGAATACGCATCAACAAGACGTTCTGCTGGGACGATGCATGGCTCATTGCATCGCAAATGTTTCTGTTGGTCATTGTCGGTCTCTACTTTGACATCTCCAATACGTATGAGGATGCAATCGAGGCAAACACAGAGCCGCCGAATGACAAACTCAATATCGTAAGCGATGTGCCTGTCGAATACTGGATATCAAAGACTGACAATTAATACAGCTCACCTTTTTCGGTGTCGCCAGCTACTCTATTGGAGGACTTTGTCTCAAGATCTCTCTCGCTCTGTTCTTCCAGAACCTTGCCCAAAGAAGATGGCAACGACGGCTCATCTGGGGGAGTACCATACTATACATGATTCCCATGAACCTTTTCTTGTTCATCATCCTCTTCCGCTGCGGCACTCCAGCATTACCGGACATTCTGAGCAAGACCCACTGCAACGTGGACTGGCCGGTCATCTATCCTATCGGAGTTACCATGGGTGTCGCAAACGCAGTCAACTACAGTGTTCTGGTAGGTGTACCAGCCATGATTTTCCTTCAAAAGACATCATTAAGCGCTGGGGCAAAGGCGAGCGTCGCTGTCCTCTTAGCCCTAGCGGTCATGGGTTGGATGGCAGCGGTCGCACGGATCTATTTTATGCAGTTTCTGGAATTCGGGCCTACGTTCTGGATGCGCATTGGTGGAAGGGTCTGGGTCATCTCTATCGCAGAGACGGCAATCGGAACAATCATCATCTCGCTGGCGACTATCAAGTCGTTGGGTCGCGAGTGGAAGCACCGAGCCGGTCGAACAGTCGCCCACATGAAGGGCCGAGAATACACTCGAGATTCGGCTACCGTCCGCATGGTTCCAAGACATCACACTGCCATGATGCCTACTGTGACATACCAGAATATGACCGTGGACTTTGACGCGCTCAAGACGATTGGAGTCTTGCCGGATATTGAGGAAGATCTGGATGGTTGGAAACCTCAGAGACCTGAAAAGGCTTACCATTTCGCACAACCGACTTATCTACCTTCGATTGGCGAGGTAATATTCGACGACCCATCGCCAACACGGAATCTGTCCGCGGTATAAGAACCAACCAGCGCTCGACCAGAAAATCCAGGCACTCCAGGTACGGGTTCAATGCACGCAACGAACGCTCTTTGCCTTTCGCCAATGTGTCCAAAGCGCGATGAGCAAGTTATGGTGTTACCTTGGGCTCACGGCACGAAGTCTCCACTACCCCTCACTTGCTGGCCTCGACAAAGCAGATGCTGGTCAGAGCTCGTTGCGTGCCTTTCAAGGCTGATAGTCATGCATTGAGGATCGCCACAGACCGGGAAGGTTCGGGTATCAGTCGATTTTGTATATAATATAACGAAGTAACGAACGTTAAGTCACCAGATAGGACTGTAATAATAGATGGAATGATCTGCAAACATGTTCCAGCCAAGTCATGTCAGAGCGGCGTGGATCTCCAACGTTTATTGCCTACCTTACCTTTAACTATAGCTCAAATGGCAGCAAGCATGGATGCCTTGACCATGTGTCACCATATGGATCGCTTGGATAAGACACACTGGTCTGGGCCAAGCACCAGTTGCATCCACCCGTCAACATCACGACCACACAGGGGCAGACGCATGCATGCGTGTATTCGATATCAGCTGTTCTGTATGCTTGTCAAGCTGTCGATCAATCAGATGCTGCAACAGTCAGCTCTTGGTTGACACGCCGGAGTTGATGCAAACTGGAGCAGCAAATGATGATGACCTCGACCGCTGCTGAGTGTCAGGAATGGTGAGGATGACCCACTAGCGCGGCACTAGCGGACAACCCTAATCCGGAAAGTCTTCCAGGTTCCCGCTGCCCGCGCAAGTCTCTTGCCGGCACCTGAAGGGGGTGGAGACCTTCCAGCTTGTAACCTCGTGAATCTAATCACAACCGATCCAGAAGCAATCATCTAAGTGGCTGATCTCAATCGGCCGCGCCTAGTTGGTGGTGACTCGCGCTCGGTATTGGTACAGAGGACTATCCGTGCCTTGCCTGCAAGATGTCGCAGCTCGAAGGTTTCTACCAGCAGTCCTATTCGAATTCTCCTCACAACCCCCAACAGCAACACTCGTATCCACAACAGCAGCAACAGCAGCAGCAGCATCATCATCAGCAAGGCTTCTATGGCCCAGGACAGTCCAGCGCTGGCTCGCAGGGCTTCTCCCAGTTCTACAACAACAATCAAAGCCAATTCCAGCAGCAACAGTTCCAACACCAACGCCCGGTACCACCTCATCACCAGCCACAGCAAAGCCCGGCGCCAAATCAGTTCGCTGGCCTGCCAAATGGAGTCGGATCCGCAACTGACATGATGCAATCGCCCTTCCCACAGCAGCAAAGACCGATGGGTGAGTGATGCAGATACCACATTTGTTGGATGAGTCGATATACTGACATTGTTGCCAGGCACACCCAACCAGACTCATCCTTTCACAAGTGCTGGCTTTCCACAATCCATACCTGCAACATCCGGAACTCCACGACCACAAGGGTTCCCCCAAGGCACCGCTTCCCCGTCGCATACCAACCCGAGTCCGTCGCCGCATGTCGCGAATCAGTCGCTAGGACAGTCGGCGCATAAAATCCCTATGGGCGCTCCTGCTACTCCACAGGTGTCGCAAGGATATCAACAGCAACAACAGCAGAGCCCCCATGGCTCAGTCAGCGCTCAGTCGCAACCACAGTCACCCACCGCTGCGGTCAGTCCAGCGGTAGAGAAAGAGAGGATAGGGCTCATGTTGGAGATCAACGTCGAACTGCTGCAAGAAATACACAACCTCCAGTCGCAAGGCAAAGGAGGCGCGCAGAATGTACAGCAGGCGGAGCAATTCAGACTCACAGGGCGGCCAGATACCATTGCTACTCTAGAGTATCTCCAAACGCTGTTACGGCTCCACGCCAATCTGGGTTATTGCTGCGCGCAGTCGGACATGCAGACCAAGCCTGGAGCCAAGGCCCCTCATCCGCCTTCATACATGAGAGCACCTCCGTCGATGCCCTCTTTGGAACAAAAGTACGCCAGACTGCGACAACTGTTTCCCGGCTGGGTGGGCAAAGACGGCCAGGCTGGGTCCGCTCCTTCCCCGGTTGACGGGAGTACAATAAATCACAATGGCACTGGAGGCCAGCACCAAATGACCTCGTAGATCGCACTACACACGACTCACCCTTAACGCCACCTCGACAACGAACACATCACTTGAGTTTTCGGCGTTCGCATAGATATCACGACGGATATACCCACGCTGCAGGAGGAGCTTTTCGCTATTGGATCGTTATGTACATCTATGGCCGCAGTGTACGTTGGATGAGGGTTGACGATATTAATACCACCATATTTTTCATGACCACATTGGATCCAGATCGTGCGTGTTGAGATTCGAGACCGTCTACCCTGCGGAACCAGCGTTCAGGATCCAGAAGCCTAGATTCATACTCATCAAGTCGAAAAGCTTGGTAGGAGTAGTGCCATGTGGTGCTGCCTGGACCAGGAGTTTGTCCCAAGTGCCGAAGCAGTCTCGTGTCGAGCAAGACATCAGCAAGCTGCGACATCAGCAAGCTGACTCGAACGTGTACAAGAGGAACGAGTCAAGTATGCACCAGAATTTCATGACCGTTGTGGCCCCTATTTCAACTAATTAGATATACCTTGCAAGACCATGGTTACTCCTCACGGCTGAAGACTAGCTACAACGGTCGACAAGAAGAGATTATGGTCGAGATCTGAGACCGGCATCTCGGAAAATACACGTGTTTTATATCTCGACATTCGATAGAGACAGAGGAAGGTCAAGCAAGGTCGTAGTATTAGTGACTCAGGAGCCAGACAACTGTGGTATACAGGCGAGAGACGACTGGAGGCAATGGAACTTCACGTTTGATGAGGTGACATTCAGGGTCGAGACTCTAGCTCCGTCCACGCACGTGCGCCTCGTGTCGGGTCCAGCCGCTCCCACAGGTACTGTATCTACCCCACACTATCTTCACAAGCGATCTTTCGGAGCAGATGCTGCACCTTCCGTCTTGATTCGTTCATCTTGCTCCCGTCAAAGTCCCACTACGGTGGGTTACAAACTGTCGAAATACGGCAGGCGCGTTTGGTCTTTCAGGATTGGGGCCAGGAGCTGAGTGGAAAAGCACAACATACCAAGTCACGATGAACCTGCTATCGCCACCTTACATGGTACGCTGTCTTACTGTCTTGGATGACGACCTGATCTGACCGCTTGAGATCGGCCGGTCGTGAGTAGTGTTTGTTGGACCCGCTTTTGCGATTCGAGATTGCACACGTGAAAGTTGAGGGGAAGTAGAGGGCAGTACAGTACATGTACCTTATTGTTGTACGAGTACATGTAACTGGCAGTATAACCTCGATAGCACTATCAACCAGATAATTTCACTATTTGTCAAAGCCCAATAGGAGGTTTGCTACAACTCTACTGTTGTGTCCAGCGTCCAAGCAGCCACGGCACGGATTGCCATATCAGGACTATTAACTTGACCATTATCAAAGCTCTTTCGTGTTCCCAGAAGCAACAGAACCTTGAAAGTCCAGCCAGGGCAGGGCCCACACTTTATCAAAGCTCCATTCTCGCACCAGTTCACCAAGCGCTGGGCTGGCTTTGTCGCGTATGCCGTGCTGCTGTACACCCTATAATGAGCCGCTGCACCTCGTTGCCAACTACTCCAACGTTCACACACGTTCTCCCTATCACGATCGCCTCACTTCAGCCTTGTACCTTCGACATCCTCTTGCTCTAATCAGCCTCTGTGGCATCATTCGACGCTTTGATCCTTACGACACTGACGAAACCGATCCTACGATGAGCATGCATTCTGCACACAACCGCGTCCATTGATCCATCACCAAAGCGGCCAGCCGGACCCAGCACGTTTTGGCTCCGCCCATCTAGACCATCGAGGCCACCCTCCAGATGCATTCCTGCATCGCATAACACACAGTCGTATCGACCTCATACCGACCAGAGACAATCAACATGGACGGCGCCAAGCGAAATGGCTCCATGGAAAGCCAAAGTGCAGCATCTGTCAGGTCCCAGGATACCGTCAGAGGAGAAGAGAAGGGCGCAAATGGCACAATGACAACTCCGAAGAGACTGCGCAATGATCGGCAACAACAGATGTAGGTGATATCGTCTCATCGACCTGTAACAAGTGGATGTCCTGCTGCATAGTTAGCATTAGCGTTTGCGATTGCCCGCATGCGATTCCATGTCATCTTGCTTCCCTCCGCATCTACAGTCATCAAGATGCATGCGGAGCACGACGACCATCTGTTCCACTTTGCCTGTCACCACGAAGAGGGACGCGATTGACCGCTAACTTTCTCTTGCTAGGTTCGACAAGGATGTCGAGATCTCACCGCATACCGTCATGACTCCACCATCCTCATCACGAAGAGACGTTGCTCCTTGGGAGATGGGACCTATCTCCGAACATCGCAAAGAGCTGTCTCCCCTCAACTTTCAACCCGTCAGCAACACCACGCCCTCGAATTCACAACGAGCATCGCCCGCGCCGCCTGCCTCCACCTCTAACTCTCTCTTCCTCAAAGAACCTCAATATGGTCGAAACAACAGACCGCGATTGCCCCCGAGCATCTTCTCAAATAGCTTCTACGATCCAGAGGACTGTGGCGCCATGTCCCCCGGTTTCCATCCCCTCAACAATGACGATTACTTGGCCGAGGCCCGACGGCCGTCCGTTGCGAGCACTTCGACAATGTCCTCGACAGGTTCAGGGAAGAAGAGTGTGTCGAACATGCCGGGGAGGTTCCACAAGAAGTTGCAAGGGTTTTTCGGCGACGAATACGATACCAGCGAGGATAGGCAGAACTCAGATACCAGCTTGCAAACAACCCAAGCAAATGGCGCACGACACGGCTCGCAGCCAGAAAGATCCGGGTCACTCATGGATGGTCGACCGTCAAGTAGGGCTAGTTCGATAGCAAAGCCCAAGGAACAGGGACAGGCACCCAGCAGTGAGGTGACACCCTGGGTCTTTCAGGACTCTGATGTGAGTGAACCCTTACCCCAGTGCTCACATCCAATTCCAGATATTCCAGGCGTAATGATTTTGACGATGGTGGTGGTGTTGGCGAAGGCGTGTTATTAAGAACACTTTCACACACACAACACATATCACATCAACAGTCCGGGTGGATCGCAGCTTCCTCCATAAACCCGTCTCATCTCCTCTCTCGGGAGTTAACTAATCAAATCCATTTCAGGATGTGCCGAAATTATCACCGCCGCCTTCGTCAGGCAAAGGCTCAAAGTCTGACCGACAACACCACCATCGTATTCATCTGCCCACCCACCGGCATCATCGAAGTCATGATAATTCGCCGCATCAGCCCGCTAACGATCCTGTACAGAGACCTGCGACAAGCCGCGAGAACTCGGTCAGCGATATACGCTATGCCCAATCCTCAATATCTTCCGCCTCTACCTTGAAACCCACCCGACCGCCGAGTCCGACACCAAGTATGGGAAGCGTCCAGAGTCGCGAAACATATTCTACAAAATCACCCGCCAACAATGCATCGACTAAGAGGTCATTGTTCGCTCGAGTCACCGGAAGGCATAAAGGAGACAAGGATACGGACAAGGACAGAGATAAGAGCAACGTCGACACACTCAAGAACTTACCCGCTTCATCTGGCACGATCAACACTGCCTCTAGACAAGGCAGCTTTGCGACGGCGCCGGAATCGATAAGACCCAACAAGACGAGGAAGCCCACGTTCACTGGACTGATTACGTCGTCAAATCCCGATCAACCCAAATCAAAGAAGGAGCACTCGCGCATACCGTTCAAATCGAAGCGAACCGAGCTGAGTGCAGAAATTGCAAGAGCCAGAGATCCAAATACAGCACGGCAAGCGGCCAGAAGTGCTTCGACTGGGCTTTTCCAGCTCGATACCGATATGCGCAACATGGAGGGCATCGTTGATCACCAGCAGCTGAGGCAGGCGTCAGTCATGATGACACCGCCGATTTCAAAACATGCCGACAAGGCGGATGGTTTTCCTTGGGAGGTGCCCGAAGCAGACGCAAATGCCGCCGGCGCGGCTGGTGCTGGAGCTTGGGACGCCCCAGACAGTTGGGCTGTCAAGAGAGTACCCGACCAGCTTACCGACACCGCACCAGAAGCAGAAGAAGCTACAACGGCGAGGAAAGAGGATCCAGGACCAACGTTGTTTATGCGCATATTCAGAGCCGACAGCACGTTCGCTGTTATTTCTGCCGGACTCAACACACCTTCTTCGGACCTCATTCAGATGATGGCCAAAAAGACGTACCTGCAAGATGAGCTTGATACCTACCAAATAGTCATGAGGAAGCGCGGTCTCAGTAAGCAGTTGGCACCTGGCGAGAAACCTCTTATGATCCAGAGTCAACTGCTCCAGATGGCAGGTTACCAGGAGAACGACAACATGTCAGACCTTGGACGAGAAGACCACAGCTATCTCTGCCGCTTCACATTCTTACCGACAAAACTGACTGGATACGCCAGCTTAGAAAAAGATCCCGGCTTTAACAAGTCAGGCAAGTTCAATCGAGTCGATCTTCAAGGTCGCAACCTCGTGACTATCCCAATTGCGCTTTACCAGAAAGCTGCCGAGATTATAACTCTCGACATCTCTCAGAACCTGTCCCTGGATATACCAAAGGATTTCATACAGAGCTGTGTCAACATGCGTGAAATCAAGTACACCAGCAATGAGGCAGCCCGGATTCCAGCAAGCTTCTCCATGGCCGGCAAGCTTTCCATGCTGGACCTCTCGAATAACCGACTCGAGACCGTCGACGGCTCCGAGCTTGAGAGGAACACCGGTCTGATCAGTCTAAAGTTGTCAAACAACCTTTTGACGAGGCTACCAGAATACTTTGTCAATTACACGGCACTCCGCAGTCTGAACTTGGCCTCCAACTCACTTACCGAATTTCCTGACTTCCTCGGCGAGCTCCGTACTCTGGTAGACTTGGATGTCAGCTTCAACGCCATCTCGACCTTGCCATCAGTAGGCAAGCTCGTCAACTTGGAGAGGTTGTTTGCCACGAATAACAGGCTGTCTGGTAGTTTTCCAGACAACTTTAAAGATCTGGTCAATCTCACTTCGCTCGATGTACGGTTCAATTCTATTGCCAATATCGATGTCATGTCTCAGCTTCCGAAATTGGAGCACCTCATGGTCGGACACAATTCGATATCAGCTTTCGAAGGCACGTTCTCTCGCCTTAAGCTGTTGTTCATCGACCACAACCCGGTGACAAGATTCGGATTTGCTGCACCAGTACCAACTTTGTCAGTATTGAACATTGCATCGGCCAAATTGGCACAACTGCCTGATGACTTGTATGTCAAGATGTCAAACTTGACCAAGCTTGTCCTGAACAAGAACCATCTTGTCACGCTTTCACCTCAGATCGGCCGTCTTGCCAAGCTGGAGCATTTGAGCATCGCAAAGAATTTGCTCGGTAGCTTGCCGCCAGAGATAGGCCACCTGCTAAGTCTTCGCTACCTCGATGTCAGAGAAAACAATCTGTCCAAGCTCCCAGCCGAGATCTGGTATGCGAAGAGATTGGAGTCACTCAATGTGGCTTCCAACGTCTTGGTAGAGTTTCCCAAGCCTGAAGGTCCTCCTCGCGATCTGCCTGTGGACACAATCGCTAGCACCGGCTCAACCACTCCCGTTGCGGGTCCTGCAGGGCTCTCCGCTAGCCCCGATTTTGATGAACTCGGCAAGCTCGAGGGATTTCAATTGCGAAGACCAAGTTATGCAGGCGGCATGCTTACAGGCGCCACTGGCTCCCCTAACAGTGCCCAGGCCCTCAGAAAAGGCTCCATCGCCTCTGCGTATAGCGCTTCGAGAAATCCATCATTGACGGCGCGGTCGTCGCAAGACTCAAATCTTGGTAACATTGCCCCTGCTGGACGAAAAGACTCGACGCTTTCGAATAAACTTGCTCAAACTTTCGCGCAAAGTCTTCGGGCTTTGATCTTGACTGACAATCGTCTTACCGACGAAGTATTCGATGAGCTTGCACTTCTTACTGAATTGCGCCAACTCAATCTTTCATACAATGAACTTTATGACATGCCATCACGGACGATCAAGCGCTGGCCTAACTTGACAGAGCTTTACTTGTCCGGCAACGATCTGACTTCGCTCCCTGCCGAAGATCTTGAAGATGGCTCAGCACTTCGTATCCTGCATCTGAACGGTAACAAGTTCCAAGTGCTTCCTGCAGAAATCGGCAAGATCCAAAAGCTACAAACTCTGGACGTTGCTAGCAATTCTCTGAAGTACAATGTCACCAATTGGCCGTACGATTGGAACTGGAACTACAATCCACAGCTCAGGTACCTCAACTTATCGGGCAACAAGAGACTGGAGATCAGACCGAATGCTGCTGCCATGAGTAGGGGAGAGACGAAAGATCTGACTGACTTTTCCACACTTCACAATCTGCGTATCCTCGGTCTGATGGATGTCACTCTTACGATCCCTAGTGTCCCCGACGAAGGTTCAGACAGACGTGTTCGTACTGCAGGCTCGGTCATCGGAACATCGATTCCTTACGGTATGGCTGACACATTGGGTCGCTGCGAGCACTTGTCGACGCTCGATATGGTCATTCCGGCTTTCCGAGGTCACGAAGATCAGACCGTCTTCGGTCTTTTCGACGGTCAGAATTTGTTTTCTGGTGGCAGCAAGATCGCAAGATATCTTCACGAAAAGTTCAGATACTACTTTGCGGACGAGCTCGACAAGCTGCGCGTAAACAATAATGAGACACCCATTGACGCTCTGCGTAGAGCATATCTCGGACTGAACAAGGAACTTGCGACTGCTGCGACCCAGCAGTTGGAGGCTCGCGAGTCACCAAGCAATCAGATCGTGCACCGCGGTAGCATCGCTGGTCCTGATCTTGGAGAAGACGACGTTGTATCTGGAGCAGTCGCCACCGTCTGTTATCTGGATGGAATGAATCTCTACGTCTCCAACGTCGGCGATGCTCAAGCATTGCTCATCTCGTCAGAAGGCAGCCACAGAGTCATCACTCGCAAGCACGATCCTGCCGAGACCGCCGAGAGGGCTCGCATCAAGCAAGCTGGCGGTTTCGTGTCCAGACAAGGAAAACTCAACGATGTGCTCGAAGTTTCGAGAGCATTTGGCTATGTTCAGTTCATGCCCGTCGTTGTTGCCGCACCGCACTGTTCGCACATCAACCTCAAGGAGACAGATGAGATGGTCTTGTTGGCTTCGAGGGAGCTCTGGGAATACCTGACACCGGACTTTGCCGTTGATATTGCTCGCTCCGAGAGAAACGATCTCATGCGAGCGGCGCAGAAACTCCGGGATCTTGCGATTGCCTTTGGTGCCACGAGCAAGATCATGGTCATGATTATTGGTATCTCTGATCTTCGCAAACGCGAGCGTGCTCGCTTCAGGACACACAGCATGAGCATGGGTCCTTCTGGTACCGCGGACGACTACTTCACCTCCGCTCGTCGTGCCAAGCGTGGTCGTGACAACGTCGGCGATTCCAAACTTGCTCGTCTTGATCAAGAAGTCGATGCGCCCGTTGGCGAAGTCAGTCTGGTGTTTACCGATATCAAGAACAGTACTATGCTCTGGGAAACATACCCAATTGCCATGCGAAGCGCCATCAAGATGCATAACGAAGTCATGCGTCGACATCTGCGTATCATTGGTGGTTATGAAGTCAAGACTGAAGGTGATGCTTTCATGGTCGCCTTCCCCACAGTTACCAGTGCGCTTTTGTGGTGTTTTACCATCCAGAGTCAGTTGCTAGAAGTGCAGTGGCCGCAAGAGATTCTGAGCTCAATCAACGGGCAGGAAGTTCTCGATAACGAAGACAACGTCATCTTCCGTGGTCTGTCTGTTCGTATGGGTATTCACTGGGGTCATCCTGTGTGCGAACTCGACCCAGTCACCAAGCGTATGGACTACTTCGGTCCTATGGTCAACAGGGCTGCGCGTATATCTTCGGTCGCAGACGGTGGTCAAATCACCGTTTCATCCGACTTCATCGCCGAGATTCAACGCCTTCTTGAGACTCACATCGAGAGTGATCGAGCCGGCTCTACCGGATCGGAGGATACCGTGAATGAAGACTTTATCTCGCAAACAATCCGTCGCGAGTTACGATCTCTCAGTTCACAAGGTTTCGAAGTCAAGGACCTCGGTCTTCGCAACCTCAAGGGTCTCGAAAACCCCGAGTACATCTACCTCATGTACCCACACAGTCTGGCGTCCCGTCTTTTGGTCCAGACACAGAAGCAGCAAGAGGTGACTAGTGAGAGGAAGGGCTTTACCGGAGGCAAAACACCCGGCAAATACGCCGACAGTCAGCTCACCATTGACACCGACGCGGTGTGGGATCTATGGGCTGTCAGTTTAAGGCTCGAGATGATCTGCTCCAGCATGGAAATTACAGGTATATCCACGCTTAGGGACCCCGAGACGGCCATCCTGGAGCGCATGCGAGAACGAGGAGGTGATCTCACGGATATGTTCATGATCAATTTCATCGAGCACCAGATCAGTAGAATTGAGGTAAGTCGTGTCACTGTTCCAAGAGGTTGTGGCAGAAGATTAACGATCTGCAGACGTGTGTCACCACCCTTGCGCTGAGGAATATGGTCAAACCACTCAAGAGGGGGATGCTGAGGGATGCTTGCCCGATACAGGATGTACTGCACGAGCTGGCAAACTCGATGAAAGAACTGCAGGCATTCAAAAATGCTGCATGATTTACCAGCTTAGGAAAGGTTACGCATATGCGGACGGAGATCATTTGACCACGCCTACTCATGAAAGACGTTTCGAAGGACTGGCGATAATAGGGAGGTGCTTTGCATTGCAGGGACTTGGACTTGGTCGATTTGGTTTTCTGCGGTCGAGGATTCATAAGTCAGGTCCACGGCACTGAACCAATACGGTTTGGGTCGGTTTAATATTGTGCTTAGCGAATTGGATACGAGATCTATTGTCACTTCGTTCGTTGTCGTCCACTGCTTCATTGTCCTTGACTTGCGGTAAATTGGTCGTCGCGCCTTTCATGCCATCGCCGAGCATGTGAAGAGCTCAGAAGCATGCGATCAGCTTGACAACGAGATCTGTGGCCCAGCACAGTATCTGACGAGGTTCTCTCAAATGCGGTCACATGATTCAAGCTCGAATTGACAGCGATTTGCAGGTCCTGGTGAGCTGGCGCAAGGGCCGTGGTTCGTGTCAATTCAAGGGTCTGGGTCGAGCTTTGCCCTGAATCGTCACTGCCCCGCGTCATTGTTGTCCCCTTCTCTGCCTCGTGTTTCTGCCATTGTCTTATTTCGTTCTTTTCACAACCACGTCTTTCCGTACACACACAATATCATGGCCGACAACGACAACGCGACGAGAGCTCCAGAGAGCGATGCACAGGAAGACCAGGAGATCACAGCTGCAGAGATGAGTGGGATACCAGGAGACACCGTTCCGGACCAAGGCGCAAGCATGGGCGTAAGAGCAGCAATACCCACAGTGTGACAGTCGCTGACAGGCCGTAGGAGCACTGCACAACCGACAGACCAACTCGTACGTCCCTCGTTTCTCAAAGCAGCTCCATAGCAGTTATACTGACCTCTCACCAGCATCTGGCGCAAAGCCCACCGGCGTAAGCCCACTCTCTATTCCTTTCGACACCATCTAACACGTCCAGGAACTGACCAAAATTGCCGACATCGAAACATACATTTCCAAGCCCAGCTCGTACCCTACACAACCCGCCAAACTGCTGCTCCTCCTAACGTCCGGCACCGGGATCCACAGCACCAACAACCAACTGCAAGCCGACGCCTTCGCCTCCTCAGGCTACCTCGTCGTCATGCCCGACCAATTCAACTCAGACCCGGCCCCCAGCACACACACGACGACGGCGCCGGAGTCCTCGCCCTCGGTAATCGAGCAGATAAAAATGGGCTTCGTCGACGTAGCCAAGAGCTTCCAGATCGACATGTGGCTGGCGCGCCACACGGCGCAGTCCGTGCTACCGATCCTGCATTCGTTCCTGGACGCCGCCGAGAACGAGTTCGCCGACTGCGTCAGTTACGGCCAGGGCGTGTACGCGGCTGGCTACTGCTTCGGCGGCAAGTACGTTCTGCTGCTGGCGAGTGAAGTGGGCGGTGATGTCGCGGCGGGCCAGAACGAGCCGGGGAAAGAGGAGGAGGGCATGGTGAGGCGCGGCGCGCGGATCAAGGCCGGTGTTTGTGCGCATGGAACGATGGTCGGGAGGGAGGATTTTCAGGGCGTCAAGAGCCCGTTGGGTATTGTCGCGGTCAAAGAGGATCCGTTATTTCCTGATGAGGTCAGGGAGGCAGGTGTGCAGAGTCTGAAAGAGAAGGGTGTCCAGTGCCAGCAGTGGGTGCATAGTGACGTGCCGCATGGTGAGTCTTTTTCTGTCCATGTTACATTACTCAAAGGACGGTGCTAACAGTACAGGTTTTGCGGTCGTCGGCGAGTACGAGGACCAGAAGATCCAGGACGCGCAGAAGGAGGCGTTTCAGCAGATACTGGGATTCTTGAACGAGCATTGATGAGTTGATGGAGGGAATAAAGAGAGGGACCATACTACGAAGCAGGAGGGATACGAAGCACTTCTCGCGAAAGCATTATTATCATGATCCAGATGGGCATGTCATTAATCAAGTCTTTTCGTACACGAGCGGGGTTGGGTGAAGTCACGTTGCTGCGCTGTCCTGATCCCTGTGAAGCTTTTGGTACTGACGTCTTGCTCGTGTCAAAGTCGCCGCCTGGCTGGATTGTCGCAAGCGTATGTCACGGCGTGCATAAGAAGTAGCCATGTACATAATTCTGTAACGATCAAAACGATCTTACTGTTGTTGAGGGGAGATAACGAACGTCACAGAACGTGATCAGTGGATTGACTTTTCCATTGACGCTCGCAGCGTGCGAAATCTGTAGTAGTACCCATAGCATCAAGCTAAAAACTCCGCCAACGCCATCGTAGACTTCATGCGTTTGCTTTTCTCTTCTCAGCTCGCTCTCGCTCGCTCTCTACTGAGTCTTCTGCTGAGCCTTCTGGGCAAAGTTGTTGATCTCCTTTCTGGTAGCGTCGACGTAGTTGTCCCTCTGCTGCTGGGCATAAGCACCAACGTCATCCTTCTTGCTCTTGGCAGCATCGGCGTAAGCGTCCTTCTTCTTCTTGGCCTCCTCCTTGCGAGGGCGGAGCCAGTCGGCCGCAGCAGACAACGCGTCGCTGGTGATCTTCATCTCGGTGCTGACGAGGGCCATGACGCTGCTCAGCAGGCCTGGGCCGCGGTTGTCGCGCTTGACCGTCTTGGTGTACTCGTCGTTCCAGGTCGCCATGACGTAGTTGTAGGTCTGGCCTGCGATGACGAAGGGAGTGAGAGCGTAGTTTCTGGTCGTCTCGAAGACGGTCTGGGAGTCTTGCTTCACGATCGGGAAGTGCTGGTCCACTTTGTCGAGACCGTCGGCTGCGATGCTGTCGGCGGACTTGATGTACGGCTCGGCGTAGTTGTATGGAGTGCGCAGGTATGGAGTCAATGGCTTGCCGAAGCGGTCGTAGGTGTCATTGGCGATCTCAATGGATTTGGCGCCGTATTGGTTGTGCTTGAAGTTGGTGATGCCATCGGAGACGACTGGGTAGGAAGTCAAGTGCTGTGGGTTGTTAGTGAAGGTCGGACTCAATGAGAAGAATGGACTTGCGTCAAGGAATTTGGAGGAGGTGACAAAGTCGCCGTTGGTAGTAGACTGCTTCTGAGACATGTTGTTGTCTTCTGCGTGTGGCATTGTGAGCTGTAAAGGTCAGTTTGTGGTTCACCAAGAAATTCTTCTCAAGCAGCTCACAATAGCTTAGATAAGTTTCGAAATTGGCTTGAGAGCGATCTGATGAGTTCAGCGAAGCAAGTGGATTACTCTTCACAAAAGATGAGCAAGATGCAAAAAGTGGTGTACGGTGATGCGAAAGGTGGAGATGAATTGGAAGGGTGAAGAAGAATCAGGCAGAGGACGCGCGATCTTAAGGTATTCAAAGTTGAGCCCCCCTACCAAAGCTCAGCAAGCACGAGCGAAGTACCTTCCCTCAGCTACAAGTATCTTTTTCCGCACAAACGGCAGGAACAGCATGCAGAACCGCTCAACTGGTTTTTGGCGAGCATGTGACAGTGCAGCGATCCACGATGTGTGCGTGATTCAGGGTTCGCTGCGTGTGTCAACGGAATTGGATTGGCTCCTGCTTTTTCGAGCTTTGTGGCATGTGAAAGTGACGTACCTTTTCCGCGGGGGCGGAGCATTCTTGGCCGGCATTGTCGCTGGTGGACAACTGCATCTCAACATCTGTTTTTGAGGAGTTAATATCTTATCGTCGAAGGAGAGATTGAGTTGTCTGCCTCTTGCGCTTGCAGTACCAACATAAAGTACAGCATATTCTTGTGATGCTGCATCTGTCAGCCACGAGCTCCGTTCCGAGGCTACCTGTGCGCTAGCAGAATGCCAGAGCTTCCGGCCCGCGAACCGAAGTCGTTCAACCAGGCTTGGCATTGCGTGAACTGGAGCATGTGAAAGCGGGCCCTACCACCTCAGCCATTACATTAAGTTACCTTAGGTAGTATAGCGCTGATTCGGATATATCTCTCGACCACATGTCGTGGTTTTTCGTACCAGCTTCCAGCCTGCTCTAGGCCGACCTCTACAACGAGACCGTGCAAACGCGTAACCGAAGGGTCGATTACAGCATCCGTGGGTATGGTATCAGCGACTGCGAGGTACGCAGTGGATGTACCAGGTATGCGGCCACGATTGAGCACACCCGCCAAGGTCATGTCGAAGTCAACAGCATGAGCCGATGCACGACGTGGTACTGTAACCGTAACCAGACAATGTCTCTTATATATCGAATGCGCATGGACACTTCTGTTGTATTGAGAGTCCGACGCGCCTTTCTTGCCGGATTGCTCGATGTATCAGCTACCTCATGTAAGATCCTGCTGCCGTGCTCGCTCATTCGGCCTACCGACCTGATGAGTATCTAGGCTGTGCGGCCAATACCTGGCTCAGTATCGTTGCATGTCCTGTCGATCGTGTGACTTGTAACACCCTTCTCCACAAGCAATCCTCAACAGCAGTGGTCTAAACGCTTTCGATTGACATAACCTTACCTATACACACCTCACCAGCGCCTCGCTATGACCCTATTCAACTTACAAGGGGCGTGCGCAATTGCCGCCGAGGCTTAAAGACTCTTCCGCTGTGATTTTAAGGCTGTGTCTTCCTCGCTCTGAGCATGACCGATTTCTCAGAATCCGATCGGCTTTTATTATGTAAGCCACCGCTTGCGGACAACTTCTCAAAACCCGATGAGCATGCCTGTATCAAGGTCCTAAAACCGCGGTCTCACGCGACGACAGACTCTATGCATGCTGGTTGCTCTACGATTGTGTAGCCAGCGTAGGTATATAGATGCTTAAGTATTCCCTTCGGTATCCTCTCCATCCTGTCATTCCTGCAACACAGTCTGTGCGATCCTCGACACTATTCTTATCACTTTCCAAGAACAGATCTAGAGGCACCTCCGCCGAAGGATCATTATAGAACATGGCCACCTTGACTTCGATCAGTCCGAGCTTCCGAGCCCTCTATCCAGCCGCCGTGGTGTCTTGTGCAGCAGTCTCGGGTACGCACATAGCCTGGTCTTCGACAGCAGCAAATCACCCATGACTGACTTACATAGGGGCAATCGCATGCTTCTCCTATGCAGGCATTGCAGCCATCGATGTGGCTCCACCAGCAACTCGCCTTCAAATCTACGCAAAAATGTACCGCCTCGGAAAAGAACTCATGCCTCCCATTGCGGGGAGCTCCAGCCTCGTACTGTTTGTGCTTGCCGGTAGCTGTGCGTGTTGGGCACAACAGAACGAACGAACCGATGACTGACGACTGCTTCAGCCTATTTCTACCTCGATGGAAGTCCACGTCAGATGTTGCAGACTGGCTTGTTTGCTGCAGCCGGGGTCGCCACTTCTTTGATCGCGCCTTTTACGGTCCTCGTTATGAAGGACTGCAATGAGAGGCTTCACGAATTGGCAGTCATACACCGAGGAGAGAAGGAGGACATGTCTGCATCGGAAACGGCCGAAGTTGAGGGTCTTCTTGCGCAGTGGATAAAGCTGAACTACCTGCGCGCTTGCTTACCTCTTGTTGGTAGCATCCTGGCGGCTTTTGCACCACTTAGCTTTTAGTCCGTGTGCATATCTGGATTAGCAGCATGCAGCATATGTATGAGCAGGCTGAATAACACAGGCCTGTTATTTGTCTACTTTGGGTCATTGCAATGTAATTTATCCCTGTGGTCGAGATTCTCCGTTCACGCCGATTGGGGGACAAAGAGAGCAGAGAAACAGCTGGAAGTATTTCACGACCCTGGTTGCTGACTACAATCAATTCACGCTCACGGCGGCCATCTGCAAGCAAACAGGTCACAGCTATAAGCCTCGGATATCCGATATCATGTTCATATCATGTTTGTTGCTTCATGCCATGGTAAGTCGCAAGTCCCATTACAACAGCAATGTCAAAGCACAATGAGATCGAGCATGAATACGAGGACGTCGAGAACAACGGCGAGACCAAAACGGTGGAGCCACTGCCATCACCGAACAGCAAGTTCAAGCGAGACCGAGCGTACATGTTCGATGTCATTGCCCGCAACAGAAGCTGGTACAACGATGACGAGATCCTGGAGACGGAGGACCTCGAGAAAGTTCTTCAGGTCATGCCGTTTGACCAACACCAGGCGAACATCCTCAGGGAGGCTCAGAAGATGGCCGAAGAGATCGCAAAGATGTTCGAGCACGAGATAACGAAGAAGAAACAGCCCAAGGAATGGGTCTATTATGCCAGGCTAAAGGATGCGCTGCTGAGGTATGAGATCAAGAGAGCACCTCTGGGCCAGTGGAAGGGTATGATCAGTGTGGTTGACTTCCAGATGGCCGTGGATGAGGCTTTGACATCTTTGAAGCCTGGGTATACCTTTGACGGGCTCGACTTTTTCCGGATCCTAAGGCAAAAGAATTCATCATGATGAGGGGAGTCGTGAGTGGACTGGAGGACAGTATGTATCTGGAGACAGTACGAATATGCAGATTTTTCAATGATGATGTGAATCACGAGATCATGTTGGTAGAAGCGCATCCAATGCTGGCTGACCAGGGAACTATTCGTGCTCAGCCCCGCAGAGTGGGTTATTCGGAAAGTCGAGGAAATGAGAGATGGCAATCTTGCTTACCGTTGGAGCGTTGCTTGTTGTTGATATGAGCGGAAGGTGGGTAAAACGATGACGCATTGTTGCCTTTGACACGAAGTAGATGTACCGTACGTGAATGACTGTCAGTCTGGACCACGGTGGAATAGTAAACAGATTCGTGAATTAAAGATCTCATTCGCTACCTGGTCGCTTGTTTGCAGGATCGCGAAGAATGGAGGTAGTAGGTATGCGGAAACTTGCATGTGTAAAGTCATCCCAGCTAAACTTCCAGTGTCAGCAGAACGCCTCGTTGCACACAAAGTCTACTGCAGTGAAGCGTAACTGTATCGAAGTATGCCATGTCTAGCTCAAGCTGAAAACCAGAGCATGGATTGGTTCGGCGAAGAGGGGATTTGCACATGACCGTTTCGAAGTGAGATTCCGTTCTGACGGTCCGCAACCGGGCGCGTTTCGCATTACGATCAGCGGTCAGAAACAACAAAACAGAGCCCCTGAACGCGTGAGACGTGTGCACCAAAGCACGATTGTTTATTGTACACTGCGCAGCAATATTGTAGAAATTTCAGTGATGAATTCCAACCTCAATTGAGTCTTTAGCAATATAGAAAGTCAGATACGGTCACAATAGGCAGTCGATCGTGCCTGACTATTCTGTTTGGTGGGCCAGAGGAGAAGCTGCCGACTGGACGACCCAATTAACCATTTGCGGAAGGGTCCAAGCAGCGGCAGGGATGTTTTGATGAACCACGACTGCTTGCCCAATCAAGGAGCCTGCAATTTCCGGATCCACAGCAGACGGAGCGATTGACAGGTTTCTTGGCACGCGTTCCTGCATGTTTAGTCGCGAGTAGCTTTGTCTAGTCAATCTAGTCCGCCGCCAGTGTGGTCGACCGTTCGAAGGTGATCAAGATGGACAAGGGAGGCAGGCGCGTGGAGAGACGACGGTGAGGTCTGAGCATTACCGGACGTCAATCTTCGACGACTGAGGTTGATACTTACTCTATCTCTCCCTCTGCATCCTCTGTTCCAACCTTCGCCGTCTCGTCCTCTCTCTCCTGCTTCTTCGTGTTGCAGTTGTCGTTCTTTACACACTCTTTAGTCGATATCAAGGTCCTCCGTCTCTTCTGTAGACTTACATTCACTTTCGACCAGCCTCCGACACCACACTCATTAACTCATTTTTACATTCCTCGCAATCGATTATACCCGTTTGGCCATTTCGATCCCTATCGTGGCCGTTTCCTCACTTCATTCACCTAATTAATCACACGATTCCAGCCAGTCGGTCCGGAAGGCTCGTGACTACCACCATCTACATTCCTCGGCGATACATCCACCACGTTCATTCTCACACCTTTCGACTTCACGCGACCTTCGCCCGACACTGACGACCTCGACGACGACGACAACTCTGGACGATCTCTCGACCGACTACCTGCAACAATGACCCGACACATACCCGCAATAATGACCGGACACAATCACGCACATGTGAGACGCAATGGCTACGACCATGTGGAGCTGCACGACAAGATGATGGAGTTTGCACAAAAAAATGTCGCGAACAACAAGGACGCCATCGACGCCAATGTAGCGACTGTCTTCTCCGTCGTCTATGTGACCATGTCGGCCTCATTCACTGGACCTGTCGCTGGATATGTTACCATGACGAGTCACTCTTCGCCTGCCCAGGCCGCCGCCAACACAAACACGATTGACGCCGACACCAAGACCCTCCAGGTGTCACCTTCAAAGGCCACTTCTGCCGCCGCAAACACTCCATCACCAGCCACTTCAGCCCAGGTCAAGTCGACACCAACATCACAAGCCGTTTCTTCGGCCACAAACACTGCCCCTCCCCTGAAACAGCAACAACAAAACAATGTCGTTTCCAGCTCTTCACAATCCCGCACCACATTGGCCACATCCACATCGGCTACCAGCGCTGTTGCCAAGGTCGCTGGAACTCCAATTTCTGCCACTCGTGCCGAGATCTCTGCAACCACCATTCCTACTGCATCGGCCTCTGCCACCTCCGCTCCTGACTCTGGTATGACTGGTGGAGCCAAAGCCGGGGTAGCTTTCGGAATCCTCCTCGCCTTTGCTTTGGTCGCCGGTGCAGCCATCTTCTTCATCAAAAGACGGAAGAAACAGAAGGAGCAATCACACCAGAAGCTCGAAGATGAAAAGACCTCGCGCCCGCCTCAGCAGAGTATGCCTGCTGCCGTCCCGGCTCCTCGTCTCAGCATTCGTCCAGTCACTCAATTCATGGGCATTGGCGGTGACAACAAAGTCGCCGAAATGACCAGCGCCACTGGCGGACTCAATGTCAAGAACTCTAGCGCCTGGGAACGTCGTCCTTCGACAAGTGACTCCCACAACTCTGCTAACCCCTTTGGTGACTCTGCTGCTGCTGAAAAGGCCGCCGAGCAAAACGCACTCAACGCTCCTATCCCAGTACCATTGCCAGCTGCTGATCCATTTGCCGACAAGCACAGCCAGAGATCCATCTCACCCATTTCTCTTGTTTCCGAGCCAGAAGGCCCACCAGCTGCTCGTGTCGGATCTGCTGCTCCTCCTCCACAGAACAACAACTCCAAGGGTGCCAACAACGTCCACCGCGTCCACCTCGACTTTAAGCCATCCATGGAGGATGAGCTTGAGCTCCGCGCTGGTGACGTTGCCCGCATTCTTCACGAATACGATGATGGCTGGGTAAGACTGACCATTCTTGATTCCGATGATCTTGCTGACCATTCCCAGACTCTCTGCATGCGTATGGACCGCTCCAAGCAGGGTGTTGCTCCACGTCAATGTCTTTCCAAGATGCCTATCAAGCCTCGTCCAGCTGGTCCACCACCAAACGGTCGTCCTCAATCACCTGCTATGCGTAACGGTCCACCACATGGTCGCCCACAGTCACCTGCCATACGTAACGGCCCACCAAACGACGGCCGCCAATACCAGGTCCCTCGCAGCCAGATGCAACCGGCCCCTCTTTCTCCTAGCATGCCAACTCTGAACGGCGCCCAGCGTGATCTCCCTTCACAACGACAGCGCGCACACTCGCTCTCACAATCCTCCGGCCCTGCGCCGAATGCACAATCAGCCCCGGAGAGACCACAGAACAACCACAGACGGTCGGCCTCTGCTGGCACCTTTCAGAAGGCACCATCAACGGTTTCTCTAGCCAGCATCCCAACCAGAAAGCCAGTCCCTGGCCAAGCCATGTGAATGACCAAATGACACGAACCAATATTAGCAAGACGACCGGCTAGATCTCGACAAAACACGTCTTTATTTCCTCGCTATACCCTTGACCACTCTTCCTCTAGCTTTTGACGCTGCTGGAAACATGATGTTGCGCTACTCTTCATACTCTCCTTGACCAACCTTTCCCAGATACTGTCGCCATCCATTGGGCCAGACTTTCTTTTCTGTTTTCCACTCTGGCTCTCTTTTTGCATATATGTAGCGCACAAGCGGCTTCCGAAGATGCGGAAAGCGAAATGGATTTATTTTCCGATTAGGCGGTTTGCTACTGCCTAGTGGTCCTCATGTAATGTATCTAGCTTTAGCGGAAGTCATGCAGACATCCTCTTCCACGTTACCAATTGCATCTGAATGACCTCGCCGCTGTCCCCTGTGATGATCGCTTCGATGTGACCACGATCACGAACGAGACAATGTGATACTGTGGCAGCGACGCAGATACCGAACGCGGCGAGTCAAGGTTCCGCGAAGAACCACAGCACAACGCGGCACCGACATCGCAGAACGCCATAGACGCAGAACGGATACGGACAGACGAAGGCAAAGACACAGAAACGATTGACCGGGAAAAGGCAATGGGATAATTATTACATTTTATCATATAGAGTTCACCCACACGGCCGCGGAATCAGATTCCGGGGCAGCGCGGTATGACGTGCACGACGAACACGTGGGATATGTCACAAACAAAGATATCAAATCGTGGATGATAAAGAAGCAGATAGCCGCATAGACAATGTACCGTAGAACTACATGTACACATTTGTCTTTCGATTGGTGTAGACTGTCAGAACGACTACAGGGTCTCTACCGAAGAATTAGCTCCCACCGCCCGCAAGATTTAGGTGAGTCGTGCCCCGCCAGACCCGCGAGACATGCACTGATATGCCTCCCTGATGCAGAGCGACGAGATGCCTCCGCTCCTCCATATCGTTAGGCACGGCCAGGGTTACCATGCCATTAAGCCCGAGGGCCATAACGTGCCTGATCCGGAATTGACGCCGCAGGGCGTGGCGGAGTGCGAGGAGCTGCGGTCGCGGTTCCGGCGGCACGATAGCGTGCGTCGTAGTCGTATCTCCCTTTCTGACTCGTACTGACAGCACAGGTCGAGCTCCTCGTCGCCAGTCCAATGCGGCGCACGCTGCGCACATGTCTTGACGCCTTCGCTCCCTGCGTCGAGCGCGGACTAAGAATCATCGCACAGCCCTACGCGCAGGAGATTACCGCCAACCCATCGGATACCGGGACTGATATCGCGACGCTGAAGACGCTGTTCGACGGCTCCATCGACTGGAGTGAGTGCTTCGATGGCTGGGATGAGAAGAGGGGCGAGATGGCGACGGATGTTACTGTTACGAAAGCCAGGGCGGCGAAGTTGCGGCGCTGGATTAGGGATCGTCCCGAGAAGGAGATTGTGCTTGTAACGCATGGCCAGTTCGCGCATTTTTTGACGGGAGATGTTGATGAGCAGGGGAAGCAGACGACTGCGTGGTGGAAGGAGACGGAGCTCAGGAGTTATCGGTTTGATGAGGCGAGTGAGCAGGAGTTGGCCAAGATCGTGGAGACTGATGGTGGTGGTGGCAGGATTGTTCCTGGTATTACTAGAATTCGTGAGGGAATGCCCACGAATGCGGAGAGTGAGCTCAAGAATTGATGGGTGTCTCGCTGCTGGTGTATTAATACACTCTTCCAAGCTTGTCGCTGCGGCGTGAATCCATTGTCCCGATTCCTTTGGCGTGTGACTCTTTTGGTAAAAGATCAAATTCAATCCATCTCCTGGTCTGGCATCTCATCGTGTGGCTCTTTGGGCTCTTGAGCTTCGTGGAACTGGACAGCGTCGTCAATGTAGCTCAGAACAGCTCCAACACTGTCCTCGTCTTGCACGTCCAGCTTGAGGAAGGAGACCATGGAAAAGTTGTCGATCAACTGCGCAACCGCGCGGTTAAGCTTGTTGAATGAATGGCCAGCCATGACACTTTGTGAGTCCTGTGGGTCCTCATTCTCCTCCTCTTCCGCGTACGTGAGACCGTTCGCCGGTGTCTCGTCCAGCAAGCTGACGTCTGGATCGATGAATCTCTTGAGGTCCTTCTTTGCAATTGTACCCTTCACCTGATCCATCTTACTGAGGATGTTGACGTGTGGGACTTCGAGCATAAGCATGGCGCTCATTGCACTGAGAGTGCCGGCGAAGAATTTGGCGCGGTCTACGATGAAAGTGCTCTCCAATAAATACGCAGCGCAAAGGTTGATGTTCAAGCTTCCTCGAGTAAGGGTCTTGACCAGGTTCGGCAGAATGGGAACATGAGTATAGAGTTCAATTTGACCGGGCATATCGAAGATGATTAGGTACTCGTCGGTGACTTCCTCCAGCGGATCTGTCAGAAAATCGAGGTTTTCAAGAAGAAACTCGAAGCAGTATATGAGTCCACCGTTCGGCCCCAGATGCATCTCTTCCATCACATCCTCGAGTGTGATCAAGTCTTTGATATCAATATCCGGCTCGTAAACGAACTCCTCTGCAGCAGGATCGAGATTTACGTAGTAACATGCTCGTTTGTTGGAGCGGAGATGTTGAATGAGTGCTGAAGCAAAGGTAGACTTGCCTGCACCGGCAGGGCCGGTGATAAGAACGCCATATTTGGACATCCCGAGTAGAGTTATGCGATTCGCATCAACAGAAGAGAGATGATGCACGAGATGGTATGGTATAATTGTTTTCACGCGTGAATACTGCCGGTAAAGAGTTCAAAGCTCCGCCGAAGTCGCGAGGTTGACTCGCTTGAGTATATTTCAACACACCGCTGATAACACGCGTATATCACATACCGCTGCTTCAAAGCACGCCATTTCCTCAGACAAAGGCGGTGAATCGCAGGGCCCCACCACGTGTCTTGCAAATGAACAACTGCCGATTTTGGAGTAGCAAAAATTTGGCGCGACAGCGGGTTGAACAATAATAGTATCGACTACGTGGTGTTCCAACCAAAACCCCCAAGCTACGCCGGCTATTGATATTTACTACCTCAATTCTTCCCCTTGAGCATCATAGTTACCTTTGTTCTACCCCTCCACGCTCAAATCACCTCAATTCCTCTTGTACACACCAGAGCTCGCTCTACAAATATTCTTCACCGACCCCGCAATACCCCCACCTCCATTCATATACACGTCTCTACATAATGGCTGCCATCAACGGTACCGTCCCACCAAAGGGCACCTTCCTGTTCACCTCCGAGTCTGTCGGTGAGGGTCACCCAGACAAGATCGCCGACCAGGTCTCCGATGCCGTTCTCGATGCCTGCCTCAAGGAGGACCCTCTCTCCAAGGTCGCCTGTGAGACTGCCACCAAGACCGGTATGATCATGGTCTTTGGTGAGATCACCACCAAGGCCAGATTGGACTACCAAAAGATTATCCGTAACGCCATCAAGGACATTGGTTACGACAGCTCTGACAAGGGCTTCGACTACAAGACCTGCAACGTGTTGGTTGCCATTGAGGAGCAGTCCCCAGATATCGCACAGGGTCTGCACTACGAGGAGGCATTGGAGAAGCTTGGTGCCGGTGACCAGGGTATCATGTTTGGATACGCGACCGACGAGACCCCAGAGCTCCTGCCATTGACCCTCCAATTGGCCCACCAGCTTAACAAGGCCATGACTGACGCCAGGAACGACGGCTCCCTCCCATGGTTGAGGCCAGACACCAAGACTCAGGTCACCGTTGAGTACGCTCACGATGGCGGTGCCGTTATCCCACAGCGCGTTGACACCGTCGTTGTCTCCGCCCAGCACAGCCCAGATATCACCACCGAGGAGCTCCGCAAGGAGATCTTGGAGAAGATCATCAAGAAGGTCATTCCATCCAAGTACCTCGACGACAAGACCGTCTACCACGTAAGTCTGCATTTTCAAGTGTCAACCGCGCACGTGCTGACTATCACAGATTCAACCATCTGGTCTCTTCATCATTGGTGGTCCTCAGGGTGATGCCGGTCTGACCGGCCGTAAGATTATTGTCGACACCTATGGTGGTTGGGGTGCCCACGGTGGTGGTGCCTTCTCTGGAAAGGACTACTCCAAGGTCGACCGTTCCGCTGCCTACCTCGGTCGCTGGATCGCCAAGTCTCTCGTCAAGGCTGGCCTCGCTCGCCGCGCTCTTGTTCAGCTTTCATACGCCATTGGTGTTGCTGAGCCAACTTCCCTTTTCGTCGAGACCTACGGCACCTCTGACAAGACCTCTGACGAGCTCGTCAAGATCATCAAGGCCAACTTCGACATGCGCCCAGGTGTCATTGTCAAGGAGCTCGACCTCATCAAGCCAATCTACTGCACCACCGCCAAGAACGGTCACTTCTCCAACCAGAACTTCACCTGGGAGAAGCCAAAGACCCTCAAGTTTTAGATGTCTCGAACACTTACTTGACATTTTGCGGTTTCCTTTTCTTGTTTCCATTTGAGTGATCGGCACGATGTCGCGTGCCTGCGAAAGAGTTGCGAAAATACCCCCATGAACGAAAAGCACTGCTACAGGTCTGACTTTGCCTTGAGCGCATGAACATTCCACGAAGAACAGTATTCAACATAGACTCAAGGAGTCATACCGATCTGTGAAACATTGTGTGCATTCAGCGACGGCGTTTGGAGATGCTTCAACAATATCTCTGGGCCGGAAAAGGGATTTTGAAAGACTAAAAGATAGATGATAGCTTTTGCTATGTTACCAATGAAATATACATGTCTCCAAAAGCGGTAGACGGTCTGAGCTAATTTATCCACCACATGGCATTAACAAATGTGCAAAACATCCACCGTATGTATTTTATTTGTCAGGTCTGCTTCATGATGCACTCGATACCCGACCATGAAACAACGATCCGGAGATTGCCGTGTCAGTGTTCGGAAAATGCTCCTTACGTTTTCGGCAGGACTCTGGGCGGGTTCCGCATTCAAGGACCACGCAAACGCCTGGGCTGCCCTGGCTGTTTGTTCTCGTGACGTAGGGCCGTAACTCTCCACAAACGCCGGATGCGCAGGGATCTGATCTGCCACGATTCGTCCCAAGAACAAGTTCACACCTTAAACCCACGCGCAATCTCTGAGGTCCGGGCCACTAGAGAGAAAGGGCAACATACACTGCAGTGTCGATCCACAACAAGGACATCTTGACTCGAGAAAATACCCAGCAACCACGCCAATACCGCTCGCCATGCACCGCAGACCATCTGGACATCAGGGATTATAATCGCCATGTGGTAGATCACAAACGACTCGATATCAACAATGATGGAGGCCAAGACTAGGGCCGAGTCGGAGAACCGCCATCTGGTCTCGCGCCTGTTCCAACGACTCGAATTAGATGCGCCTGGCTATGTATGGGACAACACAAATCCGCCCTTTCATTCTGTAAGCACTAGGAAACCACCATATCCTGGGTGATGCTAACATGTTACCTTGCAGTCTTACGACAACTGGCACGTCTGGGGGTACAAGCGACAGTCAAGCGATTCTCGAAAGTCCTCAACAGCAAAGAGCGAATGTGCTGTCTCGCAAGAAAAGGACACAGCAGTCGGTAGCCAAAGGAAAAATTCGAACACGGACGACGATCGCGAGTGGGTGGTTGCGCGCATTTCTCGACATCTACTACGACTCGAGAGAGAGTACAAACTGGCTCAGGTTCTTGGCAAAGAGGCTGGAAGTAATGCGCATCTATTCATAAAGGTCTTGGACTTTATACGGTTACCGCCGCGGCAACATGGAGACCCTACACTGGTGGTCATGGTTGCTGAAAGTCCTGGACGGAATTATCTCATCGACATGGTAAGATCCTCCACCATCGCTCAACGGTCATGTGGCTAATACACCATCGTAGGTTGAACTGGGCCCGAACTTCTATCCCGCCTCGTCGCCTGACCTCGGTGACCTTCTAAGCCCTACATCAGAGGCTCCGCCGAAGCCGATTAGACAAAAACTACCCCTCGGCACGTTCCTTTCCTTCGCCATTGGAGCAGCAACATGCTGCGAGTTCCTCCATCACGGAAATGAGATGGTACATGGCGAGCTGAGAGGGGACGCTTTTCACTTCAACAAGCAGACTGGCACCGTCAAGCTGATCAATTTTGGTTCTGGAGCACGCTCTTTTGAGAATGGTCTCACCTCTGCAGGATGGAGCACTTTGACAGCACAGTTGGGCGTAGAGCACAAGCTGCAATTTATTGCACCAGAACAGACGGGACGCTTACCGGCGGAGCCTGATAGCAGAACCGATATATACAGCTTGGGAGTCTTATTCTGGACCATGCTGGCCGACGAACCACCATTTGCAGGCGACAAACCCCTGGACATTATGCAAAACGTTCTCAGCAAGAGAATTGCTCCAATCTATACAAAGCGGCCCGATGTGCCAGATGTGATATCTCGAATAGTGCAAAAAACCACGCAGAAGAAGATGGATGATCGATATCAGTCTGCTTCCGGACTGAAATATGACCTCCAACAGTGCCAGAAAATGCTCGAGAACGGCGACGGCAAGGCGCTGGAGGCATTCAAGATCGGCACCAAGGACGTGTCGAGCTCTTTTACTTATCCATCACAATTAATAGGCCGAGATAATCAAGTAGAAGCCATCGCCAAAGTTGTCGACAAAGCCGCTGCTCGTGCGGCCATGCGGGCTCCGGTATCCAAGCAAGGACTTTACAGCCTTAGGACAGCTTCGAGCCTCTCTAGTGGAGAGCGCCCTGACAACACCATCTTGGAAGATGCCATCTCCGACGACACCAGCTCTAATACGGATCGCGACGGAGCCAGTCGGGTGGTGTCTACGTCCGAGCCGAGTACAGTCCAAGAACTCCTCAGACGCCAGCATGATCGCCCATCCCAGGAGACCTTGGATGCCTCAGATATGGCGGAGCACAGATCATCGGTCGACAGCAGAGGCTCGGTCGCAAGCCTGGAACCTCTCCGAAATATGAGCTTTGACACTACCAGTCGGTCTAACAGCCTCAGTGTTGATCAATCAATAAGCAGATCAGCATTGCAAAGTCAGCTAGGCTCTAGTGGATCTCTGCTACGGACTGCCCAAAAGCTTCGAAAGGTCGGAAAGACAGAGGTCATCACGATTCAAGGTGCGGCTGGCCTTGGTAAATCACGACTTTTACAGACCGTTCAAGTAAAGGCACGGAGTCATGGATATTATGCATCAGCCAAATTTGACCAGGTCAAAAAGGTTCCGTATGAGCCTGTCTTTCGTGTCACGTCTTCCATCTTTCGTCAGATGTTCGCCGAAAGCGATGTAAATACGGAATTTCACAGCAACATCCGAGCGCTCGTTCGACCTGTCTGGGGGTCTTTGCACAAAGTGTTGGAGCTACCACCATGGCTTTTGTCACAGCAAATGGACGTCGAGGGTCCAATCGCCCAGCCATATCAAGCTTGTGGTGAAAAAGGAAACATGGCTGCAGACTGGGTTCAGGGCGGTGGTGTAGTGCGCGATCGCCGGTTCATCTCGACCTTTCTTGACATCCTGCGATTACTCGCCTTGCAAAAGTTTCTTTGCCTGTGTCTAGATGATCTTCAGTTCGCAGACGAGGAGAGCTTGGAGCTCATACAGACGTTGATCGCCTCCAACATTCCGGTCGTACTCATACTGACTTTTCGATCACGAGACACGCTGTCGCCCAAGGCACTTGCCGCTATCGCCACAGCGACGGATGTGGAACTACCTCCTTTGACCGAAGAGCAGACCTCCGAGTATGTCGCTGCCACCCTTCACAGAACTCGCGAGTATGTCCTTCCATTAGTCGCCGTCATACAGCAAAGAACGGGGGGAAGTCCTTTTTTCATCAGGGAAGTGCTGGATCAATGTCATCGCAAAAAGTGCATCTATTACTCTTGGAGAAATTCACAATGGGAATTCGACCTGGACAAGATCTTTGCTGAATTCTCCACCCCGGGTGGCTTACAACTCTCGTCCACCGACCAGGTCTTGCGCCGTCTACAGGACCTCCCTTCGGGAGCGTCTTCATTCCTCGCCTGGGCCTGTCTGATGGGAAGCTCTTTCACGTTCAGCCTGATCAACTTTGTCACGAGCTGCGATTGTTCTCATAGTTCACCCCCGGAACTGCTTCCCAAACGACTAGAAGACCCTGTTGTTGCTCTTCAAGCAGCTTTGGGTTCCTACGCCATCATGGGTACCGATGATGAGGATCAATTCCGCTTCAGTCATGACCGCTACATGAGCGCCACGTTCACCTTGGCCGGGCAACACTCTTTAGAAGAGATGCACTACGTATTGGCATGTGCCATGATGAAACACTATTCATGGACAGAAGACCGACCTACTCAAATGCTCTTTGACCAGAGTAGGCATATCTGCGAAGCGATACGGGTAGTCAAGGATAGAGCTCCGTCGAGAAGACCCTTCCGCCAGCTCCTATACCGTGCTGCTCAGACGGCAAGGGAGCAAGGTGCACGCCAGATGTCCTTGACATACCTTCAAAATGCCTTGCAGCTGCTCGCAAAAGACCCTTGGGACACAAGTGATCCAGTGGCGGACGTTCAGTATGACGAGGTGATCACGTTGATGGTACAGACTGCTGGCGCGACCTGGTACCTTGCCGATTTCCCGGCCGCGACTGCACTGATCAAGGACATTTTCGGACACGCCAAGGATCCTGTCGATCGTGTTCCGGCGTACATCATCGAGTCTAGAATGCACGCTCAGCGGGGAGATACTCGTGCAGCATTCGGCTCGATGAAACGGGCTCTTTCTGATCTGGGTCATGACTTCGAGCCAAAGAGCTGGCAAGAATGCGATGCGGAATTCGAAAGAATCGTTCCGCTGCTCAAATATCACGAACTGGATCTGGATGGCGTAGTCGATGCGAACCTCGATAAAAAGCTCATGACAACCGGATCCGTCTTGATCGAACTGATCTCTGCTGCTTTCTGGTCGGATAGTCTGCTGTTCTATCAATTGACTATGCACATGCTACAGATGGTGCTTGATTATGGCATATATCCCCAAGCCGCTCTTGGGTACGTTCATCTCGCATCGATCGCGATATCCCGGTTTGACATGCTCGAATGCGGCTTGGAGATGGGCCACATTGCAAAGCGAATTGTAGCTCGCTTTCCGGGAGAGGCGTATACGAATGGTCGTTGTCTGACACTGCACGCTCTATTCCTGGGACATTTGGAGACTTCCATGTCCGAGCAGCTCCCTGTCCTCCAAGCCGGACTGGATAACTCCATCACCGCAGGCGACAAGATACTCCACACACTGAATGTGGGAGTCGCTGCCGCTTATAGGACGTGGTCATGTCATGAAATGTCCGACATCGAGACATATGTCTCGGACCAGGAAGAACATCTTCCGAATTGGGAGCATGACCTACGCGGCGGCGCAATCTTGACCGCAGTGCGACAGTACGTGAGGGCCATGCAAGGCAAAACTCGTTACAGAGAAGCCCTGACGGTGCTGGATGACGACGAACACCAGTCAAGCGCTTATCACGCCATGGTTCACCGCACATCGTCAGATCCAGCGCGTCCTCTTGCTATCTATGACTGCTATCGACTTACTGCGTTGTACCGTTTCGGTCACATTGACGAGGCCATTGCGCTTGGCGAAGAGCTTTTGGGACCAGTGACAGCTTTGTGGTGCATGCGATACAACTACGTCACGATGTTCTACCTCGCGATGGCACTTCTCGACAGGACCCGCAACAACCCCGATGCTGGTGACCGTGAGCTTTACGTTGCCCGCATTCGGGACTTTGACGCAAAGATCCGCTCGGTCCGACTGGTCAACAACGCCAACTTTGGCAGCTGGCTACATCTCATTGATGCAGAACTTGCCGAGCTCGACAAGAAGTATGAGCAAGCAATGCAGTCGTACGAGGCTGCGTTGTCACACTGTGAAGTGCATGCCAATACCATGGAAGCGGCTCTTTCTAATGAGCTTTATGCCGAATTTCTCATTCGTCGAGGCTCTGGTCGACCTGCCAAGGCTCTCATCCACGATGCGATCGCTGGTTACCAGCGGGCCGGAGCACTTGGCAAAGCGCAGCATGTTACTGATAAGCACGCCTTTACCTTGCTCGGAACAAAGAGTCTATCGCAGCAGGACGCCTGCACGCAGACCATCGACGACGGTACTGGTGAGACACATTACAAGCTCCGCAAGGGCAACGATGATCTGGCGTCGCAGACGTCTGACGAGAGGACAAAGGCGTGGCTTGCTCCTCAGGTCACCAGCAACCATGGTGCTCTTGAAAATGACGAAGAACAGCCAACATTCTCTGCATCGGGCCTTGATATGATTGACCTGGCCAACATTCTTGAGTCTTCGCAATTGTTGTCTTCCGAATTGGACGAGGATAAACTGCTTGCCAGCTTGACTCAGATCATTGTCGACTCTACCAACGCTGATTATGGTGGTGTCGTGGTGAACGATGAAGAGATTGGCTGGACTGTCGCCGCAGTGCACGGCTCTGTGGGGGTACCTATCAAGACAGAAGAACTTGTTGGTGTCCCGCTGGACAAGCTTGAGAATGCCATGGCACGACAACTCACCCTCTATGTGTTGCGGTTCCGCGAGAATCTCTTCTTGCCTAACGTGATAGAAGATGAACGATTCGCTATTCCGTCCACGTTCCGAGAAGAATATCCAGAAGGGCGGGCGATGATCGTTCTTCCGATTCTGCACGGGGACAATGCAATCCTTGGATCCATCTACATCGAGGGTCCGCCACGATCCTTTACCGAGCGCAACACTGCAGTCCTAGCTATGCTGGTCAATCAGATTTCCATATCGATAGCAAACGCTCTGCTCTTCAAAAGATTGGCCAAGGCATCGGCAAGCAACGCCGCCATGCTCGACGTTCAAAAGCAGGCTCTTGCCAAAGCAAGAGAGGCAGAGCGCAAAGCGAAGGAGGCACAATCTCACGCAATGGAACAAGTCCGACTCAAAGAAGAAGCGGCCAAAGTCAAATCGATGTTCCTGGCCAACGTCTCCCACGAACTCAGAACACCTCTCAACGGTGTCATTGGTATGTCTGAGCTGCTCAAGTCGAGCAAACTCACCAAGGAGCAGGAAGGATACGCCGACAGTGTACGTGTCTGTGCTGATACGCTCCTATCTGTCATCAATGACATCCTCGACTTTTCTAAGCTCGAAGCCGGGAAGATGCAAATGTTCAACGTCCAGCTTTCGCTCAACGAGACGATCTCGGAGGTTGTCCGTGCACTTTCCTATACTAACCTGGAGAGAGGATTGCAGACCATCGAACAGCTCGAGCTGGATCCAAAGATGCTGGTCATGGGCGATCCCGTTCGATTGCACCAGGTTTTTATGAACTTACTCTCGAATGCGTACAAATTCACCGCCAAGGGCAAGGTCACTGTTCGAGCAACACTGGAGCGCGAGGACGAGACAATGATCCAGGTCAAATGCAGTGTAACAGACACCGGTATCGGTATTTCCGAGGAGCAAAGGAGAAAGCTCTTCCTGCCGTTCAGCCAGGCAGACGGCAGCACCGCGCGAAACTACGGCGGTACTGGACTCGGTCTGTCGATCTGCAAAGCGATCGTCGAGATCATGAAAGGCACCATCTGGCTCGAGTCAGAAGTCGGCGTCGGCACGACCGTAGCCTTCACGATGCCGTTCCAGAAAGTCGGCAAGTCAGTGCCTGCAGAACCAAACGGCAACGGCGTCCGCGCGGCAGATCCAATGGCCATGTTCACCACGACGCAAGCGGCCGATGCGGCAGCGACTCATAACAGCGTCGCCGGCATCCCGCGCGACCAGCTGCGGGTCTGCATCGCCGAGGACAATCCCATCAACCAGAAGATCGCCATCTCATTTGTGCAGAAGCTGGGCTTCAAGTGCGCGGCCTTTAACGATGGTCAGCAAGCGGTTGACGCGCTGGGGAAGGCGAGCGCCGAGGGCGATCCCTTCCACCTGGTGCTCATGGACGTGCAGATGCCTGTGCTCGACGGCTACAACGCGACGCGTGAGATCCGCAAGCATCCCGATCCGGCCGTCAACGGGGTCCTGGTCATTGCCATGACGGCGTCGGCGATCCGTGGTGACAAGGAGAAGTGTCTCGAGGCGGGCATGAACAACTACCTCGCCAAGCCCGTTCGGTGAGTCTGAGCGTCTCATTTGTTGGTGACTAATCGCTGACATTTCACAGAGCACATGTGTTGAAACAGATGCTGGAGGGCTACCTCAATCAGAGCACGAAGAGTATACCCAATCTGCAGCAGCAGGCTAACGCCATGGCTAAGGAAGCTATGGATCAAGCGACAGATGACGGCGGTAACAGCGCTGGCCGAGATAAGAGCCTGCCCGACCGCACAAAGACGTCGGAGGCGTGAGGCGGTGGACAAAAGACTCGGTTGGTAGAGCATGCTACGCTAGACGTAGCCAGGGGCTTTCGGTAGGCCTACCCGGGGTGTTCTGGTCTTTTAGGAAGAGGGATATCAGCATCGCGTGGCGGTGTATATGAGGGGCATTTGAAAGGCGTCTGGAATGGTGGTCCTTTGGCAGCGATATCGTGAGTGTTAAAAAAGATATGATATCTTTTCGGTAGCGGGGCATGCGACTTGCGGTTTCTAGTTCATGGTCTTTCCATGTTACGATATGTAATTCTAGGTTCTGTTGCTTTTCTTGCCTCGTCGCGCTCGAGTGCGGCAACTAGGCTTGACTTCATCTAGCCATGCTTCCGAGCAGCTGTTGTTACTTTGACCCTTTCTGTGCAGGCTGTGATGCGCGATTCAGCCATGGTTTGAAGCGTTTTGTAACTTTGCCCTTTTCGCCTACAGCTCGCGCGGTACACAGAGTAGCGATACTGACGGCAGGCAGATGCTCTCTCGTGGTGCTTTCAGTGTTCGAGAGTGGCTGTTTCTGCTGCTTATTGTTGCTGATAGGAGAATGTAAACAATTGTTACCTTCGGTGAACGAGTCGTGTAACAGACGACCTGCCGCGCTGCAGATATCTGCGTGATATAAACCCGACGGTGCAATATGGATGAACGAGTCTTGTGTCATGGACGACGTGCCGTGCTGCGTTTGCGCGATAATCTGCACAGCTTGAAGATCGAGTCGTGGCACCATCGATCATCACGCTGGTTTCATGTGGTTGGGTACAAGGAGTATTGGTCTCGAGTCGTGTCTATTGCTCCCGAGTCGTGTCACTGGCGACTTCCCATGTACGAGATCTGGGTAGCCGAAAGAGGCAGTCTCAATTATCGGATCCGGCATGAACGACTCATGGCTTCGTTAAGACGTTGGTTCAGGGATGGATCTATCGGAGACTGGTCCGTGTGTCTGCGGTAGTGGGTGAAGTGGGTGAAGGTGGAGGGGTCTCGGCCGAAATGTTTGCAGCGCAAACAATTTCAATCGTGTGTTGCATATCGTCAGGTGTCTTTGGACTAGCCTGCTGGCCTTGCATACCGAGAACCTGTTTGTACTGTGAGCCTCGTTATAACTCGCATCAAGTGACATTTCAATGCACAGGTGAGTATATAAACTTCAGCAACGTGCGCTTGTTTGCAAAGCCGGGGTCAAGGCTACCAGCTTACGACGCCAGTTCGGTATCTGGTGTGTGTTGTGGCAGTTGGCAATCAGAAGATCTACTACACCTTTTGGCCAATCGACTTGTAGTCATGCATCCACCTCCTGGAGCTCGTATTTCGACAAGCGGCTGGGAGACATTCGATTTGATGCAACGGCGAAGCTCACTGGTTCCCTACCAAACGATAGCACAAGACGGCTGAACAGAAATGACCGGAGGGTTTCGGCTTGGATATCGAGACGCTTTGACCGATATCTTGGGGGCTTCCTCTGTTGCAACGTCGATAGACCGATCCTTGGTCAGGAGAATATCATCAATTGTGAGGAGATATAGGATCGACAAGGATAACTTGATCGATGCAATACTAGGATCGAGTAATAAGCATAACCGATCGCTTAAGAGCGGCGCGGGTCCCTGCCAAGGACTCGATAGATTGAGGATCTTGTAGGCGAGTCACGAAGGGCGAAGGATCACCGGCGGATCCAACGGTCCGATCTGGTGGGTGTGTAGGTACGAGTCAAGGGCAGACGCGCGATATTGTTCGAGGTTCTTTTCCTTACTCAGGCATGAAGACGTGATCGGTCGTCTTGAAATGATTTCGCGTGATTCCGATCGCTTCGTTTGATGGAATAGACACCTTTGTACATCGTAAAGCTGCTTGGTTCGGCGGACCATCTGCGAAAGGGTAGTTCAAAGGTGGTAAGGTACTGTACTCGTGGGTCACAATGTTGGAAGCCTGTGGGGGAGATTCCATCAACGGCCATGTACGAAGAGAGAATGGTATCATGTCAAGCCGTTGGTTCTAATAACAACGTCTTGATCAGTGATCAGTAATCAGGAGCAACAGGTTGCTCAACTGGTTTTTGAGCCTTCGATGTTGCGTGACGGCTGAGACCCAACGGCGGTTTGTCCATGGTCCGGATCCGAAGCGAAAGGGTGAAAGCAATACGTAGATATCTTTGGAGGCGGACATGGAGGTAGGGTAGTTCTACGACGCAGTAATCTACGCCATCTTTTGTTTATTGCAAGACATCGCGAACCGCATTCGAGATTTCATGGTTGGTGAAGGCAGTGGGGGATCGTTTCGGTTAAGCAGGTGAGCACTGGCAGCTGACGGCATACTGAATAAGGTTAGTAGGTTTGTAGACCGAAGTTTAAAACCTTGAGCTTGATGCCACGAGGAAAGATCGGCAAGAGCGACGGAACATTGCAACGATGCATGATGCGACGCCAAGCCGGGCAGTGATAAGCGAGGTTGTTATGAAAGCTTGGCGGAAAGCCGTGCAGTGGGCTCAGGGAGACCGAGACGGAGAGTTCCTGATGCTCTCCTTTGTACCTCGGCGTTCGACTGGTTGAGTCGTATCGTTCCGTTGGCATCATGGTAGTAATGTCAAGGCTTTGCTGGCCTGCGACGATATGCACTGTGCCGCGCCGCGTGTCTGTCAGTCATCAGTCAAATACTCTTGTACAAGAGAACCTCGTTGAATTCTTCTCCAGTCGAAGGGCCCCGCTCATTTGCTGCAGTCATATCCAGTCATAAACCATAACTTAAACAGATTGTGAGGTGGTTTGAGGGGGTAAATACGTGTACGCGGCCTGCTGTGTAAGATCAGCACCCGTAATGCGCATAAGCATCGGTATCTGGGTTAAGCTTAGTTTGTTAGCGTGATGTGACCGAAAAGGGAAATTGATGAGTGACCACCTGCACCTCAACCTGCATGTCGAACAGGGCGGGCAACACAAGCTAAACACTCGTCGATGAGCAGTGATCATGATTGTGTTACAGCTGTGCGTTTGTAGCATCCGTATCGAATGTGGTCCTAGACGGCTCACCACAGCTCATTGTTTCGGCTCATGGTGAGAAGCTCTCTGCCACGTATGTATGTACGGTCGGCCCAGTGCTTGTCCAACAGAAATTGTGACGCGACACACAGGATTGCCAAGCAGGCCAGCGTCACCAAAGGACCCAGAACCAAGCAATTCCAAGACCTACCAAGCCTTTGCATAGATGAGTGCGGCAATGTGTCAACACAGTTAGGCAGGAGCTCCGCCATGGAAGTCTACTGTATGAAGCGATGAGACACCGGTAGCCTTCCAACTGTGCCAATTTTGAGCGAAGATGGCGACGTCAACGAGTTCTGATTGTGCATGTGCCCAGCTGCTACGGGACAAGCCAGACAAGCGCCACATAGACGTGTCTCGCCTCAACTTGCTTTGGATGTTGCAACTCAAACCGAGAATGAGCGAGGGTCAGACGAAATAAGCTTGAATCGGCCGACATTAGAGTTAATCGTTAGTGCGTGGGTCAGATTCCTGGAACGTGGAGCTCGGTCATTCCTTGCCTTGCCAGTTCTCACGGTCGCGATCCATAATAATACTAACCCGGCATGAGGTGGTCGCTTGCAATCTGCAGTTGTTGGTGGACACTTGGCCGTGATCGTCCTTAATAACATGCGCATAATAATATGGATATCGACTGAAACAAGGTGCACCTGACATCACGAGTCATGCGAGCGTGCACACTGTGACTAACAAGGAAATAACAAACAACTCATAAGTCAGGAAGGCGCCGCCAAGAAGCTCGAACCTGCCTGAAGGAAGCTCGCTGGCTCGCGCCTGCTGCCTGCTGTCTACCGCATGGTGCCCCGATCAGGATCAGCACTCGCCGCCCACATCCCACATCCTCCTTCCCTTCCCGCGACTTTGTCTGGCCCTTCCGTACCGCGTCTGTACTTGTGTAGTAGTGTGTACCGCATCTGCAGCAATAATTGTCCGTGGTTATTACTCCCTCAAAATCCAACCTCTTCAGCTGCCTACCACCCAAACTTCTTTTGCTTTCTTTCTCCTTTCCCTTTCCCCCACGCAAACCAATCTTATCTTGGCTCTCCATACGCCCGTACTCTGCCTTTTCGCTCAGACTCGTACAGGAACGGCTCGCCTGGCAAGACCGTCTTCACCCACCTAGGCACACGTGCGAACAGAACGTCTTCGTCTCCTAGCGCAGGAGTTGGCTTTTGGCTTCGGCAATCAAGTGTGGACCATTGCACGTTAATTCAACCGGTGAGTCTCTCTCTACTACTTTCCTCGGCACTTGCACCCGCCATCAAGTCACAATACCCGACCGACGTGTGCCAATTCCATCACACCGTTGCCATTATTAGCATTGCCTTGGCTTCGGATCAGCTTCGCTGGTCACACCTCTCATGCGAACGAAGAACAATCTAATTACCGCTGTCCAACCGCCGCGAACCACCACTATCGCGCGCTACACTGGTTCCAGTTTCCACTCGGACGAAGTTGAACGCTCTGAACCATTACGATAAACCTCCGCGGCACTTTGCACCTTGCGACGGACCTTCCTAATTCGAACCAACATACATCACCCACCGCGACAAACACACCACGGAACTCACCGTCTGAGACAACGAATAACCTAGCCGGAAAGCTTGCCATGTTTTAACTTGGCTCTACATGCGACTTCAAGCTTAAAGCCCTTTGCCTTTCATTTACCTATTCACTGCCCCTTCCCCCACCTCTCGTCGTCGATCATTTTGCTTCCTTTACCACCTCACCACCCACTTTTGCTCATTCGACCACTTTCTCTTTTCTTTTCTTTTATTCTCCACAACAACAACGATTGTTAACGATGATGGAAAGACAGGTCACTTGCCTCGTCCCAGGCCTCAACATGGAGACTTACCACGGACATGTTAGAACTCCAACTGACGCCATTATCCTCTTCGAAGCATGTCGTATTGGTCTGCTTCCTCGTGTACAAAGACGTCTGTCCGAAAAGGAAAGACAGTCAATCAGATCTGGTTCTATTTTCGTCTGGGATGAGCGTGAGGCCGGTATGAGGAGGTGGACTGACGGAAAGTCATGGAGTGCAAGTCGTGTTTCTGGCAGCTTCTTGACCTACCGCGAGATGGAAGGCAAGAGAGGTGGGAACAGTCTTTCTGCACCTCTCTACTCGGGCAACAAGAAGGATGGAAAGGACGGTCAGGATCAGAGCGAGGACGGACCTGACGGCTATCGCTACAAGCCAGATGGACTCATGAAGCAGTCCTTCTCCATCACCACCTCTTCTGGTCAGCATTTGCATTTGATCAGCTATTACTCGCGCACCGCCCTTGGCTCTCAGAATCTGACCCAGCCTTCAAACGACAACAGCTTGCGTCACATTCGTCCAGAGAAGGGTATGTACCCAGAGTCCACTGTTCAGGACCAGAACAGCATCCCAGCAGTCACTCGCGGACCAATGACTAGCCCTGGATTCGCTGCCTCACCACACCAGTCCGTCAACCTTGGTTCTCCATATGCCCGCTCTGCTCCACCTGCTACTGCGTACCACCCAGGTTACGCTCAACCTGGATGGGCACCTCCAAGCCCTATGCACACGCCGCCACAGCATTACGCGCCATACCACCCAGCTGGGTACGCTCAGCCACCACCGCAACAGCAACAGCAGCATGTCGGTCAATCACCTCTTCAGCAGATGCACTACCCATCATATGCGCAGCACCAACCCCAACACCAATCACGCTCTCAGACTGCGTTTGACCGTGCTCCAGCTCCCCTGAGCAATAGCTCTCTGCCACCGCCACCGCCACCACCGCAGCAGTATCAGCAATACCCACAACACCCTCAGCAGTTGCCGCCTGCTCACCCACAGCACTCGTATCCTCAGCATCCACAACATGCGCATGCCTACCCACCACCCCCTCCTAGATACGAATCCTACCCGACTCACCAAGCTCCTCCACCAGCTATTGATCCAAAACTCTCGGCTGAGGAGCCACGTCATGACTCGGTCAACCCAAAGTACGATTCTCGTATTGGCGGTCAGCCTGCACGCAAACCAAGTCCTATTTCGGCTCCAACCAGCACTGCTCAGACCATTCCAAGCATTCACTCCCTCATCAATGATGCTCAAGCCGCGAGCGAAGAGCGCGCCAGGTCAGGCAGCCATAGCCCAAATGGACCGTCAACACAAAGGCCTCAAGATATTCCACTTCACAGAATTGGTTTCAACCCTCACAACGATGCTCGTGCGCTTAGAGATCTCGACAAGGCTACGTTTAGGGCTTGAAAAAGCAGTTGCGTGACAGGTTGACAATGATTAGCGAGGCGCTCCGGGTACACAATCGATTTCAGTATATTAGAATCACTTTTCTCTACAAATATATTCACAAGCCGATCTGGCTTTTCTTCGAACACACAATTCCTTTTGCATTTCGATGAGACAGCATTGGAAGTGACCATGGTGCAGTGTGATCGATACTGGTACCAAGACTGAGACCAAGACTAGGACCAAGGTTTCCATGTATGATCGAGGCTGTGTCTCTTGGCTAATGCGAGCCTCGGTCCGGTGCGGCATATGATAATCAGGACAGAGAAATGACACTGAGACAAGATATCCTTAGCGAAGTCTTGGGCTCATTCTTGTTCCCTTGGTACATACATCTAGGCATCCTTGGTGAAGAATCCTTGTCATCTATCTCACCACTTGCGATTGATTGACTGACCTGCATCACGCGACCACATCTACCACAAAACTCCAAAGCCATGCCTGGAATCGGTCCAGGTGATCGGCGTACATTATTACCTACATGTAATGTTGTCGGTCGGTCGCGGCTGGCCTTAATTCATGCTTATTGCTAGACTAGCCACTAGCTTCGTATTGCGCCTGCAGATCTGGACTTCTGGAGCCCGCCGGCCTCTTGTCGGGGCGCTGAGTCGATGGGATCTGCGCTGCGGACTTGCTTGACTCAAGACATGGAGGGTATCACTGCTCGCGTGAGACTGGAATTTTTAAGCATACACCTTCCAAATTTAAGGAAGAAACATTTGTGACGATTCCCACGCCTGTGCCGCTCGTGTGATCATGTCCATGTTCTTCAGCTCCGACTTGTCCACTTCCAACGTTGCGGTGGTACCAGGAATTGGATGCGATGGTCTCATTCTCTACAGTACAACTCGGCCCTCGGCTCGTCACGACACTACCGCAACCTCGCTCTCTGGTCCCAGGTAGGTCACGGTAATCCATCACCGCATTATACACTCATAGCACCGTTGCTGCTCAGCTCTGGTGCTTCGTACGTATTGCAGCCGTTGAGCGCGGCCGTTGCGCCACGTGGCGGAGACATGCAATTCTCCTATCGAAATTTCGCTGTCGGACCATGGTGAACTTTGTCTGACTTTGAGCAAGCGAGGTCATGGTTCGCGAGGGCAGATTGGGTTATGTACGTAGTGATCGTTCGGCTTAGGGCTTCTGTGACGGAGGCAACCATAGGCGAAGATGAGTTTTGGACGAAAACGGGGATTTTCCAGGTACTAGGTTGATGGATCTTGACCGAGATCGTGAAGGTACAAACAAAGCGACTCGGGAAGATACTGGGGTCATGTCAGCGATTGACTATTGTACGTATCTGGAACTTGGCCCCTATCGTCCTGCTCGGGGGCTTCGACTCTGGTCAACCCTTTAACCGCAAACAGATGCCAATCACACATCGGAGCCAACTCTTGTCGCCTAGAACGACCTGCTTTCATTCAGAGTTTCCAGCCCCAGTATAAGCGGACCTCACGACCTTACTGCTACCAAGCGAACAAGAAGCTTCATTACTGTATCTCCCTTAAACGTTTCATGACCTGCGTGACCATCGGACGGTGTGGTGAAATCATGCTCATTGTTTTCCTCGTATTCCTGCAAGTTGGCATGCCTGTAGAAGACAATTCGATGTGTAGCAGTTGTGGCCGTTGGCGCTAGGCGAGAAAAGCAATGCTGTCTCGTGGAATAGCGTTCGTGGACGGATGTCCTGATCGGGGTGTTCTCCGAGAGATGAATGCAGGTACCAGTAAAGGCTGGATTTCCTCCGAACTTTGTCATGCAAGCGAGATTTGTCTTGCTTGCTCAAGGGACGGTAGTCCTTCAAGTCTCCAGGAAGAAGTGGAGAGATCTCCAATTACCGATCAGCTCTTCGGTTTCTTGTAATCCACAGCCCACGGTGGCTCTCCATCGTCATCAAATTCTGCCCAGGAGAAAAAGTTGCACCCCTTTGCACCCGGTGTGTAATTACGGTGGCACATCCACATGTATCGTCCTCGTGTCTCTGCCTTCTTTTGGACACAGCGTAAAACCGTGGGTACATTGCATTTGCATCGAGGGGTGTATCTGGGGTGCATGCTTTCTTTGTAGCAGCGGTAGGTGATATTGAGCCTCTTATTTCCTGCGATCGGATGCGGATCAATCGCGGTGGCTGGAGCGATAGAATGTTTCCATTCTTCCTGCATCTCGGCATGCATAACAAGCAGGCTGTTATGCGGTAAATGAATTGATATCTGGCCTTGGGTATCCGCTGCCTGCTTGTTGCTGTTCACGTCGTCAGCATCTCGTGGGACAATGCGGCGAATGCGGAACTCTCGTGCTACACCTAGAGACAGCGAACCAATTACTGCTCGAGGGCCAAGATATGTCAATTGATCAGTGTGGTATCCGACGCTTTCTTTACCTCCGTCGTATTGATTGACAAAAGAGGCGTTCGGGATCCAGGACTTTGGCGATTGATATCTCAGCTTGCGTTCCGCAGGGTAGAACACTTCGATACGTCTCTGTATCTCCTGATTCACAGCCACCTGAACTTCCGAGGCGACATTGAGCATTTGAGGCAAGGTTTTCCGTACGTCGCTTATGTAGCTACCGTTGTAGTTGTAGGTTGTCTTCTGATCTTGAGCTTCTTCCAGGCTATCAACGTAGAAGCACATTCTGATCCGGATCAGTCGGGCGCATGAATCGCGGTTCTCGTCGACAACTTACGTATGAGGTGACTCCACGGTCCTGTCGAATAGCTGGAATGTCTCTTTGCTGAAGCTGGGCGATTCTTTGAGAAGCTCATGCAACAAGGCATCGGCGGTCTCGGAAGGAAGAAAGTTGTGAATGATCGAGCAAGGTGTGTGAGTTTCGACATCCTGAGGACTGTAAAGAAAGAGAGTCTTGCCTTTTCTCGTCAGACTCTTGACTTCTGACGTCTCACCATTGCTTTCGCGCTTGATCAGGCTGGTCAAAGATGCCTGATGGCCGACTGTCTTTTGTTTCTTCGGCGGCGCTTGAGTGACCTCGGGCAAGAGTATTGCAGAGGCTTGCTCGACCCTTCCATCGCATTCCAAGAGCGTGTCGAGCAGAATATCCTGCGACACCTCTGGGTGCAACGAAGATAGAAGAGCCAATTTCAGCTCCGTAGACTCTCCTTCGACGTCCTCGACCGGGGATTCTTGCTGTGGCGAAGGATCATGTGGTCTCTTCCTGCTCAGGAACGCTTCCATAGCTCACTGTGAGGTTATACGTAGAGACATTACATTCGTATGAGGCTCTGTACACACAATGCGACCGCAAGTGCAGTAGTACGTGCAGGTTTTCAAGGTACTACCATAATAGGCAGGCAGCAGTCGTATCGTAGGCGCGAGTCATGCACAAACCTCGGCTTCTTTCGCTCTCTATCCGACCTCACTTCCCTCCCTCCAATTGCCCTGATGTATCTTTTTTTGCTACACGATATCCACGCGAAACTTTGACCGAGAGGAAAGTCAACAGCGGAAGCAAGCTCATGTCGTAGTCGCTAGCAAGATCCGACTTCCCGGAACCCACCACTTTCGTCATGCTTGAGTTCCGCACACAGGGCTTCAACGGGTATTCCGTGAAGTATTCACCCTTCTTTGATAATCGCCTTTGTGTTGCAGCTGGTGCAAACTACGGACTTGTCGGGAACGGTCGGCTCTATATCCTCAACCTCACAGCTCAAGGCATCCGCCTGGAGAAGCATTTCGAAACACAGGACTGCCTCTTCGACACCGCATGGAGTGAAGCGCACGAGAACCAATTGCTCACCGCTGGCGGTGATGGTAGCGTGAAGCTATTCGATATCGGACTTGATCAATTCCCAATCGCATCATGGCAAGAGCATGCAAGAGAGGTGTTTGCAGTAAATTGGAATCTGGTATCCAAGGACAGATTCGTGAGCTCGTCATGGGATGGTACGGTCAAGATATGGAGTCCAGAGCGGAAGGAGAGCATGTTGACACTCCCGGTACATGGTTGTGTCTACAGTGCGCAGTTCAGTCCTCATCACCCTGAAATTGTCACATGTGTAGGAAAGGACAGTCATTTGCGAGTCTACGACCTCAGGACACCGGCGAGCGCGAACAATCATCTCACGCTTGCTGTTCCGATTCATGCGCCACCGAAGAACACTCAGCCGGGGTACGGACAGTTTGGAAGTTCTGCACCCAGCGAGTGTCTCACACACGATTGGAACAAATACCGAGATTCGATAATCGCAACTGGCGGAGTGGATGGAGTCGTGCGGACATTCGACTTGAGGTCGTCTGGAAATGGTCCTGTTGCGTTCTTACCTGGACACGAATACGCAATCAGGAGAATCAGCTGGAGTCCGCATTTGAGCGACGTTCTCTTGACGGCCAGCTACGACATGTCATGCAGGATATGGACCGATGGAAGCGCTGTCGGACTTAAGTGGTCTCAAGCAGCCGGCCAGGGTGGCAGAGAACTCGGCAGGATGGATCGACACACCGAATTTGCGACGGGAGTTGACTGGTGTCTTTTCGGGTCCGAAGGATGGTGTGCGACTACCGCATGGGACGAAAGGGTGCTAGTCTGGGATATTAGAGAACACTTACGGTGAAGAAGAGCACGATGAGGAACGATCTGCTTTATGGGTATATGACCGGCGATACTACGCCATTCCTACCGGCTTTGCGCCGGACAGATTGATGACCGAACCAGGACCAAAAGTGGGCCTTGAAAACCCTCCACTCGACTTTGCTTCTTGCTTCCATCCCGGCACTTCACCTTCGCTCTTGGCTTGGATGGTGTTCCAGATATTCGGAAATCCTGCAGCCAGTGCGCCCTTGTGTCGAGCTCCTTGAATAGCAATCTTTTGCAATTTCAACGACAAATATCCATTGACGAGGTCTTGACTCATCAAACTTGACACTTTTGATATGATGCTGGTCATATCCGGCACACCCAGAGCTTCCTCACTGGTTGTATCCAGCCCTTCTATTCCTTCAAAGTCCGGATCGACGTACGCCTGCTTCTGACCAATTGTCTCCAGATATTTGATCTCCTGCATCCTCCAAAGTGCAACCAGAGCATTCAGATCTAGATTCGGTGCCTTTCTCGAGTCTGGATTTCCGGGGTCACCACAGATGATAAAGCACCTCCTGATGAGTGATCTCCAGACATAGACCTCGCATCGATTCCTGAGCTGCAGATCAATGCGGTGGAAGGAGAACCACGCATGCTCTCGACTTCCCGGATTTAGAACTCGCCGAAATTCAACAATATCGCCTCTCGAGATCGCTCGACACAGAGGTTCAAAGCGGTCATACAGCCCTTGCGCTTCAGGTCTGCTCATCAACTGTCTGGAAGGAAATCTCCCACAGGCTAGGTTCGCAGATACCAAGTATATCAGTATCAACCTCCGCTGCTTCAGACATTGAGAGTGACACTCTTCAAACGCCCTTTGCAACGCCATAGCTGCTCGGTAGAAATGGCTATTCGCCCACAAAAATCGACCGAGATAGTACAGATACGTCACCCGCTCGCTCTTGGGGAACGCATACAACGGTGGCGACTGGTTATAGATGTTCTCGAATATCTGTGCCGCTCCTCTGGTCTTGCGGCAGGCGAAAAGAATCTTTAGACAGAGGTTCGCTATCGTGTAGATGCCGCGTTTCTTTCCTTCGGGCTGGCCATCGCGATTGACGCCATTGGTTGATTGACCCGAGCGGTCGTTGAGACATGTGACAAAGGCCTGTCGGAGAAGGTTTGCAGCACGCTCGGGAAGAGTCTCTCGCGATCCGCTCTCGTCGCCCGCGGTTTGCTTCGAGACCAAGTGGGCGATGAGATGAGGCTGCTTGTCCAGTCCTATGGCGAGTCGTGCAAGCATCTTGCTGTATGTGACAACGGTTGGGAGAATAAGCAAGCCAAGGGTCTGGTGTGTTAGTGCCGAGTTTGCCTTTCTGGGCGTTGTCAGCCTCGTACATAGCAAGGAATGTAGATGTGAACATACTGCAACAGTTCCGAGAGAAGATTGTAAGTTTCCAATAGATTTCCGACGTCCACATCCCTCAGGAATACCAGATACTGCACCATGAACTTGACGAAGGCAGTCCAGCTTGAACTGCCGTCGATGCCATCTCTCGCTGTAGGTAAAGCATTGCTCACTTTCGTTTCGAGACCATCTTCGGCGCCTTTAGGATATGTAGACCGGACTTCGCTGATAAGTGTTACGTAAATTTGCTCATATGGCGGCTCGATATGAAGATAGTCGCGGATTTTCGTGTTGTCCTTCTGCCTCAATAGTGTGTTGATTTCCGCTAGGAACTTGTCGAGTGTTGGAATGGCCATTGCCTCACAAGGGAAAGAGGTCGTTCAGATTTGTAAGCCAGGCATCGATCCGACCGTGCCAGCTTTTGTTGTTATTCGTCAATATCAGTGAGGGTGTTGTCCGTATTACTGTACCAACACCACGCGCCGCAGTTGTATAGAATTAGGGACGTGAAGTCGAACTTGGGGATGCGGCACGTGCTCAAGGCGCCAAGCCAAGCGCCCCCCCAGTCACTCCACCTCACCCATTGCAGCCTTGCATCCTTCCTCCAGTAATTCACCACATACATCATGAACGACCTTAGGAGAGAATCACATTGGTGCAGAGAATCGCTCCGATGAATGCCCTGAGCTGTTACGTACGTACGTCAGGCATCGTCAGTACATGTACTGGCTTTGTAGCTCATTCTCTTTGACGTTGACGTACGTTGTGGCTGCAGCAAGGCATGGACCATTTTTGAGAGACCAACATCAGGCTTGAAGGTCGCACATGCGTCAGGCCTTGAACAACACTCAGTTCCGATTAAGCTGAATCGACACATTTGGCATCTGCACCGCCTGGTCGTACGTCGCATCTCGTATCTGAAGCGACCTCCGCATGTTCGCTGCGTCTTCTCTGCAATGCAATGCACGGAAATAATATCATGCCAGATGCAATCGGGACCCTGCATATGACCGATCGATAAAAATTTGGCGACTGAACGCGTAACGATTTTAATGCAGATTTCAAGTGCATCGGAGCCTGAGCTGAATTCCTAGCGCAAAACAACTATGCTCCCGGGCATCAGGCCTACCATGTCAGCATCATCTGATCAGTTCAAGCCGGACGTGTCCATCCTTCAAGCTTCACGAGGTCGAATCCCGTACCTTAGTATATACCACGTTTCTCAAGAGGTAGGTTCCTTCTCAACGGATCCGATTCAGCTCGTGGCCCTCCCGATTGTACCATACACCCAAATCGAGGTGTAACCAAAAGAGTGACCATTCGGAGCATCGCGTACGATTACCGGCTCGGCCAAGACAGCGCGGAATGATGAGGACCGCTTTGTCTTCATCTCGCTTCTCCACACCAAAGAGGCAACCACGTTGTGTTATTGACACAGCCTTTACATGATCTTCAGTGGAAAGCCTGACAGCGTTATGATCCTCCTCATCTGTTAAGCCTTCATTCCTCTGTAGCGTCGTGTACGCCTCGCGATTGCTCGGAAATGATACTATCCGTTACATGAGGTTTACACATCGACTTCTTCAGGCGGGCGATAGTGGGTAGGCCCCTCTTCGTATAAGATGGCTTACATTCCACACCATTCACTCATTTCGTTTCACTCATACGAGACTATTCAAAAATATCAAGGCTACTCCCAGCTCTGACACTGCTTTCTCACCTCACCTCATCACCTGATCTCTCACCTCATCACCTTATCCCTGGGCCGAATCTTGAAATCAAAGCTGTACTACGCATCACGACAGAAAGTCCTTTGCACAATTCAAGATGCGTTCAACCACCACAGTCATCGCAGGTCTTCTACTCGCAGTAATTGGCCCAGCGACTGCAGTAGACATCACCAGAAACCCGGGTCTTGTTGCACAGCTCAAGACCGCAGCCACACAGCTCGATCGCCTTGCTCTGCTGCCGAATGACGAGGACTGGACATTCGATTTCAACGTAAGCTTTCCTAAACCAGTCTTGATACAGAATCTGACAAGACCAAGGTTCAGAACTTCTCGACCTTTTCCCCTGGCGGTGTTGTCAACGCTAATGCTGCCACATTCCCTGCCACAGTCGGCAATGGCATGACCAGTATGTTCTTCCTTCTGTCTATCATCACCTCATCTAAACAAATCTAGTGGCAATGCTCAACCTCGGCCCATGCTCGATGCTACCAATGCACTACCACCCACGCGCCAGCAATTACGTCGTTGCGGTACACGGTACAACACGTACCTACATGATCGAAGAGAACGGCGCCCGTGTCGTTCAGCAGACGCTGAACCCAGGTCAGATGACGATTTTCCCGCAAGCAAGTTTGCACACCATGTACAACCTGGGCTGCGACAATGCGCAACTAGTTTCGGCCCTGAACTCCGAGGACTCCGGCACGCAGAATGTCATCAATGCAGTGTTCAGCATTCCCAATGTCGATCTGGTAGACGCCGCGTTCGGAGATCTCATCGACACCAATGTCACGGCGAATGCCCCTCCGACTGTAGGAACTGGCGGTAACTATGGAATCAAGAGCTGTCTTGCTAGGTGTAAGGCTGTCAACAACGGTGTTGCGCCAAACGAAACTTACGGTGTACCATATAACCAGAACTTCAACTACGGATCTTAAGGCTTGGGTGTGAAGGATATCTAGAGGGGCAATGGTTAATCGGCGTACTGGTTAGATAACGTTCCTGTTGTACATATGCAATTTCTTCACCCCATGACCATCATGATCACGCTGCAATTTTCCCGAATCGCGCTTATCCCGAACCGCCGGATATGGTTACTCGAGGCTGTCACAACCGCAGCCATGTGCGCCCACGCGACACACGATTGCGTCCTCAAATGGATGACTGCAGGATCTACTGCGCCTCCACTGTTGTCATCTGTGCGCCCTTGCTTCTCGAAGTCATGAAACGCAGGGGTCTGCACGAACCTGCGTCGGCTCAAGATAGACGTCGGTAATATCATGCCGATGAGATGGAGGTGGAGTTGCTCGATCTGTTCGACCACTTGGGTCCTATTGTACTCGATTAGAGACTATATGAAAGCATCGTTTTAAGACGAGTAGACGATTAGGTGTTCCAAGTTGGTGCAGCGGAGCATATCAGGCTAACTCGATCTGGCATCAAAATTAGTCGCACGTGACATCGCGTCATGGACCGACCGATCGTGACGCGAAATCATCGACGGCAACAACACTGAACACTGCAACGAACGAGCAAACGACGACTGAGTACCTAGCAGATCATCATATCTTCCAACAAAACAACATTTCACGAACAACAAGTCCACTCTCGTATACCTGACCACGACCACAACCCAGCCCCTCGCCACAAATGCCACCACCCCTCGCCGCCAAACCGCGCAAACAAATCTTCGATCCCTTCAACAGCAGCGCGACAGGCCACCAACGGGCCGATAACCGGCTGTCAGGCAGCACATCATGGCGCGACAGCCGCACGCTAAAACTGCGCGAGCAATTTTCGTCGGGCGCAGGCGGCGGCAAACGAGTCTCGGACACGGTGGGCGCGGGGAGCGAGGACTGGGGCCGGGATGGACGACTCGAGAACGGCGGTTGGGAGAGGGGCGCCAAGGGTCTTAGAGGCGCCAACCAGAAGAGTCTCAAGGAGTCTGGTGTTGAAGTAAAGGCGAAGAGCGGGCGGGATTCGGGGGTGAGGACGGCGGGGATTTGGGATGTGAAAGGGAAGGCGAGTCAGGAGAGTTATGAGGACGAGTTGCTCAAGGAGAGGTGGAGTCAGTCGTCGCCTGCTGCGTTGAGAGAAGGGTTGGTGGTTGATGGCGACGGAGGGGATGATCGGGACCAAGACGCTGACGATCGAGATATGGTTGATGAGCAACACGACGTAGACGAAGAACAGCACTCGATACCGCAACCCCAGATCTTCAAGAATCTCACAATATACATCAATGGCTCGACGGCGCCGACGATTTCCGATCACAAGCTCAAACATCTACTAGTCACACACGGCGCGAACGTATCGATAGCCCTCGGTCGACGGACGGTCACGCATGTTGTGCTCGGACACCTAAGCAATGCTTCAAAACCTGGTACCGGAGCAGGGGGAGGACTGGCGGGCACCAAGATCCAGAAGGAGATCGCGCGTGTCGGTGGTAAAGGCGTCAAATTCGTGAGCGTCGAGTGGGTTATTGATAGTATTCGCAAAGGCGTGAGGGTGCCGGAGAGTGCGCACGAATGTCTGCGACTGGCGCCGAAGGGCGTCAAGAGCGTGAGCGATATGTTTCGAGAAACAGCGAAGAAGCAATGACCAGATGAGCGATTCGAGGACACATGATACCCAACCAGACGAGGAAGAACAGGACTGCTTTTGCTAGACGAGCGCTTCTGCGCCGTATATTATTGATCATGAGAAGCTATCAACTTTTCCCACTCATTCCTTTTTTCTTCTCGACAATTTATGCCGAGCGGGAACGCCACTGCTGGAGCTCCTGCTCGTCCAAGTGTCTCAACTTGTTAACCTGTGGTGCCTCACCAGTGACGACACCCTTGGCGAACTCGGTGAATCCACCAACAGATGTCCTGTTGCTGATGGCGTACTGCGCAGTGGCAGCGGTAACCTTGATGACAACGACTCTTGGGTCGTCTGGACCACCGTCGTGCTTGCCGTCGCCGAGGTCACCGATCCATGCCTTGAGCGCTGGAGAGTAGTACTTGTGCACCTTCTCGCGGTCGGTCTCGACCTTGGCGTTGCCGGAGATCGAGGCCCATTCGCCGGATGGGGCGAGGAAGCCGATGTTGACGTGTGGGTCGGACTGGAGGTCGTCGGTCTTGCCGGACTCGGAGTTGGCGTGGAAGATGATGTCGACACCGTTGCCCTCCTGGTTCAATTATTAGCTGTGTTTCTAGGAGAGATTTCTGTGGATGTGTGTGACGTACCTTGGCTGCGACAGCCATGCAGCGAGATACGAGCATGCCGTTGCTGCCTATCCTTGTGTTCATGAGGCAGAACTTCTGCTGGTCGACGAACTTGACAAGGTCCTCAACCTTGTCCTTGAGGTCGGCATTTGGCTCGAGGTTCTTTGCGGTGTATGGGTCGGCTGGCTTGTCCGATGGTGGGTTGGCGTTGGAGAAAGACATTCTGAATGTGGTGTTGGAGAAGTTTCTAGTGGTATTTGAGGATTGGTTCTGAAGCTGTGCTGGTCTGAGACGTGTAAGCACTGATGCTCTGGATCTGACGGTGGACGCGAGGCGGGGAAGCTGTCGTGACAGAGGAGCGCTCAAAGACATTGTGTGTAGTAAGGTATACAGGGTCTGGAATTGGTGAAGATGAACAAAGTGTAGAGACGACTTACCAGAGAGTTCAGTGAAGTACGGAAGAATGGATTGAAAGGAACAAAAGCCAGATCACTTATGATGAATCGACACTGCAGACGCCGCCAGCCGACGTGGAAGGAGTGGGGTGACCCAATGACGTATTGGTAGCACGAGCATCACCATTTCCCGATCGCGCAGCGGCTTCTGCTCCGGGACTTCAAGACTTCAATCGGAGGGGAGCACGCGATCATGTTTGAATGAGGGTTTGGAAAGCTAAGAGTCACAACTCACATGATTGATGTTGTACGGGCATGAGCAATTCAAATACCTCCCCCAGTCAAGGAGGAGATATTGGCCTGTGTACAGCGACAGCACCACATGATGCTATAGTAGCCTCAAGATTTGGTAGGTCATTTCTGCATACCCCCTCCACGAGAAGTGTCGAGCCTGTAATGCGATAGGATACTGTAACCTGGTGTTGTTGCAATATACGAGAGCCGATAAACACAGCTACTCGCCGGTCGAATTGAAGGACAACTACTCCGTAACACGACAAGACCATGACTCTCATACATTCATTGACCAGGGGTATCTATAATTAATCAAGCTTCTTGACGACCAACTTCAGGATCTCCTCCGTATTCAGCTTCGAATTCTCCGGCGCCTTGGAGACACTCTGCCAGATTTCGCCGTATTTCGGCTCGTTCAGGACACACTTGCTGATGACCTCCTGTTGCTTCTCTTCCGTACCGTGTTGGAGGAGGAACTTGTACCACCATGCCCAAGTATCACCGTAATCAGCGTCGATCACCGCAGCCTTCTGGAACCATGTCGCAGCTTTGTCGAGTCGTCGTTCGCCCCAGAAGATGCGTGCCACGGTCACGTACAAGATCGGGTCGTTGTCGTTTTTCCTGATGGCTTCCAAACTTCGCGATTTGCGCTGCGTGCGTGGTTCCAGATGCCAGATTCGCTCACTCCAAAGCAGACCGCTGTCCGGCACCTCTTGCATTGCCTGCGCCATCTTCTGATTCGCTGCCGCCATGTTGTTGGCTCGTCGTTCCAGACGTACAGACTCTGTCCATAGCTCTGCGTTCTTCGGCACGGCCAGTCTTGCTCGATCGAGGATACTGCGTGCTTTGACTATGACGCCGGCTTTTTCTTCGATTCGCGAGGCAAGCAGCCATAGCGGTACACTTTTTGGACAGGCTCTTGTACCGGTATTGTAAGCTTCGCGTGCTTGTGGGAGCATGCCTTTGCTGTCGTAGATCTGGCCCTTCATCATCCACAATTTATCGGCCTTGGGGAACAACTGCAGGCCTTGGTTGACGAGATCCAGCGCAGCTTCGTTCTCACCCATTTGTCGTTCGAAAGATACACTCTTGATCCAGACACGGTCGGTACCGGCTTGCTCTCGCGCAGTTTTCAGCAGATCGCGTGCCTCCTCCAGCTGTCCATTGTCCGCCTCGAGCTTGACCGCAGTCAGCCAAATATCTTCGTTGCCAGGGTTCTGCTCAAAAGCCTTGGCCAGAACGCGCCTCGCGTCGTCGATATTTCCGGTATTCCATGTTTCGCGAGCCAGCTGCATCCAGAATACTTCGTTGGTTGGACAAGCTGCTGTAGCCTTACCCAGCAGGTCAATAAGAGACTCCTTCGAACCGAGAGATCGTTCCATGTCGACTGCGGCTAGCCAGACGCTGCTACTGTTAGAAAACACGCGAATGGCGTACGCAAACATTGCTCGAGCTGTTTGGTACCGGCCTCGAGCGATGGATGACTTGGCGTCGTCCAGCCAGATCTTCTTGCGGTCGTCATCTTCATCGAGGCCCCAACCGAGAGAGTGCTCAATGATGGCTTTGCAAGTCAACGGTGCGCCTTCTTCTTCGCATAGCTCTGCTTGCTCGATCCATTCTTCTCTTGGAAGCATAGCAGATTCTTTGGCCAGACTCTTCAGACCACGTCCAATGACCTGTGATACCAGGTTCTCCTTGCCCATCTGCTCTTGTAATCTACCGGCAGCAATCCAGATTTCGTAGGAAGAAGGTACCGCCTTGCGTGCTTTGTTCAAGACAACCTGCGCGTTTTCGGGACTTTCCAGTCTAGCAAGAGCCAACCAGAGTTCGACCGACAGCGGAATGATCTCTGTGGCCTTGGCCAACATGAGTCGTGCGTCTGCTGGATCCTCCTCAAGATTGACTGCTTCCTTCCAGATGGCGACAGATTGAGGTACATTATCCAGTGCTTGTCGTAGAACGCGCTTCTTCGAAGCTGGCAGTCTTTCGAGTTTCATCGCCTCAATCCATAAACGAACAGATTTGGGGTTGTTCTGGACGGCCTTGGCTGCAATGATTCTGGCATTGTGCATATCACCGGTATTGTTCAGTCGAATAGACTCCAGCCAGACATCCTCGCTCTTTGGGCAGTGTTCACAACCTCTTGAAATGACATTCCTCGCAGCGACAATCTTGCCGGCATATTCCTCTAGACGAGCAGCCGCGATCCATCCAGGTCCATGTCGCATATTCGTCTTGATGACAGACTCCAGCAGTGTCCTTGCGCGTGCAATGTCGGCAACAGGAATATCTCCAGCCTTCGTCTCAGACCTGGAGAGCGAAGTAAGGTAACCTTTCGGATCGATAGTTGTGGAAGTTCCAGAAACGGTCTCGGTACCAGATCCTTGTCCCTGCGCAGCCTGGTCAAGACGAACTTGAAGAACCCTGTCTCTTGCCTCACCAATCGCCGCAAAGTTTGTCATGGTACCGTCCGCAGACCCCGACCCTCCATCAGCGGCGCCGTCTTCCTGAATCTCGGTGCCAAGCTGGCCCTGTGTGCTCGCGCCCGCCAGAACACTGTCCGGAACAGCGTAGAACCTCTGCCTCAGATTCTGCTTCGACCGTCTATTCTTGCCCGTCAAATCGCCAACCTCTGGTATACTGGCCCACTCCTCATCTGTGATACCACCCAGGGCTCTTTTGAGGTCTGCAAACTGCTGTTGGATCTTGGGGTTGTTCCGCTCGTATTCCTCACGCTCTTCCTGCTCACGTGCCTCTCTCCGAGCCTTCCTACGCTTATCCATCTTCGCATCCACCTCATCATATATCTTGTCCGCTTCGTCGTCATCTCTGTCGTAGTTTCCGGACGCAAACAAGCCCGTCTCGTTGTCTGGATCCTGAAACCGCTCGTCGTCCCCCTCATCGTCCTCCGGTTTCTTGCCAGGCACGCCATACGCAGTTGGGGGCGCGTTACCGAGCTGAGCAGCGCGCTTCGCGAGGGCTTCCTTGATTTGGTCCTCGCTAGGTCCTTCTCTGGCCGGTCCAAGATCCGATCTGGTCGTGAAACCTGTGGCTCCTCGACCCAGTCCAGCCACGTAGTTCTCCGGAGCCGGCTGGCTCAAAAAGTCCTTTCGTCCAGACATGGTGATATCAGGAGAGTCGCGGAACTTAGGGCACTGCGATGAGATCCGGACCCTCAACTGTCCAGTATCTCGTGTCGTGGGTGTGCTTTGCTTGAATTTGGGAAAGAATTCCGACTTTGAGGTTGATGCCAAGATCTTGAAATGCTTAAGCCCGATCCTTAACGCCGACTCCGTTCCTCCCCCTAAATTTCACTTCACTTGGCCATCTCTACAAGGTCGATCATGTTTTCGTAGATACTGCGCTGATATCCGGACGCAGGAATGCTCAGTATTTCGCGAATGTGTACTGCAGTCAGCGTATGGGTACACACACCCACGAACGAATTCACGATAGGCAGTTTGTCAGATGGTAGAGAAGCATTTGGAAAAGATCTGGCCATGCATGCAGCGCTCGCTGCCAGTCGATGCTATTCTCATATCCTTCGTTCATCATGCCACGCTTCTCTGGGTATTATCTCGTCACTGGGCTCCTCTGGACCTGAAATTCTCCGGCGATCAATGACACGCTCACTTGTCAATCCCAAGAACCCTGAAAGACTTCGAGCTTGACATGCGGTCGATCTCTTGTGAGAGTGTACGTGGAAGCTGTCGGTCTTCGCTGTTTCTGAGATTTGCTTGTTGTAAATACTTGCCGATGTCTTGCATTGTGCATCGAAAGAGACCGCGGTAAGCGGCGTAGAGAGTTGGTTCGATTGGACCTTGCATGGCAGGGCTGACGCCGCAGTGGTCGACCTTGATGACTGCTGCTTGGTAACAGGTGAGAGATGCGCCGTCCGGATCAATCTCCCCAGCAGCGAGAACGTACTTGGCGCCTGTCAGTTTTCGATCTTGGCCGTAAAGAACATCGATGTTTGCTGAACAATGTTAGAAGATTGCCAATGGAGGTAGTGTGACACACTCACCTTGCAGCTGATTCCGCATGCAGTCAATGTTCATTCCCGCGGTTGCTTTGTCAAACTGTAAAGCTTTCTGTGCTGCGGGATGCATTGTGCTGGAGGTGGAAGTGCTGTAAGTCGGAATGTGAGGCATGGCTTGAAGTGGACAATGACCTGGAGCACAATCGGCGTTGCAGGTAAGCATGAAAGACGGTCGGGAAGTGTTACTGAAGTAAAGAGGATAGTTATTGCAGAGTTGTAGCAGTCGATTCGAACGATAGAAGGTTGTAGATTGTGTGCGGAAGAAGCTGGTGAGGATCGCGAGGGTCTTGAGAATTCTTATATTCACTCCCAGCCACCCACATTCTCCTGACAATAAGCACAATGGTATTGTTGATTTCTCATTCATTCGTGGCGCTAAATCGCTCAACGCCGAATAATTATATTAGCGTTACTATTGTGGTGTCTATTGTCAGTCGCGCGTGTTTGGCGGACCTAGACCTGTTTGCTCTTTGGGTCATCAGCCTTGGTACCCTCGAGCAGGCTCTGGACGTCGCGAATTCCAGCCTTGTTTCCTTCCTGAGCTCTCTTGATGGTGAGAGCGGCGATCAGTGCGGCACCAACACCGCTACCGTCTTCGGCAGGGAGGATCTCGATTGGGTCACGAGCGTTCTTGCCGCCCTTCTTCTCACCCCAGTCCAAGATCTCGCGCAGAGCCTGGGCACCACGGGCCTTGAAGTGAGGGTATTTGTTAAATACACTTCCATCAGCACCAACGTGGCAAGAGTCAATCTTCTTCTTCTTGCAGATCGCAGCAACACCGCAAGCCGAGAGACGTGCAGAGCGGGTTCCTATCAGCTCAGCGAGACGACGGCAAAGCTCGAGCTCTGGCTTGTTCAGCTTGATGTTGAGCTGGTTGACGAACATGTCGTGGGTCTCTGACAAGTTCTCGAATGGGTCCCTGAGACATATTAGGTAAGCGTCAACTAATGAAGTGATGATAGGAAACTTACTCCTCAATAGCGGAGAGGAACGATGCATCAAGAGTGTATGCCTTCTTCAACTTGCCAATATCTTGACCCTCGAAAATCTTGACGTTCTGGTTCTCGTGGAGGTCAACCAAGACAAGACGGAAGAGTTCACCAAGGTAGAGACCGGCAATCATCTTTTCGAAAGCTTGCTGGCCAGGACGAGGAGATTCCTTGTCAATAGTCTCGTCGTAGGTGGTACGTGGGAGAACCTTGTGCTCGTTGTCGAAAGCGCCCCACTCGCAGTTGATGGCCATTGGAGTGTCTGCGGGAAGATCCATGTGATCAAGCTTTGGGATATCGCCAACGTGCTCCATGTAAGCGGCGTTGCAACCAGTACCGAAAATACATCCAATTCTCATCTCAGAGTCGGTGTAGTTGCTGGCAATAAGAGTTCCGGTAGTGTCGTTGATGAGAGCGCTGAGCTTGATTGGTACGCCGCGCTCCTTGAGAGCAGCCTCAAATGGTGGAACAACATCCTGTCCCTCAACGCCATCAATGTCGAAACCCTTGGTCCATCTCTGGAGAACACCGTGGTCAATGTAATCTTGAGTAGCAGGGTAGGAGAAGGTGAAACCCAATGGAAGCTTGTCGAGCTGTTCACCCTCGTGGTGGTACTCGATGAATTGCTGCAGACAGTCTGCAATGTAGCCCCACAGCTCGTCGGCGGTTCCGGACTTGAGCTCCTCTGGCATGCGGTATTTGGACTGGATGACATCGAATTCACCCTTCTCTTCTGGCAAGTTGATTTCACAAACTCGGAGGTTGGTACCGCCCATGTCGAGGGCAAGGAATTTGCCAGTCTCGTATCCGTTTGGGTAACCCATGACCCAAGTTGGGTTCATTGGAATGCTTCCTCCCTCCCTGGTCAGACCCTTGGTGAGCTCAGAAACGAAGTGGTCGGTGATTTGCTTGAGTTTTTGTGTGTCGACAGTGAACATCTCCTCAAGGCGCTTGATCTCCTGGAGCAAGTCCTTTGGCACGTCGGCCATGGATCCCTTGCGGGATGGCGGTCTTCTTGGGCCCAAATGAACCATGTTGGGCGGTGGTTGGTTGAGGTAGGTTTAGGTGAACGAGTATGTGTCTGTCAGGAGGAGTCGACAAGACGAGACTACGAAAGAGTCAGCTGAATGTCATCTTGGGTCTTGCGCGCGTTAGGCTGGCCGGTCGCACGAGCTCCAAGTTGTGTTTGCTGCGCTCGAGGAAGGCTACCGGCTGTGGGCGGGGAGATAGGCCGATACGCAATGTCGCGAACTGGCTCGTTCGGTAGCCTTTATCGTTGTCGATACGGGCGATCCATATCGGTTGATTCGTATACCTCGCCTGGCAAGCCGACAATCGGTAATTCCTTCTAGAGGAGCTGGTCGTCTTGAATGCCCCGCCATGTATATAAGAGCAGAAGCGCTGATCTCACGCAACGTCATAAAAGCAAAACGATCGTGGATGGCTAGTCCATAGGAAGGAATGTGTGCTCACCTATGCAATTGATAGAAAAATATGCAGCTTTTGCTCGTTCGAGGTGGTAGATAGGATATTGTGTTGAGAGCAGTATTGTTTGCAGTTGCACTGACCGAAAGTTGTTGGAGCTTCTGACGTTCAATCTTCGGTCCGTTTGGGGAAGGAACGCTTGGACCAATACGTCATTGGTACCTGACCATGCTGACCTGTCCACGGGCCGTCTATTCCTTCCTACAGGGCACTTGTTTCCTTCAGAGAGCTCTACCCTGTCTCCAACTCTCCAAGTCATCTTACGCAGAAACATACCAACCGCTCACACGCACCGATACTACATTATGTAAGCTTCACGACTGAAACAATTCGCTGCATAGCTCACCAGACATAGATCACCATGTCTTTCACCCTCAGAGCCGCTCGCGCTATGCGCCCAGTCACCCGCCAGGTCCAGACCGCTCGCTTCTCCATTGTCGCCCGTACCATGGCTGAGGGAGATGGTATGAAGAAGCGTGAGGAGGCTTCGGAGGCTATCTACATCAAGCAACAAGAGAGGCAGAAGCTCGAGCAGCTGAAGGCGAAGATTGCCAAGTCGGAGGAGCAATTGGCCAAGGACAAGGCCGAAGCTGAGAAGATGGGCAAGTCTGGACAGTAGAGGAAGACTTGCAGACAGAGACAGAAGGAGAGGGACTGAATTAGTTGGATTCCACGTCGAGACGGTCGCAACCACAACAAGACTTTGAGAGAAGAATCTCTCTGGATGTATCATACCCAATCAATGTATCGAAACTCTCAACCTATCACCTTCTCACGTTATCTTACTTTCCGTACCGAGCTTGGCTGTAGGGAAGACTGAATTGGGCTGCAAGGCTGACTTGCTGCTAGCAGTGCATCGTGGAAAGAAGAGACCCTGTGAACAGGTGACAACACAGCCAACGCGGTCATGTGTGGTCCGTACATACGAGTGTCTATGGAAGCCTCGTTTCTTTATCAAAGCTCCGTAGTGTCTTCACCGGACGAGACCGAGTCCACCACCTAGGCCAGCTGGATCTTTTCCTGGCCTGGACCCCTCAAGCACAGACCACCTACTTGATCAATTGTGCAACAAACTCCGAATATATTCTTCAGAGGAAAAAGTATCCTTCAATATACTCCAACCAATCCGCGATGCCTCTGATTGATCCGCAACCACCTCTGAAATCGATTTTCGAAAGCCTCGAGGGCAAATGGCAGATGCGGCGATCTCTCGAATCCCGACTTCCGGGCTTTCCTTCAGGAATATTCGCGGGAGAGGCAACGCTCACACCATACGATGCCTTCAATGGCTCCTCATATCTCTACCATGAAACTGGCGAAGTGGAAACAGAGCAGGGATTCAAGCTCCGAGCTGATATGAAGTATATCTATCGCCTAGATCTCGAGAACGAGAAGATATCAGCCTGGTTTGTCAAAGACGACAACGGCAAGGACGACGTCGACTATCTCTACCACGAACTGGAATTCGAACGCAAGGACGGACGCTGGATCGCTCGTGGTGACCATCTCTGCGTCATGGACATGTACTGGACGTTTTACGACTTCCGCACCGAGATCAAAGATGGTAAATCTTCGCTAAGCTACTGGGGTTTGAGGACCCAGGTCAGGGGACCTGATAAAGACTACACCACGGACACCGCTTACCAACGATGAGTAGCTCCTGCGCTTGCGAAACACTGCTCAAGCTTACGCCTTCCACTGTCGACTCAGAAATCGGCACTCATCTCATTCCGTACACAAGCGCCAAAGGTATTGAGTTCGACAACAATTCTGTAGAGGGAGACAAGCAGGAAGCTGAGCCCGCCGACGAGAAAGCCAGAGCTCAGGGGGACATGAAAGCCGAAGAGTGCACGCTCTGTGTCATTCCTCGCGCATCTTCACATCGTATGAGCTAGAATGCCTCTGTACTCATGGTCAGTCTTGATGATCACGATCTGTGCATCGGCAAGCTCCAGAACAGCAGCGTCTTTGACAGCAACGAGAAGGGCGACCCGTCCACCCTGAGCTGGGTGTAGGCGCAGTCATCAAGGGCTGGGACATCGATATCGCTGATAGGGCTGTTAGTAAATGCATGCGTGCTCGATACATCGATCTGTGATCTTCGTCTACTTCTGTGAGCACTGTTCATCCAGAAACCTCATTGATCTGCCGAAACATGTGGTGATCATACCCATGAGCACAAGGTACTGTCATTGTATTAACCACAAGCGGTTAAGACGCCCGGATTTCCGACGGACTTTTGGGGAATTAATGCCGCTAAATCGGGAGCCGACGACGTCGTCCCCCGAAGCATCACCAGAATCTAGCTTGTACCCATACTTTCGGAGGATTAATCAGACTATAGACTTCCCATATTACCCGTGGAGCTTCTTCCACCATGTGTCTCTCATCGAGAAGTGTCGTGTTCTTCTATACCACTCTTGTAACAATCAATTGACCTGCTTGGCGACTACATTGACGCGACTTGCAATCATGGCATACAACGGCAAATTCTTTATCCAGGACAAGCTGGACAAGCCTTTCAAGCATCATGAAAGCTTCAAGCAGCTCTGGGAGACGAAATGGAAGAAGCCTGTGGGTGAAACATGTAATAGAATCATAAGAATGTTGCCTGACCATTGATGGTAGTGCGAGATGGGAGTCTACCCATTCATGTTCTCCTCTGTCAAGGACTTCCAGCCAGTCGTTGACAAGATGGTCGAGGTCAGACACTAATCTCATCCATATTCCCCTCACTTCTGATGCCCCAATCCCACCACCCGCTTGTCGACCGAACGAACAGACACTAATCTTCACAGGCCGATCTCAAAGGGCCATACGACTGGGATGTATACGCGCAGTCATTCTTCCCAAAGGCCGAAGAGCTCCTGAAAAGGGCCTCAGATGCCGAGTCCAAAGGCAGCAAGGAGGAGGCTTCCGAGCTGTATCTGTATGTGTGATAGTACCATCAAGTGGCAATGCGTCTGGCTAATGATTTGTGCACTAGCCGAGCCTCTTCTCTTTACCGTATCTCGCGCTTCCCAGCTCCGCGATCAGAGAAGCAGAAGTACGCCTGGACAGAAGGCAAGAAAGCTTGTTTAAAGGGTCTTGAGTAAGACTTAGACTCCGCCGTTACTCGAGTGACGATCTGACGCTGTCTAGAATGAGAGAACACCCAGCCCACGAAGTCATGATCCCCCACAAGCACGGTGTCGCCAAAGAGCCCTCGGAATGGCCTGTCTATCTCATGCTACCCGAAACCGCTACAAAATCCTCGCCCGTGCCCCTTCTGATCCTCATCACCGGCCTCGACGGCTACCGCACCGAACTCTGCGTCTGGATGGAAGGCTGGCGCCAAAACGGCATCGCAACACTCGTCCTCGAGATCCCCGGTACAGGCGACAGCCCCGCCATCGCGTCCGACCCTGCCTCGCCAGACCGACAATTCAGCAGTCTCCTCGACTGGGTCGCCGACCAGCCTTACCTCAACAGCAAGAAGACCTGCGTCTGGGGCTTCAGCACGGGCGGCTACTACGCCATCCGCATGGCTCACACACACCACGACCGCCTCGCCGGCGCTGTCAGCCAGGGTGGTGGTACGCATCACATGTTCGATGCCGAGTGGCTGGATGCGTCGAACCATCTCGAGTATCCTTTTGATCTGGGCACGACGCTGAGCTGGAAGTACGGCTACGACGATTTTGAGCTCTTCAAGAAGGAGGCCAGAGGAAAGTTCTCGCTGCTCGAGGACGGAACGCTGGATAAGAAGCAGTGTGCGAGGTTGCTGCTTGTCAACGGTACCGAGGACAGTATCTTCCCTATCGACGACATGCAGGTCGGGCTATTGAGGGGAGCTGTCAAGGAAGCGAGGTTCGTCGACGGAGCGCCGCATATGGGTGAGCCGGATGCCTTTTTCATTATCCTCAACTGGTTGTACGGTGTCTTTGGGATCAAGGCAGATGCCGTGGCGCAGATGAAGACGATCCCGTTCAAGGCCAAGTATGACTAGAAGGCACCCGGTACTTCTAACGTTGGCTTAGATGGTGGGATGGAGATTGAACTCATTGATGTCATGATACGCCTCGCTATGCAATTACAATGCTCATCTCTAAACAAGCACACCTCAGATCGAAACCTCCTTCACTTCGCCCCTCTTGGTCCAGACGTCGTACTCCACCCACGATACCCTCTTCCTCTTTCCCTCCTCCCGCACGAGTCGACCAGGATTAATGACGTGACATCCTTCATACGTGATCGCGAAAGCAGGACACTCTGCGTCGGCAAGCACCAGCGTATGAGGTAGCGGGTACAGCGATAATGCAGATGCATAGTCCCAATGCACAGGTCTGACAGACAGTGGAAACGGACTTAGATGTGCTTGCGGAAGGACAGACAAGATCAGCTTGCGCGCGAACGCTGTCGCATGGTCTAGCGCTCCGGGCTGGGGCGGATATTGCTCCTGCTGACTCTCGACATCATCTTCGCCGTCCAAAGCCCCTGACATGACAACATCGTCTGGCCCGGCTTCGGCTTCCGCTTCCGCCTGGTCGTCTTGCGCCGCTTTGCCAAAAGTGATCGCAGTCCGCTTCAGACGTCCACTAATGTCGTCTCTGAAGACCACGATCTCGTGCGCTGAACCGAACAGCGTCAATCTCGCTGGATTGGAGGCCCAGATCGCTTCACCGTCTACTTCCTTCTTTGACCCCTCTGCTTTGGCATTCGCAAAGGCGCGCTTGATTCTGCTCGTGAATATCGAAGGCACTTCTTTGCGTGGCACCACTGCGCTTGCACCGGCGCTGAAGGCAGAGGCCCAAGGGTCGTTGTCGCCGGGCACAAAGACGAAGGTTGCGTTTCGAAGGAGTGAGGGGTAGTCGGCGAGTACTGTTGCGAGGTCATTGAAGTATTCCTTGTATTCGATAGAGCCTGTGTCCGCTCCTGCCATGGCTGCGTGGCTGACGAAGTTTCCGATTAGAACGAACGACAGGGGCGTCACGTCCATCTCGGCGGAGTAGGTGCTAAAGACCTTGCGCAGGGCCTCGAGGCAAGTTGGATCGTCGAGATTGACTTCACTGAGCAATATCATCCGTCTGCGCTCAGGAACGGTAGTAGTCCCCAGCAGTCGCTTCTCGAGCCGGCGCATGCGTGTTCCCATGGCCTTTTCGCTGCCCAGACCAATGAAATCTGTCCATCCGAAACCACCACCAATACCAGCGTCGTGATTTTCGCTCTTGATCTCCGATGTGATACCGAGTGTCAGCTGCCGTCGTTCGACAGGTGGTGCGCCGATGCTGAAGCCAATGAACTTGCCACCGATTGTGCCGCCTACACCTCCTCCACCACCGAGACCAGAAGATCCAGCTCCAGAAAACTCTTCTTGGTAGATACCTTCAACGAGCACGATCGAACCAGGACATATCCAAGGAGGCTCTGCTCCGCTGTTTTGGAGAGTCTTTGCATGCGCAAGATCCAGGGTTATGGCACCTGTAAGATCGGATAAGGCCAGTGTTCCCGTAGGTGTGACAGTTAGTAGACCAAGGAGCAGATGCATCGATCCGCTTCGCCCGAGAAGATTCGCCACGGGCGTAATCTTGAAGTTCTGAAGTTGTGTTACGCTGTCCGACCGGGAGAGTGCCCTTGTGTTGACTGTAGACGTCTGAAACGCTGGGTTTCGCATCACCCGCTGATGAATCAGGTTGTATCTATCCCTGAACAGTATCGTCTTGTGATTCGGCGGCGGCAGCAAACTTGGTTTCGCTGTCAGTCGCTCGAAGTGCTTCTTCTGCATGTTGTATGTGAGTCTTGGTTGACTGAATGCATCCACGACTTTGACCCAAGCTCGCGGATCCTTTGCCTCCGCTTCCTCTGCCTCCGGGTCTTGATCCTCGACGTCTAGTTTGCTGAGTCCGAAGCTGTTCTGATGCTCAAGACTAGGAGGCCTCGTGTCGTTAATTGTGCCTTCTCCCGTGCCGTCGGCGAACGCGAAACTGCTTTGCTTGCTCAGTGTGCTTCTGTTCGGAACAACTCTGCCTCCAGTCATCGAAGTCTCCAGTGTTTTTAGTGTTGATTTCAGCAAGACGTTGTCCTCCACGATAAGTGTTCCGCCGCTCTTCTTCCACATTCGGGCAACCTCCTCTAGCACCTTTTCTCCGGTTCCTTCCTCTCTCCATCCTGACCCACAGTGTCTGCCGATAAATGTTGCGAGTGCCTGGAGCGCGGATGAGCCTAGTGTAAGGTTGTGCTTTTTGGTAAATGTTCTAAAGGCCAATGGACGTAGTATCGGCGGTGGTAACAGTATCGGTAACACCGTCGGTATTGTGGGTTTGAATGCTGGCTGCACCAGGGGTTTGGCTGAAGGGAGGAAAGGATGTACCGGCGTGCCAAAAGCTGGCGATGAAGACGGCACTGGATTATCTGTCAATCTCGCTGCGGTCGCCATGATCTTGAGTCGTGGTATGCGAAAAGTTGGTAAGCAACATGCGATTAGCAAGAAAGTGTGTACATCGTTATCGACTTCCTCGGTGGGACGCGTTTACGCGTAGAGTGGACGCAGACCCACTTCTTTTCGCGTTCACCTAACATTATCTATATTACTTTCGCGACTTCTATCATCTTTCACTTTTGATCTATAGAAACTCGCATCCATTGAGCTTTATTCAACCATAATTTACGACCACAATGACTTCAGAACAAGAGATGTCAGCTCCGAAGGTGGAAGCCTCCGCCGAAACACTCACCCAATTCAACCACCTCAAAGCCTCTGCGACGAAAGAGTATTCACTGAAGAACTGGAGCGCTGCCGCAGATCTGTACAGTGAAGCGGTGGAAATACAAGATGAAATCCATGGCGAGATGGCACCAGAAAATGCTGAGCTTCTCTACCAATATGGACGCTGCTTGTACAAGGTCGCAGTCAGTACTAGTGATGTACTCGGCGGCAAGGTAGCTGGTGGAGAAGAGCCAAAGAAGAAGAAGCGAAAGACTGCGCCAACGAAAGACCAAAGTGATGCGCTCAAGTCTGGTGAGGAGAAGATGGCCGAGGAAACACTCGAGGCAGTGGTGGAAGAGAAGGACGGCTCATCAGCAGAAACCAAGAAGGACACAAAGGCGGGAGCTGCGGACAAGCCATTCTTTCAGATCACTGGTGACGAGAACTGGACTGACAGTGAAGACGAAGACGATGAGGAAGGCGCAGACGGTGAGGCAGAGGAGGAGGACGACGACTTTGCGACCGCCTACGAGATTCTGGATGTCGCACGCGTGCTCCTGGGCCGCCAACTAGAAGAGCTTGATACGAAAGAGACAACAGCCAGTGGAAAGGGCAAGGCCGCGCAATCAGACACACTCAGCCCGGAGAAGCGCGCGATCATGGAACGACTGGCAGACACACACGATTTGCAAGCGGAGATATCACTGGAGAACGAGCGTTTCGCGGATGCAGTCGTTGACGCGCAATCATCGCTCGATCTCAAGCTCAAGCTCTTCCCAACCGAAAACAGTCTCATCGCAGAGGCACACTACAAGGTTTCCCTTGCCCTAGAGTTTGCGTCGGTCACTACAGTGCAGACAGAAGGCGAGTCTGTGGCTGAGGAGGCAGCGAAGACTGCCCAGGTAGATGAGGAGGCGAGAGCACAGTCGGCTGTACACTTGGGAAAGGCGATCGAGAGCTGTAAGCTCAGGGTTCAAAAGGAGACGGCGGCTATGGAAAAGCTTGGAGAGGCGGAGAAGAAGGAAAAGTCGGCTCTCATCAAGGATGTGGAGGAAATGATTCAAGATATGGAGGGAAGAGTAAGTCGCGATGATTCTGTTCTTCGTGAAACTACAGACTAACGAACCTGCAGTTGGCCGACTTGCGCGATCCTGCAATCACCATGAACGGCATCACCGGACCCGCGGGCGCACCTGATGGCTCAAATCCACTCGTCGGTATTCTGGGCTCTCTGCTCGGAGAATCGACTGCACAGCAGAAGTCCAGGATCGAGGAGGCTACCAAAGGTGCCAATGATTTGACTGGTATGGTAAGGAAGAAGAAGCCGGCGACGAGTGCCAAACCAGCGGAAGCATCGACCAAGAGGAAGCTGGAAGATGACGACGAGGAAGGCGCGAACGGAAAGAAGCCAAAGGTCTAGCTAGATAGAGCATGAATTTCCACATGATACCACTACGTTAATAGCCATTTTGACATTACATTATTGCACTGTATACATGTACATGTACAACAAGGGTCGATGTTTAGGTCAAATGTCATCGTCTAGTAGAACATTACTGGTCGCTGAAGCAGTTGTAGCATTGCACGGATGTCCGGGATTAGATGAAAAGGCTTGTGTTGCTATGTTACATGAATTCTATTACTTTTGCTTGCGACCCATCCTTCCTGCGAGTCTACGCAAGTCGGGTATCGCTGTAGAAAAAAGATCAAACCTATGCCATTCCTGCGCGACGCTTCTTCTCATTCTTTTGAGCGCGTCTTTTCTCTCTCTTCTTCTGTTTCTGAAGCTCGCTGAGCTCAGACGTCGCTTCGGAAATCTCCTCCAGCTTGATCTCCGGTTCTTCCTTCTTGATCTTCACCTCTTCTTCCATCTTGATCTCCTCGGGTTCTTCCATCTTGATCACCACTGGCTGACGGACTTCCTCCGTAGATCCATACTATTTGATCTCGAGGCACTTCACGTCGAAGACCAAGGTGGCGTTTGGTGGAATGTCTGGTGGAGCGCCACGGGAGCCGTAGCCCTGAGCAGCTGGAACAGTGATGCGGCGCTCACCGCCAACAGTCATACCAGCGACACCAATGTCCCAACCCTTGATGACCTCGCCAACACCGAGCTTGAAGGTGAATGGCTTGCCCTTCTTGTTGCTGTCAAAGACCTTGCCGTTCTGGAGCTTGCCGATGTAGCGCATACCGATACGGTCACCCTTCTTGGCAGCGCGACCCTCACCGACCTTCTTGTCATCGATGGTGACACCCTGAACAGTGCGTGGACCGGCGGCAGCCTTTGGCTTGTCGTCCTTCTTGGCAGCTGGAGATGGAGTTGGACCAGTCTCGAGCTTCTCGGCGAACTTGACATTCTTCTTGTCCTTTGGCTCCTCGGCGGCGACGGCCTCGCCAGCGTTGTTCTTGAGCTTCTTGGCCTGCTTCTTGCTGAGCTTCTCACCGTTGACTGCCTCCTTGGCGATCATGTCGTCGATTGACTGAGTCTCCTCCTCGGCTGGACGCTTGTTCTTGCCCTTCTTATCAGCCTTGGCAGTGACGAGCTTAGGAGCCTCCTCCTCCTCGTCATCGTCGACCTCGGTGATGCGTGGGTCGGCCATGTCATCGAGCTCGTCCTCGTCGTCAATCTCGTCCTCATCAGGGCTGAGGTCGTACTCGTCGGAGTCGTAGTCCTCGTCCTCATCCTCGGAGTCGTACTCATGACGGTGAGTGTCTGGGAGATCAACGTAGTTTCCGGTAAGGTAGATAGTGTGAGTGCCAGAGACCTTGAACCAGACGCGCTCATCCTCACCAACGGTGATGTCAAGAGTTTGCTGGTAGTGCTGCGTGAAGAGTTAGTACGGCGGGTATGAAATCTCTTTGCAGAATAGCTTACGTTTTCTGGGTCAAGAGTGCAGATAACAAACTCCTCTGGCTCGTCGATCATGTCATCGTCGTCCATGTCGTCGTCATCGTCATCTTCATCATCATCCTCATCATCCTCGTCGTCATCTTCCTCCTCGGCGGCTTTGGCACCCTTCTTGCCCTTCTTGGCAACACCATTTGGCGCGTCGACCTCCATGTCTTCCATGAGCTCCTTGCGAAGTTGCTCAGCGGCGGCGGCCTTGCGAGCCTTCTTGCTCTTGGGTGCGTCGTCTGGGCCGGTTGAGATCTCCTCATCCTCATCCTCGTCATCCTCCTCGGCAAGGAGAGCGTTCATCTCGTCCTCGTCGAAGTCAGACTCATCCTCATCATCCTCGTCGAACTCGTCGTCAAAGTCGGCGTAGAGAGGCTCGCGAATGATCTTCAGGGTTGCGCGAGGCTTGGAGGTCTTGGTAGTGCCAGCGTCCTCCTCTGGCTCAGCATTAGGGTCAATAGCGGCCATGGTGATGCGGAACTGTAAATTATCAGTAAGATTGTTCGGAGTAGGATTATACTGCTTGTCGCCGATCCATGATGGAGCTGCCGCAAGCGGAACGAAAGAGTAAAGACTTACAGCAGCTGGAATATCTGGCTTGGCTGGAATGGCGATGTCGCCAGCTGGAATTTCGAGGCCATAGATGGCCATTGGTAGAGTAGTCATTTTGTTGATTCTGTGGATTATATGTGGTGTTGGAGAATGAAGGTCGAGGTGAAAAAATAGTTCTTGAAGAACTCGAGCTGTCTCCCAGCAACCTTACAACTTTTATGTGGGTCTGGCGTGACTTTTCGCGGGAACCAAACCCTATTTCCACTTTACGCCAGCGTGGACCCTGAAGACGCGTGAATCGAAGCGTGGCGTCATGGGCATCAATCCATGCCTCACGAATGTCTGCGTTCTGGTGTTACGAGTCCTCGACACGAGATTCCAGTCAGCTGAGGGGTCCGATTGGCATTGCAGCGCAGCATCTCATCTCATCGCTCTTATATCAATACGAACGTGTCTCTTGCTCTACTTGGATGTCATAACGATGAGCGTGGCCGTCAGCCGTGATGGGCTCTCGTTTGGAGAAGAAGTCGGACGAGGTCCGGAAACGTATTGAGAATCACACTTTCAGTAACGAAGAGGGCGACGAATACGAGGGCTCAAAGTTCGGTGGCTTCACCGACTATTTCAGACGGAAGAAGATCAAGCTTCAGAACCTGGACCATGACCTTCGCGAGAAGTCCGCAGACAAGCCGAAAATATTTCGTGGCATTGTTGCGTATGTGAATGGCTATACTCAACCTTCGTTGAATGACCTACACGAATTAATCGTGAGTCATGGAGGCGGCTTCATCCAATATCTGGATGGCAAAACCATGGTCACACATATCATTGCAAGCAATCTTACTCCGAAGAAGGCCGTAGAGTTCAAGCGATATCGAATTGTGAAGCCTGCATGGATTGTGGATAGCGTCAGAGCCGGTCGTCTACTTCCCTGGAACGAGTATAGAGTGGTCGACGAGGGAGTGGGACAAAAAGTTCTCGGATTCGATAACGGCCAGGTTGTCACGCAGACCAACAACAAGGTCCGCGGCTATAGAGATCAGACTGATGCAAGTTGGTACACCAGTCAACTAGCACAGCAACAATCTTCTGCCTCGAAGCCCCCACCCGCAAAACAACCTTCATTCACCCAGACGCTGACTTCGGGAGACGACGACATCAATGACTCTGATTTGGAACGGCTTGAAGAAAAGGCTAGGCTTGTAGCTAGGTCATCTCAACCGGCCAAAGAGTCACTTGAGGACCTTTCCGACTTCATCGAGGATCCACGGGAAGAGAGCACTCATGAGGATGATTCTTCTTTACGGACTCCTCCGCGCACAAGCCCGCCGGTCGCTGCTCCAGCACAGCCTGCATTGTCAGTAGAAATGCTAGTTCCACCGCAGGAACAGGTCGATGAGGATTCCAACGAGGTGGCTAGGACAAGAGGCACAAAGAGAAGTCGTAGTCCAGAAGACTTATCACCAAGCAAAGTATCGAAATTGACAGCGGAAGAGCACAACGCGATACTCCTCGCCGACCCGCGTCTTCGCAAATCGACTGTGGTCAACCCAGAGTTTCTTGAACAGTACTATCGAGAGTCTCGTCTGCATCACCTATCGACATGGAAGGCGGATCTCAAGTCCCAACTTCAGGCACTGACGGCTGAAAAGACATCATCACAAAAGGTCCGTCAAAAGAGGCCATCGGGAGCACGAAGATACATCATGCATGTCGATTTCGATAGTTTCTTCGTCGCTGTATCGCTCAAGAAATGCCCCCAATACAAAGATGTACCTTGTGTTGTAGCGCATGGTGGTGGTTCAGGGTCCGAGATTGCGAGCTGCAACTATCCGGCGCGCAAGTACGGTATAAGCAATGGAATGTGGATGAAACGTGCTCAGGAGATGTATCCCGATCTCAGAGTGCTACCATACGATTTCCCCGGTTACGAAGAAGCAAGTCGCAAGTTCTACGACGCCATACTGGCCACCGGTGGTGTTGTGCAGTCGGTCAGCATCGATGAAGCTCTCATCGACATCAGTGCTCAGTGTATCGCAGCAGGTGGCACGGATGGTGTAAGGAGGGCTGAAGGTAGCAACTTCCGAGAGCAGTCGAGGGCTGACGAAATTGGTGACGAACTGCGTAGTACTGTCCTCGAGTTGACTGGATGCAACGTCTCTGTCGGCATTGGATCGAACATTCTGCTCGCAAAGGTTGCACTGAGGAAAGCTAAACCGGCTGGTCAGTTCCAACTCAAGCCTGAGGATGTGCTCGACTTTATTGGCGGCCTTGAAGTCCAGAGTTTACCTGGTGTCGCCTGGAGTATGGGAAGTAAGCTGGAAGAAATCGGTATACGCTACGTCAAGGACATCCGAGAATTCACCCGCGAAAAGCTAACCAATACTCTCGGCCCGAAGACGGGCGAGAAGATCTGGGAGTACGCGCGAGGTATCGATCGGGCTGAAGTTGGAGACCAAGTAATTCGCAAGTCCGTGTCTGCCGAAGTCAACTGGGGCGTTCGTTTCGAGAACCAAGAACAAGTAGACGAGTTTCTGGAAAACCTTTGTGGCGAGTTACAAAAGAGGTTGATCAAAGAGCGGGTGAAAGGACGTCAGCTCACGTTGAAAGTCATGCGACGTTCACCAGATGCGCCTTTGGATCCGCCGAAGCACCTCGGACATGGCAAATGCGACACTTACAACAAGAGCATACAGCTAGGTGTCGCTACCAACGATGCAAAAGTACTCACAAAAGAGACTTTGTCCCTAATGCGCGGTTTTGGTTTTACGCCTGGCGAGTTGCGCGGCATTGGAGTTCAGATGCAGAAATTGGAGCCTTTAAAAGCAGATGGGCCAGTCGAAGGCAGTCAACGACGTCTCCAGTTCATGAAGGGCGAACAGTCCAAAGTGAAACCACCCGAGACGCGTCCTGAGCCGCATAGTGATCCTATACAGGATGAAGTCGAAACGCCAAAGCCCAAACGAGTACGAGATGCTCCCAGCGTCGGCATCCCATTCGAGCTGTTGAAGGCAAGCCCAAGTAAGAAGCCCCTAAACATGATGGGCACACAATTTGCGCTGCCAACTCAGGTGGATCCAAACGTTCTCGCCGCGTTGCCAGAGGACATCCGGTCTAGGCTCATTCGGCAAAGCAAACCCACAAGCGAGGTCGCGGAGCAATCGGACTCACATCAGCACCGGGATGAAAGTCCTGTCCCACGTCCACGAGCGCGTACTGGATCGCCTGCGGTAGAATTCCCCAACGAGTCCCAACTAGACGCAGAAACACTCGCCGCTTTGCCTGATGATGTCCGAGCGGAAGTGCTGGCTCAGTACCACAAATCGCCTCGCAAAGCTAAGGAACAGGCAGTGCTACCGCAATCTCCCCGCAAAAACCGAGTCGCGCCTATCTCGAAGGGCCCTTTAGTACGCAAGCGTGGTAGAGGCGGTCTATTCGGGGGAATGCGACGAGGCGACAACTCGACGCTCACCCAGTCAAACTTTGTAGCTAGAGCGCAGTCTAGAGCTCGCGATGGTACACCAACCGACAATGAAGGAGAGCCGGCGCCTGCAGAGCTGGACAAAGACTTTCTTGCCGCGTTGCCAGACGAGCTTCGACAAGAAGTCATTGAACAGCATCGACAGCAACGTCTACGCAAGACTGGTGGCATTGATCTCTCGATGCACCAGAAGCCAAGAGGGCGTAAGACGGGCAAGAACCAAAAGCAGGAGGCGGTTGAGCGATTGTTCAAGCTGCCGCCTACGCAGCCCAAACCCACGTTCACCAAGGAGAAGCTCTCGGAGTTGCCAGATTTGAGGGCAATGATCAAAGACTGGGTGCGAGAGTTCTGGGACGACGAGCCTTTCGCTGAAGATGTCAAAGCGCTGGTATCGTACCTGAGGGCTGTCGTTGTGGATGAGAGGGACATTGCAAAGGTGGTCAAGACCGTCAAGTGGCTCGCTTGGACGGTAGAACAAGAAGCGGAAGGCAAATGGCAAGGTGACGAGATGCTTGAGCGCTGGGACAAGGTGCTCGCGCAGGTGCGGGAAGGGGTCCGTGATGCCGTCCGCGAAAGAGGGCTTGGGGCTGTTGATCTGGGCTAGTTATTTTCGTTTCTGCGTGATACCCATTTTTCATATACATGTGATTGTTTCAAATTCTGTTTATTCAATGTGCTCATAACTTGGGCCCTTGTCTCTTCTTGCTCCATTCTGTAAGTGATTCAATACCCGCCTGTGCAACCTCCATGTCTTGCGCCGGGGTTCCCGTGCTGACACCAATCGCCCCGACGATCTGACCGTCGATAGTGATTGGAATACCACCGCCAATAAGCATGAATCGTCCACCGTTCGAGTTGTGGATGCCGTACGCCGGACCACCGGGCAGGAAGTTCTGGCCCCGGTAGTTGCTTGTAGGCGCTCTGTGACCGGCTGCTGTGAAGGCCTTGTCGATAGAGATTTGGATCGAGGTGAGCTTTGCGCCTGGCATGCGGGTGAAGTGGAGGAGGTAAAGTGTGCTGTCTACAATGGCAATGTTCATGTCTGAGAGTCAGTCAGTCGCATGTCGGTCGTCAGTATGGGTGGGGAAGCCGACCAATGCCCATCTCCTTCGCTTTCTTCTGGGCACCGGCGGATGCCACCTCCGCTGCCTGCTGCGTCAGCATAGGAACTGAGCGAGTCGCCATTTTGGTTATAGATGTATTAGTGAAGGATCTGAAAGTGAGCGATCAGGTCAAGTGTCTAGAGCGTGTACCTTCCAATGTCGATGTCGATATCCAGATCCGAGGTATCAACCCCACATGACGCCCATTTAAGCTGTGGTTTAGCGCGCGGGATGAGACTGCCGCAGCTACGCTTGAAACGCTCTAGCGCGATATCTACATCGTCGACAGTCTTTCGTGACTTCCAGGCGGAAGCGACGAACAATTTACGCAAGTTTCGTTCAATATCCAACAATCTTCGACGGTCTTTTCAGTCATCCTCTCGCTCAATTCGTGGACAGTCATTCAATCCGGGTAACACGACTGAGCACTTTTGTTCTTCTTGGAGATACAGACAAAAGGCATCAAACGCCGCCCGTAACCAAAGTCCTGGCGAGGGTGCCGTATTCGCCAGGATGAAGTTCATGATCGACGACCTGGAGATTCTCTTCCCTTATCCGCGTATCTATCCCGAGCAATATGCCTACATGTGTGATCTCAAGCGAACCCTGGATGCTGGTGGCCACTGCGTCCTGGAAATGCCTTCGGGGACTGGCAAAACCATCACACTGCTGGCTTTGATCGTCGCATATCAGCAGTTCTATCCCGAACACAGGAAACTCATCTATTGCTCCAGAACCATGTCCGAGATCGAAAAGGCGCTGGCCGAGTTAAAGAACTTGATGAAGTATCGGACAGCGCAGCTAGGCTACGAAGAGGACTTTCGTGGGCTGGGTCTGACTTCCAGAAAGAACTTGTGCCTGCATCCTTCTGTGAGAAGAGAGAAGAGTGGCTCAGTCGTCGATGCCAGGTGCCGGTCGTTGACCGCTGGTTTCGTCAAGGAGAAGAAGGAAAGGGGCGAAGATGTTGACCTTTGCATTTACCACGAAAATCTGGATCTACTGGAACCTCACAACCTCATTCCTCCTGGTGTATTCACACTCGATGATATGCTCAAACACGGCGAGCAGCATAAGCAGTGTCCTTACTTTACTTGCCGCAGAATGATGCCCTTCTGCAACGTCATCATCTACTCCTACCATTATCTGTTGGATCCGAAGATTGCTGAGCGAGTATCGAAAGAGCTCTCGAAAGACTGCATAGTCGTCTTTGACGAGGCCCACAACATAGACAACGTGTGTATCGAATCACTATCTATTGACTTGACGGAAGATTCCCTGCGGAAAGCAGGTCGTGGAGCACAGAATCTGGAACGCAAAATCACAGAGATGAAATCGACGGATGCAGAAAAACTACAGAACGAGTATTCGAAGCTTGTGCAGGGTCTGAGAGATGCTGACGAAGCGAGAGACGAGGGCGCTTTCATGTCAAATCCGGCTTTGCCTGATGATCTCCTCAAAGAGGCCGTACCTGGCAACATTCGACGAGCGGAACACTTCATCGCATTTCTGAAACGTTTTGTGGAATATCTGAAGACTCGTATGAAGGTACTACACGTGATCTCTGAGACGCCGCCATCGTTCCTACAACATCTGAAAGAGCTTACGTTCATTGAACGGAAACCCCTGCGTTTCTGCGCTGAGAGATTGACATCTCTCGTGCGAACGCTGGAACTCACTAACATAGAGGACTACCAAGCACTGCAAGAAGTCGCCAGTTTCGCCACGCTCGTTGCGACATACGAGAGCGGCTTCCTTCTCATCCTCGAACCTTTCGAGTCAGAATCGGCGTCAGTACCGAATCCAATCCTCCATTTCACCTGTCTTGACGCGGCCATTGCGATCAAGCCGGTCTTTGAACGTTTCAGCTCCGTTATTATCACATCCGGAACCATTTCTCCGCTTGAAATGTATCCGAAGATGCTAGGATTTGACGCCGTCGTACAAGAGTCGTACGCCATGACCCTCGCCCGCCGGTCTTTCTTACCCATGGTCGTCACTCGCGGATCTGACCAAGGCTCTATTTCTTCCTCGTTTCAGATTCGTAACGATCCCTCTGTTGTCCGCAACTACGGCAACCTTCTTATTGAGTTCGCCAAGCTGACACCTGATGGCCTCGTCGTCTTCTTCCCCTCATATCTTTACATGGAAAGCATTATCTCGATGTGGCAAGGCATGGGCATCCTCGACCAAGTATGGAAGTCCAAGCTCATCCTGGTCGAAACACCTGATAGTCAGGAAACGTCTCTCGCTCTGGAAACATATCGCACGGCCTGCAGCAACGGTCGTGGCGCTGTACTTCTTTGTGTCGCTCGTGGCAAAGTCTCGGAAGGAATCGATTTTGACCACCACTACGGCCGCTCTGTGCTGTGTATCGGCGTTCCCTTCCAGTACACTGAATCACGTATCCTAAAAGCACGTCTCGAGTTCTTGCGCGAGAACTACCAAATCCGCGAGAACGACTTTCTCTCTTTCGACGCCATGCGCCACGCAGCGCAGTGTTTGGGTCGTGTACTGAGAGGAAAGGACGATTACGGAATAATGGTACTCGCTGACCGCAGATTCGGCAAGAAGAAAGCCCAGCTACCCAAGTGGATCGGAAGTGCGCTCATGGACTCCGATATCAATTTGAGTGTCGACCAAGCAGTCGCTGGTGCGAAGAAGTTCTTGAAGACAATGGCTTCGCCGTTCCCGATAAAACTGCAAGAAGGCGTCAGTACCTGGGGCCCGGAGGATCTGGAGCGGCATATCGCTAAGCAAAATGCTCAGAAAGACAGAGATCATCGTATGAATGGTGGTGCTGATGGTGATGGCAACGGGTACAATGATGATGCTGGTATCGCTGATCAAATGATGCTGGAGGCGGAGGAGGAGGACGAGTACGGAGGTGTTGGTGATGAAGATATGATGGAACTTTGATCAGAATTTATACCCTCCATCGTAGTGAAGAGAATCAAGTTTTTACAGCAACAGCATACGGTCTTTCTTCGTTCGATCGCATCGATCGATTCATCTGTTCTTATCTTTCGCGACGTCTCTAGCAAATCCCCGCTAGTCTCGAAGCAATCGCGTCAAAATTCAAGGGATTCAGAAGTGAAAGAGACGTGGAAGTAAAAAGTAGAGAACGGCCATCACTGGAGAGAGCTCCATTGCGATAGATGTCATTTAGATAAGTTAGCTCATACTAGGTCTGACCAGAAGGCACCGCATAAGGCCCATATCCCGGCCTCGGGAAGTTCGGCGTGCCATCCTCGTTCCAGGAAAACTTCTGCGCCCTGATCGTCCTCGCGCTCCAGCCGTTCGTCGGATCCCGCATGCCGTGGTACACCATCCAGTCCTCGGTGCCGTCAGGTGACTTGGTAAAACTCGCATGACCGACACCGTAGGCGCCCGTGAGTCTGTCCTGGTAGAAGACGCAGCGCTCGTTGTTCTTGTACCAGTCCTCGGGATTCATTGGGTCCTCACCGACTAGCTCGAGCAGACCGAGACAGTAGTTCCGGTTGTCGCTGCGGGCGGCGCTGTAGATTACGAAGTTCTGGCCTGTGGTTGGGTTGATGAGTTGTTCTGGTCCTTCGTTCGAGGATAGCCGGACGTCGGACATGACGCTGGGTCGGCCGTAGGGTGTCTTCTCCCAAGGGTTCGAGGGGGTGCTGATGATGGCTCGTTCGGTGAAGTTGGAGTCGACGGTGTAGGGGTTCGAGAGCTTTTGGATACACAGGTTGCTGGGCCAGCCATCGGTCGGTCGGTACCAGCAGCTGTAGATGTGGTAGAGGCCGGTCGTGTGTACGAAGTAGGTTCCATCGATCGCGAAAGAGTCGTAGGTGTTCAAAGGGTTGGCCACGATGGTGTACGTCGAGTTCCATGGGTCGGCGGACGAAGACTGCAGGACGTACATCCGGTGGTTCACGGCGGGACAGTCAAAGTCGCACCACATGGACTGTTGTGGTGGCGGAGAGTCGGAGTACGGATCGGCTGTGAAGATGACATACCAGTTGCCATTGATTTGGTGCAGCTCAGGCGCCCATAGATCGGTGCTGTAGTTCATGCCCATTGGGGGCGTGAAGACGAGCTTTGTTTCGGCATTGTTCCAGTCGGTGAGAGTGTGGCTTCTCAGCATAGTGACGTTGTCGTTGGTAGTGTATGTCATGAGATAATCGCCGTTGTATTGTATGACCCATGGGTCAGCTCCCACGGTGTTCAATATCGGGTTGGTGTACGTTGCAGTCCCATTGGTCGTCGAGTTCGTGTATTGTGCGGCAGCGAATGCTTGGAGACCGCACGCGCCTAGCAGCAGGTGGTAGATGTCTCTAGATCTCATCTTTGCGATGAAAAAGTTGTCAGACACAGACAAAAAGAAAGAGATCAAGGTAGATAATATGCTTTGAAGGACAGGCTGATGCATTGTAACGTTACACTAGACTTTCGGGTCATGAGGCGCAAGGATGGGGGTCTTTCGATTGTCCGAGCATGAGGGGCTGGCTGGCTCTACCGTTTCTCGGTCAAAGTCATCCTCAAGGTAATGCAGATCCATTACGTCGACGCCGCATTTTGATCAAGAAAGACTGGATGTGAATGCGGAGTGAATGCGGGGTCACTGTGGGGACCCTCTCCACTTGTTTCTACAGTATTATCCGCGAATGCAACGAGAGATGAGCTGTGGCGAGCATTCAGTTGTTTGATACCTACAGCGAGAGTGATAAGATAGAGGCCTGCTGATATGTCACTCGACCCACTGACGATTCGTCGGTCTAAGTTTTAGAATGAACATTGAATATTCATCAAGAACCCTAACGCCGATGAGCGTCTCGCGGTTGACAAAATAAGTGGCACATACAACGCTAGATTCAGCTTTTTTAGGGCACTGTATATACCATCAGCCGATTATAATTGATTTATAGCTATTATATCTATCTGATAGTACATCCCTCACACGCAAACATTATATCTATACACAATTACTCAAATTCCGCTGCTGTACGGCTGATGTATTACTGAGTGTTATATTACTGAGTGCCACTTATATTGTCAACCGCGAGAGCGTGAAGCCGATCGGCAGTTTCCGAGCCCGGATGCGGCCCCTCCCGAATCGCGGTGCCGGATCGGATCTTTGGCGACACCGCGGAAACGGAACGCTAGTGAGCCGAAGCGCGATCTGTGCTCGAGCGACAGGACTTCGACAGGCTGCGTGCAATATCAGTTTCAGTCACCTATTCTTTTTGTTCACATTTCTGGCTCATGCTTACAGACCCTGTAAAACCCATACAGTTTCTGGACTACAGAGGAGCGGAAACAGTGGCCATGGAAGAAAGGTCAGTGAGTCAGGTTTGTTGCCATCTAAACCTTTCGTTATTGTCACACCCTGGAGACGTCGAGAGCTAGGAGCACGGTAGCCAATACATCTGTCAAGCTTATCTGATCTGATACCGACTGAGGTGACTGGCAGGTAGGTCCAAGCGTTGCAAGCAGTAAGCATTCTGCTTCGAACTTTAACCACAACCATCAAGGTAGTTCATGGTGATGATGTTGAACATCAAGGTAGGTCGCATGCTCTGTTCTTTATCTACCATGGTGTACACTGTAGTGTTGGAATGGTATATCAACCCCCGACGTGTTCCGTCTACTGTCCTTTTTCTCATCAGAATAATTCAATCATCAAGTACTCTACCAGATCAGATATCACCACCACTCTGTCACACAATATCTGTCTGGTCACAACATTTTTCAATATCTCCACTATCTATACAACAAGATGGCTCCTGCACGCCGCACTGTTGTATTCGGCAGGGACGTCGGCCGTCCGCACCCTGTTCTCGTTCCTGAAGGCCATCCTCTTCTCAGGAACGGCAACCGGACCCGCGCCTCCGCCTCCCCGCTGGCCCCTAGACCGGCTACAACGATGAAAGCCAAGACACCAGAACGTCGTCAGCCAACACCAAGGCTCATCGATTGGGCCCGGGCAACGTTCCGCGCCCGCGAGGCAATTCCTGTCGCGACGCTTCTTCACACCGAGACTGGAGGTAACTTATGGGATGATTTTTCGGACGAGAACAAATACTGGATCATTGACCAAGCGATCTACAACGATCAGCGGGCCAAATATGGCCGTCCCGTGCCTGACGTCTTCCCGTTCGATGTCCGCAATGTCGATGTTGAGCGCTTGCTCTATCGTTACACCAACTGCGGCGAGCTTCAGCCTGACGGCCTCGACTGCCTACTCAAGGAAGAGGCGACTGCCGAAGAGATCCTGCCCGTCCTTCATAATGGCAATGCGCGCGCCACCATGTCCATCGGCCCGCACACCGGTGCTATGCCGCCGATGCTCAGGATACCATCCGGCATTTGCCGCAATCTCAAGTTTTGGCACGTCGGATTCCGCATCAGCCATGATCATGCGGACGGCTACTTGACGATTGAGGTCAGGCAGGGGAATGCCTCTACGTGGCGCATGAGAACGGTGCAAACCAAACAGCGGATCAAGTCTGCGGCTGCATTACAAGCTGCCACCAAGGACATGCGAGAGTGTCTTGATGACCTGGAGACTCTCCTCCGCTGCATGACTAGAGACCCCGAGTTCAATGGTTTGGGGATCTCTCAGATCGAATTGCTGGCCCGCGCTATGGGCAATCCGATCAAGTATGGAAACAGTGTTGCATAGGATGTTATGGATACGATTGGTACGCATGCGAAAGGAAAGACTTTGTTTTTTGAGAACTTGTAATTACTTTTGTTTACTAATTTTTAATGTTCAATACCACAACTTCACTCGATGCTTGCCTTGTGAGAACGATTTTACGAATGATTATTCATAGTGTAACTCTGGGTATACCTGCGCCATGCTAATAACACTACCTGACCGATCCCTCTATATCAACTTCAGAGGCATCCTCCTCGCACCACCAGGCGCAACATGACTCATGTAGCGAGTCTTCATCTCAGGCTTCTGCAGCCTGCGGAATGCCTCCTGAATGTGCTTCGCACCAACAGGACTTCTTGCCTCCTCAGGAGGATCGAACAAACCCGGTTCCCTTCGTTTCCTCTTCTGCCCGCTCTCCTCCTGCCCACCACTTTCCCGCTTCATGACGTCCTCAGCCGCCTTGACCCGCAATGCCTCCTCCGTCAGCGTCTGCACAATCTCGAACGTCAGGAAACCCAGGATATCAACGATATCGTCGTTCGGTTTCGAGTCTGTGACCACACCGAAGCCCACCCACTCACGAAACCGCTTGCCTTTGCGGTATGTGAAAGATGCTTGTCGACATTCAGACCAGTGAAGATACTCCTCGGGCGTCATGTTCTTGGTGCGGTCGTCTGCATTGCGAAGGCGCTGGAGGGTAGCGGTGGTGATTTCTTCCTCGTCTTCATCTTCTTCGTCTTCGCGCTCGGGGGCCTGCTCCGAATAGTAGCTTGAGACGTCCCAGGGTAGACCGACTTTGGCTTTCTTCGTCTTGGAGTTGCGCGTGCCAACACTAGGACCGCCAGTCGCGAGACCAGGATCGTTGGCGGGGATGTCGAAATCTTCAAGCTGCTCGTTTGCGCCGCCGGCCTTTTCGTCGCTGTCTTTGGCTGATTTGCGCACGTCTTTCCACGACAAGAATGTTCGCAGGCGACTAACCTTCGCTTTGTCGTGGCGAATGAGGAAGATGAGGTCGTCGACGTTGATTGTGCGAACACCGCGGCGGGCTGCGAGGGCAGTCGCGCGGGTGAGCATTTCGATGATCTGTTGCTGCACGATGCCTTCGATCAATGTCGTTGTGTCTGGAGTTGGCTCGGCGGTCTCGCCCGAGACAAACATCATTTGCTGTATCTCGGTGCGATATTTCGCTGGTCGATCGGCGAGTGACATCGTGAATGCGGACAATTACAAGG